>Ga0136611_10002039_pt1 | contig 14035 bp, 17 predicted proteins | sample AntDrymUQ2232306_2_FD_106645 | JGI IMG/M metagenome (GOLD analysis project Ga0136611, IMG submission 106645) | Polar desert sand microbial communities from Dry Valleys, Antarctica - metaG UQ223 (23.06) | ecosystem: Environmental > Terrestrial > Soil > Desert | place: Antarctica: Dry Valley...
ACGACATTTCAAGTCTAGCGAACCAGAATCCCAGCCGCTGACCCCATGAGCCACATCCCCGTCCGTTGCTATATTAAACTATGGTTCCGTGGCCTGTCATCCTGCAAAATACAATGGTAGACCCTTAGAAGGGCATCCGAGGCAGCTAATATTGCAGTGCCGCTTACCATGCATTACAAGCCAGCTATGGCATAAAAACTTCAATAAGTCGTAAAGGTAATTTTTGGGATAATGCGCCTATGGAAAATTTCTTTGGCACGCTAAAAACTGAATGCTTGCGTCATTATCGATTTAAAACCAGAGAAAGTGCTAAACGGATTATCTTTGAATATATCAAAGTGATTTATAATCTCATTAGGCAACATGCAAGGATCGGTAACAAGACACCCGCTGATTTCGCCAATCAGTTTTACATTCACAGTCAAATTGCTGCTTAAACCGATGACTTACCCCTCCACTAAATCAGACCCAGCTCATTATGTTTGAATAAACACAACCAGTCAGGGTATAATATCCGTTTCTAAAAATTCTGGAGTGGGTCAATATGGCACGAGTATGTGAAGTAACTGGGAAAAAGCCAATGTCAGGTCACAATGTTTCTCACGCAAATAATAAAACTAAAAGACGATTTCTGCCTAACTTGCAACATCGTAAGTTCTGGATTGAAAGTGAAAATCGCTGGATTAGCTTACGCATATCGAATGCTGCATTACGTACAATAGATAAAAATGGTATTGATGCAGTATTAGTTAAAATGCGCTTACAGGGCAAGAACATTTAAATTATTAAGAAACAACTAGGTAAGGCAAATTAAGAACTAAGAGGTCAACACGATGCGTGAAAAAATAAAGCTTGAATCTTCAGCAGGAACAGGTCATTTTTATACTACGACTAAAAACAAACGTGCTCATCCAGAGAAAATGGAATTAATGAAATTTGATCCCGTTGCACGAAAGCACGTAATATATAAAGAAACTAAACTAAAATGATATGATGGTATAGAAAACAATAAATAGTAACCCTACTATGATGACTGATCAAAATTGTAGGGTTCTCTTCTCATTATTTATGCATAGCAACGCAGCCTCTGAGAAAAAACTCTCAGAACTTCAATACCACTTTCTTCTGCACGCCTGCACCAATCTTCTAGTCGCTTGACTAAATCATCGGTTGATACAGCAGTAGAGCGTTGCCAAATTTCAGCTAGTTCTTCACGCATGGTATAAACTTTATCAAGTGTTTTGGCATTACTTAATACTTGATTTAGCTTTTCACGCTCGTGTTCCTGCAGAGTTTTTGAATCAGCTAAAATCCAACGTTTCAAGGTAGACTTATCTACACCGTATTGCACAGTTGCTTCTTTCAAATGAATCATTTCTTTTGCAAAAGTTGCTTTCAGTGATTTTGTATATTTGGCAAGTACTTCATACCTATGTGAGATAACAGCCTGCAATGTATCTAAATCACATTGAGTTTTTTCCTTATTTATACGTAACTTGGGAGCTGTTTTCTTAACCTTTGCAAGCCCCATCATTTCCAGAATACAGATATACATCCAGCCAATATCAAACTCATACCATTTATTAGATAATCGAGCTGATGTCGCATAAGCATGATGATTATTATGTAATTCTTCACCACCGATTAAAATACCCCAAGGTATGACATTTCGGCTCGCATCTTCCGCTTGAAAATTACGATACCCCCAATAATGACCCACACCATTGATAATACCCGCCGCAAAGATAGGCGCCCATATCATTTGGGCCGCCCATATGGTAATGCCAATCGGACCAAACAAAATAATATCAATAATCAACATTAAAGCAACACCTTTTGCACTATGTTTGCTATAAATGTTACGCTCTATCCAATCATCGGGTGTACCGTACCCATATCTTTTTAAGGTTTCCTGATCCTTTGCTTCTGCTCTGTAAAGCTCTGAACCTTCCGCTAATACTTTCTTGATACCAAAAATAACTGGACTATGTGGATCATCCTTAGTTTCACATTTTGCATGATGCTTACGATGCACAGCCGTCCACTGTTTCGTAACCATTCCGGTAGTCAACCACAGCCAGAAACGAAAAAAGTGACTCGGTATCGCATGCAATTCCAACGCTCTATGCGCTGAATGACGATGAAGATAAATTGTAATAGCAGCAATTGTGATATGCGTAAAAACCAGGGTAACAACAACATACCCCCACCACGGCATATCAATCACACCCGAGATTAAAGTAAGAAAATCAAAAATCATATAAGTTACCATCCTTTTAAAGGCCTACAAAAGCACAGGCCTGACAAATAAAAAAACAAACAAACCCTCAAACGATAAATTTAATTAATTTATTAACATAACAATTTAAACGCCATTTTTTATTTACTGTACATTCAGTACCTAGCCTTCATCACTTTCTACATAAATTATTATACTGACACTTTACAAAAAAGAAATACTAATCTGTATCAATTATCTGCTTAAAATTTACAACAAAATCAAATTTCACATCTCTTTATGATTCCCTTAAAAGAAGGAGGTTTCATTTTCCATAAAGAAATCTAGAAAAATTCAATACCTTTCATTTACATAAGAAAGAATCATTCAGCATGCGCCACCCTCCAGATTCAATACCTTGCAGGGTATATTTACCGATTGCATAACGAATTAACCGCAGAGTAGGAAATAATACTGCTGCTGTCATCCGTCTTACCTGACGGTTTTTACCTTCACTGAGAACCACAGACATCCAGGCAGTTGCAATATTCTTTCTATAACGAATAGGAGGCGTTCGCTGCCAGAGATAATCGGGTTCATTCATCAGGCAGGCTTGCGCAGGCTGCGTCTTAAAATCATTCAAAACTACACCCTGGCGTAACTTATTTAACGCAATCTCATCAGGTTTGCCTTCAACCTGAACCCAATATGTTTTAGGTAGTTTAAACTTTGGATCGCTAATCCTATTTTGTAGTCTTCCATTATCTGTCAACAATACCAGGCCTTCGCTATCAGCATCCAATCTACCTGCCGGATAAAAGCCGGGGTACGGGATAAAATCTTTCAGTGATTGATGATCACTTTTCGGTGCAAATTGGCAAATCACACCATAAGGCTTATTAAACAGGATTAATCGTGTCATGACACCATGAATACGCCCGGAAAGTAACTCCAATCAATTTATAACATCTCAGGATAGATCACGGTATGCAGTACTGGTTCAATAATATTCTCTTTTTCCTGACACCGGATCCACCATACGGAACCTTTTTTAACACTCAATCCCGGAGGAATAGCCGGAACCAGATAATTAACAACTTCACCCAATGTTGGTTGATGACCGACGATTACAACCGCACCTTGCGCATTGGGCCAGTTAGCTGCGTTGAGAATAGCATAGACATTGGCACCCGGGCCTATCGCATCATTAGTTACAAAATCAGCTCTCAGTGCCATCGCAGTTTGTTGAGTACGCCGAGATGGGCTGACGATCATCTGTGTATTTTCTGGCAATTCTGATTTTAGCCAACCAGCTATCCGTTTGGCCTGATCCAATCCTTTTTCAGTCAATTGACGCGCGGCGTCGGGAACACCATCTTCAGCCTCAGCGTGACGCCACAAAATCAGTTCCATCATATCCCTTTAAATACCGCTATTGCGTAGAATTCAGTTAGATACTCTCAACAATTACTAAGGCTCTCATTAAGCAATACATCTGGGCCATAACCAGGTTTCTGAATCAAGATCACCTTATGCCGTGATTTATCACCTTGCTTCAGTATCACCTGGCAAGTAGATACATCAAAATGCTTGGCAAGAAATCTCACAAGTACCGTATTTGCTTTGCCTTCTATCGGAGCAGCGGCCAGTTTTATTTTTAGCGCATCACCGTGCAGTCCTGCTGCTTCGGTATTTTTTGCACCACTCTGAATATGCAAGGTCAAAATAAGGTTACCTTCATCATCATACCGATACCAACTCATATCACCTCATCCCAAACCTAAAGAAGCATTGTAGTAATTTCCATATGCATTCCCGCCACTACCATGAGTAATAGCTGAATTATGATCAATGCAAACAGTGGAGACAAATCAACATTAGCTATTGGCGGAATACGCTTACGAAAAACAGTCAAAAATGGACGGGTAAAGCTATCCAGTAATGGCGCTAATGGACTATGCGGATTAATCCATGACAAAACAGCCTGCATAATAATCGCTAGCAACACAATATAGAGCGTCATTTTAATAATCTCAACGATACCCAGTAATCCCATAGCCCCTGACGCAGTACCAATATTGGCGCCAAAATTATAGCCTTGTACCATATAAACACTGGTTATGATCACGCACTCCAGTAACCAGGCCAATATCAACGTGGACAAATCCATTCCACCCCAACCAGGAATAACACGACGCGCTGGGCGCACAATAAAATCAGTTACTGCGACAAGAAACTGAGATACTGAATTGTAGTAAGGAAGGCGTAATAACTGAAAATAAAAGCGCAACAATAATGCCAAGGAAAACAAACCCAGGATAGTATCAAGAAGAAAAATTAAGATCTGATTGGACATATGAATTTCCCAAAAAACTACAATCGATAATCAATAAATCGCTAACCTGTTTGATCAGGATTTATATTCTGCTGAACTCATCACTCATTTCATGTGAACGCTTACTTGCCGCATGAATCGCGGCGATGATCTTACACTTAATATCATTTTTTTCCATCGTCTGAATTGCTTGCTCGGTTGTACCACCTTTTGAAGTTACCCGTGCCCGCAAAGTAGCAGCGTCCTCATCACTCAAACTAGCCAGCTTGCTGGCACCGGCAAATGTCTGCAAACTTAACTGTCTGGCTTGCACAGGTGTCAGGCCTAATTCTATCCCGGCCTGCTGCATAGACTCAATAAAATAAAAAACATAAGCAGGACCACTCCCGGAAATAGCAGTGACCGCGTGTAACATTTCTTCTTCATCCACCCAAAGGGTAGAACCCACCGCCACAAGAACTGATTCAGCATTTTTTCTATCTTGCTCACCAACATTGGATGTAGCATAAAGACCAGCAACACCGGAACGCACCAGCGAAGGCGTATTGGGCATTGCACGCACCACCCGCTGATAATCACCCAGCCACCGCATAATATCGGTCGCACGAATACCTGCAGCAATCGATATAATTAATTGATTTCTCAGTAACGGAGCAAGCTTCTGAGTTAACTCAAATAGTTGCTGTGGTTTTACAGACAATAAAATAACATCACTTTCCGCAATCCCACTCGCAAGATCAGCCACAGCTGAAACACCAAACTCATGTTTTATCTTTTCACGATTCTCTGCATTAATTTCCACCACATACAGCTGCCTTGCTGCATAACCTTGCTGCAACAGTCCACTGATTAAAGCGGAAGCCATATTGCCACCGCCAATGAATGTAATATTCATATTAACCTTATCATTATGCTGATTGACACATCTGTAAAACTCGCGATTTTACAATCGCCATTATCAACTTGATCTAAAAATTTAAACGCCCTATCCCGATCATTCAATGCTGACAATCCGAACAATAAAAACTGGAACGCTGACTCTGTTTGATTTGTTTAATCTCACGATCACATTGCTTACAGCGCTCACCTGCTCGTCCATAAACCCAATATTGTTGCTGAAAATACCCAGGATGCCCATCACTATTAAAAAAATCACGCAAACTGCTGCCTCCCGCTTCGATCGACTGCTGCAAGATTTGCTTCACCGCTTGCACCAATCGTTCATATCGCCTAATACCGATTTTACCAGCGGCCACCTCGGGATTAATACCTGCAAGAAACAAAGCTTCATTCGCATAAATATTACCAATACCAACAACCACATGACTATTCATCAGTGTCTGTTTAATACTGACACGACTTTCTCTGGTTTTCTTGAATAGCTGCTGTGCGTTAAAATCTGCGGTCAATGGTTCAGGTCCAAGATTCATCAGCAGCGGGTGTTGCAGAATATCTCCCCTATGCCATAACACTGCGCCAAATCGGCGAGGATCCCGCAATCTCAGAATAGTCCGATCGTCTAAAATCAAATCAAAGTGATCGTGTTTCTCAGGTGATGCAACCAAGTGCGCCATTTTCACCGGCAGTATGCGCAAACTTCCCGACATACCCAAGTGGAGAATCAATGTTCCCACACCACAATCCAGTAACAAATATTTAGCCCGTCTTGTCACAGACTGAATCGTTAAACCCGCCAATATCTCTGACAAACCATCCGGGATCGGCCAACGCAGCCTGGGATTACGGACGATCACATTGGCAATCGCTTGACCCACCAGATGAGGCGCGATACCACGCCGTGTTGTCTCAACTTCTGGCAATTCCGGCATTAGTTCTCAAGCATCATCTGCTTTATTTTAGTCACGTAGGGTTCGAGCAATTGCTGACTCGCATCAACAGAAAAATGGTAACCAATGCCGTCATCAACACGTAAAAATACAATCTCAGTTTCACTCTGTAGAATTTTCAGATTGATTTTTTGTCCATCCTGCAAGCTGATTTTAATAAAATCTTTCTCAACAAAATCAGAACCAAACGCTTGTCCCAATGTTACTGCTCCAGCATGAGCTGTTTGCCACAACTGAGTCCAATGTTTTATTGCTTCTTTGCCAAGGGCTTCGCCAGAATGTTGCATCGTGACATGCCAATTTTCATTCTGCAATTCTACCGTTAAATGATTCAACTCAAATCTCACCGGAATTTCATTGGATGCCAGCAATTCTGGGCTAATCAGCTCGCTGGCGCTTAATGGCAATGCGAGCACATAGCGTGGTGAAATCAAATAGACATGATCGCCTGTTGCTACATATTGTTGATGGGTTGTAGGCGCAAACCCGCCAAAACCAAAATACTCATCATCAATATAAAGTTGCACGTTAGGCTGATCCAAATCAAAACGTCCCAAATCTTCCAGCGAAAAACGTTGATTACTCGTCGCTGCCAAAATTTGCAGAATATCACTGACCTTTTTCTCATCCGCCCGGGCTTGTACCGGCTTTATCAGATGCCAGCGATTATCCAATCGCTTGAGTATAATCTCTTGTTGCTGCCTTACGATACGTAGGCACTGCGCTGCTTCAACTGAACCAGATGAAACCAAATATTCCTGAATATCCTGAGATTGCGGTCTAAAATATATAAACACCATCAAACCGGCGATCGTGGCAAACATAATGAGGTTAAGTCGTGTGTGATGAGTCATCATTTACTTATATTTTTCTTCTACGCCGCCACCAAATGGCGGTTCCACTCGTTAAAAATAGCAAAGGCAACAAAATAAAAAACCCCACCACTATCAGAGTAAGTTCAGATTCATTTAATATCAAATGATTATCGAGTGTTGCACGGGGTTGAATCACAATCAGTTCTTCATCACCGGTCAACCAATTGATCAGATTAATACCAAAATCCAGATTGCTGCCATTTCCCAGATAGGTATTGGCAAGAAAATGTCCGCTGCCCACAACAACAACACGTTGCTCACGATCTTGAATAGTGCGCGTCAACGCCACCGCAATGCTGATCGGACCAGCCACATCGGTAGCATGATCAAAGGTGATCTCACCACTCAAATCACCGCTTTCCACCCAACCTTGTTGCGCCACCTCAACCAATGAAACACTACCCCATTCCGCATTCTCATTAGTCGTTATCTGCCGTGCAAATGGAAATATCGTAATATAATCGAAATTATTAGTGATCGCATGTTGCCCATAACTGGCGCCTAAAGCAAATGTAATGGGTGCTTTAAGCTGTTCTGCCTGTGGATCAACGACAACGCCCGGGGTGAGTGTCAAGCGTAATTTCTCTGTCAACGGCAATAAGCCGCGTAGCGACTCCTGATCAACTAACCATAACAAGTTGCCACCCCGATCAATATAATTCAGCAACTTATCCACTTCTCCAGGCAACAAATCCGCCTGCGGAGAAGCAATCATCAACATACTTGTATTAATGGGAACATCCTGCGCAATGGCAAGGCTCAACTGCTGACTACTGAAGCCATTCGTACGCAAATGCTTACCAAATTCACCCAAATCATAATTGGCATTCCCATCAAGCTTACGCTCCCCGTGACCACTCAATACCACGATCAGTCTATCCTCAGCACGTGCAAGCCGCATCAGAATGTTAGAAAATGCCTGTTCATTGATGACTGTGAGGTGTTCACGTCTTTGATTAAAGGTGATCACCATCTCACCATTCATATGAACACCCGCTTCCTGCGCCAATTTAGGTTGTTCGGCCGGATCAATAAATATCAGAGAAATATTCGGCTTTACGCGCTGATAAAGTGCCACAAAGTCGGTAATAATTTTTCGGATATCGCCCAATTGCGCATCCCGCTCAGTGGCATACGCTGTCACTTGAATCGGGCTGTGCAATTTTTGCAGTATCTCGATACTGGCTTCACTCAGGCTATTACGTCCATTCTGACTGACATCCCATTGCTGCCTGGTTTGCGTGGCAAAATAGCCGAGCAAAATAACCAGCAGTATCAGCAAAACGACAAATACGCCATTTTGCACCAGGTAATGCCATCGTAATTTTTTATCAAGCTTAGTCATTTATGTGACTATCAAAAAACTTACCCATGTAAACGTTCCCCATCCAGGCGACGAATCGTCAACACCAGGAAAGTAACTATAAACAAAATAAAGTAGGTAATGCTCAACGTATCAATTAACCCTTGATTAAAGTGTCCAAAATGTTTCTGCAAAGAGAAATAATGCGACCATCCCTCTGTTTCATGTGCAGCCAGATCGATCATCCACAATCCTAACAACGCTCCCAATGCACCAATGGCGGCGATCACCGGTTGTGCCGTCAAACTGGAAATATAAAGACCCAGCGCAGCAAAACACGCGGCAAGCAGAAATAAACCTATTGCATTACTGAGTAACAAACCAAAATCCAGCGCACCCCCCATCAGCAATGAAAGGGATAATGCAACAATCAGAGTAATCACAGCGACAAAAAAAACCATTAAACCCAAAAACTTACCGAGCACGATATCTGTCATGGAGACCGGTGCCGAAATCAGTAACGCCAGTGTATGATTACGACGTTCCTCAGCCAATAAACGCATGGATAATAGCGGTGTAATCATCAGTAACACAATAGCCGCCATGGCAAATAATGGCGAGATAATGATCTCCGTAATTCCTGGAGGATTGGCAATTTGCAGCAATTGAGACTGTATCTCCAGGAACGCATCCAGCCGGACCAGAAAAACCCACGCAAGTACAAGCTGCATCAAAGCCAGCAATATCCAGGCCAGAGGGGAAATAAACAGCATACTCAATTCCTTACGGATAATTGCAACAATCATCTTAAAGATTCCTGATCATTCATCGCGGTGTGTCAGTTGTGTAAATACAGTTTCCAGAGGGGTGCCCTGCTGCTGTAATCCAACCAAGGTTTCATCAAGTACCATATTCCCTTGGTGCATAATTTGTACCCTGTCACAGACACTCTCGACTTCGGACAATATATGCGTCGAGAGAATCACACTGCTGGATACCCCCAGTTCCCTAATCAGCTTACGAATTTCTCGTATCTGGTTGGGATCAAGGCCTACCGTCGGTTCGTCCAGAATAATAACATCCGGACTATGGATGATGGCTTGTGCGATACCCACGCGTTGTTGAAAACCTTTTGATAAGTTACCAATTAAGTGTTTACCCCGATCTTCCAAACCACAGCGTTGCTTCACATTACCCAATACCGTCTGTACAGTCTGTTTGCTTACACAGTGTAATCTTGCCGCAAACAGTAAATACTCATCCACAGTCATGTCTTGATAAAGCGGCGGAATTTCGGGCAAAAAACCCAGGTGTGCTTTGGCTTGCTGCGGTTTATCCAATAAATCGATACCACAAATTTCTATACTGCCGGCACTCGGTGCAAGATTACCCGTTAGCATGCGCATGGTTGTGGTTTTACCCGCTCCATTGGACCCAAGTAGTCCTAACACTTCACCTCGCCTCAATTGAAGGCTAACTTTATCTACTGCTGCGTAAGAGCCGTAATTACGACACAGGTTTTGTGCTGACAAGGTAATCGTTGCTGTTTTATCTATCATACATAAACCCCGGGATACAAAAGTTCGTGGTGAATTTAATCCAACTGAAAATCTCACAATCACTACGAACCGCAGTATACGTTTGAGAAACCAATAATTCACCGACTTTAGGTTGATTTCAATCATAAAGACATATAACGATTTCTTTGTCGTTATACTTTTATCCGCATATAAAAATAACCAATACTCAACTGCAAACATATCAACCGATTAATTTTATTTGATTCAGGCCTATCACTTATATCACAAATATGTTGTAATTAAACAACATGCTGATTTGATAAAATAAACAAACAAACTGATAATCGAACACTAACAGACTCGAAGTAGTAGAATAGGAAAGGTATTTAAAACATAATGGCAGCGCAACTTTTTATATATTAGTAACAGAAATTTTAGAACCGAAGTTTTCATTAAAAGGACAACAGCATGAAGAAAATGTCAGCCAAAAATACTCTTATTGGAATGATTCTTATACCAGCAATGTTTTCTGGTGCTGTCTTAGCACAAGTAGCAGGTATTGATCAGGATCGTACTGTAAAAAAACCTGAAGCTTATGGTGTTGATGATCGTGGTGTAGTCGCGAGAAATACAACCGGCTTATGCTGGCAGACTGGCTACTGGACGCCAGCCATGGCAATTCCGGAATGCGAACCCGACCTGATTAAAAAACCAGAAGTCGCGGTAGCACCTCCACCTGCCCCTGTCGTTCCGCCAGCACCTAAAAAAGTAACTTTCTCAGCCGATGCGTTATTTGATTTTGATAGCGCAAAATTAAAGCAAGGTGGACATGGCATTCAATCACTCAATGATTTTGTAAATGGAATACAAAGTGTTCAATATGAGCGCATTGATGTTGTAGGTTTTGCAGATCGAATTGGCTCTGATGATTACAACCACAAGCTCTCCCACCGACGCGCTGAGTCAGTCAAAGCGCATTTGGTTTCGAGAGGTATTGATCCGAACCGTATCGTTGCTTCTGGCAAAGGTGAAGCTGATCCGGTAACTGGTAATACTTGTCATGGCCATGGCAAGGAATTAAAAGCGTGCCTTGCACCTGACCGCCGTGTTGAAATTGAAGTGATAGGTACAAAATAAACGGTTATTTATATTTCTCCAAAAAAGCCCTGCTATATACACTGCAGGGCTTTTTTTCTTTCTGTATAGCACCGCATGAATGATTGGATAGAAATAGACACGCTGATAGAAGCAAAATGGATCATTCCCATTGAACCCGCTGAAGTCGTATTGCATCAACATGCCATCGCAATCGATAATGGAGTTATCAAAGATATTCTGCCAATCTCCGCAGCCAAACTGCGCTATAAATCCCAGCAAACAATCATACTAAACGATCATGCATTAATCCCAGGTCTGATTAACCTGCATACCCATGCAGCAATGACATTAATGCGTGGACTTGCTGATGATCTACCTCTGATGGAATGGCTCAATAAACACATTTGGCCAATCGAAAATCAGCATGTCGATGCACAGTTTGTATTGGACGGCACTCAGCTTGCCTGTGCTGAGATGATCAAAGGCGGTATTACCTGCTTTAATGACATGTATTTCTTCCCGGAGTCTTGTGTTGAAGCTGCAATCAGCTCAGGAATGCGCGCCGCCATTGGCATGATCGTAATTGACTTTCCAACGGCTTATGCCAGCGATGCCGACGATTATCTGACCAAGGGATTGGAATTACGTGACCAATATGATCAGCACCCACTACTCTCTTTTTGCTTTGCGCCACATGCGCCCTATACCGTCAGTGATAAAACATTTAACAATATCCTGACTTACGCAGAACAACTCAATATACCCATTCACACCCATTTACACGAAACTCGGGATGAGATCCGCATTAGTCTGGAATCCACCGGTATGCGGCCGATTGAGCGCTTACATCAGTTAGGGTTACTCAGTCCGAATTTGATTGCAGTCCACATGGTACACCTGACAGATCATGAAATTAAATTCATGCATCAATATGGTTGCAGTGTCGCGCACTGCCCTTCATCCAATATGAAACTTGCCAGCGGCTTTGCACCCATTACATCGCTGACTAATCAAGGTGTTAATGTCGGTCTCGGCACAGACGGTGCAGCCAGTAACAATCGTCTGGATATGTTTGAAGAAATGCGTCTGGCAGCACTATTGGCAAAAGCAACCAGCGGGCAGGCCGACTCTCTGCCCGCGCATCAAGCACTGAAAATGGCCACCCTGAACGGTGCTAACGCCTTGGGATTGGGAGAAATAACCGGCTCATTAGCCATAGGAAAAGCGGCTGATATCACAGCAATCAATTTTTCCGATCTTAATCTCACACCTTGTTATGATCCGATTTCGCATTTGGTATACACAGCAAGTCGTGAACAAGTGAGTCATGTGTGGGTAAATGGTAGAATGCTACTAAAAGACAAAGAACTGATGACACTCAATCCACTTGAATTGCAATATCGCACAGCTTTCTGGCACGAACGTATCGTTACCACATCAAAACAATAAGCACAAAGGAGCACACATGGAAAATGATGGCATTAATGCTGATCCGCTGGAACTCGAAAAATTCAGCCAACTCGCACACCGCTGGTGGGATCCGAACAGTGAATTCAAACCACTGCATGAAATCAATCCATTACGTCTTAATTACATTGACGAACTAACGAATGGGCTTGCAGAAAAAACAGTATTGGATGTCGGCTGCGGCGGCGGCATTTTATCCGAAAGCATGGCAGCCAAAGGCGCCCATGTGACCGGCATCGATCTCGGCGACAAAGCACTCAAGGTCGCCAAGCTGCACCTGCTGGAAAGTGGCCATCAAGTGGATTATCGCAAAATCACAGTGGAATCCTTGGCCCAAGAACAACCGCAGCACTATGATGTGGTCACCTGCATGGAAATGCTCGAGCATGTACCGGATCCAATGAGCATTATCCGCTCATGCGCTCAGTTAGCCAAACCCAATGGATGGGTTTTCTTCTCAACCATCAATCGTAATCCCAAAGCGTACCTGTTTGCCATTATTGGCGCTGAATACATATTAAAACTGCTACCGCGCGGTACTCATGAATATACCAAATTCATCAAACCCTCCGAACTTGCACGCATGGCACGCAATGCAGGTCTTACCGATGAAAAATTGATCGGCATGACGTACAACCCGATCACCAAAGTCTATGCATTGGAAGATGATTCCGATGTTAACTACATCATGGCCTACCGCAGTTAGCTCAAATATCAACACTTTAACTTCTCATTAATGATTAAAGCAATCCTTTTTGACTTTGATGGAACACTGGCGGATACCGCATCCGATCTCGGCCATGCCCTAAACCGGCAACGCATCGCACGCGGCTTGCCCGAACTGCCCATTGCACAAATCCGCTCACAGGCATCAGCCGGTTCACGCGGATTGCTTGGCCTCGGCTTCAATATCAAGCCGGGGGACTCTGAGTATGAATCGATGCGCGATGAATTTCTTGATTTTTATACCCAACGCTTGTGTCATGACACCTGCTTATTTCCAGGTGTTGATGAACTACTGAATCAACTGGAAACACGCAACCTCCCCTGGGGCATCGTAACCAACAAACCCGCGCGCTTCGCACACCCACTAATCCAAATGCTCGGCCTAGCACAACGAGTTGCTTGTGTTATTTGCGGTGACGAAACCGCTAACACTAAGCCACACCCGGAACCACTGTTAACCGCCAGTAACAAAATGGCCATCGCTCCTGCCAACTGTATTTACCTGGGAGACGACATACGCGATGTCCAAGCCAGTCTGGCCGCAGACATGCAACCTATCGTTGCCCGCTATGGCTATCTGGGTAATGACCAACCGCCTGAAACCTGGGGTGCCCGGTATTTGATTGATCATCCCAAAGAATTACTG
>Ga0136611_10002040_pt1 | contig 14030 bp, 11 predicted proteins | sample AntDrymUQ2232306_2_FD_106645 | JGI IMG/M metagenome (GOLD analysis project Ga0136611, IMG submission 106645) | Polar desert sand microbial communities from Dry Valleys, Antarctica - metaG UQ223 (23.06) | ecosystem: Environmental > Terrestrial > Soil > Desert | place: Antarctica: Dry Valley...
AGCTGTTCGTCACGGCAGCTAACGCCATGCCGACGGCGCACCCGAAAATCCTGCGTGCCTCCGATTCGGAATTTCCCGGAAACGGGCACGCGCTGATCGAGGAGCTGGTGCAGGCCGCCGCACAGAACCGGCCCGGGCGCGAGTTGCGAAAGATGCTGTCCGCCATCGTGCCGGAGTACGTCGGGCGGTCGGATACCGACGAGTTTCCCATTCCCGACCCGCGCTCTCGCACCTCGGCCGTCGCCAGCGCGCTGATCTGATCGACGATTCGCGCGCACGGCAAGCCCCGGGATGCTTCGCCGTCAGCGTCGTGGCAGCCGAGGGGTGAACGTGAAGGTGAGCGAGCGGTTGCGCTCGTCACGGCTCGGGTCCTGAAAGCAGATGCCCCGGTGCTCGAAGAACACGTTGAGCCGCCACCCCGAGCTGTAGTCCGCGGACAAGGTGCCAACCGAGGTATCCCGCCGACCGCGAATGCCGGGAAGGAACGACACATCCTGCGCGCAATACGCGATGTCGCCCGGGTAGTCCTTCTGTCCGTGCGCGTCTTCCAGCCAGCGTACCCGCGTGAGGTACCCGCCAAGCGCCCACGTGCGCGAGAGGTGATCGATGGCCAGCCACTGGCTCGAGGAGCCCGGTCCGATGGCGGCACCGAGCGTCTGCCCCCGCTCGGTGTAGCCCTGCTCCACGGTATGGCTCGTATACCATGAGCCGATCGGCCGGAAGCGGAACGAGGTGCTCTGCTCCACGTTGGTCACCTCGGCGTGAAGCCGGAAGCGCCCGTGCGTCCGCACCACCGTGGGGCCGAGCCATTGCAGCCCCACGGTCCATCCCTGCGTGTGCGTCGGCTGCTCCAGCAGGTCTCTCAGCGACACGGGCATCTCCGCCCGCCCAACCTCGCCGTAGATCTCGAGCCCCTCGCTCGGGACGACGTACCGGGCGAAGAGCGAGAGGAGGGCGTCGCGCCCGCGGGGATGCGTGGAATCCGTTGGCGCCACCGCATTCGGCTGTCCGACGTCGAGCAGAACCGTGGGAAAGCTCGTCAGGGCACTCGCCCAATTGCTGGTTGCCGAGAAGACCGCGCGCGAGGCGCCGACGACCAAGCCGGTCGTCCCTCGCGGCTGGAGCGCCACGCCGAGCAGTGAGATCGCACGCAGGTCGTTCGACGGATCGCTGTCGAACCAACGGGATTCGGTCAATCCGCCCGCGATCCACCGCGCTTCGAGGGAGCCGATGCGGGTGTCGACAGGCCGCGCCGTCCGCACGAGCAGGTGTGGGAACCCTGGTGCGTTGTTCGAGAGCAGCAACGCATTGCGGATCCCGGGCCCCCACCATTCGTTCTCGGTAGACGCCCCGACCGTGACCGGGCCGGCATCGAGGAGCAGTGAGCTTTGCCCGGGGGCCACGCGGCCGATCGGGTCCGGGCCGAAGCGGATGGGCAGGTCGATGGATTGCGCGGCCGCGTGCCAGGGCGAGGAGAACGGGTTGCGCGAGGACGGAACAGGCGGCGAGATTGACGGGTCCGCGAGGATGTAGTCCTCGTTCTCCGAGAAGGAGAGCTCCGGCGCCGCGATGAGACGGAGGCGATTCAACCGGATCTCGACTCCTGTAACGATGCTGGCGTTCACGCCGCGGCCCGCCCAGAGCGAGCCGTCGTTCAGCGAGTACGGGAGCTCGGAGTTGTGCACGATCCGGACGCGAGGCGCCACCATCTGGGCACGGAGCCCGCCAGCCGGGCCACGGAGCGGGTCCGTCATGGATGATGGCGAGCGGAAATGCCGTCCAGCCAGCGGCGCACCCCGCAGCTCGTCCAGTCGGGCCTGGTCGTCGAGCGCGTCCCCGATGAGGATGAAGGAACCGTCCGGTCCGCGGCTGGCGGAGTCGGCGACGGCCCGCTGCTGTGCGGCGGCCGAGCCGGGGTACGCGACCGCAAGCGCCACCACGAGGATTCGGGATACGCGGCGGACGACACGATGAGGAGGCTTGATGTGCATGCCGGGAAATGTGTCATGCGGGTGAGCGCAGCGGCAGCGGCAGCGGCGCGGCGCGGGCGGACGTTCGGACTGGTGGCGGCAGCGGGCTGCGTGTCGCTCTCGGCGGCGCTCGCGCGGGTGGCGGGCGGCCAGGAGGCTGGAAGCGCGCCGGCGGCCGCGCTGTCGGTCGACGTCGGATCCGCAGCGGAAAACCAGCTCCGCTACCTTCAATCGCTCGGCCTCGTTCCCCTCACACAGTGGGGCCTGCGGAGCTTCGGGCCACAGGAGACGAACCTGCTGCTCGGCTCCGGAGGCACGCCGAGGCTGCGTCCGAGTCGAGGACCGCAGCGTATCGGCGTCGCACAGGTGCAGGTGGCCCCCGGGACCCTGCAGGCCTGGCACAACACGAGCTACGCCTTCGGGTACAACGACGGTGCGGTATGGCGCGGACGGGGCCTCACTGTCGCGGCGGCCGGTGGCGTCACCGTACGCGCCGGCCCCCTCACCGTGGCGGTCCGGCCGATCGCATGGTGGGCGCAGAACCAGCCGTTCGCGCTCGTGCCTACCGGGTTCGAGGACGCCCTTCGCTTCGCTGACCCCGAGAGCCCTCGAGGCATCGACCGGCCGCAGCGCTTCGGCGAAGGAACGGTCGGACGCCTCGATCCGGGCCAGAGCACGATTCGCCTGGATGCGGGTCCGCTGGCGGTCGGGGTGTCGACGGCCAACCAGTGGTGGGGACCGGCGGGCGAATGGCCCTTCGTGCTGGGCAACAATGCGCCAGGCTTTCCGCAGCTGTTCGTCGGATCGGCGCGCCCGCTGCCGGTGGGAATCGGCCGCGTGCACGGCCGGATAATCTACGGAGTCCTTTCCCAGTCGGCGTACACCGACATCGTCGGCCGCGCTCGGCGCCGGTTCGCGAGTGGCCTGGCGGTGACGTTCCTGCCCAAGGGGCTAGACGGACTGGAAGTGGGGGGGACCCGGTTTTTCCACCAGCCGTGGCCGGAGGGGGGAATCAGCGCGGGCAACTTCCGGAAACCCATCGAGGACTTCTTCAAGTCGAACGTGCGGGGGGATAACGGCTCGATCGACAATTCGAGCGAGGACAATCAGCTCGCGTCCGTGTTCGCGCGCTGGGTCTTTCCGCGCGCCGGACTCGAGCTGTACGGGGAATTCGGCCGGGAGGATCACAACTTCAATGAGCGCGATCTCATCCTGTCTCCGGATCACGAGGCGACGCTGAACCTCGGTTTCCGGCGCGCATGGCGCCGGGGAGACGGAGGAGTGCGCGGCGTGCGGTTCGAGTTCTTCGACATGGATCCGTCGGTGCTCGCTCGCGACCGCGGTCAGGAGAGCAAGTACATAAGCGGGGGCACACGGCAGGGTCACACCGAGCGCGGCCAGCTGCTGGGCGCTGGCTTCGCCTCCAACAATGGCTCGGCGAGCACGCTGGCATGGGATTCCTTCGCGGGATCGGGGGAGACGCGCACGCTGTCTTTCAGCCGGATGGTGGTACGTCAGCGCCCTGCGGGACTGTCGAGCCCGCCATCACTGGACGTGCAGTATGCTCTGAGCGGTGGTCGGACCCGCGTGCTTCGGGGACGCGAGATCACTTACGGACTAACGGGGGTATACCAGCTCAACCGAAACTTCGGGTCTGACAGAGCAAACGTCCTCACTTCGCTGGGAATCACCTGGTAATCCGCTATTTCTGGCTCGCCGTTTCCACCCCCTTGTCGCCTCCAGCGCCAGCCATGACGTCTCCAATGCCCGCGCGCTGTGGCGAGCGTACACGGGCTATGGACCCGGATTTGCGGTGGCACGGTTGCCCCGCCTCCGCACCGCGTCCAGTTTCCCACAAGAGAGATCCCGCGGCGGGCCGGCGTGTGCCCGGCCGTGCTTCGCAGGCGCATACAGTCACCGGTCCCAGCGCGTGAGCCGATCGTCTAGATGAGCAGTACGCAACGACCTTCTCAGCGCAGGGCCCATCCAGAACCGACGGGAGCGTCCGCGGGTGGCCCGCGACCGATGGCGGCTCCTGCACGGCCGATCACCGCGCGCGTGCGGCTGGAGCCCGTGGCCGGAGAGGAGCCGTTCCCGCTCATCCTGGAGCGACGGGCCCGCGGCGCTCTGCGCACCCACCTTACGCGGTCGCTCGTCCGCACGTCGACGCTGGTCACGGCGGACCTGCTCATGTTCCTGGCGCTGCGGTTCGTCGTTGACCGCCTCGCCCACGTCACCTCGCTGCACGGGTACGTCGCGTCGCTGGTGAGCTCGTTGGTGCCGCGTGGGGCTTATTCCCTGCCGCAGCTCACCGCGTCCATCGTCCTCGGGCTGTTCATCCTGCGCAACTATGGTGCGGGCGACGACCGCCGTGACTCCCGCGCGCTGATCGCCGGCAGTGCGCTGGGCCTGGGCCTGCTGTACTGGAACCAGATCTGGGTCACCCGCTCGCCACTGCTCATCGTCGGCTTCGGAGTGGGGGTGGTCGTGCTGGGCACTGCGCTGATCGTGGAGCGGCTCATCGTGGATCAGCTGGTGCGGTCGCTGGACGGCATCGGGGACCGTCGCGCACGGAAGGCGCTACGCGCCCTGGTGATCTCCTCTCCCGGCGACGCCGACCAGACAGGGCATAGCGAGCTCCTGGAGCAGAGTGATGAGTTCACCGTCGTCAGTTACCTGGATGCGAGCCGGATCCCCGCGCCAGATTCACTGGGTGGCCTGCGCGACCTGATCGGAACCATCGCCCGCGAGCGGGTGGACACGGTGATCATCGGAGGCGAGCTGGACCCAGCGTTGTTCGAGGAGGTCGTGGAGCTGGCTGACTCTGCAGGCTGCCAGGTACTGCACCTCCCCCCGTGGCTGATGGCCACCCCCTTCGAGCCACGGATGGTCTGGCGCCGGGGAGTACCGGCCATCTCGCTCACGCGGCCAGGGCTGCGCGGACAGCAGCTGCTGCTCAAGCGCGGTGTCGACATCGCCGCTTCCGCAACGTCGCTCGTGCTCCTTTTTCCCATCCTTGCCCTCATCGGGCTCGCGGTGAAGCTCTCATCGCGCGGTCCCGTGTTCTTCCGTCAGGCACGCGTCGGGCTGGGGGGCGACACGTTCTGGATCTACAAGTTCCGTACGATGAACCAGGATGCGGAGGAGCGGCGCGCGCAGATGGTGACGCAGAGCATGTACCCCGACCGCCGCCTCTTCAAGGTCCGGAACGACCCACGCGTGACGCGGCTCGGCCGGTTCCTCCGGCAGACGAGCCTCGACGAGCTGCCCCAGTTGTGGAACGTGCTACGGGGAGAGATGTCGCTCGTCGGCCCACGCCCCCCGATCCCGACGGAGGTTGCGCTGTACGAGGAGCATCACTTCACCCGACTCTGCATGCGGCCAGGCATCACCGGTCCGTGGCAGGTGGGCGGGCGGAACAACCTCACCGACTTCGAGGAGATCGTGCGTCTCGAGGCGAGCTACATGCGCCGGTGGACGATCTGGAAGGACGTCGAGATCCTGCTGCGTACGGCGACCGTGGTGCTGCGCATGGACGGAGCACACTAACTCCCGGTCGGCGTGCCATCCAGCTCGTCGAGGAACTCTGCCAGCGAGTGGCGCCACATGGGCAGCGGGCGCCCGATCGACTGCTGGAGACGGGTGCAGTCGAGGCGGCTGTCGACCGGCCGCCGGGTGCGGGTCGGGTAATCCGCGGTCGTGCACGGTGACAGCAGCTCCGGAACGCCCGCCCGCGCGAAGATCACCTGCGCGAGCTCGTGCCAGGATGCGGAATCCCCGCCTGCCGCGTGCATCAGGCCCTCGGTTTCCTGCTCGATGAGCTCCCAGGTTGCGCGTGCGAGCGCGACCGCGTGCGTCGGACAACCTCGCTGGTCGGCGACGACCTGCGTCGCCCTCCCCGACCTCGCCCGTTCCCACATGGTCCGCGGAAATGACCTGCCTGCCCGACCGAACAGCCACTGCGTGCGGATGACCAGTGACGCGGGCGCCGCTGCGCGCAGCAACTGTTCGCCTTCGAGCTTGGTGCGCCCGTAGACGCCGAGCGGGCCTGTGTCATCCGCCTCGGTGTACGGACGGCCCGCATCGCCGGCGAAGACGTAGTCGGTCGAGAAGTGGACGACACGTACGTCGTGCTTCGCGCAGGACTCGCCGAGGGCGCCCACTGCGACCGCGTTGACCGCCGTCGCCTCGGCAACTTCCGTTTCGGCCCGGTCGACCTGCGTATATGCAGCGCAGTTGATCACGATGTCGGCCCGCGTCTCGCCGATCACATGGTCTACCTGGGCGTGTTCTCGAATGTCGACGCGACCACCAGGGGGCAAGATGACGTCGACGCCGGCCGGGGCCTCCCGCACGATGTCGCTGCCCAGCATGCCGCGCGCACCGAGCACGAGCACGCGCGGGCCGCGGCCAGCGCTCACCGGGAGCCACCCACCGGAGCGAGGTACATCTCGTTCGCAGACCGGTATGCCTCCGTCTGCACGCGGCGCCACCACTGAGGCTGCTTCACGTACCAGTCGACGGTCGCCGCCAGGGCCTCGCCGAACTGGTGACGGGGCGACCATCCCAGCGTCTCGCGGATGCGGGTGATGTCCATGGCATACCGCCGGTCGTGCCCAGGGCGGTCCGGCACGTACGCGATGAGCGACTCCGGGCGTCCCAGGGCGGCGAGGATCGTCCGCACCACCTCGATGTTGGCCACCTCGGACTCGCCGCCGATGTTGTACACGGCGTCCTCGAGGCGTCCACGCTGACACACGGCCCAGATGGCCGATGCGTGATCCTCCACGTGCAGCCAGTCGCGCACGTTGAGCCCGTCGCCGTAAACAGGGAGCGTCTCGCTCCCCAGCGCTCTCGTCACCATCAGCGGAATGAGCTTCTCGGGGAACTGGAACGGGCCGTAGTTGTTGGAGCAGCGAGTGGTGAGGCAGGGAAGACCGAACGTCTCGGCGTAGGCTCGTACAGGCAGTCGGCGCCTGCCTTGCTGGCCGAGTACGGCGAGTTCGGCGATATGGGATGCTGCTCGGTGAAGGGCGCGTCGTCGGCACCGAGCGACCCGTACACCTCGTCGGTGCTGACATTGACGAAGCGGAAGGGGCGCGGATGCCGTTGCAGCTCGGCATGAACGGCCGCCAGCAGGGCGAGCGTGCCCTGGACGTTGGTCGACACGAACTCGGCGGGACCGAGGATCGAGCGATCGACGTGTGACTCTGCGGCAAGGTGGAGCACCGCGTCCGGCACCGGCGTGGGTTGGCCGGACATGGGATCAGGGGCGCCGCCCGCCAGCAGGCGCGAAACGAGCGTCGCGTCCCGGATGTCGCCGCGCACGAACTGGTACCGGCCATCGCCTTGAGGGCCGTGCGCCGCCTGCACGTCGTCGAGGCTCTCGAGGTTCCCCGCATAGGTCAGCAGGTCGAGATTCACGACTCGCAATTCCGGCTCGTTCGCCAGGAGCCAGCGCACGAGATTGGAGCCGATGAAGCCCGCCCCGCCGGTCACGAGCACCGCGCGGGGCACGAAGGGATGCAGTGGTGACTTCGGACCGCTCATTCGATGTAGGCCGGCAGGTCGCCGCGGTCGGCGGTGAGTGGCGCCAACCGTTCATCCTTGCTCGACAGGAGTGGCTCGGCCACCGGCCACCGGACTCCGATCGTGGCGTCCGACCAGAGCACCCCGCGCTCGTCCTCTGGGCGGAAGAGCTCCGTGCACTTGTAGACGACATCGGCGGATTCAGACAGCACGCAGAAGCCGTGGGCGAATCCGGGGGGGATCCAGAGCGAGCGTGGCTCCTCGCCGCGCAGGGTGACGCCGGTCCATCGGCCCCACGTCGGCGACCCCAGTCGGATGTCGACGGCCACATCGAAGATCTCGCCGTGCACGCAGCTCACCAGCTTTCCTTGCGGATGGTGCAGCTGGTAGTGCAACCCCCGTAGCACGCGGGACGTGGAGCGCGAGTGATTGTCCTGCAGGAACGCCACCGGCAGGCCACTCGCCGCGAAATGCTTCGCGTTGTACGACTCGCGGAAGAAGCCCCGCGCATCGCGGTACACGGTGGGCTCCACGATGACCACGCCGGGAAGGTCCGTCGGCACGACCTTCACTGGCCCGCCCCATCGTTGGCAACGCGCAGCAGGTACTGGCCGTACTCGTTCCGCGCGAGCGGTGCGGAGAGGCGTCGAAGCCCGTCCGCGTCGATGAACCCCATCCGGAACGCGACCTCCTCGATGGAGCCGATCATGAGTCCCTGGCGCTGCTCCACGACCTCGATGAACTGCGACGCCTCGACGAGTGACTCGTGCGTGCCGGTGTCAAGCCACGCGACCCCGCGCCCGAGCACGCGTACGTTCAACGCGCCCTGGCGGAGGTACGCCAGGTTCACGTCGGTGATCTCCAGCTCGCCGCGGCGAGAGGGACGCAGCGAGCGGGCGATCTCGACGACGCGGTTGTCATAGAAATAGAGTCCGGGCACGGCGTGGTGAGAGCGAGGCACCAGGGGCTTCTCCTCGATCCCGAGGGCACGACCGTCAGCATCGAACTCGACGACGCCGTATCGCTCCGGATCGCGGACGTAGTAGCCGAAGATCGTCGCCCCTCGCGGATCTCGCGCGAGCCCCTGGAGCTCCTCGGGCAGACCATGCCCGAAGAAGAGGTTGTCGCCGAGGATGAGCGCGACGGTATCGTCGCCGACGAAGTCCGCCCCGATCACGAACGCCTGCGCGATGCCCTCGGGGCGCGGCTGCTCGGCGTAGGTGAGCGACATCCCGAGGGGGCCGCCATCGCCGAGCAGCTGTCGAAACCGGGGAAGGTCCTCCGGAGTCGAGATGATCAGGATCTCGCGTATCCCCGCCAGCATCAGCGTGGAGAGCGGATAGTAGATCATCGGCTTGTTGTAGACCGGAAGCAGCTGCTTGCTCACCACCAGGGTGAGCGGATGCAATCGGGTGCCTGCCCCGCCGGCCAGAAGGATCCCTTTCATGCCCGCTGGGTGAAGTCGTCGTGAGGGCGCGACACAGGGCGCTCGCGAACCGGGCAATATAGCTACTCGGGAGGGCGCCGCGCCCGGCCGCACGCGGAACGGACGCGCGCGCGCCATAGCCCGGGCCCCCTGCGCGGTGTTAGAGTACGGGGCACAGCACTCCTGGACAGCCCCGCACGCGAGACGATGCTTTCAACGACCCAACGCCCGCGACCGACCGAGTCGACGCCGAGCCGAGAGGCTGATGCGTCGATCTGGTCGTACGCGAACATCGTGCTGCGACGCAGGCGCTTGCTGGTGCTGGTCCCGATCGCTTCTGCGCTGGCCGCGCTGGCCCTCTCGTTGCTGTCGCCCCGGGAGTACACCGCGCGGGCGAGCTTCATCCCCACCGAAAGCGGCTCCCGGGGATCCATGGCCGGCCTCGCCGGGCTGGCGGCCTCGATCGGCGTTTCCCAGCTGGGCGCGCTCGGCGGCAGCGCGACTGGATCGGCCCAGTTCTATGCCGACCTGCTGGGGGCCCGCGAGCTGAAGCTGGCGATCATCCGGACCAGCTATGCCGCCCCCGCTGGCGCGCCGGGCTTCCAGGGCAACCTGATCCGCTATTTCAAGCTCGACGGCGAGGACTCGGTTCGCGCCGAGGTGAAGGCGCTGAAACGGCTGGGAGACGAGGTCGTGTCGGTATCGTTCGACCGCTTGACGAGCGTCGTGCACCTGTCCGTCACGACGAAACACGCGCAGCTGTCATCACAGGTCGCGCGCCGCATGCTCGACCTGACGAACGACTTCAACCAGCGGCGACGCAAGGCGCAGTACTCGGCGGAACGAGAGTTCGTGGAGCAGCAGAGCAGCGAGGCGGCCACGGCCCTTCGGAACGCCGAGGACGCGCTCACGTCGTTCCAGGTCCAGAACCGGGCGATGATGTCGCCCTTGCTGGCCGCGGAGCAGCGGCGCCGCGAGCGCGCCGTCGACCTGGCCCGCCAGATCTACGTGAACCTGATGCAGCAGCAGGCGGTGACTCGCATGGAGGCGGTCCGAAGCACGCCGCTGATCGCGGTCATCGATGCGCCCGAGTCGCTGGTCGAGCCTGACCGACCACACCACGCGGTAGCCGCAATCGCTGGTCTTGCCCTCGGCCTGCTGCTGGTGATCGTGTTCGCCTTCCTCGCCGAGGCAGTGGCACGGGCCCGGGAGCGGAACGCGGACGAGTACGCGGAGTTCCTCCGGCTGCGCGGAAAGTCGTCCCCCCGTCCGTCCCCTACGGCGTAGCTCTCGGCTCGCTACGCTCCGGCGCGCGGCCGATCCGCACGTACGCCCCGATTATCCCGAGCAGCAGCCACGGGTAGCCGAAGGTGAATCCCGACGAGGGGAGGAACGACACGAGCAGGCTGGCGAATGCCGCCACCAGCCCGCTCAGCCGCACGGCGCGCACGCGGTCGGTCTGCGCCCACGCCTTCGCGGTCACGAATGCGGGGCGCAGCACGCTGAGCAGGATGCCCCCGAAGATGACCAGCCCCACCAGCCCCGTATCATGCAGGGCGAGCATGACGTAGTTCCCGAGCCAGATGTCGTGCAGGTTGCCCATCAAGCGCACGTCGATGCCGCTCACCGACAGCGGCGCGAAGCTGTACGTCCCCCAGCCGAGCCAGGGCTGCTGCCGGATGTTCTCCAGCGCGCGCGCGTAGAGCAGGAGCCGGATGGCCGCGTTCTCCGACTTCGGGTTGAACAGATTCAGCAGCTTCTCGCTCATGAACTCCTGGGCGTCTTCCGACACATACCAGATCACGCTGCCCGCCACGAGGGCCACGAGAACCGGCACGACGATGCGCGAGAGGCGCAGCCGCGAGCCGAAGATCATGACGTTGAGCACCGTGACTCCCAGCAGTCCCGCGACCGCGCCGATCCACGCACCCCGCGTGAAGCTGAGGACCAGGCCGAGCGAGCTGACCACCAGCATGAGCACCAGTCGCCCGCTGGGCAGTGGCCGCTCCTCGGGGGACGGGAGCTGCACCAGGGCGACTCCGAACACGAAGAAGATCTGGCAGAAATTGCCGAAGATGTTCGGTTCCCGCATCGTGCCGTAGGATCCGAAGGCGAGGCCCCGGACCGTAATGTCCACGTTGGCGCCCCCGACGGGGAGCCCGACGATACCGAGCACGAACGCCACGATGCCCACCAGCCCGCCGATGATGCCGGCGGTGACGAAGTGCTCGGTCACCCGGTCGACGTCGGCCAGCGTGTCCGTGCACAGGACGACGACGGCGTACAACCAGATCGCGCTGAAGTAGTTGACCATCTGCGCCAGGCTGTAGCGCGTGTCCGGCGAGGTGAAGGCGCTGGAGTACAGGCTGACCAGCAGCAGCGCAATCATCCAGCGCATCGTGCGGTCGAACGCGATCGGCCTCGGTGCGAGCAGGTAGCTCACAGCGTAGCCGACGCCGATGAGCAGGCCGGCCAGCTGGTCGAGCCGCACCATCCCGGCAGGAGTGCGCACCGCCACGCCGTTCAGGGTGACGAGCAGCGGGAGCACGGCGAAGAGGAGCCCCCGCCCGGCGATCGCGGCGAACAGGCCCGCGGTCACGCCGACGATGACGAACAGCACGACGTACTCTCGATCCATGGCTGGTAACTTACGCGGCGGCGGGTGCGCAGGCAGCCTGCACGGCATACTGGCGGTGACAGTGTGCTGCCGGTCCGGTAGCTTGGTCTGCGTCACCGTCGTCGTTGCGTACCCTCCCTGCTCGCGGGACCTCCGTTCGCCCATGTCCGACCTGTGCGTCGTCCACCTCGTCTGGAAGCCGCTGGGCCCCGCGTACCTGCGACGCTTCCTCGCGGCATATCGCGGCGTGCGCGCCGGACGCCCGCATCGACTGGTGGTGGCGCTGAATGGCTTCGCGGCCGACGAGCTGGCGCCCTGTCGGGCCCTCCTGTCTGACGTGCCCCACGATGAGGTGGTACTGCCGTCGCCGATGCAGGACATCCCCGCCTACCTGGCCGTGGCGCGAACGCTCGCGTGCGAGATGCTCTGCTTCTGCAACTCCTACAGCGAGCCCCTCGCCGACGGATGGCTGGGGAGTCTCCATGCACACGCCTGCCTTCCCGGTGTCGGCCTGGTGGGCGCCAGCGGCTCGTGGGAGAGCCATCGCGGGAACCTCGAGCGGGTGATGACGCCTGCGGGCCTGGTCGAGCGGGTGGCAGCCCGGCTGCGGCGCGGCGGCACGGCCGCGGCTTCATCCGCCCGCGCCCCATCGACAGCGGTCGACGGATCCCGGTTGCCGTGGCGGCGGCTGGCCAGGTTACGGCGCGAGCTCGCACGCGCGCGTGAGCGCTTCGAGCCCTTCCCGACGCCACACGTGCGTACCAACGGGTTCATGGTACGGCGGGAGCTGTTCCTCGACCTCGACCTGGGGCCGCTCCGGGACAAGGGGGACGCACTGGAGTTCGAGAGCGGTCGCTGGAGCCTGACCCGGCAGGTCGAGGCGCGCGGCCTCGCGGTGCTGATGGCGGGACGGGATGGACGTGCGTACCCGCCGGACGAATGGTGGCGCGCCGGCGGCTACCGCAGCGGCCTGCAGGAGAACCTGCTGGTCGCCGACAATCGCACCGGCGAGTACGCGACGATGCTTCCGCGCGAGCAGGAGCGCATTCGTGCGTTGACATGGGGACAGGACCCGGTGGCCGTGTCGCGACTCGTCGCCGCCCGTACCCGCCCGCGACGCCCGCCCGGGCTGCCTGCAGACGGCGCATGACGACCCGGGTGGACATGCTGGGAGGGCCGGACGGGCCCGAGGCGACGACCGCCGGGCGGGCGGCACTCAGCGGGCAGCTGCTGCGGCGGCAGGTGATCCAGTATGCACCGGGGGTCCTGCTGCCGGCCATCGTCTCCATCGCGACGGCAGCAATCTTCACGCGAACCTTCGACTCCGTATCGTACGGACGCTTCAGCCTCGCCTGGAGCGTCGCCACGGTCGCGGTGCTGCTCCTGAGCCAGTGGCTGCACCAGGGGATCGCGCGCTTCGTCCCATCGGTCGCCCCGGGTGAGGCGACCGTACGCCTGAAGGCGGCCATCTGCCTCGCGGTCCTGGGGGTGCTCGGCGTCACGGCGCTGCTCGCAGCAACCGCACTCGGTGTGGCCGCGCTCCGCCTGTCCCCGGAGTGGGCCCGCATTGCGGCGGGCGGGGTCGCGATGGTGGTCGCGACATCCGCGTTCGGCCCCCTTGGCGCGGTGGTGCAGTCGGAGATGCGCGCCAGTCGCTACAGCGCCTTCGTCGTCGCCACGAGCGTCGCACGACTCGGGTTCGCGCTCCTGCTGGTGTTCGCCGTCGCACGGGATCCCGCCTCGCTGCTCTGGGCGCAGGCACTCGCCCTGGGGCTCGCCCTCCCGCTCCTCTGGCGCGATGCCGGCCTCCCCGCGGTGGCCATGGTGGTCGGCCGGCGCGCCGAATGGTGGCCGACGGTGCGGCAGATGGCCACCTATGGCGTGCCGCTCGTCGGGTTCACGGTGGCCGGTACCCTCCTCGACCTCAGCGATCGCTGGGTGATCCAGTACTTCCGCGGGGCGGGGGAGGTGGGCATCTACGCCGCCAACTACTCGCTCGTGTTCGGGACGATCGGGCTCGTGGCGCTCCCCATGCTGCTGGCCACGCACCCCTTCCTGATGCGCGCGTGGGAAAGCGGCGACCGTGCCGCGGCCTCACGGTGGCTCGGCAAGATCGTCGAGTGGTATGTCATCGCGGGCGCCCTCGTGGTGGGGGTCATCGGCTTCTACTCGCGCGACATCGCCACGCTGGTCCTGGGGGCGCCCTTCCGGCCGGGACACAGGATCATCCCGGTGGTCCTGGCAGGAATGATCGTCTGGCAGCTGGGCATGTACTCGCACAAGCCGCTGGAGTTCACGGGGCGAACGAGCGTGATGTTCCAGGTCGCCGTGGGCGTCACCCTGTTGAATCTTCTCGGGAACCTGCTGGTAGTGCCGCGCTTCGGATACATGGGCGCCGCGTACACCTCACTCGGGGCGTACGTCCTCTACACCGTCATCGTCACGCGCATCGGCCGTCGCATCCTGCCCTGGACGGTGCGCGCTGGCC
>Ga0136611_10002041_pt1 | contig 14029 bp, 14 predicted proteins | sample AntDrymUQ2232306_2_FD_106645 | JGI IMG/M metagenome (GOLD analysis project Ga0136611, IMG submission 106645) | Polar desert sand microbial communities from Dry Valleys, Antarctica - metaG UQ223 (23.06) | ecosystem: Environmental > Terrestrial > Soil > Desert | place: Antarctica: Dry Valley...
ACGGCGGCGCGACCCAACTATGCGGCAGCCAGCGCGCGCGCACCCCCAGATCAGCCAGTTCGGCCGCGAGCCAAGGAGCGCCTGCCCAGTGGGTCACGCCCCGGCTGAGGGTCGGGGTTGCGCGCCCGGTGGCGTGGGCACGTCGTGCGTGGAGCAGATCCGTGCCCGCCCAATGCATCACCGCCGGCCGGCGCAACGCCAGACGCAGGAGGTGCGGACGGCTGAAGCGCTCGATCTGCCCGCCGACATGATAGACCAGATCGGCGGCGGCCACCTCGCGCAGCGTTCGCAGCGCCGCGCGTGGCTCCCAGGCGCGCGTCTCGAGATAGCGCACGCGCCAGCCGTCACCGTCGAGCAGCGCCGCCAGCCGCCGCCCGAAGTACGGCAGCCCGCCCACCACCAGACGACGCTCGCGGCGCATCGCTCAACTCCCGCCCCGGGGCGGCTCTCCGCCGGCCACGGGCGCGTGTGGTCCGTGCCCCGCGCCGCGCATCGCCCGCATCCGTCGCGCAAGGTCGAGTCCCGCGCGCATGTCATCTCGAGTGAGCAGGATCAGGTCGCGCGGCGGCGTGCCCGTCTCCCGCGCAAAGATCACGATCGCCAGCACCATCGCGGCGCTGTAGGAAACGGTGGTCGCGATCGCCGCGCCGTTCATGCCATAGCGCGGGATCAAGAAGAAGCAGAGCGGCACGCTGATCACCAGTGAGGTTGTCGCGATCAGGAGTGGCACGCGCGGCCGGCCGAGCGCGTTCGTAAAGTACGTCGAGAAGATCCGCCCCAGGCCGAAGATCACGATCCCCGGCAACAGCAGGCGGAAGGCGGTCACGGCTGCATCATAGCGCGCACCAAAGGCGAGCGGGATCAGCACACCCGCCACCAGTCCCATGCCAACGCCGATCACGGCGATCACCCCGACCGCGTGGCGCATACTGCGCGCCGCCAGCGCCGCCGCCTGCGCACGCGGCATCGCACCGATGCGAGCGTAGATCACCACTCCGACCGCCGAAGAGATGAACCACAGTCCTTCCGCTAGCTGCACCGCCACCGAGTAGATCCCCACCTCCTCCGTGCCGCGCAGCAAGGTGAGCACGAACCAGTCAACTTTGTAGTTGAGGAAGCTGACGAGGTCCGCCAGCCCGCTTTGCACGCCAAAATGGAGCAGCCCACCCATCCCCGCCGGCGTCACCGCGTGGCGCGCAAAGGGCAGCCAGCGTCTCCGTCCCAGCCAGAGCAGCCAGCCGACGGTCGCGATCTGTCCCAGCAGCCAGGCGAGCAGCGCGAGCTGCGTCGTGCTTCCACCCGCGCCCGCCAGCCGCGCCGGACCGAGCAGCAGCAGCAAGAACAGCAGCGTGAGCACGGAGGGCGCGATGATCGCACGATTGTAGTTCGGCTGGTCGTCCGCGCCGAGAAACGCCCAGGTCAGCACCAGGCCGCAGAGCAGCGCCGGTTGCGCGAGTGCCACGATCACCAGCCACCAGGTACTTCCACCCAGCGCCCAATAGACCGCGAGCGTCACCACTGCCGCCACCAGGCCGATGCCGAGCGCGAGTGTGAGCGCGTTCGCCACAACCGCATGCGGGTCGCGGCGCAGGTTGGAGATCTGATACGCGAGCGCCGACCCCATCCCGCCCAGAAACATCACGCCAACCGTGCTATAGAGCAGCACGAGCACAAAGATACCCCGCCCCTCCGGACCCAACCAGCGGGCGGTGAGCACCGTGATCGCGATGATGGACGCGGCCGTCATCGCCCGGAACCCGAGCAGCCGCAGACTCTTGAGCGCGATCTCCATCCCACCCATCATACGCGGCGGCTGGGCGCGGGGGTGCCGGTTCAGCACCTCGCTAGATCACACCCGCCGCTTGAAGGTGGTCTATCTCTGCGGGCGAGAGGCCGAGCAGTTCGTGGAAGACGCGCGCGTTGTGTTCGCCGAGCAGGGGGGCGCCGCGCCGAACCGCGCCCGGAGTGCGCGAGAGCTTGGGGGTGACGCCCTGCATCTGCACCCTGCCGAGCGCGGGGTCGTCCGTGGTCGCGATTGCCTCCCGCGCGGCGTACTGGGGGTCGCTGAAGATGTCCGCGATCGTCGTGCTTTCCGCCGCGGGGATCTCGGCGGCGTCCAGCGCGGCGAGCGCGTCCGCCGCGATCCGCGTGCCGATCCAGGTGCGGATCGCATCTTCGAGGGGCACGCGGTCGGCGGTGCGGCCGGGTGCGCGCAGATAGCGCGCATCATCCGCGAGATCGTCACGACCGATCGCGCGCATCAGGCGACCATACATGCGGTCCTCTGCCACGGCCAGCGCGATCCAGCGCCCGTCGTGCGTTTGAAAGGCACCGGAAGGCACGGCTGGACCGGCGTTGCCGCTGCGTTGGCGCACCACTCCCTCCAGCGCGTATTGGACGACGGTATGCTCCATCACGCGGAAAACGCTTTCAAAGAGCGAGGCATCCACCTCCTGTGCCGCGCCGCCGCTCACGTCGCGGTGATAGAGCGCGATCATCAGGCCGAGCGCGCCGAACGTGCCCGTGAGGTAGTCCGCCAGTGAGGTGCCCGGTCGCACCGGCGGACCGTCTGTCTCACCCGTGATCTGCCAGAGGCCGCCGAAGGCGATCCCGACCCGGTCGTAGCCCGGCTTGCGCCGGTAAGGTCCGGTTTGCCCGTAACCCGAAGCGCGTGCGATCAGCAGGAGCGGATTGGCGGCGCGCAACGTCTCGCCGTCCAGTCCCCAGCCGTCGAGCGTGCCCGGGATGAAGTTCTCCACGAGCGCGTCCGCCACCGTCACCAGGCGTAGCAGCAACGCCTTGCCCTCTGGCCGGCGCAGGTCGAGCGTAATGCCCTGCTTGTTGCGCGCGTCGGCACTGAACCAGAGCGAAGCGCCGTCGCGCATCGGTCCCAATGCGCGCAGCGTGTCGCCGCGGCCGGGCAACTCGACCTTGATTACCTCCGCGCCGAAGTCTGCCAGCAGCGTGGCGGCGAACGGCCCCGCGACCACCGTGCCCAAGTCAATCACGCGCAGCCCCGCGAGCGGCCCAACTCCATGCGTCACCATCACGCCTCGCCTCCGAGCGCATCGTACCGGGGCGCGCGCCTGGAGGCACGCCCGCGCGCCCGACCGACAGATCCGCTACGCTCACGCTGAAAGGCAGGTGTCCCATGAGTACACGCGCGGATGCGCTCGCCACCCGGTTCGAGCAGGCAAACAACGAGATCATTACGCTCGTCGAGCAGCTAGACGAAGAGCAATGGAAGAAGATCACCGCACCCGAGGGATGGGGGGTGAACGTCGCCGCCCATCACATTGCCGCCAGCATTCCGGCGGTCCTCGGCCTCGTACAGATGACGGCGAACGGCCAGGCGCCGCCGGTAACGATGGAGCAGATTAACCAGGGAAACGCTCAGCACGCCACGGAGTTCGCCGACGCGAAGAAAGAGGAAACGCTGGCGCTGCTGCGCTCCGGCGGCGACCAGGGTGGCGCCGCCCTGCGCGGTCTCAGCGATGAGCAACTGGACCGCACCGCCTCCGTTATCGGGCAGCAAATGACCGTACAGCAAGTGATCGAGATCGTCTTGATCGCTCACCCACAGCAGCATGGGGCCAGCATTAAGGCCGCGGCTGGCATCTAACCTGGACGGCATACAACCCCCGGATGGCTGAGAAATCACCCGTCCGGGGGCACGTATACGCCCCGCACCGCCGGTACGCTCGGGTCGATACACCGAGGAGGCGGCGATGGGCGGCAAACAAGAGGTGCAGCAAACACTTCCCCCACAGACCCAGGACCAGCAGCCGGGCGTCGAATACGAGATGACGCCCCGGCCCGTGGCAGACGACCCGCGCTACCGTGGTGCGCGTAAGCTTCAGGATAAAGTCGCGCTCATCACCGGGGGTGATTCCGGCATTGGCCGTGCGGTCGCGCTCGCCTTCGCGGAGGAGGGCGCGGAGATCGCAATCCTCTATCTCAATGAACACCGTGACGCGGAGGAGACCAAGCGCGGTGTCGAGCAGCGCGGCCGTCGCTGCCTCACGATCGCCGGTGATATCGGCGAGGAGCGCTTCTGCCGCCAGGCGGTTGAGCAAACCGTGCGCGAGTTGGGCCGCCTTGATGTGCTTGTCAACAACGCCGCCGAGCAGCACCCCAAGGAGAGCATTGAGGGGATCAGCGCGGAGCAGCTCGAGCGCACCTTCCGCACCAACATCTTCGCGATGTTCTACATGGTGAAGGCCGCAATGCCCTTCCTACGCCAGGGCAGCAGCATTATCAACACCACCTCGGTGACAGCCTATCGCGGCAGCCCGCATCTGCTCGATTACTCCGCCACCAAGGGCGCGATCGTCGCCTTCACGCGCTCGCTCGCGCAATCGCTCATCGAGAAGGGGATCCGCGTCAACGGCGTCGCCCCCGGCCCGATCTGGACACCGTTGATCCCTTCCACGTTTGACGCCGAAAAAGTGGCGAGTTTCGGTGCGGACGTTCCGATGAAGCGTCCCGGCCAGCCGGAGGAAGTCGCCCCATCGTTCGTTTTCCTTGCCTCAGACGACTCGTCCTACATGGCCGGACAGATCCTGCATCCCAATGGCGGAGAAGTGATCAACGGCTAGCGAATGCCCCAATCCTGAATGGAGTCATGCATGAAAGCCCTTACCTGGCACGGCCGCAACGATGTCAAGGTCGAAACCGTTCCAGACCCCACGATCCAAGATCCACGCGATGCGATCATCCGCATCTCCAGCACCGCGATCTGCGGCTCGGACCTCCACATCTACGACGGCTACATCCCGACGATGGAGTCCGGCGACATCCTCGGTCATGAGTTTATGGGCGAGGTGGTTGAGACCGGCAGCGCCGTCACGAACCTCAAGCTGGGCGACCGCGTCGTCGTGCCCTTTACGATCGCCTGCGGTACCTGCGATTACTGCAAGCGCGAGCTCTGGTCGCTTTGCGACACCTCCAACCCCAAGAAGGAGATCGCGGAGAAGCTCTACGGATTCTCCGGCTCCGCCCTCTTCGGCTTCTCGCACATGTACGGCGGCATTCCCGGCGGGCAGGCCCAGTTCGCGCGCGTGCCATACGCGGATGTGGGGCCGATGATCGTGCCAGAGGGGCTGAACGACGAGCAGGTGCTCTTCTTGACCGACATCTTCCCTACCGGGTACATGGCGGCAGAGAATGCCGCTGTGAAGCCCGGCTCAACCGTCGCTGTCTGGGGTTGCGGGCCGGTCGGCCAGTTCGCGATCCAGAGCGCGTGGCTCCTCGGCGCCGATCGCGTGATCGCAATTGACCGCTTCCCGGAGCGACTGCGTATGGCCGCGGAAAAGGGGCGCGCCGAGGTGCTGAACTACGAGGATGACGATGATGTCGTCCAGCGCCTCAAGGATCTCACCGGCGGGCATGGCCCCGAATGCTGCATTGACGCGGTCGGGATGGAGGCGCACGGCACCGGGGTGGACCACCTCTATGACCGCGTCAAGCAGGCGGTACGCCTCGAAACGGATCGCCCGCATGTGCTGCGCGAGGTGATCCAGGCGTGCGCGAAGGGCGGCGCGGTCTCCGTCCCCGGCGTGTACGGCGGCTTCATTGACAAGTTCAACATCGGCGCCGCCTTCGCCAAAGGGTTGACACTCAAGATGGGCCAGACGCACGTCCACCGCTACCTGCGCCCGCTGCTCGAACATGTCCAGCGCGGCGAGATCGATCCGTCCTTCGTGATCACGCATCGCCTCGCCCTGGACGAAGCCCCGGACGGCTACAAAATGTTCAAGGAGAAGGAGAACGACTGCATCAAGATCGTGCTGCGACCGGGCAACGCGTAATCGTGCCCTGAGGACTAGGCCATGACTTCGGCTACCCCGCCGACCTCCGCCACCATGGACGCTGCTCTCACCAAAATCCTCCCCGGGGCGCACTTCCGGTCCGGGCAGCGCGCCGCCATTGACGCCGCCCTCGCGGGAGATGACGCGCTCGTCATCCTCCCCACGGGCAGCGGCAAGTCGCTGATCTACCAGGTGGCGGCGCTCCTGCTTGAAGCGCCGGTACTGGTGATTTTCCCCTTGATCGCACTGATGCGCGACCAGACCGCATCTCTCCACGAGCGCGGCTACCATGCTGTCGCCGCACTCCACAGCCAGATCCCGGAGTCTGAGCAACAGGAGGCGCTTACAGCGCTGCGTGAGGGCCGCCTGCGCCTCGTCTATGCCACGCCGGAACGGTGTAGCCGGCCGGAGTTTCTCGCGGCAGCGCGCGCGGGCGGCACACGTCTCTTGGTGGTGGATGAGGCGCACTGCATTTCGCAATGGGGACATGACTTCCGTCCCGCGTATCTCCTCCTGGACGACGCCGCGCGGGCGCTTGGTCGCCCGCCAATCCTCGCACTCACGGCCACCGCGACGCCGGTGGTACGCGAAGAGATAGTGGAGCGGCTCACGCTCCGCAATCCGCGCGTGATTGTGCGGGGATTCGACCTGCCCAATCTCTTCCTAGAGGTCCATCGCGTTGCGGACGTCTCAGAAAAGGACGGGGTGTTGCGGCGCGTGATCGCGGAGGCAGACGCGCCGTATCCATCGCCGCTGGAGGCACAGATCCGGCACGCGAGCGGCGGCGCGGGGATCGTCTATACGGCGCGCACACGCACGGCGCGCACGCTCTCACAACAACTCAACCGTGCCGGCGTCCACGCCGCCTACTACCACGGTCAACTCCGCGCTCGCCAGCGTACCGCCGTGCATGAGCGCTTCCGCGAGGGCGCGATCCGCGCAATCGCTGCGACCAATGCCTTCGGTCTCGGCATTGACCGCGGGGACCTGCGCTTCGTTGCGCACTATGATCCACCTGCTTCGCTGGAGTCTTACTATCAGGAGGCTGGCCGCGCTGGTCGGGATGGAGGCTTCGCGCGCTGCCCGTTGATTTACTGCGAGGACGATCTGGGACGCGCGGGCTTCCTGAGCGCGAGCGGGGCGGTGGAAGAACGCGCATTGCAGAAAGTCGTCGCGGCGCTCACACATGCGCCTGCGGGCGGCGCAACTCGCGCCTCGATCGCTGCCGCGACGGCACTCCCGCCCGCCCTCACGCTGCGCGTCCTCGAACTCCTGATCGCGGTGAACGCGGCTACGGAGCGCCGGGGCCGCTACCGCCCGCGTGATCTTGGCGATGCGCCGGTAGCGCGTGCTCTAGAGCGTGAGTCCGCGCGCCAGGCGCACGACCGCACACGTCTGGAGATGGTGCGTGCCTACGCCCGTACGGAAGGGTGCCGCCGCCGCTTCATCCTGCACTACTTTGGGGAGTACGACGCGCCGGATGAATGCGGGATGTGTGACCGCTGCGTCCCTCGTGGCGGTGAGCCTGCTAGCCTTCCCGTGGCCGAGCAGTCCGGAGCAGAGTCCCCCTTTGTCCCAGGCGACCTGGTCGCGCATCAGTCTTGGGGCAATGGGACCGTCCAGGAGGTGACAAGCAGTCGTCTCACGATCCACTTTGCCGGAGCCGGCTATCGCACACTGGCTCTCGACGCCGTAATCGAACGTGACCTGCTCACGCCCGTGCCGCCCGTCGCGCCCGGCGACTAATTTTCGGTCTTCGCGCCGCCATGCGCCAGTTCCTCATCGCGGGCGGCGAACGCCTCGGTGAGGACCATCGTGATAAAGTTCTCGGAAACCTCGGCCGCGTCCTTGTAGCCAGCGGCGCGTGCGGCCTGTCCGGCGACGCGCTGTGCCAGCCGCAGCAGCGCCTCCCGCTCGGCGGCCCGGATCTGCGCGGCGGCGTGATCGTGCTGCGTCATCGTCTGTCCTTCGGAGGTCAGCGATCCACGGCCATCCGCCCGCGTCCGCGACTGATACCTCTCTTGGAGAGTGAATCACTCCTCGCCGTGTTGTGTAAACTGGAAGTGGTGCCAGCTTGATCGGGAAGATGATCCCGAACAACCCCGAGCGAAGGAGTGTCTACGATGTCCGGTCGTTGGGATTTCGACAACAACTTCACCACCCTGCGCGATGCGATGAGCCGCCTGATTGATCAGAGTATGGTCTTCGGCGGTCGGGAAGGCGGCTCCGGCGAGGCCCAGCCCGCCCAAGCACAGACCGTGCCGGTCAACATCTTCGAGGCCGAGGACATCGTGATGGTGATCGCGCCGATGCCTGGTGTTCAGGACGAGGACATTGATATCCAGGTGCGCGGCAATAGCCTCACGATTGAGGGACGCGAGCGCGCCGGACTGAAGCCCGAAGCCGGCAAACGGTACGTCCGCAATGAGTGGCGCTACGGCCCGTACCGCCGCATGGTCGAACTGCCCTATGCGGTGGACGCCAACTCAGCGGAGGCGACCCTGGGCGACGGTGTCTTGACCGTGCGCCTCTCCAAAGCCGAAACCGAGCGCACACGCCGTATTGAGGTCAAGACGATTAACCCGAAGCCGCCGGGAAGCGAGTAGCGAGGGAGCGGGGAAGCGCCCCCTCACCCCTGAGGGGGCGCTTCCCCGCTACACGCTCTCATCATCCGTCTCCACTGGTGGGATCGGATCCTTGCTGTGACCGTTCGTGCGGATACAGGCATGGCCACTGGCATCCATCGGAATGCCGCAAAGCGGGCAGAGCGGCCGGCCGGAGACGACGACCGTTTCAATCTGCTCCGCCAGCGCACGTAACTGGTCCGGCGTCGCCTGACAGCTAAAGGTCGGGCGGTCCTCGTCCTGGTCGTCCACGGCGTAGACGAGCAAGAGGAAGAGACCGGCACGCTCATCGAAGCCGAGCGCCATCTGCCCGATCCGGAAGTCCAGCGCCGCCTTACCCTGGTAGGCCAGCGCCGCGTCGGGTGTCGTCGCCGTTTTGGTCACACGCAGCGCGCGGAGACGGCTGATTTGCTCTTCGACCGCACGACCGAGCGCGGCAAGCTGCTGCTTCTCCAGCCAGAGGGACGCTGCCTCAATCTCGTTCGCGGTAAAGATTCGGAACGTGCGCTGTCCGGGCTCGCCGAACGTCTCCGCTTCGAGCCGGTTAACCGGCCCATAATCATTGCGGCTCTCTGGCATCTGGCTACGGACCTCTCGCTGCGGCTGCGTTCCCCCTCAGTATAGCGGAGCATCCCGTTAGCCCCGAACCACGCCGACCTACCCTCTTGCCTGTTCGGTGAAGCGCACCATGCGCTCCTGCTCGCGCTCCAGCACGCGCACCGCGTCGCGATTGCCCTGCTCTGGGTCCTGGGCACGGCGCACAATCGTCTCGTGCGTGCGCTCGTGCGTGTAAATCATGTAGCGATCCGCTTTGATGCCGGCGACGATCGCGCGCGCCGCCTCATCCGGGTCCAGGCCGCGGGTTGCCATCCGCAGCTTGAGCGCTTCCGCTGCCTCGCCGTGGGCGGCGCGCTCGTCCTGCGAGAGGTCGCGACCGATTTCGCCCGCGCTAAAGGTGCGGTCCGGTAGGTTCGTGTTCACCACCTCCGGGCAGACGACACTGACGTTGATCTTCGTGCCGCGCGCGCGGAGGTCAATCGCCAGTCCGCCCGCGAGCGCCACCACCGCATGCTTGCTGACGTGGTAGGGGATGTTCGTGCCCGTGCTGATCAGCCCGGCCGCGGACGAGATATGGACAAAGTAGCCGTGGTCACGCGCCAGCATTCCCGGTAGCACATGGCGCACCGCATAGACGTGAGCGTAGAAGTTGATCTCCATGATCCAGCGCCAGTCCTGATCCGTCACCTGCTCCACCGCGCCACCGAGGAGCACGCCCGCGTTGCTGACAAAGAGGTCTATCCGCCCAAACTCCGCCAGCACCCGCCCCGCCAGCGCCTCAACCTCTGCCTCCCGCGCCACGTCGGTCGGCACCGCGAGCGCCCGACGCCCAAGCGCGGCAACCTCGCGCGCCACCGCTTCCGCCGCTGGCGCGCGCAGGTCCGCGATCACGAGATCGCACCCCTCGCGCGCCAGTGCCAATGCCAGCGAGCGCCCGATTCCGCTCCCGCCGCCGGTGATCACCGCAATCTGGTTTGAAAGCTCCATCCTGCACCTCATTCAGAGTTCTGCCCGCGCTTGACGCTAGACACCCTAGCCCGGAGTGTCAAGGAAAGCTCACTCCGCCAGGAGACGCCATGATCGCCGACACGCTTCCCACGCTGTTCCAGATACGCGAGGCGGCGACCCGCATCGCGCCCTACGTGCGTCGCACCCCCACGCTGCCGCTGCGTCCAACCTATGACACCCCACGCGGCGATCTCATGGTCAAGCTAGAGAATCTTCAGCACACCGGCTCATTCAAGCCGCGCGGCGCCTTCAACAAGCTGCTCTCGCTCACGCCCGCGGAGCGCGCGCCGGGCGTCGCCGCAGTCTCGGGTGGGAACCACGGTCTCGGCGTCGCCTACGCCGCGAAGGTGCTCGGCGCGAGCGCGAGGCTCTTTCTGCCGCGTTATGCCTCCCCGACCAAGCAACAGCGCATCGCCGCCCTCGGCGCGGAAATCGAACTCTCCGAGCGGATTGACGAGTGCTTCCTCAAAGCAGCGGCGTACTGCGCCGCGACGGGTGCGGCCTACGTCCACCCCTACGCGGACCCACTTGTGCTCGCTGGACAAGGTACCGTCGGCCTCGAATTCCTCGAAGACGGCGGCGACCTCGACGCGCTGGTCGTCGCGATCGGCGGCGGCGGGCTGATCAGCGGGATCGCGATCGCCGCCGCGGCGCTGCGCCCTGGGATCAAGGTCTACGGTGTCGAGCCACCCGGCGCCGCCGCGATGTACCGTGCGCGTGAGGCGGGGCGTCCCGTTCGCCTCGACAAACTCGAATCCATCGCCGCGGATTCGCTCGGCGCACCCGAAGCCGCGCCGATCACGCTTGAGGCCGTCAACCGCTACGTCACCGACCTGATCCTCGTCCCCGATGACGCGATCCTCGCCGCCCAGCGCTGGCTCTGGCAAGAGTTCAACACCGTCGCCGAACCCGGCGGCTGCGCCGCGCTCGCGGCCTATCTCAGCGGCGCCATCCCCACCACCGGCCGCATCGGCGTCCTCATCTGCGGCGGCAATGCCGAAATCGGGCTGTAGGCGATTGCGGATTGCGGATTCGGGCCCCGCACCTTGACGCACGCTCTCCATCACCATGCTTTGCCGTTTCCGGCCAATAGGCACCGAACCGCGCATGTCTGACGGCGGCGCAATCCGCAATCCGCAATCGCCAGGTCTGCAATCCGCAATCCGCAATCGCCTAGCTGGCTTCCTCGCTCACGTCCTTGACGAGGTCGAGCACGCGGCCGAGCGTTTCCAAGCGGGCGGCGACGGTGGCGCCAGCGGGGTCTACGCGGAGAGTAGTGATGCCGCAATCACGGTAGGCGCGGATGCGCGCTTTGACCATCTCGTCCGTGCCCAGCAGGGAAGACTGGAGCACCATTTCGTCCGGCACAATCGCGGCAGCATCCTCGCGGCGGCCCTCCAGCCAGAGGCGCTGGATCGCCTGCGCCTCCTCCTCGAAGCCGGCGCGGCGATAGGCGGCATTGTAGAAGTTGTGCTCACGCGAGCCCATCGCGCCGAGCGAGAAGGCGAGCCCCGGCTTGCGCTGCGCCACGAGGCGGTCCACGTCATCGGAGAAAGAGACGGCGCCGCCTGCTTGCAGGTCCAGGTCCGTGATCGAGCGTCCGGCCTTGCGCGCGCCCTGCTCGATGTGTTTGAACATCACGTCCGCGTGTTCCGGCATGAACGACGCGCCGAGCCAGCCGTCCGCCAGCTCGCCCGTCATCTCGAGCGAGCGCGGGCTGAGCGTGGCGAGGTAGACCGGCACCTCCCGCGGCGCCGCGCCGGAGCGGAGCGCCTTCCCTTCCCCGCCCGGCAGGGGCAGTTCGTACACCTTCCCCTTGTAAACCAAACGCTCGCCGCGCGTCACGATCCGCACGATTTCGATGATTTCGCGCATCCGCGTGACGGGCTTGTCGAAGGGGACGCCATGCCAGCCTTCAATCACCTGCGGGCCGCTCGTGCCGAGACCGAGGATGAAGCGACCGTTCGAGGCAGAGGCGAGCGCCATTGAGGTCATCGCCACGAGCGCGGGCGTACGCGTGCCCACCTGAAAGATGCCGGTGCCGAGCTTGATCCGCGTCGTCCGCGCCGCGAGAAAAGCGAGCGGTGTCACGGCGTCGTGCGCCCACGCTTCCGCCGACCAGACGCCCTCCACGCCCAGACGCTCCGCCTCGGTCGCGTAGCTCGCCATCCCCTCCCAGTCCTCGATTGCAAGGCGGTGAAAGCCGATTGATACCTTCATCTCAAATCTCCTTCAGCAGTGTGTCAAGCGCACGGGAGATCGCACGGGTGACGAGCTCCAGCAGGGGAACCACTGCGGCACGCACTCCAGCGCGCGACCGAAGACCTCCAGGCGCACGTCCCGCGCGAAGAACTGGGGCAGGTGAAAAGGAAGGTAGCTCGTCTCAAACCCGAGCGGACGTAACCGTGCCGCGAGCCAGGCCGAGGTGCGATGATCCACCTCGCTCGCGGTGAGGTGGACGCCGAGGTTCGCGTAGGCGATCACATCACGGTAGAGCGCCGCACCGGAGCGTGGATCGGTCAATTCCTCATTGAGGCTGGCGTTCATCGGCGGTCGCTCCAGGGCACATCGGCGCGACGGCCGTGCGTGGCAGAACAGTGGCACCGTATCGGAGCGGTAGGTTGGCGGCAACCGCCGCTCACGTATGCAGATACCAACATCGTCTGAGATAGCGCGAGCCGAGCGGGCCGCGCAGCACAAGACTCTGAAACCTACGGCACGAAGCCGAAATCGCTGAAGGGATAATAGAGCAACCAGGCGCGGCCAACGATCTGGTCCTTCGTCACCGGACCCCAGGCGCGGGAGTCGCTGCTGGCGGGGCGATTATCGCCCATCACGAAATACTCGTCCGGGCCGAGCGTGAGATCGCACCAGCGGCCGGCGCAGGGCGTGCGCACACCATTGAGGTACGGCTCGTTCAAGAGCAGGCCGTTGACGGCCACGCGCCCATCCTTCACCGCGATGTGGTCGCCGGGGCCGCCGACAACGCGCTTGATGTAGTCATCCTTGCTAGGAACGGGCGGGTGAAAGACGACGATGTCGCCTTGGTTCGGGTCATGAAAGAAATAACGCAACACAAAGAGACGCTGGCCGGTGTGGTAGGTGGGCTGCATGCTCGGGCCGAGCACCTCCCGCCCCTGCACAACGGTGCGCGATCCAAAGAAGATCGCCGCCGCCACGACCACGATCGTCAGTGTCTCCCGCAACGTGCGCCACGCGACGGAGCGTCGCGCGCCTGACGCCGCCGCGCGTGCATAGCCGTCCCAGGCCGCGACATAGACGACCGCATCGGGTGGGGTCACTCCGGCATCAGGCGGGGTCGGTCGGGCTTGTAGGTTCGTCGGGAAGGAGGGAATGGGCACCACGGATCCTCCGGCGTCGCTCGCCACTTTCCATCGTATCACGACGTTCGAGGACGCGGACGGACCCTACCAGAGCACTTGCGCTTCTTCCAGCGCGGATACCTCTGCGGCAGAGACGCCGAGCAGGCCCGTGAAGACGGCGTTGTTCGCCTCGCCCAGCAGCGGCCCGGCGCTCTGAACGCGGGCGGGTGTGCGTGAGAAGCGCACCGGCACGCCGTCCACCGTATGCTCGCCGAAGAGCGGATGCGTCACGCGTGGATGCATCCCCCGGTGGCGGAGCTGCGGGTCGCGTTCGACAAGGTCGCGCGAGCGCTGGACGGCACCCGCGGGCACCCCTGCGGATTGGAGCGCGTCCATTGCCTGCCAGGGGTCACGCGTGCGCGTCCAGGCTTCAATTCGAGCGTCAATCTCAGGAGCGCGCGCCTGCCGTCCCTGGACACTGGCGAGTTGCGGGTCGTCCGCGAGCGCCGAGGCGCCGATCACCGCGCAGAGCGCGCGCCACTGGGCATCGTGCTCGACCGCGATCGCCACCCAGGCATCGTCGCCGACCCGCGGGTCGGGGTCCGGCGCACAACGATAAACACCGTGCGGGGCCATCGGCGGCTCGCCGCTCGTATTGCCGATCCGGGTGGAGGCGCGGCCGTTGACCTGCGCGTCGAGGATCGCC
>Ga0136611_10002042_pt1 | contig 14024 bp, 11 predicted proteins | sample AntDrymUQ2232306_2_FD_106645 | JGI IMG/M metagenome (GOLD analysis project Ga0136611, IMG submission 106645) | Polar desert sand microbial communities from Dry Valleys, Antarctica - metaG UQ223 (23.06) | ecosystem: Environmental > Terrestrial > Soil > Desert | place: Antarctica: Dry Valley...
ATGCACCGATGTGGAACTCATCCCGCTTTCGAGTTCCGTGACCTTCACATCGCCGCCGAATTTCTCGGTGAGTTTGGCCGCGGCGAGTTCCTTGGCGGAGTTCGAACCGAGGTAGATTTTCAAACCGAGATATCCGGCGATAGCCAGCCCCACGAGAACCCCGGCGGCCATGAGGGCAATTCGGCGAGTCTTTTGCATAGTGGCACTCCGTTCGATCCGACGTTGGGCGAGGCCGTGAATGCAACTGCCATGCCGCGCGGCCGGCGGCGCCCTACGCAACATGGACGCACTTCGGTAAGACGCTTGCGCGTTTGTTGAGAACGGCACTGCACAATTCAAGGTGACTATGAAGGTCTTCCACTGCGATCATTGTCGGCAACTCGTCTTCTTCGAAAATACCCTTTGCGTGAAGTGCGAGAATCGATTGGCGTACATTCCCGACTTGGGCGTCGTAGGATCGCTCGATGAAAAGGAAAACGGGGAACTCACGTCGCCGCTGCCGCGTGCCGAGGGACGCCTGTACAAGCTCTGCGCGAATTACACGCAGCACAACGTCTGCAATTGGGCCATGCCATCCGACGACCCGCAATCCCTCTGCACCGCCTGCCGTCTGACGCGGACGATCCCCGACCTGACGCGACCGGGTCACAAGGCCCTCTGGGCGAAGCTGGAGACGGCCAAGCGCCGGCTCGTCTACACCTTGATGGGACTCCACCTCCCCGTCGCCAGCAAAGATGACGACCCGGCAAATGGGCTGCTCTTCGAGTTCTTGGCCGACGCCGCTCCGGATACCGCGCAGCCGATTCTGACGGGCCACGCGAGCGGCACCGTGACCGTGAACATCGCCGAGGCGGACGACGCCGAGCGCGAGAAGCGCCGGGTGCAACTCGGGGAGCCGTACCGAACGCTCCTCGGTCACCTGCGGCACGAGGTGGGGCATTACTACTGGAGCCGGCTGATCGCAGGCTCGGATCGCATCGACTCGTTCCGCGAACTCTTCGGGGACGAACGGGCCGACTACGGCGAAGCCCTGAAAGCGCACTACCGCGATGGCCCGGTCGCGGACTGGCGGGAGCGCTCCGTCAGCAGTTACGCCTGCTCACACCCCTGGGAGGATTGGGCCGAAACGTGGGCCCACTACCTGCACATCGTCGATACTTTGGAAACGGCCTCCGACTGCGGGCTATCGCTGCGCCCGGCGCGGCGCGGCGATCCGAAACTCGCCTCGGCACCCGACCCCATCGACAATCCCGCCGCGCCGTTCGACCGCCTCCTGGAGAGCTGGTTCCCGCTCACCTACGTGTTGAACAATCTGAACCGCGGCCTCGGCCAGCCCGACGCATATCCGTTCGTCCTGCCGCCGAAGGCCATCCAAAAGCTGAGGTTCATCCACGAGATCATCGCGTCGACCTCGGCCTGACTACTTGGTCACGAGGGGTGACCCGCCGGGATTCTGATCCGTCCCCTGAGGGCGGCTCGGCTCCTTGGAATCCATGACGGTCAGGTTCAGCCCGGCCCGATTGCGGCCGCGCTCGCCGGTCTCCAATCCCGGCGGCGTGTTGCGCCAGCCCGGCCCCGGCTCTTTGAACAGAACCGGGCTCCCGTCCGGATAGGCGAACGGCTTCGGCGGCTTGTCGGGACTCTTCGGATCGGCTTTGGGCGACTTCGTGAAGGCCCCGAGCGAGCCGAGGCGATAGGCCTCGTTGAACATCTTCGTGGTTTCCTTCGTGTCGAAGTTCGTGCTGCTGTTCGTGACTTTGAGATCGGCCGGGATGGCCGCGGTGAAGAAATCCATCCCCGAGAGCGTGCTGTAGGTGTAGAAGCGGTAGAGGTCGCCGCGGGCCGTGACGTAGAGCAGATTCGACACGGCGGCCCCGACGACTGCGATCGTGCGGGCGCGGACGCCTTCGGGATCGGGGTAAGCCTTGCCCGCGACGAGCGCGAAGAGGTTCGTACCGGCCAGCGAGTTCGGCCCGACCGACTCCTGCTCGCTGGACGAGAAGACGGGCGGCCGGAAGAACATCGCCCGCGAGACGCTGCCGTCCACGTGCAGCTCTTCGTACGGTCGGCCGTCGATGTTGACGTTGAAGCGGACGGACGGGAAAAATCCGGGGATCGCCGCCGAGGCGACGGTCACGTCGACGATGAGCTTGCGCGCTTCCTCGGTACCCTTCGTCGCGATCGCGCCGATGTCCCAGACCACCAATCGCTTGGTGTCGAGGTTGGTCGTGCCGATGTAGAGGCGCCGGCCTTTGGCGTGTTCCGCGGCGATCTTCTGCATCGCTTCCGCCGTATAGAAGCAATCGATGCGCGAGCGGAGCGGAGCGCTGTCCGCGAGCGATTCGGCGAAGAACGAGCGGATCGACTTGCGGATTTTGAAGATGTCGTCGTTGGTCACGGTCGTGTAGAGCTGTTTGAGAGCGGGATCGTAGGCCGGCCCCAAGAACGCCATCGGGGCGATGAGCGCCCCGGTGCTGACGCCCGTGACCACGTCGAATGAGGGACGGCCCCCCTCGGCGGGCGGTTTCTCGTAGGCCGTCCAGCCGCAGAGCAGCCCGGCCGGATAGGCTCCGAAGACGCCGCCCCCGGAGAGCACGAGGATGTTGTACTCCTTCTGCCGGTACGGTTTGCCGTCCTTATCCTTGCCGATTTTCTCTTCGCGGGCGCGCCGTTCGAGGGCCGCTTCCGCGCGGCGCGTGAGGAAGACTTTCGTGATCTCGGACGATTCGAGCGGGCCGAGCGGATCGGAGGGAGAGCCGACGTTGTTCACGTCGATCACATCGTTCGGCTCGACGCCGTCGGGCAGCGGCGTCGGCCGCTTCCCCTTCTGTTGGATCTGGCAGGCCAAGCCGACGGCGAGCAGGCTCGAGAAGAGCGCGGCGAGGGCCAAGGGCCGGCCGATCCGAGTCCGGGATAGTCTCACGGCGTTGTCCCCCATGCCATGCGCAGTCATTTCGCCCCGCTATACCATCCCAAGCGAGTGACGCAATGGGAATTGGGGCCAGACAGGCTCCGGCGCGTCGGGAGAATGGGAAAGCCGATCCGCTCATTCTTCGTCGAGGCCGTGGAACATGCCGAGGTAGCTCATGTAGCGGCGCTCGCTGAGCAGCCGGCGCTCGACCGCGAACTTCACGGCGCAGGTCGATTCGTGCGTGTGTGTGCAGTCGGGGAAGCCGCACCGGGCGATGAACGGGCGGAACTCGCGGAAGTACATTTCGACCTCCTCCGGCCGTGTGTCCCAGAGTTGCAGTTGCCGGACGCCGGGCGTATCCACGACCCAACCTCCGGTTTCGAGGCGGATGAGTTCGGCCGTCGTCGTCGTGTGTCGGCCCTTGTGATTCTGCTCGCTCACCGTCTTCACGCGCAGCGCCAGTTCCGGCTGGATCGCATTGAGAAGCGACGACTTGCCGACGCCGCTCTGCCCCGAGAAGACGGTCGCGCGATCCGCGAGCAGTTCGCGCAGACGCGGTAGACCGACGCCGGTCTTCGCGCTCGTCAAGAGCGTCGGAATGCCCATTTGGGAGTAAGCCCCGATCATCGGCTGGAGTTCCACGGCATCGGCGAGGTCGGCCTTGTTCAAACAGAGGATCGGTTTCAGTTCGCCCCTGTGGGCCGTGGCGATGTAGCGGTCGATCAGGTGCGGTTTCAAATCGGGTTGAACCAGCGACATCACGATGACGACCTGATCGACGTTCGCGACGAGGACGTGCTCGCGCCGCCGGCTGGCCCGCGTGAGCACCCCGCGCCGCGGCTCGACGCGTTCGATCATCCCCTCGGCTTGCTCCTCGCTCGAGTGCGACGGATCTGCCAAGCGGATGGAAACGCGATCCCCGGTCGTGACGATGCTGCGCTCCTCGGTGAGCAGGGATTTGAGCAGCCGGCGCACACCGCAGCGCACGACGGAGCCGTCGTCGAGTTCGACGATGCTGAAGAGCCCATGCACGCGCAGCACCCGTCCCACGCGGACGTCGCCCCCCTCCTTCATCGAAGGCATCTGCGCTTCGCCGTCGTCCTGGATGATCGTCCGGTGCCGGGAGATGTCCCCCTTCGCGCGGACGCGCTCCCCGGACTGCGCATCTTCGACGCCGGCGGCATCGCCTTGGAACTGCGTCGTGATGTCGTTCGCCCGCGGCGGCTTGTTACGGTTCTTGCGAAACTCGACGCGGACCTTTTTCTTCGCCATGCGATCAGCGTAAGCGCGAGCTGCGGAGTTGTCAGGGGGAAAGTATTTCGGGTCGCAGACAAGGCCGTTCCGAGGTTGCGACGGCTTGTTCTCGACGAAAACGACGGTTACGATGGATGAGGGAAAAAGCGATCCTGTCGCCCCCAAGGAGAACTGCCCATGTCCGAAAGCGAAAACCCGCCGTACCCGGACTACACTCCGGAGCAAAAGGCGGCGATCTACGCGAAGTACAAGGATCTTTTCACCGTCGAAGACCTGATCGAGCTGATCGACAATGAAGGTCCCCGGCATCCGGCCGAGCAGGTCATGGCGGAGGCTCGTGAAATCGTGCGCGGACATGCGAATAAAAGGGCGAAGGACTGTGCATGAACGGCTTTCGCGTGACGTTCACGGGTCTGGCGCGGGAGCAATTCCTCGCGGCTGTCAGCGATGCCCGCGATGAGGAGCGCGCCGACGCCCTCATGCAATCGATGGGGATCCTGCTCCAGAAGCTCGCGGACGACGCTCGCGATTGCGGCGAACCCATGTATCAAGTGCGGTCGATGAGAATGATGATCCGCCGTGCGGCTCTGGTACCGATTTACATCGTCTACGGCGTGCACCAGAGCCGGCCTGAAGTGGTGATCAACCGCGTCATCGGCATGTCGGAACCCGATCCGGTCATCTGATGTTGTGCGACGCGTACGGCAGGAGGGGCGAGCTTGCCCGACAACGAATCGATCGAAGCCGACGACCGCTTCCCGAGCGGAAAGTGGGTCGGCTTCTTCACCGATAAGCGCGTCCCCGGCAAGCAGGGGATGGAACTCCACCTGACGTTTCGGGCCGGCGCGATGACCGGCACCGGTCGCGACCGCGTCGCCGAATTCACTGTGGCGGGCGCCTATCGCACCGACGACGGCGCGTGCGACTTCCGCAAGGTCTACACCGGGAGCCATTCCGTCCAGTACCGGGGCTTCAACGAGGGCCGCGGCATCTGGGGCACTTGGGAACTACAGAACATGAAGGGCGGCTTTCATATCTGGCCCGAAGGGATGCCCGACCCGACACAGCCCGCGCTGGAGGAGGAAGCGCCAATGGAGTCCGAGGCCCCCGTCGAAGAACGGGAATTGCTTCCGGTGGGGTGAAGCGTCTTGAAATTTTGTCTGATACCTATCATCTGCCCACCGATTCCGACCAATTCTGCCAGGCAGAAGCTCCTTCCCGATTGTCGCCCTTTCCTTTTGGATGCTTCCCTCCCCCTGTGGTACAATACTCCCCTGCCGGTGATTCCGCCTCATCGCGGTTCCGCTCCCTCTCGAACCGAGGTTCCGTCGATGCGATGGTTCGCTTCCTGTTTCGCCCTCACCGCCGCTCTCCCGGCCTTCGCTCAAGAGGCGAAAGTCAGCTTCTATAAAGACGTCCGGCCGATCCTGCAGCAGAATTGCCAGGGGTGCCACCAACCCGCGAAGGCGCAGGGCGGCTATGTGATGACCGAGCACGCCGCGATGCTCAAAGCCGGCGACAGCTCCAAGCCCGGCGTCGTCCCCGGCAAGCCGGCCGAGAGCTACCTCCTCCATGAAATCCACGTCAAGGACGGCAAAGCCGAGATGCCCAAAAACGGGGCACCGCTGACGGCGAACCAATATGCGGTCCTCGAAAAGTGGATCGCGCAGGGGGCCATCGACGACACCCCCGCCTCGGCGCAGACGAAAGAGATCGACGCGGAGCATCCGCCGACGTATCCCGCACCGCCGGTCATCACGTCACTGGCGTTCGACCCCAAAGGGAAGATCCTCGCGGTCACGGGTTACCACGAAGTGCTCCTCTACGGCGCGGACGACTCGAAGTTGCAAGCCCGCCTTATCGGCCTCAGCGAGCGCGTGCAGTCGATCGCCTTCTCGCCCGATGGCAGCCTGCTCGCGGTCGCCGGGGGCAACCCCGGTCGCTTCGGGGAGATTCAGATTTGGGACGTCGAGAAGCGCAAGTTGAAGGTCTCGGCCCCCGTGACCTTCGACACCGTTTACGGCCTCTCTTGGAACCCCGAAGGGACCCTCGTCGCCGTGGGATGTTCGGACAACACCGTGCGGGCCATCGACCCCAAGACCGGCAAGCAGGTGCTGCAAATGGGCACCCACTCGGATTGGGTTCTCGGCACCGTGTTCAGCCAAGACGGTTTGAACTTGGCGAGCGTCGGCCGGGATATGTCGATGAAGCTCACGGAAGTGACGACGCAGCGGTTCGTGGACAACGTCACGAGCATCACGCCGGGCGGACTCAAGGGCGGCCTCATGGCCCTCGACCGCCGACCGCTGAAGACGAAGACGATGGCCAAGGTCCCCGCCGACGCCCCGAACATTGGCAACCGCGTCTACGACGAACTGCTCGCGGCCGGTTCGGACGGCGTGCCCCGGCTGTATAAAATGCACCGCGAAGTGAAGCGCGAGATCGGCGACGACTCCAACAAGCTCAAGCAGTTCGAGGGGATGCCCGGCCGCATCTCGACCGTGAAGTTCGACGCGGACGGTGCCCGCTTCGCCGCCGCGAGCAGCCTCGACGGCAAGGGCGAAGTCGCCGTGTACGATGCGGTCGCCGGCAAGAAGCTGAAGTGCGAAGCGGTCGCCGGCCCGGCCTTCGCCGTGGCTTGGGCACCCGACGGCAAGACGCTCGCTTCGGGCGGCTTCGACGGAAAAGTCTGGCTCCACGATCCCGCGACGGGCAAGCTGCTGAAGGAATTCGTCGTCCAACCGAAGTAGATCATCGAATCATATTTTCACCGCAGAGGAAGAAGAGGACGCAGAGAAGGCTCGGATTGGAAAGAATCCCGATCGATCGATTTTCTCCGCGTCCTCTTCTTCCTCTGCGGTAAAACGTTTTCCGCAGAACCATCGAGATCCCCATGCGATTCTCCCTCGCCTGTTCGCTCGTCCTCCTTTCGATTCCGCTCGCCTCCGCGGCCGAGGCCCCGGTCGGCGAGGCGCTGCCGCCGGGGGCGAAGGTCGTCGCGCTGGCCGTGCAGCCGACGGCCATCGCCTTTGACTCGCCGTACGCTTCGGCGCAATTGCTCGTGACCGCGACGCTCGAAACGGGCGAGAAGATCGATGTCACCCGCATCGCGAAGTTCGAATGCCCGGACTCGGTGAAGGCCGCGACGACTGGCCAAGTCCGCCCCGCGAAAGCCGGCAACGGTACTATCGCCGTCTCGCTCGGCGGACAGACGGCCAAAGTCGCCGTGACCGTCCCCGCGTCGATGGAGAAGCCCGTCAGCTTCGTGACCGACGTGCAGCCCGTGCTCGCGAAGCTCGGCTGCAATTCGGGCACCTGCCACGGGGCCGCGCAGGGGAAGAGCGGCTTCAAGCTCTCGCTCCGCGGCTACGATCCGATCTTCGACCACCGCGCCCTGACCGACGACCTCGAAGGCCGGCGCTTCAACCGCACCGCGCCCGATCGGTCGCTCATGCTGCTCAAGCCCTCGGGGGCCATCGCCCACACCGGCGGTGTGGTCTGGCAGCCCGGCGATCCGAACTACGAACTCGCGAAGAAGTGGATTGCCGATGGCGTGAAGCTCGACCTCGCCGCGCCGCGCGTGAAATCGATCGAAGTGATCCCGGCCGCCGTCACGGTGCCGGTCATCGGCATGAAGCAGCAGTTCGCCGTGATCGCCACATACGCCGACGGCCGCAAGCGCGACGTGACGGCCGAAGCGTTCCTCGACAGCAGCAACACCGAAGTGGCCACGGTCGATAAGGCCGCGCTCATCACGACGGTGCGGCGCGGGGAAGCGACGATGCTCGCCCGATACGAAGGGGCCTATGCCGCCGCGGCCGTCGTCGTCATGGGCGACCGCACCGGCTACCAGTGGCAGCCGCGCCCGGTTCACAACTTCATCGACGAACTCGTGGACGCCAAACTGCAGAAGGTGAAGATCCAAGTGAGCGAACTCTGCACCGACGAGGAGTTCCTCCGCCGCGTCTCGCTCGACCTCACCGGATTGCCGCCGACTTCGGAAGCGATCCGGAAGTTCGTCGCCGATACCGCGCCGACGCAGAAGAAGCGCGACGCCCTCATCGACGCGCTCGTCGGCAGCGAGAACTACATCGATCACTGGACGAACAAATGGGGCGACATGCTCCAGATCAACCGCAAGTTCCTCGGCGATGGCGGGGCCAACGCCCTCCGGACTTGGACGAAAGACGCCGTCGCCAAGAACCTCCCTTACGATCAGTTCGCCTACGGCATCCTCGCGGCGAAGGGGTCGAATATCGAGAACCCGCCCGCAGCGTATTTCAAGACGCTCCGCACCCCGGACGCGGTCATGGAGAACACGACGCAGCTCTTCCTCGCCATCCGCTTCAACTGCAACAAGTGCCACGATCACCCGTTCGAGAAGTGGACCCAGGATCAGTACTACGAGACGAGCGCGTTCTTCGCGCAGGTCGGCCGCGCCGAAGACCCCAAATACAAGGGCCAGAAGATCGGCGGCACCGCCGTCGAGGGGGCCGTCCCGCTCGTCGAAGTCATCAGCGATACGGGCAGCGGCGAAATGAAGCACGACCGCACCGGCGTCAACGCGCCGCCGAAGTTCCCCTTCCCGGTGCCCAACTACACGCCGGACGCGAAGGCCGCCCGCCGCGAGCAGGTCGCCCGCTGGATCACCGCGAAGGAGAACCCGTACTTCGCGAAGAGCTACGTCAACCGCATCTGGAGCTACCTCACGGGCACCGGCATCATCGAACCCGTCGATGATATCCGCGCCGGCAACCCGGCCACGAACCCCGAACTGCTCGACCGCCTCACGGCCGAGTTCATCGCCTCCGGATTCGACACGCAGAAGCTCATGAAGACGATCGCGAAGTCGCGTACCTATCAGCTCTCAATCGCGACGAACAAGTGGAACAAGGACGACGACCTCAACTACAGCCACGCGATGCCGCGCCGGTTGCCCGCCGAAGTCCTCTTCGACGCCATCCACGCCGCGACCGGGGCCAAATCCAGGTTGCCCGGACTGCCGGCCGGCGCCCGCGCCGCCCAATTGCTCGACGGCAACGTCGATCTGCCCGGCGGCTTCCTCGACCTCTTGGGCAAGCCCGTCCGCGAATCGGCCTGCGAATGCGAGCGCTCGAACACCATGATGCTCGGGCCGGTCCTCGCGATGGTGAACGGCCCCATTGTCGGCGACGCAATCAAGGATCCAAACAATCACATCGTGACCTTCACCGAAAAAACGAAGGACGATGCGAAGGTCGTCGAAGAGATTTACCTGTCGGTGCTGAACCGCCGACCGAACGCGAAGGAACTCGAAATTGGCATGAAGGCGCTGAGCGGCTCGAAGGACGATCACGCGCTGCTCGTGCAGGATCACGCGAAGCGCAAAGCCGCGTTCGACGCCTACGCCAAGACCGTCGATGCCAAGCTCCCCGCCTACGAGAAATCGATCCTCGATCTGAAGCCGACGGCGTGGACGACCGTCGCGCCGTCGAAGATGGAATCGAAGGCCGGGGCGACCCAGGCCGTCGCCGACGTGAAGAACGGCAGCACGCTGACGGTTCAAAAGGACGGCTCGATCCTCGTGACGGGCAAAGCCGAAGCGTTCGACCTGCAAACGCTGACGGCCGACCTCAAACTCGACGGGGCGATCACCGGCATCCGCTTGGAAGTCCTCGCCGATCCGTCGCTGCCCGCCAAGGGGCCGGGCCGCGCGGCCAATGGCAACTTCGTGCTGAACGAGTTCCGCGTGACGGCGCAACCGACGGGCGCGAGCACCCCCGCGAAACCGGTGAAGCTCGTCGCACCGGAGGCGACTTTCGCCCAAGCGACGTTCCCCATCGCCAACGCCATCGACGGCAATGCGACGACGGGCTGGGCCGTCGCCCCGCAATTCGGGATGAACCAAACCGCGATCTTCAACTTCGCCGCGCCGGTCGATGCGAAGGCCGGGGTGACGCTGGCGATCGCGCTGGAGCACCGTTTCGGCACGGCGCACAACATCGGCAAGTTCCGACTCTCGTTCACGACCGACAAGAAGCCGAAGCTCGGTTCGCCGGTGCCCGCCGACCTGCTGAAGATCCTCGAAGTGGAAGCCGCGAAGCGGACTCCCGAGCAGAAAGCGCGTGTGCTGCAGGCCTACCTCGCGACCGATCTTGAGTACGCCCGTCTCCAGCGCGACGTTCCGGTCGCACCCCCGGGCGACCCCCGCGTACTCGGCGCGCAGGATCTGACGTGGGCGCTCATCAACACGCCGAGCTTTTTGTTCAACCGGTGATGGGGGACGCGTGTCGGTGGTGAATGTCCCGGCGAGCGGCACGGCGTGAGCGTGCCGTGGTAACAAATTCCAGAGAGCGACCGCGTTTTCCATCCGTCACCGCGTCCGTATCCCGCGGCACGCTCACGCCGTGCCGCTCGCCGGGACACGCACCGCCGACCAGCCCACAATCGGACGCATGATCCACCCGACCGTCGAAGCCCTCCGCACGGCGCAGCGCCGCTTCGATACCGAAGCGATCTCCGCCGTCGCACCGAATCCTCGCTACCGCATGCGCCACTTCGACTGGGGCAGCGGACCGCCCGTGATCTTCATCCACGGGATGAACGACACCGCACGCTCGTTCTGCATGCCGATGCGCGGGATGGTCGATGCCGGGTTCCGCTGCATTGCCTACGAACTCGCCAACGGAGGCGCCGACGGGGCCAACCTCGGGATGTACCGACACCCGCACTACGCCGAAGACCTCATCGCCCTGCTCGATCACCTGCATCTGCCGGTCGTCGATCTCTTCGGTTCCTCGTTCGGCTCGACGATCGCCCTTTCGGCTCTGGCGCGCTTCCCGCACCGCTTCAGCCGGGCCGTGCTCCAAGGGGGCTTCGCCCGCCGGCCGCTCGCCCGCATCGAGCGCGGCCTCGCGCGACTCGGACGCTACTGGCCCTGGCTCATGGGCGACTTGCCCATCCGGCCGCGGGTGATGCGTCGGCTCGAAGGGGGACAGTTCGCCGGGTGCCCGCCGGAGGTGTTCGAGTTCCTGCTGGAGTGTGGAGGGAGCAACCCGATCCGGGCCGCCGCGCAGCGGACGCTGATCATCGACACGATCGACCTGCGGCCGATTCTGCCGACGATCCCCCATCCGATCCTGATGATCGGCGGGGATCGCGATGGACTGGTTCCGCGGGAGATGGAAGCGGAAGTGGAGCGCGGCGCCCCGGACGTGCGCCGCATCGAGTTCGCCCCCTGCGGGCACTATCCGCAGTACACCATGCCCGATCCGATGGCCGAAGTCATGGTGCTGTTCCTGCGTGGCGATCGGAATTCGTAGCGGAACTCGCCAGAGTTCCGACGGGCTTCGCGATGGATCGCGCATCGGAAGTCTGGCGACTTCCGCTACGAGTCGATTCCGCGTGTCACTTGTCGTCTTTCTTGGGCTGATCCTTCTTCGGTTCGTCCTTCTTCTTCACCTTCACGCGGACGAACGACTCCTTCAAGCCGTCCGGATCTTCGAACTCCAGTTCGTCCTCGCCGATCTTGAGGACTTTCGAGATCTCGCCGCGGGCATTGTCCCCTTCGCCGATCGTCCAATCGATGGTGCCGAGCCTGTTCTTATCGTCCCCTTCGGCCGTCTTGTACTTCCCCTTGCTGACGCTGGCTTCTTGATCGGGGAGCTGCCGGTGGAACTCGAGCGCGCCGTCCTTCTTGAAGTGGATCGTGAAGGTGTACTCGGGCTGGTTCGGGGCGTCCGTCTTGACGAGCTTCCACTCGCCGATGAGCTGTTCGGCGAGCTTTTTCTTCTCGTCTTTAGGAACCGGAGCCCCGGACGCGGTCAGGGCCGCGATGGCCAAAATGCAGATCGTCGGAATGGCTCGCATCGGTCGGTTCCTCCCGTCGGTGTGGATGGGAGGATTGTACCCCGGGGTGCCCGCTGCCGGATAGCGGAAAACGGGGGCCGTGTGAACCATTGCTTCCCCGCCGGTCTTCCGATTCAGTCGAACAGCCGGATCAGATCCGTCACGGCCGTCAGATTCTCCAAGTCCCAGCAGCGGGCGAGGATCGCGTCGGCCTTCGCCTTCCCGTACTTCGGTTCGACGGTGCCGCGGAACTTCGCTTCCACTTCGCCGTCGGTCATCGGATTCCCGGCGTGGCCGCGCGGGAATTCGACCTCCTTCGCCAAGATCGTCCCGTCGGTCAGCGTCACCGTGATCCGGTTCGGAATGCCGTGCGGGTAACGCGGATCGAGCGTCGCATCGTGGAGCACCTTCACCTTGCCGGTGAACTCGACCAAGACCGGATCGGTGAAGCGGGCTTCGTCGAAGGTGGCGAGCGTCACGTCGCCGTCGTAGAGTGCCGCCGCCGTGCAGTACGGGAGGCTGTGGTCGGCCGTCTCGCGGGTGCGCGGCGCCCAAGCTTCGGGGTATTTGCCGATGATGTTGTAGCTCGCCTCGAACGTGTGGATGTCGATGCTCGCCACCTGCGACACGTCCCCGTTCAATTCGGCGCGGAGTTGGATCGCGGCGTCGATGGCGCTCTGGCTGTGGTACTCCGCAGGCCAGAACTTGATGTAGGTCTTGTTGATCATGAAGCCGTCGGCGTTTCCCGCTTCGGCACCGAACGGGGCCGGGGTGAACGCCTCGCGGGCCACGAGGATGAAGAAGCCCAAGTCCCCCTCAAAGATCGGAGCGGGTCCGGTCATCCCCTCGGCCGCGAGGGTCGCGGCGAAGACGCCGTTGCGGGCGGCGTTGGCGAAGGCGCACCCCTTCCACATGCTCAGTTCGCCCGAGCGTGTCTGCCGCAGGGCCGTGTTGCAGACCCCCGCGATGCCGAGGGCGTGGGTCGTCTGTTCGACGCTCAGGTTCATCAGCTTGCATGCGGCGGCGCAGCTCGAAATGGCCCCGTAGGTGACGTGGTCGACGCCGTGCTTCCGCAGGCTCGCGGCATCGCAGAAGCGGCACTGGATTTCGTAGGCCAGCACCGCCGCAACGATGAGATCGCGTCCGCCGGCCTTCACGGTTTCGCCGACGCTCAACACGGCCGCGAGGTTGTCGCTCGGGTGGGCCGGCTCTTTCGAGAGGTACGTGTCGTTGAAGTCGAGGTAGCGGATGAGCAGCCCGTTGACGAAGGTCGCCCACTCCGGCGACGACGTACCGTACGCGAGGATCGACGCGGACGGATTCCCGCTGACACGAGCGGCACACTTCTTGGCGACGGCGTACGCCTCGCTCGGCATCGCACCGACGGCCGTGGCGAAGGAGTCGATGAAGCGGCGTTTCATCTCGTGGATCGCGGCGGGGGTGAGTTTGTCGAATGAGAGATCGGTTGCGTAGCGGGCGAGCCGGTCGGCGAGGGTGGAGGGCATGGGAAGCTCGGAAGCGATGCGGAAGCATTCTTGTTAGCCCGACGCGCAAGCGACGGCCACGCACAGGGTTCTCGAATTCCCCGTGTGGGCCTTCATTCTTGTCGCGACCGTCGCTTGCGCGTCCGGCTAACGAAATCGCTCATGCCGCCCGTGCGATCCGCAGCGGTTGCAGTATCCCCCGTTCATCGCGCATCGCGCGGAGCGCCGAACCGACCGTCCGCAGAGCATTCGCGCCCAAGAGCGAGCGCACCTTGAAGCGGTCGAGGTTCACGTTCGACGGTCGCGTGTCGCCCTCTTCCGTCAGCGGTTCGATGAGGTCGGCATCCAGATCGTAGACGTGGGCGATCATGCGGGCGAAGCTGAAGTCGGTGTGCTTCTCCGGGCCGACGACGTGGAACGTCCCCGTGTGGCCGTGCTTCAACAGGTCGAGCGTCACCTCGGCCAAGTCCGGGGCGAACGTCGGCATCGTGAAGCGAACCGTATCCGCGGCCCACGTCTGCCCCTTCGCCAGCGTCTTGCGGATGAAC
>Ga0136611_10002043_pt1 | contig 14023 bp, 9 predicted proteins | sample AntDrymUQ2232306_2_FD_106645 | JGI IMG/M metagenome (GOLD analysis project Ga0136611, IMG submission 106645) | Polar desert sand microbial communities from Dry Valleys, Antarctica - metaG UQ223 (23.06) | ecosystem: Environmental > Terrestrial > Soil > Desert | place: Antarctica: Dry Valley...
CTGACTGTGGCCGAAAACGTCCAGGTGCCACTGCGCGAATTCTATCCCAATCTCGACCCCGCACTGAGCGACAAGATCGCGGCGTTCAAGGTGATGCTCGCCGGACTCCCCGCCGAGGCCGGCCCTAAATACCCTAACGAACTGTCGGGCGGCATGCGCAAGCGCGCCGGCCTTGCCCGTGCGCTGGCGCTCGATCCGGCGCTGCTGTTTCTCGACGAGCCGACTGCTGGCCTCGATCCGATTGGTGCCGCCGCATTCGACAAGCTGACGCTCGAGCTGCGCGATACGCTCGGCCTTACCGTGTTCCTGATCACCCACGACCTCGATACTCTGCACGAGATTTGTGATCGCGTCGCGGTGCTTGCCGACCAGAAGATCCTGGCGGTCGACACGATCGAAAACCTGATGAAGCTCGACCACGAATGGGTGCAGGAGTATTTCAACGGGCCCCGCGGCCGCGCCGCGATCGACGCTCGGTCCGATGGCAACGGACGCGGCAACGACCGCCACCGGACCGAACGCAGCGCGAGCATCGACACGGACAAGGCTTTGCGGCAAGACCGCGTGCCAAACGATAAACGACTGGGTTAGGCGACAGAACATGGAAACACGGTCGAACAATATCCTGGTGGGCGCGGTCACGCTGGGGCTGATCGCGGTCGTGGTCGGCGCGATCCTGTGGCTGAGCCAGGCCGGCGATGGCGGCCGCCAGAAGTTCGACATCTTCTTCAAGCAATCGGTTGCGGGTCTCGCCAAGGGATCAGGCGTTTCGTTCGCGGGCGTTCCGGTCGGCGAAATACAGGAAATCGCCTTGTGGAAGGCCGACCCCCAATTCGTGCGGGTGCGCATCGAGGTCAATGAAGACGTCCCCATCCTGCAGGGCACGACCGCGACGATCCAGGGCGTCGGTTTTACCGGGGTCAGCGAAATCCAGCTCGACGGCGCAATCAAGGGCGCGGCACCGATCACCGAACCGGGCCCGGGGCCCGACCGGGTCCCCGTCATCCCCACCCGCCCCGGCGCACTCGGCGAGCTTTTGTCGAGCGCACCGCAATTGCTCGAAAGGCTGACGACGCTCACCGAGCGCCTGACCCAGCTGCTCTCCGACCGCAACCAGGCATCGATCGCCGGCATTCTCGACAATGTCGAGCGGCTGTCAGCCGATCTTTCACGCCAGGGACCCGAGATTGAGGCAACGATGCGCCAGACCCGGATCGCGATACGCCAAGCTGGAATTGCGGCTGAAGAGATCGGCGCTCTCGCCGACACCACCGATACGCTGCTCAGCAAGGAAGGCCGTCCGCTGATGGCCGACCTCCGCCAGACGATCCAGTCCGCGGAAAACACCATGAAGGTGCTCGAAACAACGATCACCGACGCCAAGCCGGGTTTACAATCGTTCTCCAAGACGACGATTCCCGAAGCCAACGCGCTGATCCGCGACCTGCGCAAGACGTCGGCGTCACTGCAGAAGGTATCTGAGCGGCTCGAACAGGGCGGCGCCACTGCGATCCTCGGGCCAGCCAAGTTGCCCGACTACAAGCCTCAAAAGTGAGAACCAATATGTCCGCACGCCCTTATCGCCGTTTTTCGATCTTTGGCGCGACAGCCGCTGCCGCTTTCGCGCTGGCGGGTTGCTTCAGCTTCGGTGGCAAAACGCCCGACTTCCTGCTCAATCTGACATCGACTTCGGTGGTCGAAGCTGGCGCGACGCGATCAGGGTCGGCTGACACCGGCCTGACCGTGCTGACCCCGGAAATCCCGCAGCGCCTGTCGACAACACGTGTTCCGGTCCAGGCCAACGACGTGCTCGTCGCCTATGTCGAAGGTGCGCAATGGGTCGATACCCCACAGCGGCTGTTCCGCCGCCTGCTCTCGGAAACGATTGCGGCAAAGACCGGTCGGCTGGTGCTCGACGAGGGTCAGACGGTGACCTCGCCCGGGACGCGTCTCGCGGGCGAATTGATCGAGTTCGACGTCGATGCGCCCGCACTCCAGGTCGTCGTGACCTATGACGCCTCGCTGGTCCAAGGTGACAACGTCGAGAAACGCCGCTTTCAGGCGACCCAGCCAATCGCGGCGGTTGAAGCCAACGCGGTCGGTGCTGCGCTTAACGTGGCCGCCAACCAAGTCGCCGCCGATGTCGCGGGCTGGTTGAACCGCTAAGCCCTAGCCAGACTCTTGCTGACCTGTTCGGCAACGTCGCGTGAAAGACCGGGCGCCGCCAGAATACGCTCCAGCTGGCTGCGCATTTGCCCCTGCCGTGTCGTGTCGAAGCGCTGCCAGCGCCCGAACGGCGGCACCAGTCGGGCGGCAGTCTGCGGGTTATGCGGGTCGAGCGCAACGATAAGGTCCGCAACAAGCTGATAGCCCTTGCCGTCGGCGCGGTGAAAGCTCGCCTGGTTCGCCGCGAACGACCCGTAAAGCGCGCGAACGCGGTTGGGGTTGGCGAGCGTGAAGCCGGTGTGCCGAGCTAGCTCCTCAACGAGGTCGGGCGTGTCATCGCGCATCGCCCACGCCTGTATCTGATACCATTTGTCGAGCACCAGCGGGTTGGCGTGGAAGCGGTCGTAGAATGCCTTGAGCGCCCTGTCGCGCGCCGTCGACTGGCCGTGCGCCAACGCCATCAGCGCCGATTGCCGATCAGTCATACCGCCCGCCTGATCAAATTGCCGATAAGCGATCGCGGGCGCATCGTCGCTCCCCGACGCGGCGATGAAACCGAGCGCGGCGGCCCGCAGTTTACGCTGGCCTTTGGCAGGCGGTGAGAGATCGGCGTGATCGGTCTGGGTTTCGGCGTGGAGTTTGCGCCAGCGAGAATCGAGCGCGACGCCGAGCTCCGCCTGCAGTGCCTTGCGCGCCTCCCTGATCGCTTGCGGATCAACGACCAGCATCTGGTCGCCCAGAAACGCTTCGCTCGGCAGGCTAACCGCTTCAGCAACGAACGCCGGGTCGCCGGTTGCACCATCGAGCGTGTTGGCGACCGCTGCAACGAGCGCTTCGCCTTGAGTCGTATCGCCCGTTGCAATGCGCGATACGAGCGCATCGACCATCAACTGTTGCAGCGCCTCGTAACGCGCGAAGGGATCGTCATCATGCGCGGCCAGCCATGCAAGCTCGCCGGCATCGCGCTCCATCTCGACGATAATCGGTGCGGTGAATCCGCGGTTGATCGAGAGCGCCGGCCTCCGGCTGAAACTTCCAAGCGGAACCTCCAGGCTCGCTTCGTTCAGGATGACAAGGCGTTCGTCCGCCGTCGCCGCGTTGGCGGTGCGATCGAAAGCTGCCAAGCGGATTGGAATGGTCTGTGGCGACTTTTCGTCCTGGCCAGGAGTCAACGGGGTTGACTGGCTGACCTTGAGGACGACCTCGCCGTCCTGGTCGGCGAGCTGGGCCCGAACCTTGGGCGTCCCCGCCTGTTCGTACCAGCGCCGGAACTGGCCCAGGTCGATCCCGCCACCCTGTTCCATCGCCACCACGAAATCCTCACACGTCGCAGCCTCGCCATCGTGCCGGTCGAAATAGAGGTCGGTGCCTTTCCGGAACGCGTCCGCCCCCATCATCGTCGCCATCATCCGGATGACTTCGGCGCCCTTGTTATAGACGGTCGCGGTGTAAAAGTTGGAGATTTCCTGGAAGCTATCGGGCCGGATGGAATGCGCGAGCGGGCCCGAATCTTCCGGAAACTGCGCCGCGCGAAGCACGCGCACATCCTCGATCCGCTTGACCGCAGGCGAGCCCATATCGGCCGAAAAGCTCTGGTCGCGAAACACCGTGAAGCCTTCCTTGAGGCTCAGCTGGAACCAGTCGCGGCAGGTGACGCGATTGCCCGACCAGTTGTGAAAATATTCATGCGCGATCACCGCTTCGACGCCGTCATAATCGGTGTCGGTCGCGGTTTCCTGGTCAGCGAGCACGTATCGTGTGTTGAAAACGTTAAGACCCTTGTTCTCCATCGCCCCCATGTTGAAATCGCTCACCGCGACGATGTTGAACACGCCAAGATCATATTCGCGACCATAGACGCGCTCGTCCCACTCCATCGCGCGTTTGAGCGAAGCCATCGCGTGGCTGGTTCGCTCGAGATCGCCATCGCGCACCCAGATCGCGAGGTCGACTTCCCGGCCTGACATCGTGGTGAAGCTGTCGCGATTGGCAACCAGGTCGCCCGCTACGAGCGCGAACAGATAGCTCGGTTTGGGCCACGGATCGTGCCAGACCGCGAAGTGTCGCCCGCCACCTGCCTCGCCACTTTCGACAAGCTCGCCGTTCGACAGCAGCACCGGAAATGCCGCGCGATCTGCCTCTAGCCGAACCGTGTAAGCCGCGAGGTTATCAGGCCGGTCGACGAACGGCACGATCCGACGGAACCCCTCGGCTTCGCACTGGGTGCAGAGCATTCCATTGGACGCGTAAAGACCCATTAGCTGACTGTTCGCGGTCGGTTGGAGCTTCACTTCGAGCGCGATTTCATGCGCACCGCCAGTGAGCGCAACCATCATCGCGCCATCGCCTTCGCGCACGATGTCGGCGTAGCTGCCGTCCACCGAAATCCGGTCGGGCCAGCTGCCATCGACATCGAGGCGGAGCGGACGGTGGTGCTGTCCGTTCCGCCGCACCGCATAGCGCGCGGCGACGTGGGTTTCATCGAGTCCAAGCGTGAAATCGAGATCGACCGTCTCGATCAACCAATCGGGCGGGGCGTAGTTCTCGCGGTAGATTGTCGGCGCATGGCGAGGCTCTGGCGGCGGGGCAGCGTCAGCGCGTTGGATGTTGACGGTCGGTGCATCGGTCACGGGGCAACTTTCAAAAGAAGAGCACGTCGGCGGCGTGGATGGTCATCCCGACTAATCCGCCGACGATGGTGCCGTTGATGCGGATATACTGCAGGTCGCGGCCAACGGCGTTTTCGAGCCGGTCGGTCACGGTCTGCGCGTCCCAGCCCCTAACGGTTTCGGAAATCAGGCTGACCGCGGTGTCGCCATAGCTCGCCGCAGCCCCTGCGGCGGCACGACGCGCAAAACGATTGATCGTCGCCTTGAGCGCATCGTCTTCGATCAACGTCGTGCCAAGCTGTTTGAGCGCCTCACCCAAACGTCCGGCGAGCACCGTTTCTGGATCGCGGGCAGCTTTCATAAGGCCGGTGCGGGCTTGTTCCCACAGCCCGTCGAGCCACGCTTTGATTGCTGGATTGTCGATCATGTGATCGCGCAGTTCGGCCACGCGGGCCTTGGTCCTGGGATCGTTCTGGAGCTTGTGCGCAAGGCTGGCCAAACCCTCTTCGGCGCGTATGCGAAGCGGATGATCGGGGTCCTCCGCCATTTCGGTGAGCATCCGGTTGAGTCCGGTGACTATCGAATTGGCGAGCGTTTCGTCGAGGCCGGTCAATCGCAGCAGCGTGTTGGCACGCTCGTGAACCATGTCGTGAATCAGATGGGCGTTCGCGTCCAGTGCCTTGGCGGCCCAGGAGACAAGGCCATCGAGGACAGGCTGGTGCCGCCCCTGCGCCATCGCCGCCTCGAGCGCCTGGCCGAGCAGCGGTGCGATGTCGAGCGCGCGCAAACGATCGGCGATCGCGGATTTGACCATCCCGCCCAACCGTTCCGGGTCGAGCGCGCCGAGAACGTCTGCGATCAGGCGCGAGGCGCCTGCGCGCATCCGTCCTGCTCCGCCCGCCGGACTCGACAAGAACCGGCCCGCCGCGCCGGCTACGTCGAAGCGCCGCATCCGTCGCGCAATCACACGCGGAATCAAGAAGTTGTCGCGGATAAACTGCGCCAGCGTCTCGCCGATCCGGTCCTTGTTGCGCGGAATGATCGCGGTGTGCGGAATCGGCAGGCCCATCGGGTGTCGAAACAAGGCAGTCACCGCGAACCAGTCGGCAAGTCCGCCAACCATCGCCGCCTCAGCAAACGCGCGAACGAAGCCAACGACGGGATGAATCGGTTCCCAGTAGCGCGCGGCGACGTAAATGACCGCCATTGCGACCAGCATGCCCGTCGCCACGGCGCGAATGTCATGCCCGCCGGTGGGTAGGCGCGCGCCGAGATCGGGGATGATGGTCACCGGCGGCGCGATCGTTTCGCTAACCTCGGCCACCGGCGGTTGCGGCGCAGCGACCGTCGGCACTGTTTTGGTCGCGCGTGGCTTGGATGCGGCCTTAGGCTTTGCAGCGGCGCGGGATTTGGAGGCGGGCGGGCTCACGGGTTCAATAACTGACCGCGAGCCCGCGAGGTTGCAAGCTATTCGGCTGGTCCCAGGCCAACCGGGCGGCCGTGGACGGGTATTACGGCTGCCTCGGCATCGCCCTCCTTGTAAGTAAGGAGCTTGCCGAACTTAGGTGCAATCCATTTCTCGAAGCTGTCGGCGAGGCTGAACGTGGCCGGAACGATCAGCAGCGTCAGCACCGTCGAAACGATCAGCCCGCCGATCACGACGGTTCCCATCGGCGCGCGCCACGCGGCGTCGCCAGACAATGAAATGGCGGTCGGGATCATGCCTGCAGTCATCGCGACGGTAGTCATGACGATCGGCTGCGCGCGCTTGCGCCCCGCCTCCATGATCGCTTCGTACTTGGGCGTGCCCTTCGACATTTCCTCAAGCGCAAAATCGACCAGCAGGATCGAGTTTTTGGCGACGATCCCGAACAGCAGCAGGATGCCGATGAACACCGGTAGCGACAGCGCCTGACCGAGGATCAGAAGCGCGAGCAGGCCACCAAGCGGAGCGAGCAGGAGCGAGCCCATGTTCACCAACGGTGACATGAACCGCTGGTAAAGCAACACCAGCACGGCGAAGACGAGCAAGGTGCCGGCGATCAACGCGATAACGAAATTGAGCAGCATCTCTTGCTGCCATTCGTCGTCGCCGAAAGGGGCGTTTGAAACGCCGGCCGGCAGGTTCGCCATGATTGGCAGCTTGTCGATTTCGCCTTGGGCGGTGCCTTTGACGACGTCCTGAGCAAGATCGGCACCGACGAAGACGCGACGTTGCTGGTTGTAACGTTGAATCGACGTTGGCCCAGACCCGAAGCTGATTTCCGCCACGCGGCTCAACGGCACCGATCCACCGTTCGCGGTCGGAACAGGAAGATTCTCGATCGTCGAGAGGTCGCGGCGCGATTCCTCGGGCAGCATGACGCGGATGGGGATCTGGCGATCGCTCAACGAGAACTTCGCACTGTTCTGATCGATGTCACCCAAGGTTGCGATGCGGATCGCCTGGCTGAGCGAGGCGGTGGTGACACCGAGTGACGCCGCCAGATCGAGCCGTGGCGTGATGAGGATTTCGGGCCGCCGCATGTCGGCGTTGACGCGGGGCGCTACGACAGTCTTTAGCCCCTTCATCTGCTCGACCAGCCTTGCTGCAGTTTCCTCGAGCAATTTGGGGTCCGAACCCGACAACATTACTGAAATATCGCGCCCTGTGCCGCCACCGCCGCTTTGCGACAAGAAGCTGACGCGAGCATCGGGAATATTCTGGAACTGCGGCGTGATGTCGCGTTCGAATTCGATGCTGGTCCGCTCACGCTCGGGCTTGAGCGTGATAAACATGTTCGCACCGCCCTCGCGCACGCTTTGCAGAGCCGTTTGAACCTCGGGCTGCGCCTCGATGATCTCGGCAACCTGCGCGGAGACCTCACCCGTCCGCGCCAGCGTTGTGCCCGGCACCATCTCGATACTGACACGGCTGAAATTCACATTGGTAGTCGGAAAGAACTGCTTGGGAATGAGTATGAACAGCGCGATTGTCGCCGCGAACGTTACTCCGCCGATGGCGACCATCCACCAGCGGTGCTTAAGCGACCACTCCAGAACCTTCTCGTAGAACTTCATCATCGGCCCAGTTGCGTGCTCCGCATGGCCGTGGGATTTCAAGAAGAAGGCCGCGAGCATCGGCGTGATCATGCGCGCAACCGCAAGGCTCATCAGCACCGCAATGACGACCGTAAATCCGAAATTCTTGAAGAACTGCCCCGAAACGCCAGGCATCAATGCAACCGGCAGGAATACCGCAACAATTGAAAAGGTTGTCGCGACGACCGCAAGACCGATCTCGTCGGCCGCATCGATAGACGCTTGATAGGGAGTCTTACCCATCCGCATATGTCTGACGATATTTTCGATCTCCACGATCGCGTCATCAACGAGCACGCCAGCGACGAGCCCTAGCGCAAGGAGGCTGAGGCTGTTGAGCGTGAATCCGATCAGGTCCATGGCCCAAAAGGTCGGAATCGCCGAGAGTGGAATCGCGATCGCTGAGATAAGCGTTGCTCGCCAATCGCGGAGGAAAAGAAAAACCACAAAAACGGCAAGCACAGCGCCGACAACCATCGATTCGATCGAGCTGTGGTACTGACCCTTGGTGTAATCGACGCTGTTGAACAGCTCGGTGAACTTGACGCCCTGATTTTCTTTCTCGAGTTCTGCGAGCTTCTCGACCGCAGAATCATAAACCGACACGTCTGACGCACCCTTGGCGCGCGAAAGGCTGAAAGTAACGACCTGCTTGCCCGCGACGATGCCCAGCCGCGTTTGTTCGCTATAGCCATCGGTGACTTTTGCCACATCCGCGAGGCGGACCGTACGACCGCCGCCGATCCCGATCAGAGTCTGCGAAAGCGCGAATGCGCTGTCGGCATTGCCAAGCACGCGGACCGACTGGCGCGATCCCGCGATTTCGGCTCGGCCCCCTGCGGTGTTGATGTTGGTCTGGCGCAGCGCCTGGTTGATTTGCGATGCGGTCACGCCCTGCGCCTGCATGCGGGCCGGATCTAGAATGACGCGGATTTCGCGATCGACGCCGCCGCTGCGCCCGACGTCGCCGACGCCCTCGACCGTTAGCAAACGCTTGGAAACCGTGTCGTCGACGAACCAGCTAAGTTGCTCTATCGTCATGTCGCTGGCACCAACCGCGAAATATGCGATCGGCTGTTGCGAGGTTTCTTCCTTGGTAACCTGGGGTTCCAGGATGCCGTCGGGAAGGTTGCTGCGTGTCTGATCGATCGCGTTCTTGACGTCGTTGACTGCTTGATCGACGTCCTCGCCAATCTCGAACTGAACAACAGTTGTGCTTGAGCCTTCGCTCGCGGTCGAACTGATCGATTCAACCCCGGTCAGCCCGCGGACCGCCGCTTCTACGCGCTGGGTAATCTGGGTTTCGATTTCCGTGGGTGCGGCGCCAGGTTGAGCAATGCTCGCGATGACGACGGGAAACTCAATATCCGGATTATCCTGAACCTTCATCCGCGAAAAGCTGAGCGCGCCAGCCAGCATCAGCGCAATGAACAAGACGATCGGCACCACCGGGTTGCGGATCGACCACGCAGAGATGTTACGAAAATTCATGTCTTCATTATCTTCGCTGAACCGAGGTTTTTATCGGACCGCGCGGCGGGCCGCGCGCTTTGGCTTCACCGTCTCGCCAGGGTTGAGGAAGCCACCTGCATAAGCGACGACTTTCTCTGTTCCGGCCAATCCTGACGTGATCGTCAACCCTTCTGCCGTAACCGTGCCCGTTGTCACGGGCCGACGCGCGACCTTGTTGTCCTTGCCGACGATATAGACGAAGCTGCCCTGTGCGTCGCTCTGCACCGCCGATTCGGGTAGCACCGGCGCTGATACCGCACCCGCCTTGATGCTGGCATTGGCAAAACCGCCGGGCCTGATTGCGAGGTCATACGGGATTGCGATCCGCGCCGTTCCCTGGCGTGTCTGCGGATCAATGACCGGTGAAAGCTGCCACACCCGGCCAGCGAATTCGCGGGTGGTCCCGACCGGTGTCACCGTGACCGGAACGCCGACCGAAAGCTCGGCAAGATCGTCTTCGCTCAGCTGCGCCAGCATTTCCATTTCACCCCCGCGCGCGATCCGGAAGAGTACGCCCGATCCGGCGCTGACGACCTGGCCGGGCTCGACGGTGCGGGTCAGCACGAGGCCTGCGGCGGGAGCGCGGATGTCGAGACGGCTGGTGCGCGCGCGGGCTTCGCCAGCTTGCGCGCGGGCGACGTTGACGCGTGCCTGTGCGGCGTCGCGGGTAGCGGTCTTGCGATCGAGATCGGCCTTGGAGACGAAACCGCGACTAACCAGGGCTTGCGAGCGATCAAGTTCGGCCTGCGCAAGCCGGGCATCGGCCTCGGCCACGCGAATCTGCGCGGCAAGCGCGTTTGCTTGTTGAGCCTGCACGGCACGGTCGATCGTGGCGAGTGTCTGACCCGCGCGTACCCATTGGCCAGGTTCGACTAGCACGCGCGTCACCTGCCCACCCTCTCCAGGGACGCCGACCGGCATTTCGCGCCGCGCTGCAAGCGACCCGGTCGCAGTGATCAGCCGGGTGACCGATTCGCGGCCCGGGACGATGACCGTAACGACCGCCGCGCCTGCGCCATTCTTGCCATCCGCCGCCGCACCGTCGCCGGTCGCTGCGCCGTCATTAGATCCCATGAACAAGGCGACCGCCGCGATGACGAGCACCGTCGCCACGACGATGCCGATGATCAAGCGCCGCCGACGGCGACGCGAGTCCACGATCACCAAGTCGTCTTCGGCAGAGCCGTAGGAAGCGGCGGTGACGGGGGTTTCGAAATTCATTGTCGATCTTTCCATATCGGGCATCCGAGCGGTGTGTTATCTCAATATGTCACCGTTGACAAGTCGCCGGAGAACGACGCGCGCTTTAGCAAGCGCCGCATTGGTGCGCCACAGGTTACCGCGATGGGTCAGGTTGCTCCGCTCGAGCCGATGCAATGCCAAATTCTTGCGCCGCAATCGACGCCAAGGTCGCACGACAAAAAAAGGGCCCGGTTGCCCGAGCCCTTTTTCATCGCATCATGGGTGCGCGAATTTACCGCACACGACCGCGACGGATCAGGTTGACGATGGCGAGCAACACCACGGCACCAAGGAACGACACCAGGATCGACGTCACATCGATTTCGTCGTTGATGGTTCCGCCGTTGACGATCAGGCCAGCGAGGAACGCGCCGACGATGCCGACGATGATGTTGAGTAGAACGCCCTGCTGTGCGTCCGTGCGCATGACGATGCTGGCGAGCCAGCCGATGATGCCACCGATGACTATCCAAATGAGAAAGCTGATCATAGTTACCCTCCTGTTAGTATATTCTTACGCGGCACTGCACGTCTGTTTCGCAGCCGACACACGGTCAACCGGTCAATCAGGCAATTGTTCCGATATCGAAAGGTAATTGGGTCCCCCCGGGCAGCACCATCTTATCTGGACGACAAACAAAAAGGCCGCCCGAAGGCGACTCTAAGTGCTTGTCGTTTCGATGTCAAAACGGGGGCGTCAGAATTTCTGCTGGCGTTCGTACAAGTCGCGATAATGCTGAATTCGCGTCACGCGCAGCCCGGCCATCCCCGATCGGTCGATCGCGCGTTGCCAGCCGGCGAATTCCTCAACAGTCAGATTGTAGCGCTCGCACACCTCGTCAACTGACAGCAAGCCGCCATTGACCGCCGCGACAACCTCTGCCTTGTGTCGCACGACCCACCGCGTGGTCTGCGGCGGCGGGAGTGAATCCACCGTCAGCGGTTCGCCAAGCGGCCCGATAACCTGTGCCGGCTTGAACTTCTGGTTTTCGATCATGCTTCCCTCAAACTCTGTTCGGATCTGTTGTGACGGCTATCGGGGCCCGATACCCCGTCAATATCGCGAGCGGATTGAAGATAGCTTAAAATGCCGTGGTTAACGGTCCGTTGACCGGCAAGATTGGCTTCATCCGCAACCGATTCAATCCATTCGAAAAACTGGGTCGACGCGCGTTTATGGTGTCCCGCAGGAGCGCGATCGCCGGCCAAAAGTGCAAGCCGGAATTCGCGATTGTTCCCGCGAGCGCCAATCGCGCCATAAACGTGTGTCTGGGCGGTCGGGGCCGAGAACTGACGCAATCCAGCCAGCGCCAGCAACAGCTCAAAGTCGGGCTGCGGCATCGGCCTGGCATCTGCGAACGTACGCGAATTGAACTGTGACTCGTCCATGGCCCCGGTTTAGCCGTAAGGGGTCTAAGCCGGGTTAAAGCGCGCTTCATCAGCGGTTAGTGAACGTTAACGCGACGACCCCTGTACCGGGCGGGTGGAATTTCCACCACATTGTGACTAAAGGCCGCCGCATCATGGAGCCCCGTTTCGATCTTCCCGAACCACTGGCTGCGCGCCGCATCGTCGTCGCGATGTCGGGTGGCGTCGATTCGAGCGTTGTGGCTGCACTGGCCGTGCGCACCGGCGCCGAGGTGATCGGTGTCACCTTGCAGCTCTACGATAACGGCAGCGCAGCAAAGCGCGCGGGATCTTGCTGCGCGGGTCAGGACATTCGCGATGCGCGCGCGGTCGCCGACCGGCTCGGCTTCGTTCACCACGTCTTCGATCATGAAAGCCGCTTCCGCACCTCGGTCATCGACAATTTCGCCGACGAGTATCTCGCCGGGCGCACGCCGATCCCGTGCATACGCTGCAACATGGGGGTGAAATTCACCGACCTGCTCGCGATCGCGCGTGACATGGGCGCGGATTGCTTGGCGACCGGGCATTATGTCCGTCGCGTGATGCGCCACGACCGTGCCGAACTCCACCGCGCCGCCGATCCGGCGCGCGACCAAAGCTATTTCCTGTTCGCCACCACCCAGGATCAGCTCGACTATCTGCGTTTTCCGCTGGGCGACATATCCAAACCGGAAGTGCGCGCGCTTGCCGCCGAGCTCGGCCTCGGCGTCGCTGCCAAGCCCGACAGCCAGGACATTTGCTTCGTGCCCAACGGCGATTATGCGAATTTGGTCAAGACGCTTAAGCCCGAGGCGGGCGAGACGGGCGAGATTGTCGATAGCGCGGGAAACCGGCTTGGCGAGCATCGTGGCGTGGTCAATTTCACCGTCGGCCAGCGCAAGGGCCTAGAGAGCGGCGGCCACCCCGAGCCGCTCTACGTGGTAAGAATCGAACCCGAAGCCCGGCGTGTCGTCGTCGGCCCGCGCCGCGCGCTCGCGGTCGATGCGGCGCGGATCGTCGATATCAACTGGCTTGGCGGCAGTTTCAGCGGTCCGTTGACCGCCAAGGTCCGATCTATGGCGAAGCCGGTTCCAGCATCGTTCGACGGTGAGTATTTGCGCTTCGCGAACCCGGAATACGGCGTGTCACCGGGGCAAGCCGCAGTGTTTTACGATGACGATCATGTGTTGGGCGGCGGCTGGATAAAAGAAACGGCAGCGGCATCGATGGACGTCGCGGCCTGAACTTCAAACAGGGTCGAGCAGGCAGCCCGAAGCACCCGCATAATGCGCACGCCGTGAGGCCAGCAGCGGGACCGAGGCGGTTACGCCGCGCGCCTCGGGCTCGTCGGTGAGGGCAACAAGCTCCATCCCCGGTTCGAAGTCGGTCTCGCAACTCGCAAGCGCGCGACCCTGCACATACCGGCATGAACAACCGATCCGGGCACCATATGCGACGCCAGCTTCGGCTTGCGCTCGCCACGATGGCAGCTGCCAGACGATCAACGCGACCAGCAGGATCGCGATGACCACCGCAGCGGCGGAGCGTTGCGATAGGCGCGGTCTGGGATTTGGGATTGTTGGATCGGTCGGGAGGTTGCTAGGCATGGCCCCATGAAGATCAACGCCGCGCTCATTGCAAGCCTGACCCTCTGCCTTGCTGGGCTGACTGCGGTAAAATCACAGCACAAACCTGAACCAAGCGCGCGCAGCGCAATCGCGTTGCCCGCAGGCACCGACGCCGCCGCAGCTCGCGAAATTGCGCGATTGTTCGACGCAGCCACTGTGGGGGAAACCCGAGCCCTGCTCATCCTAAAGGACGGCGAACCGGTATTCGAACGTTATGGTGCGGGATTTGGCGCTGACAGCAAGCTGATCAGCTGGTCGATGGCAAAGTCGATCACCGGGGTGGTGGCCGGACTGATGGTCGCCGACGGCCGACTGTCGCTCGATACGCCGGCACCGATCCCCGCGTGGCGACGCTCGGGCGATCCGCGCGGCGGCATCACGCTCAGGCATTTGCTC
>Ga0136611_10002044_pt1 | contig 14019 bp, 5 predicted proteins | sample AntDrymUQ2232306_2_FD_106645 | JGI IMG/M metagenome (GOLD analysis project Ga0136611, IMG submission 106645) | Polar desert sand microbial communities from Dry Valleys, Antarctica - metaG UQ223 (23.06) | ecosystem: Environmental > Terrestrial > Soil > Desert | place: Antarctica: Dry Valley...
CCCTTTGACCGCTTCGTCAAAGCGGAGGCAGGCCTCGCCACCGCATTGCAGACCTTCGAACCCGGCGATTGAGCTTGCGGCCGACTTGCCCAGCTTGTCCTGGCGCCGGCAATTGCTTCGCGGAATTCGCCACGTGGCTCGCCAGACTCGCGACTCGCACTTGCAAAGCTTGCACCGATGCGGCAACTTGCGGCCCCCACCTTGGCCGTTCAGCGGCAAATTCAGGCATTCCCACGCCCAGGCAATTCGTGAGGTACAGTTGATGATGAACGCACCGCTGATGATGAACGCACCGCTGATGAGGAACGCACCGCTGATGAGGAACGCACCGCAATGGCGCAACGCCGGTCGAATCGTGGCTTTGAGTTTGTCCCTGCTGGCCGCGCTTGGCGGTGCGGCGGTGGCTGCGGTACCCGGGACGACGGTCATCGAAGGCACCTTGAACTCCACAGGCGGCGGCGCGGCGGCGGACGGCACCTACGCCATGACGTTTGCGGTCTACCCGGCGGAGCAGGGCGGCACCGCGCTGTGGCAGGAAGGGCCGGTGGACGTCAAGGTCAAGAACGGCCAGTTCAGCCACGCGCTGGGCTCGGTGACGCCGCTCAAGCCCACGACCTTGCCCGGCGGCGGTTGGCTGGGCCTCAAGGTGGCGCAAGACCCGGAATTGACGCGGCGTCCCTTGCACTCGGTCACCCACGCTCTGCGCGCCGGCATCGCTGAGGGCCTGGACTGCTCGGGCTGCGTGACGGCGCTGCAACTCGACCCTTCGCTGCTGGGCGCCTATGCCAAGACCGCGTCACTTTCGGACGTGGCCAAGACCGGCAGCTATGCAGATCTCAAAGACGCGCCCAACCTTGCGGGCTATGCCAAGGTGGCCGACCTGGCCAAGGTAGCCCTCAGCGGTTCGTACGCCGACCTCGCCAACAAGCCGGTATTGCCCGCGCTGGGCAAGGCCTGCGGCAGCGGTCTGGTCGTATCCGGCTTCAAGGCGGACGGCACGCTCGAGTGCGTGGCAGGCGGGGCGGCGGGTTCCTTGCCAGCCGACGGCATTGACGAGATCTCCAATGGTCTCATCAACAACCAGTTCGTTGACGCCGTGACTTCGGCCAAGCCGGTGCCGATCCCGGACAACAACCCGATCGGTGTGTCGGACACCATCGAATTTCCGGATATCGGCATCGCGCAGAAGCTGACGGTGTCGATCAACATCACCAACTCGGACATCACCGAACTCAAGGTGTGGCTGTACGACCCGAACAACGTCGAGTACGTGTTGCACAACAAGGGCGGCACCAAGGGCGATGGCCTGACCTTCACCTTCCCCGTGCCCACCAAGACGCTGACCGGCGACCTGACCACCTGGGCGGGCAAAAACCCCAAGGGCAAGTGGTTCATCAAGGTGGTCGACTCCTCGTTTGTGAACAACACCTTCGACGGCGAGATCAAGGCCTGGGCGGTGCAGATGCAAACGCTGTCGAACAAGAAGATCCAAATCAAGGGCGACCTGATTGTCGACGGCAACGTAACAGTCAACGGCGTCAAGAATGACCTCGCAACGGCCCCGACCTACCGCTGGGCGGTTTGGAGCACACACGACAATGCCACCGGCACCTGGTTTGGCGGCAACAACGCGGCACTCTTCGGTGGCGTTGCGCCCTCTGCGTGGACCGACGGCAATGCGACAGCGGCGAATCTGTCGGCGGACAAAGAAGTGTTGCGCGGCGTGTTCAACAGCAGGAAGACGATTGCCAAGAATTCCAATGTGTGGTGCGAAATCTGGCCTGCCTATTCGTCGACCAATGGCCGTATCGCGGGCGCCCTGTTTCGCATCAAAAACACCACAGACAAGGACATTGCCTGGCAGCCGCAATTCTACCACACCAACTACGGCGGCTGGTCCGAATCGTCGGGCGTGGCCATCAACGGCCAGAGCGTGTGGACCAATGCGGACAATTGCTACGGCCAATGTGCGGCTTCGCCATCGGTCACCGTGCCCAAGAACCGCGTGAGCACGGCCATCTTCACGGTGAGCTCCAGCCCCCAATACGGCCAAAACCAACGCAATACCTGCCTGATCTTCTACAACAACAGCTTGACCCTGCCGGCCGGCTTGCAGTTCGTCGACGACTTCGACACGGCGACCGGCGGCTGGGAGCAATAGCCCGCCTGCGCCCCGCCCTTGCTGCCCTCTATTGCCCCGCCTGTGCCGCCCGCGCGCCTCGTTGCGGCCGCACCAGGAGAACGTCATGATGCTCAGGACTTCCCACACCGCTCGGCTTGCCGGCGCCCTGCTGACCTGCTTGGCCGTGCTTGCGGTCGGCTGCGGCGACAACGAGACGAGCGCCCCGACGAACGGACCGGACGCCACCGCTGACTCCGGCGAAAGCGACATCGACTTGCCACCGGGCAGCGACGTCGCGGACGACAGCGGGCAAACCGACGCCACGGCCGACAGCGCCCCCGACGTTGCCCTCGATGCCGGCCCGGTCTGCCCCAAAGGCACCGGCTGTCCGTGCAGCACCGGCGAGCAGTGTGACAGCGGCTATTGCGTCGATACGCCCAAAGGCCAGCAATGTGCAGCGTTTTGTGGCGGCGGTACGTGTCCCGCGGATTTCAAATGTGCGTTGGTCAGCGTGCCGGGCAGCTCGGATTCGGTGAGCATTTGCGTGCCCGCGTTCGGCCGCCTCTGCAACCCCTGCAACGCAAGCGCAGAGTGCCAGGGTCCCGGCAACAGCGGCGCGCGCTGCGTCGACAACCAGAACTCTGGCGCGTTTTGCGGTACCGCTTGCACCGTGGCGACCGATTGCCCGCAAGGCTACGCCTGCCAGGACGTCAAGGATGTGACGGGCGCCGATGCCAAGCAGTGCGTGGTCAAAGACGGCGGCGCTTGCACGTGCACGGAGGCTGCGGTCCAGCAAGCGCTCGCCACCAAGTGCTTCATCCAAAATGGCGAGGCAAAGTGCCAGGGCAAGCGCACTTGCGTGGCGCCCGGGGCTGCCTCGCTGCCCGCGGGTGGGCTGACCGACTGCATCGCGCCCGCACCGGTTGCCGAGACTTGCAACGGCAAGGACGATGACTGCGACGCCCAGACCGACGAGGCGACTTGCGACGACAAGAATGCCTGCACCGAAGATTTGTGCGGCGGTGCCGGCGGCTGCAAGAACAAGAACACCACCTCGCCTTGCGACGCCGACTCGAGCGTGTGCACCAAAGACGACGTGTGCGTGGATGGCACCTGCGTGGTGGGCAAGCTGCAAGTGTGCGACGACCAGAACCCGTGCACCGCGGATTCGTGCGACGCCAAGACGGGTTGCGTGTTTGCGCCGGCCGATGGCGCGCCTTGCAACGCCGACGACACGGGCTGCACGGTGGCCGATGCATGCAAGGCCGGCAAGTGTGAGGCGGGCCCCAAAAAAGCGTGTGCTTCTGACGACCAATGCGTCGAGGGCAAGTGCAGCGTGGTGTCGGGTAATTGCACCTACCTCGTCAAAGAGTCGCAACCCTGCAACGATGCCAACCCCTGCACCACCGCGGACGCTTGCAAGGGCGAGCAATGTCTGGGCGTGACGGGCTCGTGCGACGACCAGAGCCCTTGCACGGCGGACAGTTGCGACCCCAAGGTGGGCTGTGTGCACACCCCGGTTTCCGCGCCGTGCGATGACAAGGACGCCTGCACTGCAAACGACAGCTGCACGGGCGGCAAGTGCGTGGGCTCGGCCGCCGACGCGCAGAAGAAGTGCGAGGACAACAACCCCTGCACGGTCGATAGCTGCGAGGCCGCGCTAGGTTGCGTGCACAAGCCGGCCACGGGCGGCCCTTGCGACGACGGCAACAAGTGCACGGTCAACGACGCTTGCCAGAACGGGAGCTGCGTCTCGGGCACCAACACTTGCGCGTGCTCTGCCGACAGCGAATGCGCGGGCAAGGAAGACGGCAACCTTTGCAACGGCACCCTGTACTGCGACAAGTCCGCCGTGCCTTTCCAGTGCAAGGTCAACACCTTGTCGATCGTCAAATGCGACGAGTCGCAAAATGGCCAGTGCCAGGCGATCACCTGTGACCCACAAACCGGTGGCTGCAAGTTGAGCAAGAAGAGCGACGGCGCCACCTGCGACGCGGACGGCAATGTGTGCACGGTGGGCGACGGCTGCGCGGGCGGTCAGTGTGCCCCCGGCAAGGCCCAGGGTTGCGACGACAAGAACCCCTGCACTGACGACGTCTGCGACCCCAAGGTCGGCTGCAAGTACACGCCCAACCTCGCGCCCTGCGACGCCGACGGCAACGCCTGTACGCAAGCCGACGTCTGCCAAGCGGGCACTTGCGTCGCGGGCAAACCCAAGGCTTGCAACGACCAGGACGGCTGCACCAAAGACGAATGCGACGCCAAGACCGCGCAATGCGTGTTCACGCCGTTGGTCCAATCGTGCAGCGACAACAACTTGTGCACGTCGGGCGACGCTTGTGGGTTGGACGCTGGCGGCAAGTACACCTGTGTGGGCGGCAAGGCTTCCCTGTGCGATGACGCCAACCCTTGCACGGCGGATACCTGCGATGCGCAAAAGGGGTGCACCAATGCCGTGGATCCAGGCGCAAAGGTGGCGTGTTACAGCGGCGATCCCAAGACCAAAGGCAAAGGCGCCTGCAAGGTCGGCGCGGCCACGTGTGGCGGCGACGGCAAGCCTGGCATCTGCGTTGGCGAAGTGCTGCCTGCCCAGGCCGACGTGTGCGACGGGATCGACAACGATTGCGATGGCGTCGCGGACCCGGGTTGCGCGCCGACGTCGTTCACAGCGCACTTTGCCACGGGCTCCATCGATGCAGCGGGACCCAAGTACACGGCCCGCGCGCGCACCGGCATTTCGGTGGTGCAGGGCGAAGCGGGCGCGGCGTCGGGCGGCAAGTACGCGGCAAGCTTTGGCTTTGGCCATTGGCTCAAGGCGTTCCTCGGACTGTGAAAGTAAAAAACAACAGGCTAGGAGCCCTGCCGGACCTTAGTCCGACAGGCTCCTAGATGCGGAGACGAAGATGACCAAGCGATGGGTTCGAGGCATCTGGGCGCTGGCAGTGGCAGGTGCGCTCACGGCTGCCACCGACGTGGCGGGTGCGGCGGTGCCGGGGACGACGGTCATCGAGGGCACGCTGAACTCCACGGGCGGTGGCGCGGCGGCGGACGGCACCTATGCGATGACGTTTGCGGTCTACCCGGCGGAGCAGGGCGGCACGGCGCTGTGGCAGGAAGGGCCGGTGGACGTCAAGGTCAAGAACGGCCAGTTCAGCCATGCGCTTGGCTCGGTCACTCCGCTCAAGCCGACAACCCTGCCCGGCGGCGGTTGGCTCGGCCTCAAGGTGGCGCAAGACCCTGAATTGACGCGGCGTCCTTTGCACTCAGTCACGCACTCGCTGCGCGCGGGCATCGCCGAGGGCCTGGACTGCTCGGGCTGCGTGACGGCCCTGCAGCTCGACCCTTCGCTCCTGGGCGCCTATGCCAAGACCTCGTCGCTGTCGGACGTCGCCAAGACGGGCAGCTACACGGACCTCAAGGATGCACCCAACCTGGCGGCCTATGCCAAAACCGCGAACCTCGCGCAGGTGGCCGTGAGCGGCTCGTATGCGGATCTCGCCAACAAGCCGGTGCTGCCCGTGTTGGGCAAGGCTTGCGGTACGGGTTTGGTGGTGTCGGGCTTCAAGGCGGACGGCACGCTCGAGTGCGTGGCAGGGGGCGCCGCGGGCTCCTTGCCACCCGACGGCATCGATGAGATCTCCAATGGTCTCATCAACAACCAGTTCGTGGACGCAGTCACCTCGCCCAAGCCGGTGCCGATCCCGGACAACAATCCGATCGGCGTGTCGGACACCATCGATTTTCCGGACATCGGCATCGCGCAGAAGCTCACGGTGTCGATCAACATCACCAATTCGGACATCACTGAGCTCAGGGTGTGGCTCTACGACCCGAACAACGTCGAATACGTGTTGCATAACAAGGGCGGCAGTAAGGGCCAGGGGCTGGCGTTCACGTTCCCGGTGCCGACCCAGACCTTGACGGGCGACCTGACGACCTGGGCCGGCAAGAATCCCAAGGGCAAGTGGTTCATCAAGGTCATCGACTCCTCGTTTGTGAACAACACCTCCGACGGCGAGATCAAGGCTTGGGCGGTGCAGATGCAGACGCTGTCGAACAAGAAGATCCAAATCAAGGGCGACCTGATTGTCGACGGCAAGATCCTGGCGGGCGGCTCGCAATGGGAGTTGATGCAAAGCAAGGATTTTCAGATTTGTACCAATACGGACGCGCCGGGTCCGTGTGTCGCCAAGTTCACCAAGACTCGCACGTTCGCTGATGCTGCTGCTTATTGCGCATCGCTCAAAGGCGACATCTGTACGGACAGCCAAACCTACGCCGCACGCTCGAGCTGGAACTCGCTGATTTCTCTCGCCCCGAACTGGACGGCGTCGTTTGCCGACAACGACAGCAGTCTTTGGTCTGGCGCCAATGGCGGCACAGGCGATAACCATCCTGCAGACATGCACTATCTGACTCCTTGTTGCTTCAACTACGCGCCCACCGCGCCCACGGAAAAGAATGTCGCGGGCATTCGCTTGCTCAAGGTCCACAACACGCCGAACAAGACCTGGGACGAGGCGGTCAAGGGCTGCCTCGAGGTCAATGCCGACCTTTGCGACAAGGGCCAGTACTACGTCTTGCGCCAAAATAGCGCCGTGAGCACGAGCATGTGGGCGTCAGACCACTCCGACAATGACGGCGCGGTCGCCAATAGTGCCATCGCTACGAGCAGCACGAACGGCAGTTACGATGACCCCTCGCCGTCGGATAAGTATGGCTATGCCTGTTGCGCCACTCAGCGTACTTCGATGGCCTGCCCGGGCGGCGGCACCGACGTGAGCGGTGTTTGCATGGCCAAGGTCGAGAATTCGGGCCAAGCCTTCACCACTGCCGCCAACAGTTGTGCCAGCTTGGGCGCCCGCATCTGCTCTTTCTCGCAAACAGCCGTGTTGCGTGCCGCGGGCAAGGTCAACTCGAGCTGCTCGTGGACCAACTCCCACAGCGACAACGACGGCCAACAGGCAAAAAGCGTGATCGGCAACTGTAGCGACAATCCGTCCGATGGCGAGGGCATGGGCTACGCGTGCTGCTTCTGAGCCCGGCGCGCGCGACCCGCTACCCCGCGCTATTTTCCTAGGAGGCTTCTAGCAACATGCGTTCGGCTTCGCACGGTTTGGCCCAGGCTGCGGCCGCTTCTGCCAGGGCCACCGCGCGCACCTGCATGCGCTTGGCCTCGCGCTTGACCCTCGTGGGATGCGGCGCTCCGGTCAGATCGCGCCGCCGCAACGCCCGCCGCACATCCAAGGCTTTGCGCACGGCCTCCTCCTCGGCCGCGAGCGCCGTCGCCACCGCCTTGGCGCCCACGCGGCGAAAGGTCGTGTTGCGCTTGGCCAATTCCGCGACCAGCGAGGCCACACGCTCGTGGGCTTCGCGGAACGGCACGCCTTGCTCGACCAGGACGTCGGCCAGATCGGTGGCGAGGAGAAAGCCGCGGTCCAGGGCCGCCAGCAACATCGGCTTTTGCCAGCGCGCCGCCGCCAGCATGTCGCTGGAAACCGCCACGCAGTCGTGCCAGGTGGCCAGCGCGTCGAACAGCGGCTCCTTGTCCTCCTGCATGTCCTTGTTGTAGGCCAAGGGCAGGCCTTTGAGCGTCACGAGCAGGCTCACCAGCGCGCCGATGACCCGCCCGGACTTGCCGCGCACGAGCTCTGCCATGTCGGGATTCTTCTTCTGTGGCATCAGCGAGGAGCCGGTCGTGAACGCATCGGGCAGGCGCACATAGCCGAACTCGGCCGACGCGAACAGCACCAACTCCTCGCCGATGCGCGACAGGTGCACGGCTCCCAGGGCCGCCGCCGCCATCGCCTCAATCAGGTGGTCGCGGTCGCCCACAGCGTCCAGGGAATTCCGGGTCACCCGCGAAAAACCCAATAGCTGGGCGACCTTGTCGCGGTCGATCGGCAGCGTCGTGCCAGCCAGCGCACCGGAGCCCAAAGGGCACACGTCGACACGCTTTTGCACGTCCAGCAACCGCTCGGCATCCCGCGCGATGGCCTCGGCATGGGCCAAGAGGTGGTGGCCGACCGTGACAGGCTGCGCGCGTTGCAGGTGGGTGTAACCGCACATGGGCCAGTCAGCATGGATGGCGGCTTGCTCGGCCAGCACGGCACACAAGCGCGCCAACTGCTGCCCCAACGTCGCCAAGGTCCGCCGCAACCACAGCCGCTCGTCCAGCGCCACCTGGTCATTGCGCGAGCGCGCCGTGTGCAGCCGACCTGCCGGGGCACCGATGCGGTCGCGCAGGGCGGCCTCGATGTTCATGTGGACGTCTTCGCGCGCGACACTCCACACAAAACGCCCACCGTCGATCTCATGCCAGATGGCCCGCAGCCCCTCGAGGATGGCGGAGTGGTCGGCCGCGGTCAGCAGGCCTTGGTCCCGCAGCATCGTCGCGTGGGCCACGGAACCGACGATGTCCTCGCGCCAAAGCACCTGGTCAAAGCCAATCGAGGCGTTCATGGCCTGGACCAGTGGATGCGTGGCCTCCTCATAGCCGCCACCCCAAAGCCGATCGCTTGCCGTGCCCTTGCCAATTGATTCCGTAGTCATGGTGTTGTCGCCATCTATTGATGTATTTCGGTTTGAAGCCCAAACGCGACGGGACCGGGAGGTTGCCCGCCCGATCCCGCCGCTGTCAACGCTCGCGCCCGGACGTTGCCTAATCCACTGTGCCCGCGCCCGCGCTCAGCTTGACGTCGTCGACAAACCAGCCTGGCCCGCTGTTGGCAACGCCGTCCTTGGTGTCGAAAGCAAAGCGCAGCTGCACGGTCTTGCCCGCCTGCGCCGAGAGGTCGACACCATGCTGCACCCACTTACCCAGGTCGGCTGTCGTGCTGAGGCTGATGGTCTGAACCACGACGCCCGCGACGACCACTTCTACCTTGCGCGTCTCGTAGTTCTCCTCGAAACCAGCATAGGACCAGAACGTCAATACGGCCGTCTTGGCTGCAGGCACCGCCACTGCAGGCGAGAGCGCATTGCCCGCAGACTTGCCGCTCGCTGCCGCATAGGTCTTGCCATCGTTGAAGTTCATCGAGCACACACCATTCTTGGCCTTGGGCGGGTCCGGCGTGCCATCAAAGGCCCAACCGAGGCTGCCCGTGGCCGGATCCAGCGTCCAACCCTGGGTCTTGTCGCAAAGCTCGAAGTTTTCGGCCAACACGTCGGCAAACGAACACTTGTCGCTCGCCGCCGAGACCGTGCAACTCTTGCTGACGGTGCCCGAGCAAGTGTTGGTGGTGCAGACATTGCCGTCTTCGCACGCACCGACGCCCGCCACGCACACGCCGGCCTTGCACGAATCGTTGGGCCCTTGGCTCAAGTTGCCGCCTGTGCACACATTGTTGTCGCTGCAGGTGGAGCCGTCCGCCTTGGCTGTGGCGACGCACTTGCCAGCGAGGCAGGCATCCTTGTCGGTGCACGAGTTGTTGTCGGAGCAGAACGCCGCGTCCGCTTTGGCCACGAAGTTGCAACCGCCCGTCTTGAGGTCGCAACTGTCGAGCGTGCAGTCGTTGCTGTCGTTGCACGCCTTGACCGTACCGCCGCAAGTGCCCAAGCCGCAGACGTCTTTCTCCGTGCAGGAGTTGCCGTCGTCGCAAGTCTTGCTATTGGCTTTGTGCGCGCACTTGCCCGTCGCCACATCGCAACTGCCGTCGGTGCACGGCTCGTCATCGCTGCAATCCGAGTCGAGCTTGCAAGTGGCGTCGTACACCTTCAGGTCGTCGATGAATGGGCCCACCTTTGCGCTGAAAAAGCAATCGGCCTTGAAGCGAAAGCGCAATCGAAAGAACTTGCCAAGTACGGCCTTGCTCAGATCCGCCGTGCGCGACTCCCACTTGTACTTGCCCGAGACGACCGGCGGGGCGTTGTAAGAGTCCACCGGGGCCCAGGTTTGCCCTGTATCTACGCTCACTTCGAGCAGCAGGTCGTCAAACGAATTGTTTTCCCAACTGCCGGCGACTCTGAAGCGCACTTCCACCACGCTGCCGGCCGCCAACTTGGTGCCGTCGAGCTGCGGTGACGTCGCGCTAGCGTCATGTTCGATGTCGCCAGTGCAAAGGAAGTCTTTGCCGTTGTTGAAGTTCAGCGAGCAATCCGTGGCTGCATCGCCAAAAGTACCGGGTTCAGCAGGCGTCGCGTCAAAGGCCCACGCGCTGCCGTTTTGGCCGGCGCCCAGTTGCCAAGCCTTGTTGTCCGCGCTGGCACAACTGAACTTCTTTTCGTAGGGCAAGGGCAGGGCGCACTTGGGGTCGGCCACGTTCACGCAACCCTTGGCTTTGTCGCAGCTATCGGCGGTGCAGGGGTTGCCGTCGTTGCAGTCCAGGGGCTTGGCGCCCTCGCACTTGCCACTGGCGCAAGCCGTGCCCGTGGTGCAAGCGTCGCCGTCGTCGCAAGCGGTCACGGCGTTGGGCAACTGCACGCAGGCGCTGTTCTGGCAGGCCGCGTCGGTGCAAGGGTTGCTGTCGGCTTGGCAATCGCTGTTGGCCTTGCAACTGAGATCGGCCGCGCCCTGCAGGAGGACGTCGTCGACAAAAGCGCCCTTGCCGCCATTGTTGGTAGCGTCGCCACTGTCGAAGCGAAAGCGCACCTTGATGCTCTTGCCGGCGAACTTGCTCGTGGCGATGGTGTGCTGCACCCATTTGTTTTTATTGGTGAAATTGGTGTTGAGCTGCTGTGACACGGTGCCGGTGCCAAAGTTGTTGTCGGAAACGTCGACAAACTGGGCGTCAAAACCGCCGGATTCGGTGTCAAAGAAGTACCAAAACTTCAGTTGACTCTCGCCCTTGGCCGGCACGAGTATCGAGGGCGAGACGGTTTCGCCCTTGTTGCTCACCGGGCTGCCGTTTGCACCCAGGGCATCGTAATTGGTGTCGTTGTTGTAGTTCATCGAGCAGCTCGGCGACTTGAAGCCCGGCGGGTTCGGCAGGCCGTCGATCTTCCAGCCCACGTTGTCCGTCAGCCCCGACGTGGTCCAGCCGAGCGGCTTGGCGCACTCGAACGGGTCGAAGAAGGCCTGCGTGCAAACCGACACGCCACCGCTGCAACTGCCCGCTTTGCACACGTCGCCGGGCGTACACGCGTCGCCGTCGTCGCACGTAGCGCCCTCCGCGGTGGCCGTGAAGGTGCACTTGTTCGTGAAGGAGTTGATGATTTCGCAGGAGTCCGCGGTGCACGGCACCTTGTCGTCGCAAGCCGGCGCGCCACCGCACTTGCCGCCTTTGCAACTATCCGAAACCGTGCACGGATTGCTGTCACTGCAAAAGCTGCCGTCGACCGCCGCGCCCGTGGCCGTGCACTTGCCGGCCTTGCAGCTGTCGCCGCTCGTGCAGCTGTCGCCGTCGGAGCAGAAGCTGCCGTCGCTGGCGGTCTTGCCCACGCACTTGCCGCCCAGGCACGTGTCGCTGGTCGTGCAGCTGTCGCCGTCCGAGCAGAACGCTGCGTCGGCCTTGGTCACGTAAACGCAGCCGCTGGTGATGCTGCAACTGTCCGTGGTGCAGTCGTTTTTGTCGTTGCACACAAGCGCTGTGCCGCCCAGGCAAGCACCGCCGCCGCACACTTCGCCGGTGGTGCACGGATTCAGGTCGTCGCAGGTCGCCGTGTTGTTCTTCTGCTCGCACTTGCCGGCGTTGCAGACGTTGTCGGTGCAGGCGTTCTTGTCGTCGCATTCCGCATCCGACTTGCAGGCCGCCACGACATCGGTGCTGACCTGCACGTCGTCGACAAACCAGCCCGTACCCGAGTTGCCCAGGCAATTGCCCGAGTCAAAGCGAAAGCGGATCTGCACCGACTTGCCCACGGCAGCGGCCAGGTCGACTTTGTAGAGGTTCCACTTCTTGTTCTGGGCGAAGTCGTTGTCGACCTGGTAGGTCACGAGCACCGTTTGGAAGTTGTCGGCCGACACCTCGACGAAACGCAGGTCGGTGCCGTCATCGCTGGCCACGTCGCCGTAGCTGAAGAACTGGAGCACGGCCGACTTCGCCGCGCTGAGGTTGATCGCCTTGGATGCCGCCGTGCCCGCGACCTTGCTCTGGCCGCTTGCCGCACACAAGAAGTTGGTGCCGTTGTTGAAGTTGAGCGAGCAGCTCGGCGACTTGTAGCCAGGCGGCAGCGGTGTGGCGTCGATGGCCCAGGCGGTCGGATCGCCGGCCGGAGCGACGGCCCAGTTGCTGGAACCACAGGCAAAAGCCTCGTTGAAGGCGACGCTGCAGGGCGCGGACGTCCCCTTGCACAAACCGGCCGCGCAGACATCCGCCGCGGTACAGGCGTCGTTGTCGGAGCAGACCACGCCGTCGGCGGCCGCCTTGTTGGTGCAAGCGCCGCTGGTGGCGCAACTGTCGACCGTGCAAGGGTTGCCGTCGTCGCACTTGGCCTTGGCCACGCACTTGGCCGCCAAGCAGACGTCGTCCTTGGTGCAAGCGTCGAGGTCGCTGCAGAAGCTGCCATCGTCCTTGCCCGCGTTCTTGCAGCCGGCCACCTGATCGCAAGTATCCGTGGTGCAAGGATTTGCGTCGTCACAGGCCTTGGCCTTGGTGCCGGCCGAGCACAAGCCTGCACCGTTGCAGACGTCGCCCTCGCTGCACACGTTGTTGTCGTTGCACGGCGCGGTGTTGTACTTGACCACGCAACTGCCTGCGGCGCAGGAGTCGTCGCTGCACACGTTGCCGTCGTTGCACTCGCTGTCTTGCGTGCAGCCTTTCTTGATGTCGGTGGTCAGCTTGAGGTCGTCGACAAACCAACCGGTGCCGCTGTTGAACGAGCAGTCGCCTGAGTCAAAGCGGAAGCGCACCTTGACCTTCTTGCCGGCCAGGCTGCTCAGGTCGACCTTGACCGGGAACCACTTCTTCTGATTGGCAAACGCATTGTCGAGCCAGATCTTGATGGGCGTGGTCTGGAACTCGTCGGCCGACACCTCGATCCAGCGGAAGTCCGAGGTCAGGCCGGTGGACGTATCCGTCCAGCTGAACAATTCGAGCGACGCCGCTTTGGCCGCGGTCAAGTCGTAGCTCACCGAGGTCGCCGTGCCCTGGACCTTGATTTGGCCGGTGCCGCAGGCGAAGTCTTTGCCATTGTTGAAGTTCAGCGAGCACTCCGGGCTCTTGAATCCGGGCGGGAACGGCGTGCCGTCGATGGCCCAGCTCGGCGTCACCGCGCCCGCCGGGTCGATGGCCCAGTTGCTCGCGCCGCACGCAAAGGCATCGCTGGCCAACACGGTGCACGCCGTCTGGGAGGTGGCCTTGCAGGCGCCCACCGTGCAGCTTTCGCCGCCGGTGCAGGGGTCGCCGTCGCTGCAGACCTCGCCATCGGCTACCGGCTTGAAGGCGCACACGCCCGAGGTCGAGCAAGTGTCCGCCGTGCACGGATTGCCGTCGTCGCACTTGACCTTGGTCATGCACTTGCCGGCGTAGCAGGTGTCGCCCGTGGTGCACGAGTCACCGTCGCTGCAGTTGCTCGCGTCGGGCTTGTTGGCAAAGCCGCACAGCCCGGTCTTGGGGTCGCAGGTGTCGTTGGTGCAAGCGTTCTTGTCGTCGCAAACCTTGACCTCGTTTTTGCACAGGGCCGTGACGACGTCACAGGTGTCCGACGTGCAGGCGTTCTTGTCGTCGCACATGGCGTCGTTGGCGCACGAGAGGTCTTGCACGCTCACGTCGTCGATGAACGGGCCGGTGCCGGAGTTGAAGGCGCAATCCGTCGTGGCAAAGCGGAACCGCAAGCGGAACTTGAAGCTCGCCATGGCCGACGCGTCGACCTTGACCACGGCCCAGGTCAGGCCTGTGCCGTGGTCAAGGTCGACGCGTCGGCCATGGCGAGCTTCAAGTTCCGCTTGCGGTTCCGCTTTGCCACGACGGATTGCGCCTTGAACTCCGGCACCGGCCCGTTCATCGACGACGTGAGCG
>Ga0136611_10002045_pt1 | contig 14018 bp, 12 predicted proteins | sample AntDrymUQ2232306_2_FD_106645 | JGI IMG/M metagenome (GOLD analysis project Ga0136611, IMG submission 106645) | Polar desert sand microbial communities from Dry Valleys, Antarctica - metaG UQ223 (23.06) | ecosystem: Environmental > Terrestrial > Soil > Desert | place: Antarctica: Dry Valley...
AGACCGGCATCGCCCATCGGACCGCCGATCACGAAACGTCCGGTCGGATTGATGTGATATTTAGTTTCATCATCAAGCAAATCGGCGGAGACGGTCGTTTTAATAACTTTTTCCAAAATATCGGCGCGCAATTGCTCGGTCGTTACTTCTTCGGCGTGTTGCGTGGAAACGACGATGGCTTCGACGCGAAACGGCTTGCCGTCGCGGTATTCAATCGTCACCTGCGATTTCCCGTCCGGGCGCAAATAATTCAATTCGCCGCTGCGCCGCACTTCGGAAAGTTTTCTCGTTAAATTATGCGCCAATTGAATCGGCAGAGGCATCAATTCGGCAGTTTCATTACAGGCGAAACCGAACATCAGACCTTGGTCGCCCGCGCCGCCCGTATCCACGCCCTGCGCGATGTCCGGCGATTGTGTTCCGACCAAATCCATCACGCTCAAAGTGTTGCAGTCGTAACCGAAACTCGCGTTGTTATAGCCAATGTCGTTGATGGTATCGCGGATAATTTTTTTATAGTTGACAATCGCTTTGGTAGTAATTTCACCGGCGATGACGGCAGTGCCGGTCGTCACTAAAGTTTCACAGGCGACTCTGGCAGTCGGGTCCTGCTCCAAAATCGCGTCTAAAACCGCGTCCGAAATTTGGTCGGCGATTTTGTCGGGATGTCCTTCGGTAACAGACTCCGAAGTAAATAAAAAATTTGTGTTACTCAATAGGTTGTAACTCCTTCTATGAAAATTAAAATCTCAAGTTCAGATAACAAAAGGCAAATTTTAGCTTTTTAATAGTTATGTGTCAAAAGCCATCAAGATTTAAGATTTATATTTCGCCCATAGTTTATGTGAATCAATACTAAATCAGCAGACTACACAGATTCGATAGAATGAATTTGTGGAAAACAAACTAATCGAAATTTATCTGCTCGTCTGCCATCTTTACGATATGCAAACCGAACTTCATTGGCAACCGAATCGCAACCGTCAGCCTTATTTAAGCGTTCCTGAACTAATAACGATTTATCTGTTCGGGCAACTGAACGGTCATTGTAAGAAACGCTCCATCTCTGATTTACCAGCCACTACTGGCGAGCGTGGTTTCCCTCGCTGCCGTCTTATCAAGCCTTTTCGCGCCGCTTGAATCTGCTGGAAAATCATTTTCAAATGCTGCTCGGCGGGTTGCTCGCCCAACTTCAGCAATCGGCTGAAGAAGTCCGCACACTCGATCATTTGATTGATTCAATGCCCCTCATTTTAGCGCAGGGCAGCATATCAAAACGGGCAAAAGTCGCCCGCCAAATCGCTGGAGTCGGCTTTTGCGCGAGCAAACAAATGCACTTTACACGGCGTGCGGCTGCATCTGATTGCCAACCGTCAGCCGAACCAACTGCCGCGCCCGACGCATCTCTGGCTCGAGCGGGCGAACACGCACGACTTGACCGCCCTGCGGAGAAACGCGGCAATCCCGCGCCACATCAACCTGTTTGGCGATAAAGCCTTTTGTGAAACTTTTTCGCAGAATCGGCAGCGAGTGATGCGTCGCACTGCTTGCATTCATTAATCGAATGAAAAATAATCCGGTTTGGCACGGCGACCTGCCGCAAAGTTACTCCGTCGTGACCGGGCTGCCCGCCGACCTTGAGACCCGACTTCTTTCTCAGGCTTCTGGTGCGCTTGGGCTTCATCCACGGCAAATCGAACTACGGCAGCTGGTTCGAGTTATGCGAATCGTGTTTGATCGGCAGTTCGGTAATAGTGGAGTTCTCAGCTTCGATTGACTTTTCAAGCTCGCGGATCCCGTCTGTAGCTGACGGTGGAGTTGGTGGGCTTCAACCAGTTCCGCATCTTTGTTAGCGACAGTTTGTTTCAGCCGTTTGATCACCGCCGCCTGCGAGCGAATCAGCCGCTGCGGTGCGGAGATGTGTAATGCCTTCAAATCTTCGATAAACTTAAAAGAATGCGTGTTGAATAAAATAGGCTTTGCCTCAAAAGTGCTTAATTTGGGCATTTTCCCTCAAAAGTCGCACTTATTTGGAAAAAGCCGTATTGATAATAAAGAACTTAACAAAGTCTTGCCTCAAAAGTGCTTAAATTTTTCGACTTTTGAGGCAAAGCCAATAAAATACAAATCTTGTCAGAGAATACAAGGAAAGTTTGAAAACGTAGGTGGGGAAGTGGTGCGCTTAAAGTATTGATGTCGCTAAAGTTAGCGGCATACCTGAATAGTTTTGCCTCTTCAATAGAGTCTGATAATAAAGATTATGTAAATTATTTAGCTTCAATGGAAGGCGATTTGAACTTTGCCGCCGATCAGCGCACAGCTTTCCTGTATTTTGGTTAGTCCGAGACTTCAGTTTTTGACGCGCAAAGCGTGGTTAAGGAAAATCATTTTCTGAGAAACCGTAATCAGTTCCTCGTTGACCGACTGTAGTTTTTCTCGGCTCTTCTCCAACTCTTCGGTTGACGAAAGCAATTCCTCGTTTAAAGCCTGAAGTGCCTCGTCATTGGCGCGGAGTTCTTCGGTTTGCAGTTCCTCAACCTGCTCGACTGACGAGCGCAACCGCGATCTAAGGCGCGTCGATTTGTCTTCAAACTGGCTTGAAACCGCTTGTCGTCGGTAAAAAAAACGATCCGGTCGGGGCGATTGTCTCGCTAGGCGGCGGGGATTGCTATTTTTCATTAAGCGGTGGTTGTTTTGAAAAAAACTAAAGCGTTTTTAACACACTTATCGTTTTTCCAGCGGTTGAAATATCTACCGGGGACATAAATCACAACTGCGCTTTGGTTCGGTCGAAAACTTCTTTTAAGGCACGCAGGATGTCACGCTTGTCGTATTGAACGGATTTGTCAAAGCGAATTTCCAAGCTGAATTCTTTGTCCGCCGCCTCGTATCGAAAAGATTCAGCAGCGGGCGGCGTATTCTGATTCGGCGCGACAGCGGCGGCGGTCTTGACTTGTCGGTCGGGTCGGGCGGCACGGCGAATGTCGTCGCGTTTGAGATTGCGCTTGCCGATCCGGTCGAGAAAATCGTGCATCCCCGCTTCGTCAAATTGGCGGGCGACTTCGAGCAGAGTTGATTTGGCGGTGATCTGGGCGGCGAAACATTTGGCGCGAATCGCTCCGGGCAAACCGGCGAGAGCCATTGACTCGGTGACGGTGGTGCGGCTTTTGCCGATTTTTTTAGCGATTTCCTCGTGCGTGTAACCGAATTTCTCGCTCAGGTAAGCCAAGCCGTCCGCTTCCTCCCAGACGGTCAAATCTTTGCGCTGGAGATTTTCGATCAGGGCGATTTCAGCGATGCTCTGCTCGTCAATATCAAATTCGATGCACGGCAGTTCGGTCAGCCCAGCAAGATTCGACGCTCGCCAACGCCGCTCCCCGGCGATAATCATCCAAGTTCCGTCGCCTTTCGGTTTAACGAGCAGCGGCTCCAAAACGCCGTTTTGTTTGATGGACGCGGTCAGTTCGGTCAAATCACCGATTTCCACGCGCGGCTGTTCCGGGTTCGGCGCGATTTTACCAATCGGGATGACTTTCCCGATTGAGCGTTGGGCGTGTGCGAATTCTTCGACGTAGTGCGCGTCGTGCCGCATTTTCATTCCGGTCGGTAAACCTCTCTTAGACACGCTTTAAAACCTCCCTCGATAATTGTTCGTATTCCGCCGCCCCAGAAGATTTCGGGGCGAAAGTAAAAATAGTTTCCTTGTGCGCCGGCGATTCTTCCAGACGAACGCTGCGGGAAATCAGAGTTTTGAATGTTTTTTCGCCGAACACCTGGCGGATATGCGCCTCGACATCTTTGGAGAGCGACGTGCGTTTGTCAAAGAGCGTGACCAATACGCCAAGAATTTCCAGTTCGGGATTCGGACGCGAGCGCACCTTTTCGATGGTTTCCAGCAGATCGTCAGTTCCTTCCAGAGCGAAATAGGATGACTGAATCGGAATCAAAACGTGCGTCGCGGCGACCAGAGCGTTGACCGTAATCAAACCGAGTGTCGGCGGCGTGTCAATAAAAATCAAATCATAGTCGGCGCGAATCTGTTCGATGCGGTCCCGCAGCCGAAAAATAGCGTCGAAATCACCGACCAGTTTCGCCTCCAATTTCGCCAGACTGATTTTGGACGGCACAATACTCAACTTTTCGACTTTGGTCGGGTAGATAAAACTTGTCCAAGGCTCCTGCAGTTCCGTAAAAAGTTCAAAAGCACTGCCGTTGACCGACTGCGGCTCGACGAACGAAAGCGAACTGTTGCCCTGCGGGTCTAAATCTATTAACAAAATCCTTTTGCCGCGCAGAGCGCAAGCGGCGGAGAGATTAATGGCGGTAGTGGTTTTCCCTACGCCGCCTTTCTGGTTGGCGATAACAATTATCATTCTGGTTTAAAGAAGCAAATTCAGGAACAAAGATAAAAAGCGAAAATGAAACAGGATCGTTCAGCCGATTGTATCAGGCCAGTCTTCGGCGTTTGAAATCGTCTCGTCGTCAAACCCGGTATTTGAAGATGCCGTGGTCGAAGCGGAAATATCGAGAACTCTTTGTTCGACGAACACCGCCGAATCCATCCGCAGAGCGAGGGCAATAGCATCGGACGGGCGCGCATCAAGCGTCATTTTCGCCCCCTTGGTGTCGAGCAACTCGATTGCCGCGTAAAAAGTGTTTTCGCGCAAATCGGTAATCGTCACACGGGCGACGCGAAAGCCGGATTGGACAATAAAATTTCGCAGCAGATCGTGAGTCATCGGTCTTTGCGGCACGATTTTTTCGATTTCCAGGGCAATCGCGTTCGCTTCATACGCCCCAACCCAAATCGGCAGGATCGTTTCCGAATCAATCCCTTTCAAAACGACAATCGGAGTATTGGTGTTCGGGTCCATAATCAAAGCACCGATTTTTACTTCAACTAACATACGTATTTTTTAATATTTGCTAACGATTGTAATTTTAATAAATGCACAAAATTCGTTATTAAAAAATTCTACCATATAAAGTATTGGCTTTCGATTCGATAATTTTTACATTGATGATTTTTCCTAACAAATCGGACGCGCCCGCAAAATTGACGACCATTTGACAGGTCGAGTGACCGGAAATCTGGTCGGGGTGTTTCTCCGAGATTTTCTCTGCTAAAACTTCGACCGTGCGATTGATATAACCGCGAAAAACCGCTTGCTGGTGAAATCTTAAAAGTTTATCCAGACGCAAAAAACGCTCGGTTTTTTCCGCCGCCGAAACATCGTCGGGCAGCGCAAAAGCGGGCGTTCCCGGTCTGGGCGAGTATTTGAAAACGTAAGCACTGTTAAATCGGCAGTATTCCGCCAAGTCGAGGGTCGCTTGAAAATCCGCTTCGGTCTCGCCGGGAAAGCCGACGATAATATCGGTGGTCAGAGCGATGCGGCGGGTGGAGGCTTTGATTTTATCAATCCGTTCCAGATAATTCTCGATGGTGTGACCGCGCCGCATCGTTTTGAGAATGCGATTGCTGCCCGACTGCACGGGCAGATGCACCCAGTTACAGAGATTTTCGTGTTCGTCGAGAGCTTCGACAATATCGGGATGAAAATCCCTGGGAAACGAAGTGGTAAATTTGATGCGTTCGATGCCGGTGGCGGCGACAGCGCGCAGCAGGCGTGAAAACGCGGTCGCGCCCGGATAATTCTCCAAACCGGCGACGGTTTTCGGGCGATAGCTGTTGACGTTCTGACCGATCAGATGAACTTCCCGGATGCCTTCGCGGCGCAGCCGCCAAACGTGCCGGACGATTTCGGAGGCAGGCAGACTGTTTTCCCGCCCGCGCGAAAACGGCACGATACAATAAGTGCAGAATTTATTGCAGCCTTCGATGATCGGTACAAAGGCGACAAAAGGCGAATGCCGTTGCGAGGCGGCAACCGACCAAACGTAACTTTCCTCGCGGTTTTCTAAATCGGTGTAATATTTTTCTCCGTCGAACGATTGCTCAATTGCCTTTGAGACGCGCCCGACGGCTTTGGTGCCAATAACGAAATCAATTGCCGGGCTTTTTCCGAAAAGCGTTTCGCCTTCGAGTTGAGCGACGCAACCGAGGATGCCGAGCAGCGGTTTTCTCGCCCCGCGCATCGCCGCCGCTTTGCCGACTTGTCCGACGCGCGTAAAAAGTTTATGCTCGGCTTTCTCGCGCACCGAGCAGGTGTTTAGTAAAACGACATCCGCCGCCGCTTCATTGCGGGTGATTTCATAACCGTCTGCCGCCAGTTGCGTGGCAACGCGCTCGGAATCCGAGACATTCATTTGACAGCCGAAAGTTTCGAGGTAAACTTTTTTCATAGAAAATTTCTGTAAACTCGCAAGAGATTCGCCGAACAAAAAAAACACGCCCAACAATGAATATCGAATTTAAGTCGAAAGATTTTGTCCATCTCCACGTGCATTCCGATTATAGTCTTTTGCAGAGCGCAATCCAACTCAAGCCGCTCGCCAAACGTCTCCAGGAATTGGAAATGAAAGCCTGCGCGATTACCGATTTCGGCAATCTGTTCGGAGCGATTTCCTTTTATAACACGATGAAAGCGGCGGACATCCACCCGATTATCGGTTATGAAGCGCACCTCACCTTCGGCAGCCGACACGATCGTGAAGCGCGTCTGGCGGGCGGCGAACGACCATTCTACAACCTTGTTTTATTAGCCAAAGATTTGGAAGGCTACTACAACTTGACGCATCTGGCATCGAAAGCCTACACGGAGGGTCTGTATCACCGACCGCGGATTGATCTGGAAATTCTCGCCGAAAAAAGCGGCGGTCTGATCGCTTTATCGGCGGGCGCGGGCGGAGCGATACAGCATTTTCTAAAACAGGAAGATAACGAAAAAGCCTTGGAACACGCCCGGCTTTTGAGCGGTATTTTCGGCGAAAACAATTTTTACATCGAGATTCAAGACCAGGATTTAGCCGAACAAAAAAAGATTCGCCGACCTCTGATCGAACTCGCCCGAAAAGCCGGAATTCCCATTGTCGCCACGAACGAATCGCATTATTTGACGCAGGAAGATGCCCTGGCGCACGAAATTTTAATGTGCATCGGCGAGGGCAAAACCATCAATGACGGCACGCGCACGACGATGGGCGGCGCGAATTTTCATCTGCGGACGGCGGCGGAGATGTGGGATATTTTCGGCGACGAATTGCCGGAAGCCCTGGAAAACACCATCAAAATCACCCAACGGTGCGACGTTCAATTTCCGAAAGGCAGCAATTTGACGCTGCCGAATTTTCCGATTCCGGCGGATGCCGAGTGCCGCACGACCGACGAGTATTTTGAAAAAGTCGTGATGGAAGGTTTTGCGGCGCGCGGCGCGCAAGTATGGAATTCGCGGCGCGCGGCGGGTAAACTAAAATACTCGCTTGAGGACTATCAAAAACGCATCGCGCGCGAAATTTCAACGATCAAAGATATGGAATTTCCCGGCTATTTCCTAATCGTCTGGGAATTTATGCGCTTCGCCCGCGAAAAAGACATCCCGGTTGGTCCGGGACGCGGTTCGGCAGCCGGGTCCCTGGTCGCCTACTGCCTGGAAATCACCGACGTTGATCCGCTTGAATACGATCTGCTGTTCGAGCGTTTTCTGAATCCCGAAAGAATTTCGATGCCGGATATTGACATTGACTTCTGCGTGCGCGGGCGGGCGGAGGTAATTAATCATGTGACCGAATTTTACGGGCGCGAATCGGTCTGCCAAATTATTACTTTTGGAACGCTCGCCTCAAAAGCGGCGATCAAAGATGTCGGCAGAGCTTTAAATATGCCATATGGTGAGGTCGAGAAAATCGCCAAACTGTTGCCCCCGCCGGTGCGCGGGCGCAACATCAGCATCACGCAGGCACTCGAACAGGTCGCGGATTTGCGGAACGCGATGGAGACAAATCCGGAAGTCAAAAAAGTGGTTGATCTAGCTCGGCGTTTGGAAGGCTGCGCCCGGCATTCTTCGGTTCACGCGGCAGGAGTCGTCATTTCACCCGTGCCGCTGCATGAATTGGTTCCCGTATCACTATCCGGCAAAAACGAACTAACCAGTCAGTACACGATGAATGACTTGGAAAAAGTTGGAATGCTTAAGATGGATTTTCTCGCCTTAACCACCTTAACTATTATAAGCGATTGCTTAAAAAGCCTTAAACAAAAAACTGGTCAGACAGTTGATTGGAGCGTGGTTGACCTAAACGACAAAAGGACGATGGGTCTATTCGGAGACGGTCGGACGGAGGCAATTTTTCAATTTGAATCCTCCGGGATGCAGGAGATTTGTCGCCGCTTAAAACCGAAAGAGTTGGAAGATTTGGCAGCCTTAAATGCTCTCTACCGACCGGGACCGCTCGACGGCGGAATGGTTGATGATTTTATCGCCAGACATCGCGGCGAACGGAAAGTTCAGTATATCGTCCCGCAGATGAAAGAGATTTTGAGTAATACTTACGGTATTCTGGTTTACCAAGAGCAAATTATGCAGCTTGCCCAGAAACTCGGCGGCTACAGTTTAGGCGAAGCGGATATGATGCGGCGGGCGATGGGCAAGAAGAAACGCGAAGAGATGGCGGTTCACGAACAGAAGTTTATTGACGGGGCGGTGGCGCGGAGTATCAAGCAGGAAAAAGCCGCCGAAATTTTCAAGTTGATGGCGCAGTTTGCCGATTACGGATTCAACCGCAGCCACAGCGTGGCTTATGCTTATCTAGCATTTCAAACTGCATATCTTAAAGCGCATTATCCAGCTTATTTTTATGCAGCTGTTTTATCTAACGAAGCTGATGACACAACCAAGGTTTATAAATACTCGAACGAACTGCGAAGTCTCGGATTGAAATTTTTGCCACCGGATATTAATGAGAGCGATGCTGACTTTACTCCGCTTGATAATGCCGTTAGATTCGGCTTGAGTGCTATTAAAGGCATCGGCGTAACCAGCGTCCAGGCAATTATCGAAGCTCGGCGCGCCGGAAAATTCAAATCTCTGTATGATTTCGCCGCCCGCGTAAGTCAGGGGGCAATTAATAAACGAGGATTAGAAAGTTTAATTGCAGCCGGAGCGTTCGATTCGATGCTGCCGAAAGATTCAACTATCCATCTTTGGCGAGCGCGACTCTTCGCCGGTATCAACGGATCAATAGCAAACGGACAAAAGATTTGGAACGACAAGATCAAAGGTCAAAACGGACTGTTCGGCGGCGGTGCAGATAATCAGATGGTTTTGGAAGCGGAACTGCCGATGGTTGCGCCCTGGTCGCCGGTTGATACAGCCAATCAGGAAAAAGCGGCGGTCGGCTTTTATCTGTCCCACCACCCGATGGACGATTTCAAGCAGGTTCTGACGGATTTAAAGATCATTAACATCGCCGATTATGAAACAATCCAACCCGGCGACCGACTAACCCTCGCCGGGATTGCCACCGGTGTGCAAGTCAAATACAGCAAAAAAGGCAACCGTTTCTGTATCTTCAAACTCGAAGATCAATCGTCGGGCGTGAAATGCCTTACTTGGTCGGAAGCCTACGGGCGGTTTTCCGAAATTTTAAAAGACGGCGAACTTTTAATTGTCGACGGTCGGGTTGAAGCCGCCGAAGGGCAGGAGATCACGATTATCTTGGAAGAGGTCAAAAAACTCGCCGACGCGATTCCATTTAAAGCCAGAGGTGTAGCGATTAATGTGCCAAAGAATAATTTTGACGTGGAGTATATCGAAGATTTGATAACTATTTTGAATAAAAACCACGGCAGTTGTCTAGTGGAGTTCAACTTTCGAATAGATTCGGGAATCGAAATCAAGATTGACACTGCGGCGATTCGGATTCAGGGAACCAGCCGTCTGGAAAACGATCTGCGGGAAAAAGGCTGTCAGGTCGAATGGAAATTATAGATGGATTTTGATTATGGATGGAAGTTGCTTGTGAATGTATTTCGCTTTAAGTAGTTCTTCGCGTATAAATATTATCAAAACCGTCAAATCGGAAATAAAGTTTGGCAAAGAAGAAAACGATTATGAAAAGAAACAATCTCGCTTTCGCGCGCGTGCAGACGGCACGGCATCCTGAAAGACCGTATACGATGGATTTGCTAGCGGCGATTTTTACGGATTTTATCGAAATACACGGCGACCGCCGCTACGCCGATGATGCGGCTTTGATTTGTGGTTTGGTAAAACTTTCGGGCATCGAAGTGGCGGTCATCGGACAACAGAAGGGGCGTGACACGAATCAACGGCGTTATCGAAATTTCGCTATGCCGAAACCGGAGGGTTATCGAAAAGCCCTGCGCGTAATGAAATTGGCGGAGAAATTCGGGCGACCGATAATCACCTTTATAGATACCCCGGGAGCGTATCCGGGGATAGACGCGGAAGAGCGCGGGCAGGCGGAAGCCATCGCTTTTAATTTGCGTGAAATGGCGAATTTAAATGTTCCGGTGATCGTCGTGGTTCTCGGCGAGGGCGGTTCGGGCGGAGCTTTAGCCATCGGTATCGGCGACCGCGTGATAATGCTGGAGAACGCCGTCTATTCTGTTATCTCACCGGAAGGCTGTGCGGCGATTCTCTGGAAAGACGCGGCGAAATCCAATCTGGCGGCGGAAAGCCTACGACTGACTGCGGAGGATTTGTTAAAATTCCGACTGATTGATGAAGTAATCAGCGAGCCTGGCGAATGGAAGATGCCTGTCTCCGACGACTCGCAAAACAAAAGCAATTTTACACGGATCGCCGACGAGTTAAAAAGGGTTTTATTAAAAAATTTAGGCGCGTTGTCAGAGTTAGACGCGCCAGCCAGACGCGCTCTGCGATTCAAAAAATTCAGGCGAATGGGCGAATGGATTTAGAATGAGCGAATGAAAATGGAAGTTTATTAATTCTCACTAATAAACTCCTGTTTCCATCTCCGTTCGCCGAAAGCCCCGGACTTTTGTGATTCCGACATTTTTTCTATTTCTTCCATTTCTTCATCTTTCAACTTTAGAAAGGAATATCTTCATCGGACGGAGAAACGGCAGTCACCCCGGTATTCGATTGAAAATCGTTCGATGCGGAAAAATCGCCGTCTGCTTCCGCGTTGGTTTCCGAAGTCGTCGAATCGCCACCGCCGCCAGTCCCTAAAAACTGTAAGTCAGTGGCATTGACTTCTAAAGTATAACGGTTCTTGCCGTCTCGATCAGTCCATTCATCAACCCGCAGCCGACCTTCAATATAGACGGGTCTGCCCTTGCTCAGATATTTAGAAGCAGTTTCCGCTTGTTTGCCCCAAGTGGTGACTTTGAACCAAATCGTCACCTCCTGCATTTCGCCGGCTTTATCGCGTTTTTTTTCGCTGGTGGCGACGGAAAAATTGCAAACCGCCTGACCTTGCGGCGTATAACGCAGTTCAGGGTCACGCCCAAGATTTCCGACCACAGTAATTTTATTAAATGACATTAGATCTTTCTCCGATAGTTGATAGATTTAAAGGCAAACTCAGGCGATTACCAGATTCATCAATAAAAGGCATCTGGTAACCTTAATTTCAAGTTGCTAAGATTATAATATCAGAATGCGTCACCTGCCAAAACTAAACCGCGGAAAAATTTTTATCTCAAAAATTTCAAACATTGTATTTACCATATTTGTCTTAATTATTCTCCCGAAGTTCGTTTACGCTCACCCCGCCGACAGCAATTATCTACAACTGTCGAGAAATCACCTTTTTTACGAAACCAAAGAAAATTTCGCTATTGATATTGCGTCCGATAATAACTTTTTTACTTATCTGTCATTTCCGGGCGGTAAAATAATCTCGGTTGATCTTACTAACAATCAAAAACGATGGGAAGCGGAATTAGGCGGTCAGATAATTTCTACGCCTTCGTCTTTCGGCGAAAACATCTATCTGGTCGGGAAAAGCGAAACAACGCTGACTGTCCGCTCACTGGCTAAATCAACCGGCATTACTCAATCGCAAATCAATATTCCTTTCGAAGAACAAAAAATTTCTGCTGTTGAAAAAGTCTTCCTTTACAAATTTGAGAACCAGATAGTTCTTGTGGTTGATAACGGCGAGGTTTTTTCGCTCAATGCGGATAATGGGCAAATTACTTGGAGAGAAAGTTTGGGTCAGCAGTTGTCAACTGTTCCCTATCTCATCCAAGACAAACTTTTTTTAGGAACTTTTGGTAAACAGATTATCGGTTTGTCTCTTAGTAACGGCAGGCAGATTGTAAATTTTGTTCTCCTCGCACCGCCGACTTTCATTACCCAAGAAAGAAAAATCGGTTTTCTGCTGGTCGGGGACAAAAACGGTTTTTTATCAGTGTTTGATTGGTTGAAGAATTCTCAAATCCGAAAGTTTCGGCTTGGCGGGGAAATCTCCAGTATTGCCCATACTTCGAGAGGGCTTTTGATTTTTTCTTTTGATAATTTCATCTATTTGTTGACGAGCTCCGGCAATAAGGTGATTTGGAAGAAAAGGCTGGCGGGGAGAATAGCCGCAGCACCTCAATTTAATGAGAACTTCGTGATTGTAGCGACGACCGAAGCGACTGCCGCTTCGGTTATTGATCTTCGGAACGGTAAGTTATTCGATAAGATAGTTCTCCCAAAAAACGATTTTTTCACCGGCAAAAACTTGCGTTCGGGTAAATTTTTTATTTATTTAACAAAAGCCGGAGTTCTTAGTTTTTCACTCGCCGAAGGAAGGTAACAAAAAAGCCTGATCTAATTCTCAGGCTTTTTTTCCAGAATTTTTCTTTCGATTCTTTTTCTTAATGCAAACTCGAATACTGTTCCATAATCGAGTAAATCTCGTCTTTGACATTAAGTTTCTTCTTTTTGAGACTGGTTTCTTCCAGTAACTCTTCATCATTCGGGTAAGTTAGCTGGGCTAATTCCGTTAATCTTTTTTCATAACTCTGATGTTGCTGAACTAAATTTCTGAAGTTCTGGTTTTCCTTTATTAACTGATCTCTGACCGGATCAATCGTCGTCATATCCATAAGTTTTCAGCCTCCTTTCTAAGTAAAAATTTGAACCGTCCGTAACCCGAACCGTCAAAATTGCCGATGTTTTTGAGTTTGAGCTACCCATAGATATTATCGCAATACCAAACTCCTAATCAAGTTTCTAAGAAAAATTCGACTCGTTTTTTTCTATTGAAAGGTTCATTAAGAGCGCGTTTTCGGTAGGTAACTTATAAAAATTCTTTCTCATCTGAATTATCGTGAAACCCTTGCTTTTGTAAAATTTAATGGCGTTCGTGTTGGACTCGCGCACTTCCAACCAGATTGACTCGACGGACTTTTCTAAGGCTCGCTCCAAAAGCCGCTTCCAAAGCATCGAACCAATCCCTTGTTTTTGCTGTTTATTTAGAACTCCGAAATTTAAGATGTCCAGTTCAGAGTCTGATACCAGTCGGGCAAGCATAAAACCGAGAGTTTCCCCGTTTCTCTTAACTACTGATTTTAAAGAGTCTTCTCGCTCAATTTCCTGTTGAAGTCCATCTGCCGACCACTCCGACAAAGAACATTCCTCAATAATGCTCAAAATGTCTCCAATATCGGCTCTCTTCATATCAAGGACATACAATTGCGGATTTTTATCCGACATAGTTTTTCAATGGGTTCGATTGATAAAAAAACGCTCCATTGTCTCTTGTTATCGGACTCATAATTTGAGATGCTAATCCACACAATTCAGATAACCGATGTCCGCTGAGGATAAAAGATTCAGCGTTGTGGAGCGACTGTGTTGATTTTATAAATTCGTGTAATGGCAGAGCCAGAATGATCTTTTGGCAATCCAAGGATATTATCTTTTTATAGAAATCTTCTCTAGCCGTGGTTTGTACTTGAGCGTTACTCTTGGCAAAATATACGCCTTTTTTTTTATAAAGCTGCCAGTGAAGACTGTGTTTTCCTGCCGGTATCGCCGTTATATACTCTCCGTCCGGTTCGTCTGAGACCTCCAGCAACAATGCTTCCAGAGCAGACACCTCTTTCAAATGGCAACTCAGGGCTTTAGTTAATCCTCTGG
>Ga0136611_10002046_pt1 | contig 14015 bp, 10 predicted proteins | sample AntDrymUQ2232306_2_FD_106645 | JGI IMG/M metagenome (GOLD analysis project Ga0136611, IMG submission 106645) | Polar desert sand microbial communities from Dry Valleys, Antarctica - metaG UQ223 (23.06) | ecosystem: Environmental > Terrestrial > Soil > Desert | place: Antarctica: Dry Valley...
CGTCTACACTTACGACCCTGACAAGGCAGCTCAGTTGCTGGAAGAATCCGGTTTTGACACGAGCGAGGTGCTCGAACACTGGATTTCCTCCAGCGGCGCGGTCAGCCAGCAGATCGCTCAGCTGTTCCAGGCCAACCTGGCTGATCTGGGGATCACCCTTGACATCGTCCAGAAGGAATCAGGCGCGCTGACCGACTTTAACTACGGCGAAGCACCAGCCGAAGAACGCCCGCACTTCGTGGACTGGGGCTGGTGGCCCGACTACAACGACGCCTGGAACGAGATCTACCCGAACTTCGCCACCGACTCGATCGTGCCAAACGGATCAAATGCCGGGCACTACTCGAACGCCGAAGTCGACGCGTTGCTCGAGTCGATTTCCGAAGGTGCGCCGGAGGAGGAGTACAACCAGGCGATCACCGACATGAACGAGATCCTGGTCCGCACCGATCCGGCCGGGATCTTCATGGGCGCGCTCAAGTGGTACACGGTCATGGCCCCCGACATCGAGGGCTTCGTCCCGAACCCGATCTACATCAACACGTATAACGTGTACGACATGTATCGAACCGGCGAGGCCTAGTCCGTTAGCGAGCAATGTCTGAAGCCAAACGCCGCCGCTCCAGCATGGATCGGCGGCGTTTGCATGTGTCGTGTAATTTGTCGGTCGTTACCGTCATGCGATCGGCTGAACCGAGTGTCATCGAAACACGATGATTGCGCGACTCGATTGCGATCCTGGATGGAGTCACACGTTTTGGAGTGTCATGCCTTGGTCGATCTGGTTGACTTCGTCGACTTGGCTGCGGCAGCTTCGGCCAGCTCCGCCGCTGGGATCGGCTCCTGAATCCATTTCAGCAACGGTTTCCCGCCGACTTCCTTGATCCAGCCCATCAGGTCGGTGCGGGCCGCAGCCAGCGCGTCTGCGAGTGCGTCACGCGCCATCGTTTCGTCGCTCAGCCATGAGGTTGCGCCGTCGTCGTGCATGCCGTTCTTGTTGCAGCGATGGATCCAGATGCACCAGAAGCGTGGCTCGCGCGGGTGGCGTCCAGGCGCGACGTGGTAGACGCGACCTGTGCTGGTGGCGCGGAAGTAGAACTCAAGCCCGAACGTGCGCGGTTTTTCGATTAGCTCACACGCGGCGGCGATCTCGGTAACGTCAGCGACCATGGCGCCTGCTCTCTATCCCAGGGTTGCTGGGCGTTGATTATCTAATGAGCATACCGCGTGGCTGCAACTTTTCGGGTCCGCTCAGGCCACGCGATCCTTCGATGCGTCTGCGTTCGTCACTGACCAGGCTGCGATTTCGTCACACGTGGTCATCCAGACATTCGGTGTCTCGTGAAGCGTCTGAAGCAGCGCTTCGACGGCGCGGATGCGCACGCCGCGCCCGGAACCCCAATCTCCGCGCGGCGAAATTGCCAGGTTGAACAATCCGCCAACCTCGTGGATGGCGCTCAGTTCTTCGCGCCAGGCGTCCGCGACGACGCGCGGCAAGCGGTGGACCTGATAGTAGTGGCGGTCGCTGGCGGTCGTATGTTGCGGCAGTTCGACCATACGTGCGCCACTGGTGCTTTTGACGACATATGGCAGATCGTCGTCGCAGAAACTGCTATCGTAACCGTAGCCGCGTTCGGCGAGCAACCGCCGGGTCGCACTCGACATCAGACTTCCCTGGATCGCCAGCGACGCACGCGGCTCACGGAGCTGTCCGACTCCTGACGGCCCACGCCAGCCGGTCGGCTTCTTCCCGAAGGCTCGCACAAAGGTGAATTCACTGCGGTCCAGCACCTCGCGTTGGTCATCAGGCGAAAGTGCACTGACGTCCTCGTTGGCCCAGCCACGTCCGGCGACCTCGTGGCCCGCAGCGGCGATAGCCTCCATCACGTCCGGGTAGCGTTCGATGTCCCAGCCGGGGATGAAGAACGTCGCGCGCACACTGTAGCGCTCGAACAGCGCGAGGATGCGCCCGATGCCGACCTGCGCGCCATAGCGTCCGTAGGAATAGCGCCCCCATAGCGGCTCTCCGGGCAGCATGGGCTGCTCGAAGCTCTCGCCGTCGAAGTTGACCGTTATCACGGCGGCGGACTGATGCTCGTCCGGCCATTGCTGTGTCAAACGCGGCCTCCGATCCAGCGCTCGGTGTCCATAAAGCCGTTGGCAGGTTCGAGGCACCAGCGGGCGAGGTCGGCCATGCGGGTGATGTGCACGTCAGGGAAGCTGCCGATATAAGCCAGCAGCCGGTCGATCACCCGGGCGCGCGCCGGCGTTCCGGAGCCAAACCCCGCGCGCGGATGATAGGTGAGGTTAAAGTAGCCTCGCTCGTGGTAGATCGAGTCGAACTCGGCTTTCCACAGCTCCAGCATCTCCATCGGAGTCAGTGCACCGTGAACGTAGAGTGGCGCGTCATCCAGGCTTGAGGTGTTGTTCGGCAGCTCGACCATCCCCGTGGTCTGTCGACCTTCGACGATGGCCGGGTAGGGCTGGTCGTGGTCCTTGTCGCTGCTGTCGTAGAGGTAGCCGAGGTCGCGCAGGACCGCCAGGGTGATGCTGCTCTTCTTGCCGCCGGGACTGCGCCAGCCGAGCGGAGGGGTGTCGGTCAGTTCGCTGAGGAGGTGATGCGTCTTCAACAAACGCCGCTCCTCCTCGTCGGGCAGCAGGTCGAACCCCTCGTGGACGTAGCCGTGCGCGGCGACCTCATGCCCGGCGGCGACGATGGCGCGGACGGTGTCCGGGTGTTGCTCGGCGTCGTACCCTGGCACGAAGAACGTAGCCGGGATACCGTGGCGCGCGAAGATGTCGAGCATACGCGGGATGCCGCGTCGGGCCGAGTACCCGCCAGCCGCGCGAACCCCGACCGGGTCCTGATCGCGCCCGACCTCGTTGCCGTGGCCATCGAAATCGACGGTGAAGGCGACGACGCAGCGCGCATCCCCCGGCCATCGGTTCGCCATCCGCTCTCTCCCTCTCGCTCACCGCTGACGATTGGCGATAGATTCATGTGGTCTCGCCGCTCGGTATCGTAGCAGGTGTTTTCAGAAACGTGTGCCCGTTTTGCGACGAGCACGAGCACACTTCGTTAGACTTGCGGACGGCGTTTGAACGGCCCGTTGATCGAATTGTGAACGAGCGATATGACTGAAGACCGCGCGCGTATCCCAGACCTGATCGAATGCATGCCGGAAGCTGAGCGCGCGGTAACGTTGCGGTTGGCGGCGGCATTTCACGATGCCGGTCATGAGCTGTATCTCGTCGGAGGCATCGTGCGGGATCTGCTCCTCGGGCGTGGACGCGCGGACCTCGACTTCGCGACCTCGGCGGTTCCTGAAGAGACGAAGGCGGCTGGAGCAGCAGCCCAACCTGAGAGTGTTTACACGTTCGGCGAGGAATACGGTACCGTCGGCTTCGTCTTTCCGCAGGTCGATACGTCGCAGCCGCCGATCACGGTTGAGATCACGACCTACCGGAGCGAGGTCTACCCGACGCAGGATCGTCGACCAGTAGTGACGCATGGTGTTTCGTTGATCGACGATCTCTCGCGGCGGGACTTCACGATCAACGCGCTGGCTCTTGACCCCCTGGTGGGCGAGCTGTTTGACCCGTTCAACGCGGTTGCGGACCTCGCACACCGACAGATCGTCGCGGCCGGTGATGCTGAAGCGCGTTTCAGTGAGGATCCGCTGCGGGTGCTACGTGCGGCGCGGTTCGCCGCGCAGCTCGGCTTCGAGATCGACCTCGCGACGCTCGCGGCGATGCGAACGACCGGTCCACAGCTTGCGCGAATCTCCCGCGAGCGTATCGCCGCGGAACTGAACAAGCTGCTGGTTGGGGAGTATCCTACATTGGGACTGCACGCCCTGCATGCCGCTGACCTCGTGCAACATGTGCTGCCCGAAGCACATTCGATGGCTGAGGACGACCTCGATTCACACGGGGCGCGACATAAGGACATCTGGGAACACACCGTCCAGGTCGTGCTCCAGACACCGGCCCGATTGGCGGTGCGCTGGGCGGCGCTCATGCACGACGCGGCCAAGCCGATGACGCGCTCAGTCGATGAGCACGGCGAGGTGCATTTCTTCGGGCATGAGGTGGTTGGTGCCGATCTTGCCCGACGTGCCATGCGGCGCTTGAAGCAGGAGAAGGCACTGGAGGAGCGGGTACGGCGGCTGGTGTTCATGCACCTGCGTGGTGCGGGCTACGATCCGTCCTGGACCGACTCCGCCGTTCGTCGCCTCGCGCTTGAAGCGGGCGACGCCTTCGATGACCTGCTCGACCTGGCCGCCGCTGACGTGACGAGCGCACGGGCCAGCAAACAGGCCGCTGCTCAGGCGCGTGTGGCCGGGCTGCGCGCGCATTGGGAGCGACTGGAAGCGCTGGCGGCACTGGATTCCCTGCAATCTCCCCTCGACGGCGACGAACTCATGGCAATGTTCGCGCAGCCTCCTGGCATCTGGATCAAGGTCGTCAAAGACCGACTGCGCGAACTGGTCATTGACGACGAACTGTCCGTCGGCGACAAGGCAGCCGCCGAAGCGCTGGTGCACGTCTGGATGGCCGAGCCGGATGAGGAACTGGCCCGCGCATTGGAGCAGTCCACGCGCCGTATCGCGAAACGGGGATCGTAGGGGCGATGCGGCGCATCGCCCGCCCGGGGGAAGTCGCACGATGGCGTTGTCACGATTGTTCGGCCCGCGATGTTGGCCGCGAACCCACGGCGGCAACCGGCGATGTCTGCCCGATCGGACGCGCGGCCACCCAGAGCGGGCGATGCACCGCATCGCTCCTACGTTCGAATCACCACGCGGTTAGCGGGCCACACTCGGACATCCAGTCGCCGTGAGAAATGCAGTAGTGGCGGCGCGTCCGGAACTGCAAGCCCGACCTGATCGAGCATTGTGTTCGTCTCGATGACCGCTTCAGCACGCTGCAACGGCCACGCGATGTGGTCGATCTCGCGCCGGACGAGTGCGCCACCGCGAGCAATGTAGAGGGCATAGCGCGAGGTCAGGAAGTCCGCAATCGAGCCGGAGTCTGTTGGGATCGGGTCGGCGCTCGGGCGATAGCGGACGGCGAGTTCCGCTGACGGAGCGCCACGATGGCTGCGTTCGCTCGTGTAGTGCAGCCAGTCATCGCGCCAGTCGGCAGACATGCGTGCCCGGAAGTAGGGCAGGTGGAACCATGAGCGCGCGACTTGCACTGCGATTGGGTTTCCCGCGTCGAGCGATAAGAAATAGACTCCCGGCTTGCTGTTGAGCGTCACATAGGTGCGGACGTTGAGTTCTGGAAAGGCGGAGAGTCCCGGCGTGATCGGAAGCCCGCGCAAACGCACGCCGCTCATCCGAAACGGGACTACACCAAGCCAGGCTTGTCCGTCGAACGTGTCGAGCGGCAACGCGGCTGGAACCAGTGGTCGAAGCATCTCGGCCGGCAGCGGCCAGTGCATGAAGAGCAGGTCGTGCCAGGTTTGCGCCATCGTCCAACGGCGGGTCGGGATTGGCCATGTCCGCAGCATCGATGTCGTCATGCCTCGCAACTTATCGCGGATCGATACCGTTCGTCAATCGGTTCTGCAACGATTCCACAACCACAGATAGCCATTGTCGTGACACATTGCGTCCGTAGGTCGGTCAGTGTGTGCTGTTGGGGATCATTCGCGGTATGATCTGCGAGCATTGTCCACTATGTTGATGGACTATTGGCTGAAACGACCTGTAGTTCCAGGAGGATAGAGCATGGCAGACGTGCAAGCGTTGCTTCCAATCTATGGCTTGATTGTCGGCATTCTGGTCGGACTGACCGGCATGGGTGGAGGTGTGCTGATGACGCCACTGCTGATGCTTGGAGTCGGCATGCCCGCTTCGGCGGCGGTCGCGACCGACCTGCTCTATTCCGCTCCCACGAAGATCGTCGGCGGTTGGCAGCACTGGCGGCAGGGGACCGTCGATCGGCGCGTGGTCCGGGATCTCGCGTTCGGCAGTGTACCGGCCTCGCTGCTGGCCGTTGGCGTCCTGGCCTATCTGCAGTCCGCCAACGGCAAGGTGTCCGAGCGTTGGCTGGAACAGTTCATCGGCGCGGTTATGGCGGTCGCGGCGACGATCATGATCGTGCGGATTGTCCAGCGTTTCCGCACTGGCGAAGACGAACATTCCGTGTCCGGCTGGCAACAGCGCGTCTACCGACGGTCGGCGGTCGTCGCTATCGGCGCAGTGGGCGGGTTCCTGGTGGGCCTGACCTCGATCGGTAGCGGCAGCCTGATCATCGCGCTGCTCGTGCTCGTGGTGAGCCTCGATCCCAAGCGGCTTGTCGGCACCGATGTGCTGCATGCGGCCTTCCTCGTTTCCACCGCCGCCGTCGCGCACCTGTTCCTGGGGAATGCGGACTTCGGCGTCGCCGCGCTGCTGCTCGTCGGTTCCATTCCCGGTGTGCTGATCGGAAGCCGCCTGGCGATCCGTGTTCCCCGAACCGCGTTGCAGTTCGTGCTCGCAACGCTACTGCTATCAACGGCGGTCAAGCTGCTTTAGCCGCCAGACCTCATCATGTGATTGTTCCCGCCCAGGCCCAGTTGCGAAATCTGTCGTGCCACCGATAATGCCGGTGGCAGGATGTTTTGCGGAGTGGGGAGGAACGAGCATGGATATTTCAGGCAATGGCTACGATCTGCTGATCCAGAACGGTCGAGTTATCGATGGGAGCGGCAATCCCTGGTTTTATGGCGATGTCGCGGTGCGTGGCGAGCGGATCGTGGCGATCGCGCCGCGCGGACGGATTGACGCGACCAACGCGCGCGACGTTGTAGATGCGGCTGGACACGTCGTCACTCCTGGTTTCATCGACATCCAGTCGCATTCGATCATCCCATTCTTTTCGGAAGGGCGTTGTCTCTCGAAGATCACTCAGGGAGTCACGACTGAGATCATGGGCGAGGCGTGGACGCCATCGCCGTTCGGCGGGCGTATCGCTGACCCGCTGCGTTCGAGCCTGATCGCCACCGAAGTCGAGGGCTGGCGGGATGAGGCGCACTCGTGGACGAACTTCCGTGCCTGGCTGGAGGCGATGGAGCGCCGCGGCGTCTCGCCGAACATCGGCTCGTTCGTCGGTGGCGCTACGATCCGCGAATATGCGCGCGGTTGGGATATGGGCGATCCGACTGCCGACGAGGTCGCGACGATGTGCCGGGTGATGGATGAGTGTATGCAGGATGGTGCGTTTGGCATTGCAACGGCACTGATCTACCCGCCCGGCTCCTATGCTGGCAAGGAAGAACTGGTCGAGATCGCCAAGGTCATCGGACGCTACGGCGGGGTCTACGTGACGCATATCCGTTCCGAGGGCGAGCTGATTCTGGAGGGCATGGCCGAGGCGATTGAGATCGGTCGGCGCGGCGAGTGCGCGGTCGAGATCTACCACCTCAAGGCCAGCGGCAAGAGCAGTTGGAAGCTGATGCCGCGCGCGATGGAGCTGATCGAGGAAGCGCGAGCCGAGGGCATCGACATAACTGCCGATATGTATCCCTACGTCGCCAGCGGCACTGGACTCACGACGCTCGTGCCGAACTGGGCATCCGAGGGCGGCAGACTGTTCGAGAATCTGGCCGATGAGACGACCTGGGCCGCGTTGCGTGCCGAAATGATCGACCCGCCAATGGAAGCGCCAGGCATGGCCCGTAGCGAGAATCTGGAAGGTGTCATGCCAGTCGGATTCATGAAGGACGAGAACCGCCAGTACATTGGCAAACGCCTGCCAGAGATCGCGGCCATGCGCGGTCAGGAGTGGCCCGATTCTGTGCGCGAGCTGTTGCTGTCCGAGCATCACCGAATCAGCACGATCTTCTTCATGATGTCTGAAGACAACGTCTCCTCCCAAATGCAGAAGCCGTGGGTGAAGATCAGTACCGACGCTGGTGGCCTCGACCCAGCTATACAGACGAACCCGACCCATCCGCGCGCCTATGGCACGTTTCCACGTGTGCTTGGGAAGTACGTCCGCGAGGACGGCATCATCACGCTCGAGGACGCCGTTCGCAAGATGACATCGTCGGTTGCCGACCGGCTCTCGATCCGCGATCGTGGCCTGCTGCGCGAGGGCATGGCTGCCGACATCGTCATCTTTGATCCAGAAACGGTCGCTGACCGCTCGACGTTCACCGACCCGCACCAGCTCTCGGTCGGTATTCGTGATGTCTGGGTGAACGGCGGACGTGTGCTGTCGGGTGGCGAACATACTGGAGCGATGCCAGGGTGCATTGTGGATGGTCCCGGTCGCTGACACACCGCGCGCGTCGACTGGCTGGTTCAACCGCTTTAGAGACGACCAAATCCAGCCAGCCGTCGTATATCGAGATAATCCGCGACACGTCTAATTGCGCGCCGGTCAACTGATGGACCAATTCTTCATAAATTCTTGACGAAATCCGGCACTCCGCATTAGGATGCGCGAAGAAGCCTTTCAAGTCGTCCAGGGCCGGTGATCGCAGCGCGCGTTCGCGCCGTGATGAACCGCACCCTTCATCGTCCGAGGAGGACAGCGTGGGAATTACGGGTCGTGAGCTCGCTGACAAGAACTTTGCGCGGTGGCAGTCTTTCTACAACAAGGGCATGATCGATCGCCGAACGTTTGTGAAAGCTACGATGGTCTGGGCTGGTACCGCGGCAGCAGGTGGAACTCTGCTGGCGGCCTGCGGCGGCGATGACGATGATGGCGGTAGTGAGGCCACGGTGGGTGGTACTGGTGCAGGATCCACTGCGACGACAGGTTCCGCGCCAGCGGCAACCACTGGCAGTTCGTCGCCGACCTCCGGTGGTTCCGCTCCGACCACGGGAGGCGCGGCACCAACGACGGGTGGTGCCGCTTCAACGACGACGGGCGGTGGCACGCTCACCGACAAGACGTTGCGCGTCGCGCTCCAGACATCCGAGAATCAGGGCATGGACCCGCACATGCACAATCAGCGCACCGGAATCATCTTCTTCTATCACACGCATGACAATCTGGGTGTCCGTAACATGGAGACCCTCATGATCGAGCCGTGGCTGGCCGAGAGCTGGGAGGTTGTTGATCCAACGACCTGGAGCATGACGCTCAACCAGGGTGTGAAGTTTCACAACGGCGACGACTTCACTGCTGAGACGGTCAAGTGGAACTGGGAGCGGATCATCAATCCCGAACAGGCCAGCCAGCAGATGGGCAACCATGCCCAGATTGAGGGCGTCGATATCGTCGACGAATACACCATCAACGTTCGGACGAAGGTGCCGTATCCAGTCTTCACGGAGCGTTTGCAGAACTTCCAGATGATCCCCGAGAAGCTGGCCGTCGAAATGGGCGATGCCTGGCTGGCTGAAAATCCCATCGGCACCGGCCCGTACAAGCTGGTCGAGTGGAAGAAGGGGCAGGAGTATATCCTGGAGCGCAACGACGACTACTGGAACAAGGATGTCGTCATCGCGTACAAGGGCTTAGTTCTGCGGACCATCCCCGAACTCTCGACGCAGCTGGCGGAGCTGCTGGCCGGCAACCTCGACATCATCCGCGTCGTGCCGTTCGACCAGATGGAAGTCGTGACGAATTCCGGGATCGCAATGCCGAAGGTGCAACCGATCCTGCGCGTCCAGTTCGTACCGCTCGACGCGAAGGGCCGAGGGACGCCGGACAATCCGTTCACCGACGTGCGCGTCCGCAACGCCGCCAACCACGCGGTGGATATCCAGACCTACATCGACACGCTGCAAGCCGGTGGTGACCGGACACCAGCCCTGGTGAACCCGAAACACTTCGGCTTTGATCCGACAATCGAGCCACACGCCTACGACCCCGATCTGGCGAAGCAACTTATGGAAGAAGCTGGATACGCAGACGGTTTCGATGTCACCTGGAAGACCGGACCGCAGCTGATGCCGAACGCCACGCAGGTCGAGCAGGCGATGCAGCGCGATCTGGCGGCCGTCGGGATCAATGCTGAGTTCGAGATTGTGGCAGACGGCGCGGTTTCCAGCCAGCAGACGAACGAAGGCAAGAACCCGCCGATGGCCAGTACCTCGTGGGGCTCGTATTCCGTGTTCGACGCCGACGGCATCCTGTGGGACATGCTGCACTCGACCTCGATCTTCTCGTACTACGAGAACACCGAGTTCGACGCATTGGTCGATGAGGCGCGCAGCATCATCGAGCCAGAACTGCGCATGGAACTCTACTCGCAGGCGCAGAAGATCCTGCGCGAGGAAGCTCCGGCCATCTTCATGTGGGGTCTTCACACCGTCTGGGGCGTCAACAATGAAGTTGACTGGGCACCAGCACCGGACGAGATCGACCGCTACTTCTGGGCGAAGCCCATGGAGTAATACCACGCGATGAGGCCAGGGTGCTCGCTGAATGGCGAGCACCCTGGAATCGCGAACAGCCAGTCCAGGCTGGCGGCTCAGGGCGTGGGTTATGAAGGGGGTGCGAGCGGGTGGTCTCCTATATCATCAACCGACTCATCCAGATGTTCATCGTCGTCTTCGGCATTTCTGTGATTGTCTTCGTCATCACGAACTTGCTGGGCGACCCGGTTGGCGTGCTGCTGCCGCCGGAAACGCCGTTCGAGCAACGCGAGATCTTCCGCGAGCAGATGGGCTTCAATCGCCCGCTGATCGTCCAATACGGTGACTTCCTGGGCGACGCCGTGCGTGGCGACTTCGGGGAGTCGTTTCGCTCCGGCCGTCCGGCGTCCGTACTGGTGCTCGAACGGATGCCAGCCACGCTGACGCTGACGTTCACCGCGATCATCTTGGCGATGTTGATCGCCGTGCCGATGGGAATCATCTCGGCGTATAAGCGACATTCGATCTGGGAGAACTTCGCGACCCTATTCGTCGTAACTGGTCAGGCGATGCCGATCTTCTGGCTGGGGTTGCTGCTGATTATTATCTTTGGCGTAAACCTCAAGTGGTTACCAGTATCCGGTTATGGGGACGGCGGCATTGACCGCATCAAGCACCTGATCATGCCAGCGTTTGTGTTGGGATTCTTCATCGCGCCGGTCACGGAGCGTCTGGTGCGCTCCGGGATGCTGGAGGCGTTGAGCCAGGACTATGTACGTACCGCGCGCGCGAAGGGGTTGACAGAGCGGGTTGTCCTTTTGCGGCACGCGTTCCGGAACACGATGATTCCGGTCATCGCCGTGCTTGGACTGCAATTCGGGCAACTGCTCGGAGGTGCGGTGATCACCGAGGCCGTTTTCGCCTGGCCTGGCGTCGGCCAGTTGGCGATTGAGTCGATCCGGGGAGCCGATTTCCCCGTTACCCAGGCGGCGGTGGTGCTGTTGGCCGTCATTATCACCCTGGTGAATCTCAGTGTCGATCTCGTTGTCGGTGCGTTGGACCCGCGCATCCGGCGTTAGGGCGTATCGACGCACCTGACTGGCACACAGTCGGCTTGCCGGAGACTTGAGGAGGATACAATGTCGATTGCCAACACCCGGAGTCCGGAATCACTCGCCCAGACGTTCGCGCCGAACCGGGTCCGCCGTCGGACGATGCGCTCGGTCATGTCGGCTGCCTGGAAGCTGCGCATGTCGGTCGCTGGCGGGATCGTCCTGCTGCTGCTGGCACTCATGGCGATCTTCGCGCCCTTGCTGACGCCATATACGACAGAAGAAGGCTCGATTCGTGAGCGCCTCCAGCCGCCGATCTGGCAGGAGGGCGGCACCTGGTCACATCCGCTCGGTACCGATGGCATCGGGCGCGACTACGCGACCCGCCTGATGTTTGGTGGACGAATCGCGCTGACCGTCGGCCTGCTTGCCACGCTGCTGTCCGCGGCAATCGGAATCACGCTCGGCATGGCTGCGGGTTACTTCGGCGGCTGGATCGACGCTTTCATATCGACGCTCGTGAACGTGATGATTACGTTCCCGTTCATTCTGCTGGCACTGGCAGTGATGGCAGTGCTCGGCACCAGCTTCAGGAACGTGGTGCTCGTGCTGGCGATCGGAGCCTGGCCGATCTATACGCGTGTCATCAAGTTCGAGGTTGAACGTATCAAAGAGCTCGAATACATGGCTGCGTCGCGCGTCATCGGCGTCAGCATCTGGCGCACGATGTGGCGGCATATCGCGCCGAACCTGCTCAACACGGTCATCGTGATTGGCACCGTGCAGGTCGCTCGCCTGATTATCTCGGAAGCGTTCCTGAGCTATCTCGGCCTCGGCGTACCGCCACCGACTCCGAGCTGGGGCTACATGTTGAACGAGTCGATCCCGTTCTCGTTCACCTGGAGTGATATCTGGCTGCCGATGTTGCCCGGCCTGGCGATTTTCATCACGACCCTGTCGATCAACTTCGTCGGCGACGGCCTGCGCGACCTGATGGACCCACGCCAGCGCGCCTCGCTGTAGACGATGGTCCGCGATCACGATGCCCCCCCGTAGGGTCGCCGCTTGGCGCGACCGGCGTCGTTAGTTGCGCGTTTGGACATGCATACGAACGCAGGAAGCCGCGTCGGCTACCGCACCAACCTGATCGGCAGCGATGGCGTCTTCCCGCAGGTTGGTGACGATCCCGAAGCACGTCTACCGACGCCGGTCGCGACAAGCGGCGACCCTGCGGTGGACATCTTCTTGTCGATGTATTCGCGTATCCGATGACGTGCCTGGTTCGGCATGGGACGCTGTTGCCATGCGTGAAACTTCGTCGTAGGCTGCTCGCACCTGCTACATGATGGATTGTCGAGAGCGAGTGCAGCAATAATGGTCGATAGCGACGGAGATGAATCAATCGAGAGCGTCCTGGCCGGAGACGAGCGAGTGCAGCCGCCACGGGCGCTGCGAGAGCAGGCGAATCTGCGGAATCCGAACGCGGAATATCAGCGGTCGATCGATGATCCGGATGGGTTCTGGGCGGAGCAGGCGAGTCAGTTCGAATGGTTTGAGCCGTGGGAGCGGGTATCGTCGTTCGACTATCCGAACCACCGCTGGTTCGAGGGTGCAAAGCTCAACATCACGGTCAACGCGCTCGACCGGCACGCGACCGGGCCACGAGCCAACAAGGTCGCCTTTATCGCGCTTGGTGAGGACGGCAGCGAACGGAGCGTCACCTACCGCCAGCTGCTGAGGATGGTGAACCGTTTTACAAATGCCCTGCGTGGAGAAGGCGTGGCGTTGGGCGATCGTGTCGTGATCTACATGCCGTTGTCGCTCGAAGGCATTATCGCGATGCTAGCTTGCGCGCGGATCGGCGCGATCCACTCCGTCGTCTACGCTGGACTGGGGAGCGGCGCGCTCCGGGATCGTATCGTCGACGCCGAAGCTCGGCTCATCATCACCGCCGATGTTGGCTATCGGCGTGGGAAGCCAATCCCGCTCAAGCCAATCGTTGACAATGCGTTGGCCGGACTGGAAGGCGTCGAAACCGTCATCGTCTGGCGGCGTGAACAACCGGCGATCGAGCTTGACCCCGAGCGCGAGCGCGACTTTCATGCGTTGTTGAACACCGGAAGCGTGGATGCCGAGGCGGAGCCGGTGGATGCCGAGCATCCGCTGTACGTCCTCTACACGAGTGGCACCACCGGAAAGCCGAAAGGGGTTGTCCACGTCCACGGCGGCTACATGGTTGGGACGGCCTATCACCTGCGCACCTTCTGGGACATAAAAGAGAACGATGTCTTCTGGTGCATGTCCGACATAGGCTGGGTCGTCGGGCATTCGTACATCGTCTACGCACCGCTGGTGTGTGGCGCGACGACCGTCTTCCGCGAGGGTTCCATCGATTTCCCCCACACCGGCATTGTCTATGATGTCATCGAGAAGTACGGCGTCACGGTCGCGTTCACTGCACCGACCGCCCTGCGTATGCTCATGAAGTTCGGCGGCGACGCCCCGGCACGCTACGATCTACGTTCGCTGCGGCTACTGACCTGTGCTGGAGAACCGCTCAATCCCGAGGCATGGCGCTGGACCTACGAGCACCTGTGCGGCAGTGGGTCGCATGGCTTCCTGGTCGATAATTGGTGGCAGACCGAACTGGGCGGTCCTGCGA
>Ga0136611_10002047_pt1 | contig 14005 bp, 12 predicted proteins | sample AntDrymUQ2232306_2_FD_106645 | JGI IMG/M metagenome (GOLD analysis project Ga0136611, IMG submission 106645) | Polar desert sand microbial communities from Dry Valleys, Antarctica - metaG UQ223 (23.06) | ecosystem: Environmental > Terrestrial > Soil > Desert | place: Antarctica: Dry Valley...
ACGTCGAGGAGCATGATGTCCGGGCGGTACTCTTTGACCATCATGCCGGCGTCGAAGCCGTTGGCCGCGATCTTCACTTCGAAGCGGCCATCGTCTTCGAGGAGGCGCGCCGTGACTTCGACCAGTTCGGCATCGTCGTCCACGAGCAGCACCTTGCGCTTGCCGCTTTCGAGGGCGTCGGTCGGAATCTGGTTGTCCCGCATGAAGCGGTAGAGCGATTCCCGCGGAATCCGGCGGAATTTGGAACCCGGCACCCGGAAGCCCTTGAGCTGCCCGTTGTCGAAGCAGCGGATGATGGTCTGCTGGCTGACCTTGCAGATCTTCGCGGCTTCGCCGGTCGTGAATACCGTCTTCATGTCATCCATCCTTCCGGCTCCGGCCGGCTCGCATGAAGGAACCCGCGCAGCGGCTGACGAGGCCGGCGTCCGGGCGTGGAACCATCCTTGGCACATGGCGATCCGGCCGGCTCTCGACGCGAGTTGCGCCGGGGGAGCCATCCGGGTCGGATGGATAGCGGTCGTAGACTGCGGAAGCGACGCAAGTTGGGATTTCTGAGTCGTTCGAACGCGGGAAGTATAACCCGCAGGGATTACCTGTCAACCCGGTGTCACCGCAAACCCGTGTCTTAACCCGTTGCCGCACAATGCCTTCTTCGGAAGAATGCGCATGTCGGCAACAAGAAACCCAAGTTCACCATTTTACCGGCTCGCCATTCCCGATCCAAATGCCGACGGATGATTCTGCACCTGAGCGATCCGAGGCGTCGACCCAAATGGCCGAGTCGCCCCCGTCGCGCGCACCCGACATTCGGATTGCGACCGCGACATCCGGCTTGGGCACCGGCATTACCGGTAACCCCCAAGCTGTGATGGAGCCAATAGCGACTCATTCCAAACAAAGCAACAGCACTGCCAAGTCCGCCGGGGTGATGCCACTCACACGGCTTGCCTGTCCGATGTTGGCGGGCCGAATCCGTCCGAGCTTCTCCTTGGCCTCTTTCCGAAGCTGGGGGATTGCGGCGAAGTCGAAGGTCTCGGGGATGCCCTTGTGCTCCATTCGCCGGAAGCGTTCCACGTCGGCGGTCTGCCGGTCGATATAGCCCGAGTACTTTGCCGTGAGCACCACCTGTTCCACGACATCCGCCCGATCGATCCATGATCGAAGCGCCGGAGCGCGGGCGACGATCTCGCTCCACTCGGTCGTGGTTCGGCGGAGCCACGTCGCCATCGTGTCGCCATCCGACTTCGTGGTTGCGAGCGCGCGTTCCAGTTCGGCAATCCCCTCTTCCTTCTGCTGGAGGCGCGTCCACGCGGCGGGCGAACAGGAACCGATGCGCTCCGCGATCGGCGTCAGCCGGCGGTCGGCATTGTCGTGCCTGAGGAGTAAGCGGTACTCGGCCCGCGACGTGAACATGCGATAGGGTTCATCGACCCCCTTCGTCACGAGGTCGTCGATCAGCACGCCGATGTAGGCCTGCGCCCGATCCAGCACGAGCGGCGGTTCCCCTTTTAACTTGAGCGCGGCGTTCAGCCCGGCCACCAATCCTTGTGCCCCGGCTTCTTCGTAACCCGTCGTCCCGTTGATCTGCCCCGCGAAGTACAGCCCGGCCACCGGCTTCGTTTCGAGCGTCGGATGGAGCTGCGTCGGCGGGGCGAAGTCGTACTCGACGGCGTAACCCCAGCGCATGACCTCCGCATTCTCCAAACCGGGAATGAGCTTCAGCATGGCCGCCTGCACGTCCTTCGGCAGACTCGTCGAGATGCCGTTGACGTAATACTCGTGCGTCTCCAACCCTTCCGGTTCGAGGAAGAGCTGGTGCGAATCCTTCTCCGCGAAGCGCACGACCTTGTCTTCGATGCTCGGGCAGTAGCGCGGCCCGCACGAGCGGATCTGACCAGAGTACATCGGTGCCCGGTCGAGATTCGCACGGATCAGATCGTGGACGGCTCTGTTCGTCTCCGTGATGTGGCAGATGCGCTGCGGCACCGAAATCTTGTCCGTGCCGAAGCTGAAGGGGCGCGGCGGTTCGTCGCCGCGCGACTCCGCGAGGTTGCGGAAGTCGATGGTGCGGCCGTTCAACCGGCACGGCGTGCCCGTCTTGAACCGCTCCAGTTCGAAGCCGCAGGCGGCGAGGCTATCGCTCATCCCGACGGCGGAGGAATCGCCCGCGCGCCCGCCGACGGTCTTCGCTTCTCCCGTGTGCATGATCGCTTTGAGGAAGGTGCCCGTGGTCAGGATCACCGCCGGGGCGAGGTAGTGCGTCTCGCCGCGCGCCACGACGCCGAGGACGCGCTTCGTAGCGGGACTACCCGAGTCCGAGTATTCTTCGAGCAGCAAGCCTTCGACCAGCTCCTGCCTCAGCGTCAGGTTCTCCTGCTCTTCGACCCAGCGCTTCATCGTGAACTGGTAAAGCTTTTTGTCGCACTGCGCTCGCGGGCTGTGCATCGCGGGGCCTTTGGAGGCGTTGAGCATCTTGAACATGATGCCCGACGCATCCGTGCAGCGGCCCATGACGCCGCCGAGGGCGTCGATCTCGCGGACGATCTGCCCCTTGGCGACGCCGCCGATGGCGGGATTGCAGCTCATCTGCCCCACGGCATCGGCGTTCATCGTGAGGAGGCACGTTTTCATTCCGAGCCGCGCAGCGGCGAACGCGGCTTCGGTTCCGGCGTGGCCGGCTCCGACGACGACGACATCGAATTGGAAAGCGAGTGCAGGCATAACGACGCAGCGTCTCGAGGTTCGCGATGGTGATCCCCTCTATTCTAGAAGCATTCTGGGGCGGCTGAGTTCGCAGGGCCGATTCGGAGCCGGAATGAATTTCGAGATTGTCGGATGACTTCGGTTGCCGCATCGGTTATGACTAGAACAACAATTCGCCCTGGTGCGAGAATGTCGGAGCGAGAACCCCCCACCGCGCTGTTCGTTTCGACTCCGGCCAGCGCCGAGACGGCGATCTATTCGCCCGACGCAGCGCCCTCTCCCGAGCAACTCGCAGCGACCGCCGCGTTCGAATCGAAGCCGACCTCCGGCCCCGACAACGCGCTCCGCGAAACGCTCGCCGTCGACGCTCCGCCGGCTCCGCAGTACCCCGTGCTGCCCGATCTGATCGTCGAAGCCTACCTCGACGGCGGCGGGATGGGCCGCGTCTACCGGGCCAAGCAGAAGGCGCTGAACCGCACGGTCGCCGTGAAGATCATCACCGCGACCGGGCGCGACGGATTGATCCCGCGCGAGCGCTTTCAGCGGGAAGTGGAATCGCTCGCTCAGATCGAGCACCCGAACATCGTCCCGATCTACTCGGCCGGCGAATGGCACGGGTTCCCGTACTTCACGATGAAGTACATCGCCGGCGGCGCGCTCGCCGCCCACCTCCCCCGCTTGGCCGGTCAGACCACCGCCGTCGTCCGACTGATGCTCAAAGTGGCGCGCGGACTGCAAGCCCTCCACGAGCGCGGCATCGTCCACCGCGATCTCAAACCGCTCAACATCCTCTTGGATGACGGCGATGAGCCGGTCATCGCCGACTTCGGCCTCGCGAAATGGATGGACGACGTCTCGTCGTCCATCTCGGTGCCGTACGCCGCGATCGGCACCAAATTCTACATGTCGCCGGAGCAGTCGCTCGGCCTGAAGACCGTCTACGGGCCGGCGACCGACATTTGGTCCTTCGGTGTGACCCTGCACGAACTCCTCACCGGAACGCGCCCCTTCCGCGACGACCTCAAGGGGGACGTCTTCGAGCAGATCCGCAGCGTCGATCCCGAAGTCCCCGCTTCGATTCCGCCCGATTTGGCCACCGTCCTCCGCCGCTGTTTGCAGAAGCAACCGCAGGATCGCTACGCGAGCGCCGGCGACTTGGCGGACGATCTGGAACGCTGGCTCGCGGGACGGCCGGTGACGGCTCCGGTTGCGCTCCGCAAGCCCGCCGCGACGCGACGTCGGCGAGTCTGGACTGCAGTGGCCGGTCTGACATTGGGGCTATTCGTAGTCGCGCCGATCGTAGCGGCCGTCTGGCCGCGCGAGCCGAAGCCGGAAGCGAAAACCGATTCGAAAAAGAGCGCTGCGGAGCGGTTGAAATCCGGAGAGGCGGTGACGCTGATCGGTGCTAAGGGATTGCCGGAAGATCTCGGACAGCCCTTCCCCGACTCGACGGCGCAATTCGCCACCGACCCCGTGACCGGCTGCTGCCTCCTCGGTTCCCCGGGAATCGGGGCGATGCTGCTGCTGGACGAGGCCATCGAAGACCCTGTCGAGATCACCTGCGATGTCGCACTACTGTCGGCCCGTCAGCCTTCGGGTTACGCCGGTCTCATTTTCGGGAGTCGGACGGTGAAGGAGCCGGGGCAGCCGCCGAATAGCGCATTGCAATTCGTGCTACACCTCCGCGACGAATTCGGACCTCAGAAAGGCGAATTCGCCATCGAAACGGGAACCGTCGATTGGCTGCGGTGGGGCAACCGCAACCGCTCGCCGGGAAATCGGAGTCAGATCGTCGCCGCGGAGCGGAAAGTTCCCGTTTCGAAGCCCGAATCGCCTACGATCGAATGGCGCAGCCTCCGCGTGCGACTCGGCGACGGCGTCGCATTTGCGAGTTGGGACGACAGGATTCTGACGCCGATCCCGTCCGGTGAAGCCGAGCGTCTCTTCCCTCAGAACCCCGGCCCGGAACCGAAGTTCGGGCGCGGCATCGGCCTGACGGCCTTCAATACCAACGCCCTCTTTCGCAACCTGATCATCACACCGATCCATCCCGACGCCCGCTGACCGGAGACACGATGACTTCCATCGACGCCACGCTTCTCAACAAACTCCTCGTCTTGCTCGTCGAATTGATCGAAGCGCAGAAAAGGCTGCTCGCCGATACCTATCCTCAACTTCTGGCCCCGCATTCCGGTGCGAAATACCCGCATGGTCGGCCGACCATTAGCGGCATCGCGGTATCGAATTTTGCGGGGGCACATGCGGTCAGCCTGAAGAACTCATCCGGCCTGGCCGTCGCCACAGTCCCCGTTTGCATCGCGGGGACTTTGGGGAGCGGGAGCGGTTCGGGTCCGTGCACGGCGAGCGGTGAAGGGATTGCGACCCCCTTCACCTTGCAACCGCTGGCCGACATCCCACCCGGAAATTACACGCTCATACTCGGCCGGACCGATACGGGTCACAACGATCTTCCCGATCAGATCAGCATCATCATTACGGGGGGGTCGGGCAGCGGCAGCGGATCGGGGATGAAAACCGGATCCGGGATGGGAACCGGAACCGGTTGCTGATTTCCCGCCTCGTGCCGTGGATGTCAGGCCGTCCGGAACACCGCGCAGTAATCGACTTGAGCGATTCGCTTCCAATTGAGTTTCCGCGCGAACTCGTCGACTGTAGGCCGCACCTCGGGCCAACCTGGATCGGGGTAGTCGTGGAAAGCCAACAGCCCCCCCGAGGAGAGGACAACAAGCGAGCGTTCGATGTCGCGGGTCAGGCTGACTGCATCGTGCTCCGCATCGATGAAGATGAAATCGAATGGGCCTCCAAGCACCGCTTCCTCCATCCCCTCGTCCGGCCGAGCGAACGCGACCCGATCTTCCACGCCGTATCGGCGCACCCACCGGCGGGCGAGTGCGGGATCTCCACGGTTCCGGGTCGTCACGGATCGCGCCGCCTGCGCGAGGCAGACGGTCGCCCGCCCGCCGTCCGCGACGAGTTCCAGCACGTCACGTCCGACGGCGTGCGCGAACAGGCACTTGGCCTCATTCGGCGTGAGCCAGCCCGGCGTGGTCTCGGGGGGTTGAAAGCCCGCACCGAGGGTCAATCGGAATTCGGAATCGAAATCGGGGGCATAGGCGATCGGGGTACCGAATGCGGTGACGGCGGGCACGTGTTCCACGAGGCAGGGGTGCGTGTAGTACATCGGCAGCTTCAGCTCGTTGCAGACGGTGATCACGCGCGCGTCCTGCCCGCCGTCGAGCGAGTCCCACCGTTCCAGTAGGGCGAGGAGGAGCCGGCGCGAAAGCAGGTACGCCTGGCTCCCCCACAGGCGATACTTTTCCCAGCGCGCGTCGGGCCCTTCGTAGCGGGGCCGGGCCACCCGGTAGCCGAGGTGCGGCTCTTCTCGCTCCCACGGATCGAAGATCAAGTCTGGTATGAAGAGCGAGAGGTAATCGCTCTGGCGCCGGGCGACGATGGGAATAGTCGAAAGGTTGTGGCGCAGGTGCCGGACGACGCGCACATCGTCTTCGAGAATGAGGGCGAAGTCGCACCCGTCGGCTGCGGCGGTGGCCAAGGCTCGGCGGTAATTCGCCGAAGCCGACGGCTTGTCTTTGGGCCAATCGGGTGGTTGGAGGAAAAACGCCGGCTCGCTTCCCCAGTCGGATGCGGCGAAATCGGCAAGAGTTCTGCGGGCTTGGTCGAGATTCTCGGGGTAGGAGATGACGGCGGCGAAGAAGCGGGGTTCGTCGGAATGGGCCATGAGACTCTCCGGGCTCCCCCACTTCGGACGCGCGGCGTTTGCCGTCCGGTGGCGTTCACCCTATCGTGCGAACGTCGAAGGTGAAGGCGCCGACTCCGGATGGCCGAGTTCGGGTACCGAGATCGCGCGGGAATTCCGATGCAGCCGTTGCACGTCGTCTACCACACCGCCGCACTCGGGGCGGCTTGGTGCTGGAAGTCGTTGATCGCCGAACAGCTCGGGATGCTGAAGGAGTGCGGGCTCGTCGCGATTCGCGCCACGCACGTCGGCCGAGGCGAAGCCTTTCTCCGCGCCGAAGCCGAACGGCTCGGTCTCGATCTGACCGTCGTGCGTTCGGATCCCAATACCGATCACTTCGAGACCTTTGCGCTGGCCGAGGTGGAGCGGTTGGCGAAAGTGGAGAAGACCGACCTCCCCATCCTCTACCTCCACACGAAAGGGATCAGCGCCCCGCACCACCTCGGAAAGTTGAAGTGGCGCAAATTCATGGAGTTCCACACGATCCGGCAGTGGCGGTGGAACATCTCGACCCTCGCCGACCACGATTGCGTCGGCGCGGATTGGATCGACACCGATTGGCATCATTCCCGCGGCCACTTCTGCGGGAACTTTTGGATCGCCAACGCCGAATACCTGCGGTGCCTCCCCGACTTCTGGGAGTATCACGCCACCTGCGATCGAAGCCGCTTCTCGTGCGAGTCGTACATCGGCAGCGGCCCGAGCGTCAGGCCGTGGTCGCTCGTTTGTCGGAATCACGCCCTTTGGCCCGACGACTTCGACTGGATGACTCTGGGACCTTGGGAATTCCGATGCGAGATGGGCTACCCGCCCGCTCCGATCCTCTTGAACCTCGGCTGCAACAGATTTTACCGCGCCGGTTGGATCAACGTCGATCTGGATCGGTGTCACCCGGCGGACTTGTACGAGGATGCCGCACTCCTCCCGAGCATCGCGCCGGGAACCGTCGACGAGATCTACGCCGGCCACATCGCGGAGCACGTCGAAGACGTGACGCAGGCCTTTCGGCGGTGGTGGGAGATCCTCCGAGTAGGCGGCAAAATCACCGTCGTCGTACCGGACGGCCCCGGCGCCGTCCGGCTCTGGGCCGCCGGGCAGACCTTTCCCGTACTCGGAGCGGCGCCGGATGCGGGAATGCTGGGCATCGCGACCGGCTACCTTTCTCGAGAGGCGAGCGAGGCCGACGCCGCACTGCTCCAGATGCACCGCCGGGTATTCGATTCGAGCGCGCTGTCGGCCTGCCTGCAGCACGCGGGGTTTCGGGGGATCCGTCCGGTCGACAACCACCCTCTGATGGTCTGTCCGTCGTCGAGCTTGGGATGGCAGATCGCACTGGAGGGGATCAAGTGATCGTCGGAAATTGTGCCGGCGAAGCCGCCACTTCCTCGGAACCACTTGCCAAGTGCCCTCGCTCCCTCGATCCCTATCCGTAGAATACACCATTGTTGCATCCACGACCTCCGCCGAACACCCGCACCCCATGAAGCGCACCGACATCCGCAACGTCGCCGTCATCGCCCACGTCGACCACGGCAAAACGACCCTCGTCGATCAGATGCTCCGGCAGTCCGGCCTCTTCCGCAGCGAAGAACTCGACAAGCTCGTCGGCGGCCAGCACGGCCTCATCATGGACAGCAACGACCAGGAGCGCGAACGCGGCATCACGATCCTCGCGAAGAACTGCGCCATCCTCCTCGGCGACGTGAAGGTCAACCTCATCGACACGCCGGGGCACGCCGACTTCGGCGGCGAAGTCGAGCGCATCCTCAAAATGGCCGACGGCGTCTTCCTACTCGTCGATTCCGCCGAAGGCCCGCTCCCGCAGACGCGCTTCGTCCTCCGCAAGGCCTTCGCCTGCGGCCTCAAGCCCATCGTCGTGATCAACAAGATCGACCGGCCCGACGCGCGCATCGACGAAATCCACTCGATGGTCTTCGACCTCTTCATCGAACTCGGCGCCACCGAAGATCAGGCCAATTTCCCGGTCATCTACGCCTCCGGCCGCAACGGCGTCGCCACGACCGACATGAGCATCGAACCGAAGGATCTCTCCCCCCTCTTCGATGCCATCCTCGAAACCGTGCCGCCGCCGGACGGCGACGACACGCTGCCGTTGCAACTGCAGATCATGGCGCTCTCGTACTCCGAGTTCGTCGGCAAGATCGCCATCGGCAAGGTCTTCGGCGGCAAGATCAAGAAGAACCAGCGCGTCACCGTCGTGAAGCAGAAGGACGGTTCGACCTTCCCGGACGTCATCGTCCAGCTCATGGAGTTCGACCGCCTCGCCCGCCGCGAGGTCGAAGAAGTCCGCGCCGGCGACATCTGCTGCATCGTCGGCCTCGACGAAGCCGACATCGGCGATACGATCTGCGAGTTCGAAAACCCGCTGCCGATGCCGCCGCTGACCATCGACGAGCCGACGCTCGACATGCTCTTCAAGGTGAACGATTCCCCCTTCGCCGGACAGGACGGCAAACCCTGCACGAGCCGGGAACTGCGCGACCGTTTGAATCTCGAACTCCAGGCCAACGTCGCCTTGCGCGTCCGCCCCGGCGAGCGCGAGAGCGAGTTCATCGTCAGCGGTCGCGGCCTGCTCCACCTGGGCGTGCTCCTCGAGTCGATGCGCCGCGAGGGGATGGAGATCGCCGTCGGCAAGCCGAAGGTCATCAACAAGGAGATCGACGGCAAGACCTACGAACCGATCGAGTACCTCGTCGTCGAAGTGCCGACCGAACACTCGAACTCCGTCATGCGGCTCGTGCTCGAACGCCAGGGCGAGTGCGAAAAAATGGAGAACCACGGGGCCACCACCCACATCGAGTTCTTCATCCCCGCCCGCGCCCTCATCGGCCTGCGGACGCGGATGATGACCGCGACGCAGGGCACGGCCATCCTCCACCACAACTTCCACGAGTACCGTCCGCTGAAAGCGGCGATCCCCGGACGCTCGCTCGGCGTGCTCATCAGTTTGGAAACCGAGAAGGCGACCGCTTACGCCATGGACGGCTTGCAGGATCGCGGCAGCCTCTTCTGCCACCCTCAGGAAGCGGTCTACGGCGGCCAGATCGTCGGCGAGCACTGCCGCGAGAACGACCTGACGGTGAACGTCACGCGGAAGAAGCCCCTCACGAACATGCGGGCGTCGGGGTCGGACAAAGCGGCCGCGCTGAAACCCGCCCGCGAGTTCAGCATGGAAATGGCCCTCGAATACATCGAGGACGACGAACTGGTCGAGATCACCCCGAAGGCCATCCGGATGCGGAAGCAATTCCTTTCCGAAAGCGAGCGCAAGCGCTCCGGCCGCGGCAAGTAACCCGCGATGAAAGTAGTTCCGTTCTTTCTGCTCCTGCTGGCGGTCGGCTGCACGCGGCCGCTTCAGGATTTCACGCCCGGCGAACGTCCGAAGACGGCGAACTCCTCTTCGGGCGGATCAGCACCTCACCCTTCCGGTTCCATTACTGGCCGCATCATCTGGGCCGGCGAAGCCCCGGATCCGCAGCCGATCACCGGCCTCATCGGCGCAAAAGAGGGTCCGCCGCGCTGGGGGCAGATGCCGAATCACCTCGCGCCGAAACTCGATCCGAAGACGAAGGGGTTGGCGAACGCGCTCGTGCATTTGAAAGGGTGTGACCCGAAACTCGCGAAACCGTGGCCGCATGCTCCGCTGCGTATCGAGCAGCGCGACCGGATAATCTCCGTGAAGCAGGGATCGCGAACCGGGCGCATCGGATTCGTGCGCGTGGGCGAGCCGTTCGAAATGGTCTCGCTCGACGACGACTACCACATGCTCCGCGCCCGCGGGGCCGGGTTCTTCACCCTCCCCTTCCCCGAACCGAACAAGCCGCTGACGCGCACCATCGACACCGTGGGCCGAACCGAATTCACCAGCGCCGCCGGCTACTTCTGGAGTTCCGCCGACGTGTTCAGTTGCGAACACCCGTACTTCACCACTACGGACGATTCCGGCCGCTTCGCGCTCGACGGAGTTCCTCCGGGAACTTATACCCTCGTCGCCTGGCACCGGAACTGGAAGCTCGAACACTTCGAGCGCGACCCCGAGTCCGGCAAGATCATGCGGCTGATCTTCGCCGAACCCTTCCGCGTCGAACGCGAAGTGAAGGTGGAAAATGGGCGAATCGAAATCGACGTGACACTGCCGAAGTGAGAACGCTCCCATGCTGATCTACCCCGCCATCGACCTCCTCGGCGGCCGCTGCGTCCGGCTCCGCCAAGGGGACTACGCGCAATCGACGGTCTTCTCCGATGATCCCGCCGCCGTCGCCGTCGAGTGGGTGCGTCAGGGGGCCGACCGTCTGCACGTCGTCGATCTCGATGGGGCGAAGCGCCGCGAACCGGTCAACGGCGACGCAATCCGCAGGATCGTCGAAGCGTCGGGCGTGCCGGTGCAACTCGGTGGCGGCATCCGTTCGCACGAGCACTTGCGGATCGTCTTCGGGTGGGGCGTCCGCTGGGCCGTGCTCGGCACGAAAGCTCTGCAAGATCCCGAGTGGGTCATCGCCATGGCCCGCGAGTACCCCGGCCGCATCGTCCTCGGCCTCGACGCCCGCAACGGATTCGTCGCCACCGAAGGCTGGCTCGAAACCTCGACAACGAAGGCCGCCGACTTGGCGAAGCTCGTGGAAGATGCCCCGCTCGCGGCCGTCGTCTACACCGACATAGCGAAGGACGGCATGATGGTCGGCCCGAACTTCGATGAGCTTCTGGAAATGCGCCGGGCCACGAAAACTCCGGTGATCGCCTCCGGCGGGGTGACCACACTTGACCAAGCCCGACAGCTCGCCGACGCCGGAACCTACGCAGCCATCGTCGGCCGCGCGCTGTACGAGGGGACGGTTGCGCTGCCGGAGCTGCTGCAACTGGCGAGCGGCACGGCGTGAGCGTGCCGTGGGAAAACAAATAAAACACGGCTCGCTCACACCGTGCCGCTCGCCTTCAATCCCAACGGCTGCGCTTGCCGGCGCGTTGCACTTCTGGCACTCTGATACAGTCGAAGCCCATACACTCTCCCGCGAGATCGCCGAATGGAAGCCGTCGGAAAGTTTTACACGGGGGAATGGTTCTTCGCGATCCCCATGACGCTCATGACCTTCGTCGCCTTCGCGCTCGTTATCTGGCGCGGACTGCTGAACGTCAACAGCGACTCGAACCTCGACGCCCTGCTGACCGACGTGCAGGCGAACCTCAAGCAGAAGGGGCCGAAGGCGGCGCTCAACTACTGCCGCGAGGAAAAGGGGCTGATCCCGAGCCTGCTCTACGTCGCCGGACTCGAAGCGGCCGAGCAGGGCGTCGCCGCGATGCGCCGGAGCATGGCGAGCGCCGTCGAACTCGAAATCCTGCCGCGGCTGAACTTCCTGCTCGCGCCGATCCTCGCCATCGCGAAGATCAGCACGATGGTCGGCCTCCTCGGCACCGTCATCTCGATGATCAACACGTTCAACAACATCTCGAAGGATTCGGGCAACCCATCCGGGGTGACGAGCCAAGCCGGTTCCATCGGCCTCGCACTCTTCGCGACAGCACTCGGATTGCTCACCGCGATTCCGCTCGTCTTCTGCCACGTCCTCTTCAAGGCGTGGATCGCGAAGTTCGAAGTGAAGATGAAGATCGCGAGCCAGAAGCTCATCACACTCGTCATCAACGCGAAGAACAATCCGGAGCCCGAAGCGGAGGACGACGAAGACGAAGACGACCGTCGGTCCTCGAAGAAGCGCGGCACGAAAGTGCAGTAGGGATGCTGTCTTTTTTGGGGATCAAATTGTGAACACGCGCGACGCTACGAGCGGCTTGGGAATGGGAGTCACCGGTCTGTCCCTGCAGGCCGCGGGCTATTTTTTCCAGCGGCCCTATGTGGGATTGCTTTGCCTTGGCGCGCTCCTGTATGTAGTCGGCACAGGCCTGTTGATCGCGGGATTGATCTACTTTGCAAAGGCGAAAGGTCGCAGTCCCGCGTGGGGCGCATTGGCCTTTCTCTCGTTCATCGGGCTCGTCGTACTCGTCGCTTTGAAAGATAATGCCTCCGACGATGAACCATCGGCCGATCCGCGTGACGAAGGCGAAAAGATCGTGGGGCGCGCGGCCGAGCTAGACTTCAAAGGGGAGTGGGCCGAAGCCGTAGCGCTCTTCGAAGAGGTGATTCAGAAACCCGAGTTTCAAGAGCATCACCTCTACGCCTAGAATTGCATCGAGAGGATTCGCGAGAAGCAGCGGTTCGGCAAGGGAGACAGTTGATTCGCTCGTTCGGAATCGCCGTCAGCGCGCCGTCGCTCGCGTACGGTCAGAAGCACTAGGAATGAACGATGGCTTCGAGCGGGGAAAACTTCGACGTCTTCTTGCTCGTCGCCGACACGGTTTACAAGGGCGTGCCCTACCACGTCGTGTGCGGGTGGGTCGAGCAGGGCCGCGCGAACGCCGACGACAAGCTCCGCCCCGCCGGTTCGACCGCCCCCTGGATGCGCATCGGCGACCACCCGCGCGTTTCGGACTTCCTGCCGAGGAAAGCCATCCCGAGTGCGGACGTGCCCGGTGCCGTTGCGAGCTACCCGCAGGAACCGGCCGACGCCATCGAGATGGATCGCTGGAAGAAGATCCCGGAAGATGACGACGACGATGTGGACATGATCCCGCTCATCGACGTGAGCCTCGTGCTGCTCATCTTCTTCATGCTCACGACGGCGGTGTCGTCCGTATCGCCCGTGCGGGTGCCGGGGATGAAGAACGCCGGGAAGCTCAGCAAAGACCCCGACGCGCTGACGATCTTCATCGACAAGCGGCCCAACGGCGACGTCTTCTACGGCGTTGGCACCGGTTCCGCGGCACCGCCGAAAGAGAACGCAAACCTGCAGTCCGTCGGCGACCTTTCGGACCGGCTCGATTCGATCCTTCGATCGATACCGCGACCGCCGGAAGTGCGCATCGCCTGCAACGTCGAACTCCGGCGGGCCTACGTCAAACAAGTGGCGCAGGATTTGGAGCGCCGGCGGGTCAAGGGTACCATTGCGTTCTACGCGGCCGAAGTGAACGAGGTGAAGAAGTAGAGCGGCTGACACCGCGGGTTTGGGGTATTGGGTTAGGGGTGTGGGAAGAGCCGCCCACCGTCTCACACTCCAAGCTCGAACGCCGGTTCCTTCCCCACACCCGAAACCCCATACCCCAAACCCCATCCCACCATGACCCCCGCAACCGCTTGGCAAGTCCGGCACCTCGGCATGCCCGAAGGCGAAACGCTCCCGAACGCCGAACGCGTGCTCGAAGGGCTGCGCGACGGTGATTGGGACGAGTCCGACGACGTGCGCGGGCCGGGCGAACTCCACTGGGTGCCGATCGAGGAACACCCCCACTTCGCCGACGCCGTCGCCGAGATGGGCCCACCCCGGCCCGAGCCGCCCGACGAATCGCGTCTCGACATGAATCCGATGATCGACGTGGCACTCGTACTGCTCATCTTCTTCATCCTCACGGCGACCTACACGTCGATGCGGCGCTCCATCGAACTCCCGCCCGCAC
>Ga0136611_10002048_pt1 | contig 14004 bp, 8 predicted proteins | sample AntDrymUQ2232306_2_FD_106645 | JGI IMG/M metagenome (GOLD analysis project Ga0136611, IMG submission 106645) | Polar desert sand microbial communities from Dry Valleys, Antarctica - metaG UQ223 (23.06) | ecosystem: Environmental > Terrestrial > Soil > Desert | place: Antarctica: Dry Valley...
ACTAGAACTTGCCGCCAAGTACGCACTGGATTGCCAATGTCGCGTTGAAAAAATAGAAATGCCAAACGCGAAGTTCATTGCTTGTGATGCCGTCGCTGTCCTCGATCAAGATGTGGCAGATTGTTCGTTGGATGCGATCCACGTTTACTTTCCGGATCCCTGGTGGAAATCTCGCCACAAGAAGCGACGGGTGTTGAACGAAAAATCCCTTTGTAATATCGAACGAACGCTGAAACCCTTAGGTTCGTTGCACTTCTGGACAGATGTTCTCGACTACTACGAGGGAACTCTTGAGCTGATCGATCAGGTGACCAAGCTAAAAGGTCCGTTCTTTGTCAGTGAACCGCCAGCGGCACACGATATGGACTACCTAACACACTTTGAACGAAGAACTCGCCGAAACGGCCTGCCAGTGTACCGGTCTCGGTTTACGAAAGTTGGGTAAATAGCTTTCGTTCGAATTTGATAAGTGCAACCCCCATGGCTTTGAGTGGGATAGGCTTCCAGCCTGTCATTTTCAGTGCGACAGGCTGGAAGCCTATCCCACAAAGATTATTCACCAACCAGACAAGCTGGCATCGCAACAGTATTGCAGAAACCTATTGCGACGCAGTTCCACCGTTGAGCGTATACGCCAGCAAGTCGAGGATCTCATCCTTGGTCATCATGGCCAGCAGATTGACCGGCATCGGCGAGACTTTCGACGTTCCAATGCTAACCACCTTTTTTCGGTCGATCTGTTTGTTTTCGTTCGGGTCCGCTGCATCGGTGTTCAGAGTGATTGTATCGCCATTGAGGTTGACGATCACGCCGCGAATGCGTTCGTCGTCATCGGTTATTACCTCGATCGGAACAAACTGCTCGTTGATCTCTTTGCTCGGTGTAACAATTTGTTCAACGAGATCCTTGATCGAGTAGCGACGTCCGGCGCTCGTCAAGTCCGGTCCGGTCATCCCACCCTCGTTGCCGAATCGGTGACAAGTGAAACAAGCCGCAGCACCAAACATCTTGCGTCCGTTCTCAAGATCACGTCGAAGAATACCTTCGGTTAAAGAACCGTTGTGATTTAGCCCTTCGTTGGCCATCGAGATGAGCTCGTCCAGTTTGTAGTCATTCTCCTTGCGACCAGTAAAAATCGCTCCAGCATTCTCTATGGCTGATTTTCTAACAGGCTTTTGCTCGAGGAGCGCCGCGAGTGTTTTGTTTTCGTCCTCGGAAAAAGTGTTCAGAGCATCGTTCCGAACGAACTCGATAAACTTATTGAAGCTGGCACCGCCTCGGAAATTGGCCGCTTTCAAAAACCATTCCAGATAAGCGGTTCGCGTTTGAGTTGTCCATCCAACTTTCAATGCGCGAAGCGAGCGCGCGTATTCGATTTGTTCCTCTTGTCCGGGCGCACGACTCATCAGTGCAATCGCTTTTTCCGCTATGGTCGGCGATTGCAAATATACGAGCGTTTCGCAGAGCAACCAATTCAATTCGAATTTCTGACTTGGAAATGCCGGATCGAGCTTGGCAATCAACCGGCCAATCGTTGCATCATCTGGCCTGCCGAAGCGGTTCATGATGATCTCGAGGGTTCGAACGTACGTCAGCTGCCGGTCGGCAGGCAGCTTCATCCAATCGATCTTTTCCAGAGTAGCCAGCAGCTTTGCTCTCAACGCTAAATCGGGGGCTGGCGAACCTTCGATTCGGATCAATGGGCAAACGCCACCGATACGCGCGGCCGCAAGGATGGCTTCGACTTGAATTGCCGCGTTCGGTTCATTCATGGCCTTTGGCAACCAACTTTCAAGCGGCTGATGCTCGATCGCAATCCGGGCGGCCCAGCGTAGGAATCGGTCCTTGTTTGCAAGCTGCGGCCAAGCGGTGTCGATGGCTTGTGGGCTTTGCTTTCCATGAAAAAATTCAAGTTGTTTGCGAAGCGCACGAGCAGCCACAACGTCAGGGCTGAGCGTATTGGCCGCTTTGTTGTCTGGTTGATAACCGGACGAAACAGAAGCGGTCGATTCGGTTCCTGTGTAAGTAACGCGGTACAAACCGGATTGAACACGACGACCACCGATGGCAAAGTACATTGCCCCGTCCGCTGGATTGATGATTGCATCGGTCATCGGCAGAGGCGAGCCGGAAACGAATTCCTCCTTGGTGGCCGTGTAACTGGAACCGCTTGGCGTTAAATGAACAGCCCACATTTTGCCCCAGCTCCAGTCGAGAATGAAAAACGCTTTTTGGAATTTGGCCGGGAACTTTGCACCATATCCAAACGTGGTTCCTGTCGGCGAACCCGGTCCGATATTGACGGTCGCCGGCAGGTTGTCCGGATAGAACTCCGGACGCTTGCCAGCTCCATTGCGCCAACCGTACTCAGAGCCGCTAACAACATGATTCACCCGAGTTGGCCGATACCACGAAGTATTGAAATCGTATTCCATGTCCGCATCGTAAGTGAACAGCTCGCCTTCGTCGTTCACCGAAGCATCGAATATATTGCGATAGCCATTGGAGAATACTTCGAATTTCTGACCATCTGGCGAAACCTTGTAGATGATCCCACCAGGACCAAAAACGTCACGCATGAATCCTTTTCCGTCAGGCATTCGCGGCAAAAGATGGTCCTCTCCCCAGACGGATGGAACGGGCGATGTCGATTCTGTCTTCGTCTTTTTGGCGCCATTGCCACAAACGAGGTAAAGCGATTTTCCATCCGGCGTAGGTACGACGGCGTGCACACCGTGGTCACCGTTCGCTTCTATGGCTCGCAACATCTCAACCTTGTCCAATTGATCGTCACCGTTGGTGTCCGAAATGCGATAGAGTCCTGACGGGATTTTCTTTTCGTAGTCGTTTACGCCGACATAGAGTGCTCCGAAAGCCCAGACCATACCGTTGACGGCCCGAATCTCAACAGCCAATTTTTCCACTTTCTTTGGATCCAAAGGTTGTCCGGCGTTAGGTGCAGCAAACCGAAATAGGCCTCCGTACTGGTCGCTCGCCAAAATTCGGCCTTTATCGTCGAGGCACAAATTGACCCATGATCCTTCTTGTTCGCCAGGGACCGAATAGAGCAACTCGACCTTGAAGTCCTTTGGGACTTTAATGCGATCGATCGGAGTCGCCTTGTTTTCGTTAACCACCGGCCCAACCGACGCCTGCCTTGCTGGCTTGGGCTTTGCGGCAGCTTGTTTGGTCGGTGGATCGACAGTGAGCGAGGTTGCCACAGCGGGTTTGGTTATTGAAGGTTTCTTGTTTGCAGGTTTAGCATTCTTCTCAGGTGCAGAGATCTGTTTCGCATCCTTAGGAACAGGTTTCTGTTCCGGCGTTAACAAATCTCCGTCCGGCAGTTCACTAAGGAAAACGTCTTTGATTTCAACCTTCATCGCAGGTCCACGATGCACTTGAAATGCGAGCAGACCTTCTAGTTCACGTTCGGAACTCTGATGGTCAATCAGGTCTGCCGTTGTCTTGCCATTGACTTGGTGGATCAAATGGTTGCCACGCGCGATGATTTTGTATTCATTCCATTCGTGAACAGCAACTTCGACTGGAGCTTGCTCCTTGACCGACCACTTCGCGCCAGCGTTATCCACGATGACTTCTTGACCGTTTTTGGTGAGGATGCCGCGTCCACGTTCGTCGTACACCATCGCGTTATTGACTGGACTCGGATGAACATCGCACTGATATCCACCGATAGACCATTTCCCAACCTCGGCCAATTCGCGGCTTCGGTATTGAATTCCAGAGTTGTTTCCAGTTTGCCGAAGGGTAACTCGCAGCTCGAAATTCTTTACGCTACCTCCTCGCCAGATAAGGAACTGATTGTAGGGTAGAGGCTCGTCTGCCTTGGTTATTCCGGTGATCACGCCGTCCTTGACACTCCAGAGCTCCGGGTTTCCGTCCCAGCCGGATAAGTCTTTGCCGTTAAAGAGGCTTCGTTCCTGTGCAGGAAGAAACGAACCAAAAAGAACCGTGAAAACAACAACGATTAACTTCATGACGATTTGGGACTCTCGTTGAGGGAAGGCTTTGCGATCGAGCATCGCGAGGACGCAAGGGCGGTGGGAGGGATATCGGCCAGCGGTAATCCAGAGGGTTTGTATTTTACGTTAATCCCATTCCCCTGTCACCAGAAAAGGGATGGAATTCATGCAAGCAATCCGCAATCGTGGTCATCTCGACGAATAAGCCGATGGGGCGTTAGCGTAAGCTGCATCCCATCGGGGATGCAGCCACGTAGGGTTGGCTGAGCATACCCTACGATTAGAAGCTGAAGACGAGCCCGAACGGAAGGCGTTGCCATCTTCTCTCGTGGAGGAGACGAGGAGAAAGGCGTTGTTGCGTTCTTCAGTTTTCTTCCTTGTCGCCTTCTTTATGTTCATCTTCGAGATCGGCATCGTCGCCCTCTTCGAGCTCACCCTGTTCGAACTCACCTTCTTCCAGCTCACCCTCTTCGAGTTTATCTTCTTCGAGTTCAGCTTCTTCGAACTCATCGTCCTCATCGACGAAATCGTCCAACTCACCGTCCAGACTTTCACCCGCACCCGCAGCAGACATTTCGTTGCTGTCGTCACGCTTCTGACGCTGTTCCTTATTCAAATCGTCCCGTTCGTCGTCGCGTGCGCGAGGTTGCAAGTACAACTTGATCGGAATCTCCCCAAACGGCAGATGGTCGCGGAGGAAGGTCAGCAAATAGCGTTGGTAGGTTTTGGAAAATCCCTGCGGCTGATTGCAAACCAAAATGATTGTCGGAGGCAAACTTGTTATCTGGGTTGCGTAGTAAACCTTCGGCCGCTTCATCATGAACATCGGCGGCTCATGGCGTTCCATAGCCACCTTCACCAACTTGTTCAACTGGTGCGTGGAGATGCGCTCGTTAGCTTGCTTGAAGAGCATCTGCGCGTGGTTTAACAACGCTTTCACGTTCTTTCCAGTCTGCCCTGTGATGAACCCAATTGGACAATAAGCCATCGTCGGGAACGTCTCGTGCACGTAGCGAACCCAACGCTCGGTAGGCATTTGGCCCGCCAACAAATCCCATTTATTGACTACAAAAATACATGGTTTGTATTGGTCGGCAATATAATGAGCGAGTTGCTTATCGACTTTGCTCATTTGCTGCTTGGAGTCGAAAAACATTAATACGACGTCCGCGCGTCGAATGCTTCGTTGGGCACGATGCATTCCGTACCAATCGATGTCCGTCTTGACGCTTTTGTTCCGTCTCAGTCCTGGCGTATCCATCGCCATGAATTTGTGGCCATCCAAATCGAACATCACATCGACGCAATCGCGAGTTGTGCCCGGGACCTGGCTGACGATCATTCGTTCTGCTTTGACCAATGTATTGACGAACGTACTCTTGCCGACGTTGCGTTTTCCTACGATCGCCAATTTCATCATGGGCGGTTCTACTTCGGTTGGCATCGCATCCAACTGCGGAATACGCTGAACAATCAAATCGAGCAATTCGTCTTTATTTCGATTTTGGTGAACGCTAACACGAAGCAACCAACCGCGCCCCAATTGATGAAACTCATCCGCATTTGCGTCCAGAGATGGACTGTCCGTCTTGTTTGCTACCAACAAAATTGGCTTGTTGATTTTCCGAAGTCTATCTGCGACTTCCTGATCCAACGGCAACAAGCCGGCTCTGGAGTCCACCATAAATAGCAGCACGTCTGCATCATCAATGGCGATTTCGATCTGCGCCTCGATATCCGCCGTCAGATTATCGACGTCGATGATCCCCATTCCACCTGTGTCGATCAACTCAAAGTGATGGCCTCGGTGCTCGATCAAAGTGGTCAGTCGGTCACGAGTCACCCCAGCTGTGTCCTCTACAATTGCAAGCCGACGGCCCGCAATCCAATTAAAAAGGGAACTCTTGCCGACATTGGGTCGGCCGACAATGGCTACGCGAGGAATTGGCATCGAGGGACAACAAATGGAATTGAGCGAGAAAAGTTAAACCGGTGTTATCGTAGCCGGAAGCTGACTTTTGCGGGAGTGTTCAGATTTGCACAACGTGATAGAATCATTGCCTTCTTCGACATTTCGCGGACGACATACCGCGTTTCGAACGGTTTCGCCACCATATTATGTCGCACTTTGTTTAATTTGCCACCTGTACCTCGTTCTGCGTAGATTTCCATACCATGCAAGGGAAACAATGGACCGCCGCTTGCTCGCAGCTTCTAAGGCATTGGGGGCGGAGCGGAATCCAGCAGGTTCCTACCAGTACCCCCCAATCCATTACGCGGGCCGCTGATTGGCTAGAGGAGCATACGGATAGCTTCCATGAAGAGGTCTTGATTGAGCAACAACGTCAAGCATCTTCATCCATTAGTTCGTGCCGGGAAGCCTCCACTTCGATAGCGGAGCCGGTCAACTTGGGGAAAGATTCGAAACCGGTTTCAACCGAATCTCTTTTGTCGACAAAAACATTGTCAGCTCCTACGTCGGCCCCGCTAACGGCGGTAATCAAAGGGGATGGAAAATGGAGTTCGCGTTCACTGTCTGTTGAAGATCGTCAAATGGCGTTTAAGTCGTTAAACGAGCAGGTGATATTGTGCCGCAAATGCGAAGACATCGTTTGCCGTCGGCAGCAAACTGTTTTTGGCATTGGTTCGGTTAACGCTCGCGTGGTCATGTTTGGTGAGGCGCCTGGCGCCGAAGAAGATCGAGTTGGCCGCCATTTGTCGGGCCTGCAGGCCAGTTGCTGGACAAAATTCTATCAGCGAGCGGTTTGAAAAAGCAGGAGGTCTACATTGTGAATGCCTTAAAGTGCAGACCGCCCAACAACCGAACCCCCACAGACTCTGAAATCGAAAACTGCAGACCGAATTTTGAGGCTCAGCTCGACACAATCCAACCCGAATTCATTGTCTGTTGGGGGGCCGTTGCGGTCCGAGCGGTCCTTGGCAGCACCGAAAGCATCGGAAGACTTCGAGGCAGGTTTCACAGTTATCGCGGGGCAAAAGTATTGGTTACTTACCACCCAGCGTACCTTCTTCGAACACCGGACGCGAAAAAGCTCACTTGGGAAGACATGAAAATGTTGATGAAGGAAATGGGAGCGCCCATTCCTGCGAGAAACTGAGTGGAGCAATATTTGCCGCATCCTTGAATGGAAACTCGGACTCCGTTCTAATGCGGCCAATCTGCGTATGAGCCCTCGTCAAACTTATTAAGCGAATTAGGTACCATGAGCCCACTAGCTATTTTGTCTAGATCTACTTTGCTATTCTTGATTCTAAGTTTGTGCCCGATAGCTGCCGTCACTGTTTTTGGAATGCCGCCCGTGCAACAAAATCAACGCAGTGTTCCAAATCTCGTCTCCAACACCGACACAGCAATGAACGAGATGTTGAATGAGAAAAAAGAGGATCCCGTTTCGGTTCATCCTGAAACTGCGGCTCTTAAATCGTCACGATCGTTGGTGCTCGTTGCAAGCCTAACGGTATTTGTGCTCGCGATCTTTGTAGGTTTCGAGATCATCGCCAAGGTTCCGCCAACACTTCACACTCCTCTCATGAGCGGATCGAATGCAATTAGCGGCATCACCGTGATCGGGGCAATTATTGCTGCCGGTTACAAGGAGACAGGTGTAGGTAGCCTACTTGGCCTTGTCGCGGTCGTTTTGGCAATGATCAATGTGGTCGGTGGCTTTTTGGTAACGCATCGAATGCTCTTGATGTTCAAAAAACGTTAAACGAGTTGCTTTCGACCGGACCTACCTACTTCTTTTGCGAGTTCTTGATGAGTGCGATTATCCCCTTGGTTTACTTGGTTTCAGCGGTCATGTTTATCGTCGGACTAAAACTCATGTCGGCTCCAAGAACTTCGGTCCGTGGAAACCTCGTGGGTGCTACAGGGATGTTGATTGCAATCGTGGTAACGCTATTCGACCAAGGAGTTGCAGGCTACCAATTCATCGCCCTTGGACTGATCGGTGGAACTGTCATCGGAACCTCATTGGCCAATCAAGTGAAGATGACTTCGATGCCGCAGTTGGTTGGGGCGCTGAACGGTCTGGGCGGCGGCGGATCGGTCTTGGTTGCGTTTTCGGACATCTTGCACCACTCGAATCAACCGGTTGATACGTTGATCGCAGTTGGCGTGTCAGGATTGATCGGCGCGATCACTTTTTCTGGCAGCTTGATCGCGTATGCGAAACTGGAGGAATGGCAACAGTTCAAAAAACCCTACGCTCTTCCTCAACAGCAATCGATCAATTTGGGACTCCTACTGGTCAACTTCGCCCTCATCGGAGCACTGGCGATATCGCAGAGCATGGCTTCGCAAATCACGTGCTACGTCGCTATTGCCATTGTGTCGACCGTACTTGGGATTTTCTTGGTCAACCCAATTGGTGGTGCGGACATGCCCGTTGTCATTTCTTTGATGAATTCTTATTCGGGAGTCGCTGGCGCTGCAACCGGCTTCGTGCTCGACAACAACGCGCTGATTATCGCGGGCTCCCTCGTCGGCGCTTCGGGAATTATCCTGACCCAAATCATGTGCAAAGCGATGAACCGCTCGCTGAGCAATGTTCTTTTTGGCGTCATGGCTGGTAGCGGCTCAGATAGCAACGTCGATGAAATTTATGCGAATGTCCGTAGCACGTCCGCAGAAGACATCGCCATGATCCTCGATGGTGCTCAACGCGTTGTCTTCGTCCCCGGATATGGAATGGCGGTGGCACAAGCCCAACATGCGGTGCGCGAACTGAGCAAAGTCTCGAAGCCCGCGGCGCAAAAGTTCAGTACGCAATCCATCCGGTCGCGGGCCGAATGCCCGGCCATATGAATGTGCTTCTTGCCGAAGCCGATGTTTCCTACGACAAGCTCTTAGAAATGGACCAGATCAATCCTACCCTCGATAGTGTTGACGTAGCGATCGTCATTGGTGCCAACGACGTCGTGAACCCATCCGCAAGGATTGACCCGAAAAGCCCGATCGCGGGCATGCCCATCATCGACGTGGACAAATGCAGGACCGTTATTGTCATCAAACGCAGCTTAAGTCCAGGATTCGCAGGGATTCCAAACCCGCTTTTTGCAATGCCGAACACACTCATGTACTATGCTGATGGTCAAAAAGCTGTTCTCGACATTGTCAAGGCAGTGAAGGACCTATAGGCGAAGAAAGCAAGGCAAGCATCTTATTTACTAAGCTTCTCGAACCGCGCAAAGCAAACCGCACTCACTTTGCGTGCGGGCTGGGACGCTAGTAATCACTTGCAAATCCGGCCCTCATGCTAGCGCATTGAGGCTTAAAATTTACAAAGTGCGTGCCCTTGGGCGCAAGCCGTCCGGTGATCGCCGAGTAAATGCAGCGAAACCGGAGGGCTCGCGCCCTGCCGCTACACAAAAAAAATCGCAATTGAGATTCAATACCACAATTCCGTCTGCTTCTACCCTCCCAACTTTCAGTTAGATACTTTGTCAACATCCACACTTCCTACCGAACTACGTGCTGAACTGCCGTGCATCGATGTCCTCTCCGAAGTATGGCAACGATACGCCTTCGCGAACGACGCTGGCCCTTATCTTTTGATCCCGCAAGCCGTGATGCAACCGAGGACCGAATCCGAGGTTCAAGCGATTTTCAAAGCGTCTCAAAAACAGCGAATACCGATCTCCTTTCGCGCCGGTGGGACCAGCTTGTCCGGTCAATCGGTGACCGATGGCTGGTTAGTTGATATAGGGCGTCACTGGCGCAAGATCGAACCGCTCGACAAAGGTGCTCGAGTGCGTGTTCAGGGAGGTGCGATCGGCGGCATTGTCAACGCTACTCTCCGTCCGCTTGGCCGAAAAATTGGCCCCGATCCATCTTCGATCAATTCGGCCATGATGGGCGGAATCTTATCAAACAACGCGAGCGGAATGTGCTGCGGAGTTGTTAACAACGCCTACCATACCCTCGACTCAATTCGCTTTGTATTGCCAGATGGTTCGGTCTGGGACACGTCGTTGCAGAACGAAGCCTCCCGTTTTGAAAGAGAGCAATCGACCATCGCGTCAACTCTCAAACAACTGAGGGCCGAAATTCTAAGCTCCCCTTTCTTGCTCGAGAAGATTCGCCGCAAGTACAAACAAAAGAATACCGTCGGCTACTCCCTCAATGCCTTCGTCGATCACGAACGACCACTCGCTATTTTGTCCCATCTCCTGATCGGTGGTGAAGGTACGTTAGCTTTCATTTCCGAAGCCGTGCTTAAGACGCTCCCCGAACTTCCCGAGAAGGCAACTTCATTGGCCTTCTTTCCTGACGCGAACTCCGCTTGTGATATTATTCCTGAACTGATCGATATCCAATGCGATGCTGTAGAGTTCATGGACCGTGCATCCATGGACTCGATTCGCAATCTAGAAGGTGCTCCAGCCGAACTACCGCGGCGACTCGATGAACATCAAAAATTGATGGGACTTCTGTTCGAGTTTCAAGCAGCGGACAAGGATGCGCTTGCCAGCAAATTGGAAGCCTTTCGCTCCAAAGTCGAACCTCGTGCGAAATCGCTCAGCCCAATTGAGTTTACCGAAAACAAAAAGAAACAAGCGTATCTGTGGAAACTGCGAAAAGGTATGTACCCTGCAGTTGCCGCAGTGCGTGGACGTGGCGAAGCGGCCATTCTAGAGGACGTCACCTTCCCACTCGAACGACTCGGTGCGGCGGTCGAGGAACTGCAAGCCATGTTCGTTAAGCATGCCTACTCGAATGGCATTATCTTCGGCCATGCTCGAGACGGCAATCTGCACTTTGTGATCTCGCAGCCCATGGCGACAAGCGCCGATACGGATAAGTATGCGAGATTCATTGACGATATGGTGGACCTAGTTGTGCACCGATTCGATGGAGCGCTCAAGGCCGAACATGGCACAGGTCGCAATATGGCTCCCTTTGTCGAAACCGAATGGGGGACAGAGGCGCTTGGCATTATGCGACGACTGAAGTCCGCCGTCGACCCGAACGGACTACTCAATCCTGATGTGATTTTGACTTCGCGACCCCGTCTACATTTAGAGAACATCAAGGACCTGCCGATTGTCGAAGAGGTCGTTGACAAATGCGTGGAGTGTGGTGCTTGTGAACCGCGTTGCCCGAGCCGCGATTTTACGCTTTCGCCTCGCCAACGTATTGTGCTGAGGCGGGCTCGCGACCGAATGATCGCAAGCGGCAAAGTGGAATTGGCGAAACAACTCGATCGCGATTATGAGTTTGCCGGTAAGGCCTCGTGTGCAACAGATGGTTTATGCGCTCTCGATTGCCCGGTCGCAATCAACACCGGCGAACTGATTAAGCAGCTTCGAAGTGAGTCGACGGGGCGAGTCGATTCGGCGGTCGCCAGGATGCTCGGAAAGCAGTTTGGAATGGCCGAACGCGGTGTCCATGCAGCACTTCTCGCTGGTCGAGGGTTTGCCGCAGTGTTTGGCGATAATGCCTTGCGTTTAGTGACTGGCGTAATGGCGAAAGTCTTTCATGGCTTCCCACAATGGCATGCCGGGCTCGCGAAAGATTATGGCGCCGTTGATCGCTCGTTGATGTGCGACTTGGAAAGCGCGGAGGTCATCTATTGGCCAACTTGCATGTCGAGAATGATGGGTGGAACGGCGGATGCATTGATTCGCGTCGCCGCAAAAGCCGGCGTGGCGATCCACATACCACGGAACGCGACCGGCAAATGCTGCGGACAAGCGTTTTCGTCGAAGGGATACCTTGACGTGGCTCTTCAAAAACAGAATGAATTACTTGATGCGATATGGGAATGGAGTGAACATGGTCAGCGGCCTGTCGTACTCGACCTCGGTTCATGTACTTCGTTTCTAAAGACCGGTTTGCCGTATTTGGATAACGTGCGAAAACATAGACTTGAATCGCTGCCGATTTTGGATTCGACCGAATTCGCCGCCAGCTTGCTTTCCAAACTCACTGTAACAAAGTCGTTGGCCAATGTAGCCGTTCATTCGGTTTGCTCAAACCATCGTCATGGTTGGGAGTTGCCGATGCTAGAGGTTGCGAAAGCATGTGCAGAACAAGTGCATTCGCCACATGAAGGCAAATGTTGTGGAATGGGGGGTGACCGTGGTTTCGAAATCCCGGGATTGGCTTTGAGTGCGACGAAGGATGTAGCCGCAAGAATGTCAGAGGCCAACTGCGAGACCGGAGTCACGAACGCGCGTTCCTGTGCCATCTCGTTAAGCAGCGGCAGCGGCCGGCCATGGCAAAGTCTGTTTCACCTTTTGGACCATTGTTCGACATCGAAGCAAGCCGACGAATTGTCCAATGAGTTGCCCAATACTAATGCGCATTAGCCGAATTGCATGCCTGCGACTAGATCTTTAGATAAGTAGGTTTTAGGAACAATGATGGATCCCTTTGGACCGCCAAACACACCGTCAACCAGTGGATTGCCGTATTCAGGCGTTGAGCAGTCCTATCCGGACGGGTACAACCGACCGATTCAGAGTTTTGATTTTATGCGGATGTTGCGAGCACCCTTTCAGAGCCCAAATTGGGTCATGAATTTAGTGTGGATGTTTGTTTGTCAGATCGCGGGCGTCATCGTGATCGGCAGCTTGGTCTTGTTTGGCTACCAGGCGGAGGTGGCAGAGGCCAGAAGTGGCGGCCGGAGTGAGAACTGGCCAGACTTCAACCCGGACCGATTTATGGATTACTTGATGCGAGGACTTTGGCCATTCCTGTGGAGTTTGATTTGGGCGATTCCGTTTATGATTTTCTTAGGCATACCTGTTATTGCGACCTTTGTGTTGTCGAACATTTTGATACAGGGAGGAAACGACGTTTCCGGAGTCATCGTGATCGTAACGGGCGGGCTTGTATCGATAGCAGCATATTGTTTTGCAATGCTGTCGATGTTGGCATCGATGATGCATTCTGGGTTAGGCAACGATTTCCAAAAGGGAGCGGACTTCCGTTGGATCCGGTCGTATGTATCCAAGATGGGTGTGACGACGGTATGGACGGGGATCGTCTACATTCTGGTTGGCAACATCATGGGATGGTTGGGGATATTGTGTTTTTGTGTGGGGGTATTGGCGGTTGGACCGATATTGAATTTGATGACAGCAGACTTGTTGTCGCAATTGCACGACATTTTTGTATCGCGGGGAGGGGATTCGGCGTTTGCGGGAGCAAAAACGGGCACCGACATCATTGAGGCGCAAGTGATCCTGTAGGTTTCTTTTGGAAGGGGCCTAGTCAGGTGGGAGGCTGGAGCGATAATAGAGTGGAAGCCTAGTTCGCAGCTGATTTGATGATAAATCAAAGTGGTTGGAACGAGTTGAATCTGGGGGCGATCTGGAATCGACCGGATAAATTGAAGATCTTGGTGGCATGTCGTGGTTGATCGGTTGGCCACGTTAAAAGCCGATTACAAAAAGTAACTGCTGAGGAAAACCTCGCACTAGCAGCCTAATATTGGCAGCTCAGGTACCGGAAGCCCGTCGGAGGCGTTTGAATACCTGTCGCAATTCCGAATCGCATTGAGCCGTGCCTCGCACGTTCAGTGTTAAAAAAAGCTCGAGGCTGGCGCAACGCACCGCGGTCGACGACGAACGCGTTGGGCGAGACAACAACAGTTGGCTAAACATGTAGAGGCCGGATCGGAAGTATCGCGGGACGGGGGTTCAATTCCCCCCGCCTCCACTTGAAGAAGCCAGGGAAACCTGGCTTTTTTCGTTTTACCCTGTGTTTTCATGGGTTTCGTTCCGACTTTTGACGATAGTCTCCGACGTCTGCAGCGTCGTTTTTGTACCGCGGATTGCCGTTTCGCCATCCAACAGCGTCGTTTTTGTACCACTCTGCCGAAGCAATTCGCCGATTCCTTGCGGAACAGAGGAAGCTTCCAAATACCTATTCAGCGGTGGGAGCGACGGCACTAACGCCTCCAACTGGGTTCGTCGTGGATCGCACTCGAATCAAGCTTGGCGAGGGCGAGCCGGTGTTCCGAGCCGTCAATGTGTCCACAGTGCCAACACA
>Ga0136611_10002049_pt1 | contig 14004 bp, 11 predicted proteins | sample AntDrymUQ2232306_2_FD_106645 | JGI IMG/M metagenome (GOLD analysis project Ga0136611, IMG submission 106645) | Polar desert sand microbial communities from Dry Valleys, Antarctica - metaG UQ223 (23.06) | ecosystem: Environmental > Terrestrial > Soil > Desert | place: Antarctica: Dry Valley...
ACTGCGAGACCAAAGGGTACAAGCTGCCGATGTTCAAGCATTGGCAAAGCAACAGGAACGCCTCGACGAATGGTCAAGTATCCGTCACGCGATGAGCGCCATCCGCGAGGACAGCGACCAGTCGCGTGAGTGAGCCGCCGGGCGCTAGCCCGAATAATTCATAACCCGAAGCGTAAGCGAGGGACGGCGATAAAATCCGTCGCTAACGCGTCGGATCACGAAAAGCCGTCAGTATACCGGCGGCTAGCGAATTGCCGCTCACATAGTAAGTCCTATTGGGCGCGAGCCCGCCGGATTTATTGCGGTACCTGGCTAAGCAAATCACCTTAATAATCAATTTTGAAATGCCATGAAAAAACTAGTCGGGCTCTTCTTGTGGTTCTGCGCGGCAAGTGTACTCGCTCAAATCTGTATCGTCGGACTCGCGGCGTTTAATGGGAATTTTAGTCGCCAAACCCTATCGCAAGTCATCGGACTCATGAATGGTATCGATATTCAAACGAAGCGACTCGAGTCCGCGCTGATCAACGCCCGCGATACTCCGACGCCGAGCTATGAAGACGTTCTCAAAGCCAAGACCAACGCCGAACTCCAGCTAAATAGTCGCACACGAGCGCTAGACCGCCTACAACGCCAGCTCGATGACACCCGAAGCGAACTCCAAAAGAAAATCGAAGACTTCGATGAACGCCGCCAGCAATTTGAACTCAAGCTGGAAAAGATGCGAACAGGCAGTCAAAACGATAGCTTAAGGGAAACCCAAAAAATTCTTGAAAACATTGCCCCCGAGGAAGCCAAAAAACAATTGGTTTTGATGCTCTTAAAAGATGAATTATCGGATGTTGTATCGATTGTTCGGGGTTTTCCGCCCGATAAACAAAAAAAGGTCTTAGCTGAATTCACCGAAACGGCGGACGTTGAGATGGTAGCAAAGGTACTCGCGGAGATCCGTCGCGCAGGACCGATCAACCCAATCGACCAAGCGTCAAAACCGCAGCAGCCATAACCAGACCAAACGCGCACCGTTCGTCTTCGCGGCTCCATATCGCGTTAGCCGAACGGCAGAAAAGAAACGAACTCGATGCCAAACGACACTTCCATCAGCCGAGTCTCAGCCCCCGATTCTACCGCGACATTAAATCGCAAGAAATCCAACTCGGATTCAATCGATGTTAGCAAGCTCTCGTTCTTCGACGAACTGCTTAGCATTAGCCAGTTCGCTTCAACCATTCCCGAAGCACCTGCGGCACAACCTGCTTCCGATTCGAAATCAGACAAAGATTCGACTTCCGAGCAAGTGGCAGATTCGTCAAACGACAACTCCGATGAAAGCAAAACGGAAAGCGACGCTGCCAACACAACTGACGCCGCCCCAGCGTTCGCTCAACAGCAATTGGTTGTCCAGCCTGCCGTTCATTCGGCAAAGCCCGAGCGGCAAAAGGACAAACCTGAGCATCCCGATGCTATTCAAGGAACGAAAAAGCAAAGGCAGAGCCAACAGGCTGCGAAGCATGATTCATCCGACAAATCCCAAAATATAAATTCGCAAGAGTCGGATAACACAAACGTAACCATTGCCGATAACTCCAACTTGCAAAACACGCAGGTGTTGAACTCGCAAGTGGACAGTGCATCGTCCAAAGACGAAAGCTCACAGTCTATTGTCCTGGACTCGCAAGCTGCTGACGACGAAATCCAAACTACGGTTGCCACGACAGACGAAGCAATCAAAACCAAACCGATACCAAAAGCGCGATCCTCAGCGAAAGCGTCCGATGACGATGCAGAGGATGCGAATTCAGGTCAAGATATCTCGTTATTAACCCCAGTGCGAAACGATAGCAACCGAGAAAAAGTTGGGACGCCTAGAGAAATCAAACCTATCATCGAGCAAGTCGACAATGCGGACGAAGGCGAACGATCGGCTGTTGACGTTGAACACCCGCGAAATAGGCGATCGGTGCGACTTGCCGAGCAAGCTTCCGGCGACCATTCTGCATCTGATGAACGTGATTCATCCTCAGAATCTTCGCAATTGTTCGAATCCCAAGCGGCTGCCACTTCGGCTGATACAACCAAGGAACAGAGCATTGCTTCGGCTCCAACTCTTTCCTCTTCGCTCCCATCAGTACCTGCAATTACTCCGAGCTTCACTCCGACTATTCCGATAAGCAACACTTTTAGCAACACGTCAACCAACCCATCGTCCAATACTCGATCGGCCATCGAGGGCGTTGCGGCAGTAACGACTTCGACGACCAACAGCGTTACCCAAACCGGCACAACCAATACAACAATTTCCGGCACGACGCCCACATCCTCTGCTTCCGATTCCGGACGAAGCGAAGTGGCTCGCAGCAATTCCGGAACACAAATTACAGCCTACCAAGAAGGCAAATTGGTCCAACGCGTTTTGAGAGGTGTCGAGCAATTGGCAAACGGCGGTGGTCAAGTTCGACTGCGTCTGCACCCTGCGGAACTTGGCTCCCTTCAGATCTCTCTCAAGGTGGAAGCAGGCCAAGTCTCAGCAAAACTAGAGGTCGAAAACGCAACAGCCCGCGATGCGTTGCTAAACAACGTTCAAGCTTTAAAAGACCGGCTTGCGGAACAAGGAATCAAAATCGGCTCCTTTGAAGTTGAGGTCGGTGCCGATTCGACTGGTTCGGGTACCTCCAGCTCCAATTTCCAAAGTGATGGCGGCTCGAGCGGCCAATCGTATCGGGACAATGCAACGAGTCGCTTCGCACAGCAAAACAGCAACCGACTCCCAATCGACGCCGTTCCGTCTGAAAGAACGCCCCCAGCCGCATGGACGAGGAACGGCGGATCGCTGGACTTAACGGTCTAGGTGCCTTTTTTTTCCGTTCGATTGAAGGTAGCATTGCAACTGAAGGTAGCATTGCAACGCGTCGAGGTGGATCATCAAACTGGACGCTAGCCAGTTTTGGCTAATTAAATCAATAATCTCCTCGGCCCGATGGAGGTAGTGAAATGCCATCGGAAGACGCTCCTGTGAACAACGCCGTTCCACGCTTACCCATTCACCCCACCGCGCAAGCCGTGAACGAAGCGTTGGCAAATACGGCGAAAGATGGATCGTGGCGACAGTACGAAGGCCCATGTCTCGCAAAGCTTCGTACCATCCTTGCAGAAACGCTTGATCGGAAACACGTTCGCTTGTGTTGTTCAGGAACGTTCGCGGTCGAGCTTGCACTCCGCTCGCTTAAATTGCCATCGAATGCAGAAGTGCTTTTAGCCGGCTATGACTTCCCAGGAAATTTTCGCGCCATACAAGACGCAGGTGCGTCCGTATGCCTTTGCGATGTGGAAGCCAACAGCTGGGTGCCATCCTCCGAATTATTTGAACAAGCAGTTGGACCGAATACGAAAGCTATCGTCGTCTCGCACTTGCACGGAGCCCTTGCCCCGATGTCAAGGATATGCCAATGGGCTAGTCAACGCGGTTTGTTTGTAGTGGAGGATGCTTGCCAAGCGCACGGAGCCTCCATCGATGGCAAGCCTGCCGGGTCTTGGGGCGATCTTGGTGTCTTCAGTTTTGGCGGGAGTAAGCTCATCGCGGCCGGACGCGGCGGTGCCGTCGTGACCAACAATGACCTTTGTGCCCAACGCATGACCGTTTTCTGCGAACGCGGCAACGACTCCTTCGCTCTCTCCGAGATTCAAGCCGCCGTGATCCTGCCTCAATTGTCGCATTTGCAAACCGACCACGCGCTACGTCTCGATGCTGCTTTGGATTGGTTCAAATCGATGTCCCGCTTCGATTGGCTGTCTCCTGGTCCATTTCACGCAACAGATGGCCCCAAGCAAGTAACAGGTGGCCCCAATCAAGCAACAGGAGCCATCGAACAGCCCGCCTTCTACAAAATTGGCCTCCTCCTCCATCCGTCGATCCTCGAATCGCCTCTTGTGCAACAAAGTGTTCATAAAAGTACGATCCGAAGCGACTCGCCACTATCAATTGCCAGAGAATGGGTATTGGGGAAAATTGCAGACTTCCAAACCAGTACCAGACATCCGATCGAAATGGGGGCTGGATTCAAAGGCTTCGTTGGACGGTCGGTCAGCCGTTGCAGGCAACCTGTGCCGCTCGACAATAGCCGAATCGCTGCGGACGCGACCTTGGTGCTACATCATAGTCATTTACTAGACCCTTCAACGGGTGCAACCACGATCGATCGCGTTCTGTCCGCTTTCGCTTCTATCGATGCTGAGATTTTGCGATGAGGATTTTAATGACAAACGACGACGGCATTGATGCCCAGGGATTGCAATGTCTCGCGACCGTTTTTTCGAGGAAGGCAGAGTGCTTTGTCGTCGCTCCGGATACGGGACGAAGCTGTTGTAGCCATGGTGTTACAACGGGCTTGCCACTAACGATCGCTTCGACGCAAAAGAACCAATGGTCCGTTTCAGGTACGCCAGCAGACTGCGTCCGCGTCGGATTGACTTACTTAAAATTGCAGCCTGATCTGGTGGTTTCCGGAATCAATCACGGCGGCAATTTAGGAATCGATATTCTTTATAGCGGGACCGCTGCTGGGGCAAGAGAAGCGAGTCTTTTCGGATTGCCGTCGATTGCAGTTTCCCAATATATGCGGCGCGACGTGGAACGGGACTGGAACGTAAACGCGAAGCGGGCGGCGTTTGTCATCGAAAATATTTTGGCGAGGGTCGCGCCAGGCAGAGGGTTCTGGAATGTGAATCTCCCCGCATTGCCCATCCATGTGGATGGTCTCGATTTTCAGATTTCGAGGTGCCAACCGGAGCCCCAGTCCCTAAGTTATTCTTTTGATGCCGTGAACGAAAGGCTGCAGAATGGGCCGGAATCCTTGGAAATTATCGATCCTAGCCCAAGTTCGTCCGTACTCTACAAAAGCAATTACCAAGAGCGACCCCGCAGCACCGGGACGGACGTCGATCTGTGCTTCAACGGCCACGCTACGATTTCTTGGTTCCAAACCGTCCAAGTTGGAAGCGGATTCGACAATTAAAGTCAACCCAGGATCGCCGTTGACCACTACTCGCAGAACCTAGTAAAATGCTGGGTCCACCTTTGAAAGCAAAATATGCGAATCCCAATAAAACTAATGCAATTGGCTACGACGTTTGCCCTCATTCTTTGCTTGCCATGGTTGGCAATTGCTGACGGCCAAAAGGGAAAAGCTAGCAAACCAAAAGCGGTGGGTGGAATTGGCGCCGGATTGGGGTTGGATTTCGGTGGTCAGTCAATCGGAAATCCTTGGGAGTTCTCCGCAACTTACGAAGCCGAGGAGGGCGGAGCACGAGGGCGAGTCTCACTCAGCGTGAAACTCGAAGATGGCCACCACATTTTTTCGACGACACAACCCCCCGGCGGACCCGCTGCCACCGTCATTACTCTCGTTAGCCAGGGCGTAAAACTGGCAGGGCCTTTTACACCCGATACATCTTACGACGTCTCGATGGACGTGCCTGGATTCGAAGGGCTTCGTGTTGAACAGCACCACGACGCGGTCGTTTGGACGGCACCGGTTATCTTCGAGCCTGCGCTGGGCGAATCCCCAATGGCTCTCAGCCTCAAAATCGACGGCCAAGTTTGCAGAGAATCGTGCATCCCAGTTCGAGGCGAGCAGGTGAAGGCGGAGTTCCAAGGATTCTATGCGTCAGCAAAAAAGGCGACAAGCAACGGACCATTTCGTGAACCCGAGAGTCCCGTGAGCTGGTCCGTTTCGATCGACAAATCGACAGCAAAACCCGGAGAAAAGCTGAATTTAGTTTTGGTTGCCAAGCCCGATCCCGAATTTCATATCTACAAAAACGACCCGATGGACCCGACCACGGACTCCAGAACGCTGCTCGCGATTACCAACAAAGCCGGGCTGCTGGCTGGGACTCCGGTGACGACCAGTAAAGTATTCCACAAAGATCTGGGAGGAGGAGAGGAGGTCGACTATTACCAAGGCGAGGTGACTTGGAAGATACCGCTCACCGTGCCCGAAACGACAAAGGATGGAGTGTATCTACTGAAGGGACTCATTGGCTACCAAGCGTGTACGGATGGTTCATGCGATCAACCTCGCGGTGCTAGCTTCCAAGTGGAATTGACCGTTGGTCCCAAATCGATCGCTCAATCCACGAATGCAGTTCTAGTCGCCGTTCCATTTAAACAGATTGTCGACGGTCCGAACTTAACAAAGTGGATTGACGGATCGAAGATCAAACTAACGCTGTCCGCTGCCGAGATCCTTTCGAAGTTTTGTTTGGCCATGCTGGGCGGATTGATATTGAATTTCATGCCCTGTGTCTTGCCCGTCATTGGTCTCAAAGTACTGGGGTTCGTCAGCGAAGCGGGTGGAGACAGACGCAAGTCTTCGATGTTGACTTTGACCTATGCCGCAGGCATCGTTTCCTTGATCTTGGGGCTTGGCATTCTCAGCGTGACGGTTCGGGAGTACACCGGAGCGGCATTCGGTTGGGGAGAGCAATTTGGAGCGATCCAGTTTCGAATCCTGATCACGGCGTTTATGTTCTCGTTGGCACTCAGTTTTCTCGGCGTTTGGGAAATTCCAATCCCTGGCTTTGCGATGAGCAAGACCAGTACCGAGCTTTCCAATCGAGAGGGATTCCTGGGAGCATTCTACAAAGGGTTGATTACGACGTTGCTCGCGACCCCTTGTAGTGCCCCGTTTTTGGGAGGTGTTTTTCTTGTCGCGCTCACGCAGCCCGCTTGGGTTGTGCTGCTGATTTTTGCAGGAGTTGGATTAGGCATGTCACTTCCGTACTTGGCCGTGGCAGCGCAGCCATCGATGTTATCGTTTCTGCCGAAGCCAGGACCTTGGATGGAGACATTCAAGGAGGCGTTGGCATTTCCGATGTTGCTTTCGGTGGTGTTTTTGGTGAGTGGTTTTCTAGACCAAGATCGAATGGCGATGTTGTCGTCGTTGATGTTTGTGTGGTTCAGCTGTTGGATGATTGGACGCGTGCCCGCTTGGGCTGAGGCAAACACCAAGCTTCGGACCTGGGCGATCGCAACGGCGGTTGCGGCAGCAGGAACGATTGGTTCGTTTTACTATCTGCAACCGTCGCAACATCAATTGGCATGGCAAACCTACGACGAAGCCAAATTGGATGCGTTGGTCGCCGAGGGCAAGACGGTTATGATTGACTTTACGGCCAATTGGTGCCAAAACTGCAAAGTCAACTTGATTACAGCCATCGAGACTAAGAAGGTTAAGGAGATTGTTGAGTCGGACAAAATAATTCCAATGGTCGCAGATTTCACGAACTATCCGCCTGCATTAAAGGCAAAGTTGAGCGAGCTGAATAGTGTTTCGATTCCGCTCTTGGCGATATACTCGGGTGGAGACTCTGAGCATCCTAAAATACTTCGAGATCTGATCACGGAATCACAGCTCGTTGAAGCTCTCAAAGAAGCCGGACCAAGCAAAGACATGGCCAGTAGACCGACTGCCACGGGCGCCAGCTCCAATCAACTCGTACAATAACACCAGGAATAGCCTGCATGGAAAGCGTAGAACTCCAATCAACGCGAACACAGATCATCGACTATCTAAGAAAAGTCTGTGGAGGCTCACCGCAGGGTAACGACTCGTTGGCCATGATTGGCATCGATTCGGTAGCTATGGCGGAGCTAACTTTCGAACTAGAAAAGCGGTTCGCGATCAAGATCGATGACGACATCCTAGACGTCGACTCGGTGGATGAGCTAGTGCAATACGTAGTCATACGCAAATCTGCCCCCTGACGTTTTTAAGCTTGCCCCGAATGGCGTGGACTTAAGCTCTCCACCTAGTTGCGGGCTGTTGATTTAATCACAACCCGAAGCGTGAGCGAGGGATAAAGCGTCCCTCACTTACGTTTCGGATTGTGATTGCGACATCAGTTCAACGAGGCGGCGCTAAATCAAATCCGCTATACTGACAAATCTTCAAAACCTCCCTCCCAAGCAATTTCCCTACCACCGGCATGCAAACAAAACAACTCGGCAATTCCGATTTACTCCTCTCGCCATTGGGCATCGGAGCGTGGGCCATCGGTGGCCCCGGATGGGCTTTCTCATGGAGTTCGCAAGACGATCGCGACTCGGTTAAAGCAATCCATGCTGCTTTGGACGCTGGTATGAATTGGATCGATACCGCCGCGGTCTACGGGCTTGGTCATTCCGAAGTTGTCGTAGCACAGGCGCTAACAGGCTACACCGGAAATCGACCCTATGTCTTTACGAAATGCGGTCGAAACTGGAATGAAGATAGACAGATCCAAAAGGATTTAAGGGCCGACTCGATTCGTCAAGAGTGTGAAGACAGCCTTCGCCGACTTCAAGCCGAAACAATCGACTTGCTTCAGATCCATTGGCCAGAACCGGACGAGTTTGTGGAGGAAGCCTGGGCCACGCTCGCAGCATTGCAAAAGGCAGGCAAAGTACGTTGGATCGGTGTCTCGAATTTCAATGTCGAGCAACTGGAACGCGCTCAAGCTATAGCCACAGTCACATCGCTTCAACCTCCATTCTCTCTGGTGCGACCTGAGGCAGAGAGCGCGATCCTGCCTCACGCCCTAAAGAACAATATCGGAGTGCTCGCTTATTCGCCGATGGGATCGGGATTGCTGACAGGTGCGATGACTCGTGATCGCATTGCAAACTTGCCACCAGATGACTGGCGAGTTCGAAATCCCCATTTCCAAGAACCGTTGCTTACTAAAAACTTAGAAATTGCAAAAAAGCTGAAACAGATCGCGAGCCAACATGGCCGATCGACCGGCGAAGCGGCATTGGCCTGGGTATTAAACCATCCTGCTATCACCGCGGCAATCGTTGGTATCCGCACTCCGGAACAAGTCGCGGGTATTCAAGGTGCGATGGAGTTCCGACTAAGTGAATCGGAAATTGCCGAACTTAGGCCACGGGCAGAATGAAAAATACCACAGGTCATTGGGCGGCAACGCTCAGGATCTCAACCGTTTTGATCCTCCGCGTTCAGATCGATCGATTCTCGAATTTGAATCAAGTGAGTGGGACGAGCGGTTCGGTAGTATTCAAAAAGTTGCGAATACGGCTGTTTGGTCGGCAAGTGTAGAAATCGTTGATCCACACCCCACTTGCTCTCCGTAATCACCGTTCCGTCGATCAAGACTCCCTGCACCAAAGCGGTATGAAGGATAGCACCTGCGTCGTTGCGGTAGATCACAATGTCAGCTGGCTTTGGGACAGAAACCACATAGTAGCGGTTGTCGCAAAGAATTCGGTCTACGTCATTCCCCTTCAATAGAAATCGGCCCGCCGTGAAAACCCAACCGTGACAGTTCGCCATCATGTCAGCTGCCTTGCGACGAATGAGAGCGTTTCCAAATTCGGCATATTTTTCCTCTGACTTGGACGCATAGGTGCCGAACACGCTCTCGTCAATAGCCACATGATAAAGTGGAATATTCGTGCCCTCGTCCGTCATTGCGACGGCTCCAAAATTAGGTTCGACTTTCCCCGGAATCGTAACTTCGAGACCAGAAAAGATGAGTTCGTTGCTTCGAACATGGACGCGATAGAATGACCAACCGGACATCATGACCGCTACCAAAACCAACATCCACGCATCACTCGAGCGACGAAGAACCAACGCGGATCCATGAAGTGACTTTGCAATGAAGGCACAGTACATCAACGTCGCGAAAACGAGCAAGCAACCAACGTCGGCAACAATCTCATCCGACTCGGCTAAAATTACTCTCGACGCCTGAAGCAAATCGATCGAGATGACCGCTCCCGCCCCGAACGTCAATAACGTGCAAAGTACCTCGACCCCACGTCGTCGCTTTAGCCCAAATGCCACGCGCCACATGCTTCGAAAGAGCAATAGCAAACTTGTAGCCAGCGTGATCACCAGGGCAGTAATAATGGAATTATTCAATCATGTCTCAGCAGCAAGTGTAATAAATGCCATTTGCCTCAAAAATGGCTATGACTCTGAAACTAACAAACACCGCTGAACTCGAAAGGTTTCGTGAACTGATCGTTATCCACTGCCGAGATTACTTGATCGCCTTCAAAAACGAGTCGTCGAAATCGACCATCCCCTCACCAGTGCCAAACGAGATCGAAGTCGGCTTAGGGGTCAATCCGTACTTGTTGCAGAATTTGCTGACAATCGGCATGGTTTCTTTTCTAAACCTGTCGCTACCAAAGAGAGTAATCGCCTCCTTGGGATCGCCATAAAATCTTGTTTGAGTAACCACTTTTTTCATGTCCGCTAGTTCCAGTTTTGCAAATCGGGCGCCAATTCCAATGAGCGTCTTGTCCGCTGTCGCAGGGTCCGCCATTCGATTGTTCATGGCATAAAAAGTTTCCACCATGGCAGCGGCAAAATCTTTGCCTCCTGGCTTCTTCAGCGAATCTGCACCGACAACGACCATGTCAATGATCTCTTCAGGAATGCTGGACGAATCAAACAAAACTTTTGAGTCGGGACGAGTCACCAACGTTTGCATAACAAAAGGGTTCCAAACCATGATGGATTGGAGGTCGCCTGTTTTCAATTGAAAGGCTTGCGATGCCTTCTCCGGATCCATTTGAGAGAAAGGGAACTTAGCCGGGTCCTTGCCCGCCTTTTCCAAGGCCCGATCAAAACAAAACTGAGAAACGCTTTTCTCCAATCCATGTGTCACTTTGCCAGCCAATGCATCGATCGATTCAATGCCTGAAACGATGCACGCATCGGCCCCATTCGATGTCGAGGTCGGCATGATTGCGACGCTCCTTCGCGAAGCGGCCGGACCGAGGATGTCGATATTGGTGATGCAGACCGCATCTGCATTGGAGTTACCGTACAAAGTAATACAGCTATCGTAGTCAACCAGCTTAAGCTCGATATCCACGTTGTACTTCTTTTCTATCGAGCCCATCTTGCCGGAATCACCATCTATCAACCCGACATCGCTGGCAACGCCAAATACGCTCCACGACGGGTACTCACTCCACGCGAGCACGAACTTCGGCGCAGGGCCTTGTTTACCCTTTGAATCGGCTCCCAATTTGTCAACTGGCCTAGGGTCACATCCCAGCAATGCTGTCGAGATAGCCATCAGCGAGATCCATTGAAAATTCTTCATGTTTGATTTCCTGGTAGGGAGTTTATGAAATACGTATCAGCCACAAAAACACGTTGTGAAATTTCGCAGGCCTAATGGCACTCACTTTTTAGCGGAACGGCGCAAGCCGTCCGGTGAGTGTCCGATAAATGCTGCGAAGCCGGAGGGCTCGCGCCAAACTGCTACAAAACACAATCGATATTGATTGCCATTTTGCGTGCACCGTTTCGCATAAATTAAATTATGCTTCAGGGATCTTCGCATCCTTGGCGGCGGATTCACTGGATTCTTTCTTGGCCGAGATTCCAATGAGAGCATCGAACTCATCGTCAGCGGCATTTTTCTGGGCATACTCCATGAACTCAGATTCCGCCTTCTTGTTGTCCATTCCTGCTAGCTCTCGCGAGATCCTCGCATTGGCACTCGCCTTTTGACGCAGCTCTCGCAATCGGTGCAGCTCTTCGTTTGTACGGTCATTGGAAATACCATTGACCATATCGGCAATTTGCTTTTCTTCGGTAGCGGAAAGAATATCGGCAACCGCATCGTGCTTTTCTTCTTTCAGCTTGTCCAGATCTCTCATCAGTGACTGGATTTGGCTCTTGTGCGAGTTGACGTTGCTCATCAGCTGCTTGAGGTCCGAATCGATTTCCGTTGCTCGCTGTTGCTTTTCAACAAGCGTACTTGTGAAATCTTTAAACGCAGATTGGCATTTCAGATACTCTGGGTCGTTTCGGACGGCCGTAGCATCACCGTTGTATTTGTCTGCAATTTGTTTAGCGCGCGCGGCAGCACCGGACTTTAGCTTTCCCAGCTTTTCAATTTCTCCGGTCAAGCTTCCGAGCTTGTCTTTTTTGCTCTCCTCTTGTGCAATCATGGCGCTAATTGCGTCTTTGTATTCATTGAGTCGCTTCTTTTTTTCCTGAATAATTTTGTCAAAGGTTGCTGAAATGACGGTCGGATTGTTGCTCATCGAATCGGCAGCAGAACTGACTTTGCCAGTAAACATATACCCGATTGCGCGAAAGAAACGGCCAATAGCTGTGAACATCGAATCACTACTCCTGTAGGTTGCTTTTGAAAAAGTATCACAAAGTGGGGGATTGATTGTATCCGCTATGTGGCAAAAAAAACTATTGCTCAAGGCGCGTGTCGAAGTCGAGTGAACCCTCTAAATCTCGCATACGCTCTTCGGTGCGCTTTGCAACACGCAGGGATGCATCGAGTTCGTCCCGAAGTCCTTCTAAGTCGGTGTTCTGCTCTTTGCTCATCAATTCTTGATAGTGCAGGACCGCGGATTGCATGTGCTCGATGCTGACTCGGATCTCTCCAAGCGTGTGCTCGCGTTGCTCTAGGATCTTTTTCTTTTCATCGCCCAGCAGGCGTTCCGCCAGCATCTGCAATTTCAACGACTGCTCCAATTGCTGTGTGGCCGACCAAAAGAGTTGACGGACCTGCTTTACGATTTCGTGACTCTGGATTGCAATTCCAGGCTTCTTCGCAAACTCTTCAAATTCGCTTCGGCAAGTCCGCAGCAGCGTCAAATAGTCCTTGGTCCGAAAGTCACGGTCAGCCCTGAGTCGCAGCTGAAGCTGATCCAACTGGTCCTCTTCGGCCTTGGCCGCCTTTTCCGCATCCTCGCGAAGTATTTTGGCCGCGACGTTCTCTGCAAGGAAAATCACTCGAGTTGCAAGCCAGCCCACGCTCCCCAGTACCAGAGCGAGCCCCACAACATTGAGCGATGTTACACCACTAGAGGCCCATGAAATCAGCCATGCCGAAGCCCCAGCCACCAATGGCAACGCCACCGATGGAGCCCAAAGCAATTCAATAGCGATTCTGGACCGAAAGCCGTTCAAATTTGGATTCTCGAGTTGGAAATGAGTAATGGAGTTTGGCCAGAACCACCCTAGAACCAAGGCGCAGTGATCCTTGGTTTCAGGAAAAAACAGCCCGGCCCCGTGTCAGTAAGGAATCTCGCCCACTCCAAAGGTCACTCGTGTCTCTCCAGTTATGTCCCCTGGAATAGTACGCATTCGCTGCTTTGGAATCCCCGCAGACTCAAGGTATTGTAATGCACCCAAGGCTCGTTTGGCAGCCAAGTCTTTGTTTGCCTCTACGTTTCCAACATTGGACGCATTGCCGCGAATCATGAGGTAGTACCGCGGCCAAGCCTGCAACCGTTCCGCCAATTCGCTCAAAATCAATCGGCTCCGATCCGTCAACGTTGAACTCCCGCGAGAGAAAACCAACTCAGGGACACTCAATGTCCCCACACTCGCCAGCTCGCTCCATTGCCTGTCCGTCAATTCCTTTAGCACCAACTCCTCGCGAATTGCCTCCGACTTTACGCCTGGGTAGAAATCGCGAGACATAATCTGCTTCAACGGCCTATCGAAATAAAGCCGATTCCATTTCCCGTCAACCGGCTCACGCTCGAGAGCGCCTGTCGAAACCAAAACCTTCGATATGCGGTCAAGAATATTTTCAATGTGGATGATCGCACCCGGACGCAATCCGAAATGCGCAAAATTCTCTTGCGTATTCTTCCATTGTATACCCTGAACCATTTTCGCAGCTTGTTCGGACGCCACGCTGAGCTTCGTTAACTTCGCATCATCGAGCATCAACCGCGCCTGCTTGGCTGCATCCCGATAATGGAATAGCGATGTAAAGTAACTTTCGAGCACGGCCTCTGCAACCGGCTCTTGCTTAAGCAGGAAGTCGCGGTTAACAACCAACGTGTCGACTATATATCCCGTGAATTTCGAGCTATCGGTCAGCACGTGCATTGCGTCGTTCTTGAGCACCTGACTCACAAAGGGCTCCCAAACGACATACACATCGTTCGTTCCCGGAGCCACTTTCTCATAACGCTCGATGAGTTTCTCAGGCGAAGCC
>Ga0136611_10002050_pt1 | contig 14001 bp, 8 predicted proteins | sample AntDrymUQ2232306_2_FD_106645 | JGI IMG/M metagenome (GOLD analysis project Ga0136611, IMG submission 106645) | Polar desert sand microbial communities from Dry Valleys, Antarctica - metaG UQ223 (23.06) | ecosystem: Environmental > Terrestrial > Soil > Desert | place: Antarctica: Dry Valley...
GAGCCCGATCCGTCGACCGGGCGTCACGTCGAGGTCGACGTCGCGCAGGATCTCGGTCCGCCCGAGCGCGAGCCGCAGGTCGCGCGCGTGGAGAGACGCAGCTGCGGGCATCGGAGGAATATGCCGCGCACCGGCCGTCGTTGCAAACGACATGCCGTACAACGACGCGCCCGACGGGTGGTGGAAGTCGTTCGTCGACGAGTCGCCGGCGCGGACGGCGAAGCTCGCGATCGTCCGCAAGGACGGGACTCCGCACGTCGCGCCGGTGTGGGTGGATCGTGACGGCGAGCAGATCGTGTTCATGACGTCCGCCGACACGGTGAAGGGGAAGTCGATCCTGCGCGACGGACGCGTCAGCCTGTGCTGGGACGACGACCGTCCGCCGTTCGACTTCGTCACCATCAGCGGCACGACGACGACGTCGACCGACCCGGACGAGCTGCACGAGTGGGCGACCCGGATTGCAGGTCGCTACATGGGGCCCGACAGGGCGGAGGAGCACGGCCGCCGTAACGCCGTCCCGCCCGAGATGGTCGTGCGGGTCACGCCGACGAAGGTCGTCGCCAAGACCGCCGTCGCCGACTGAACAATGGGATGGGGCGCTGCGCAGCGCCGGCCGCGTGCCAGCTCTCCTACGACCGCCAGCGCACAGGAGCGCACCGTCCGAGGCCGTGATGCGACGAGAAGCTTCCCTGGGCCGCTGTTCGGGCCGAAACTCGCATGGCGGGCGCGTGGCCCCGAAGGGGCGAACGGATCAGGCGTGCGACTTCAGGGACTCACTCCAACGAGGACGCCAGCCCGAACTGGCGACAGCGGCCGAAGTCACCGGCTGGCGCTCCGGCTCGGCAACCCGACAGGGAAACGAGCGGCGCAATCGTCGGCAATCGCGCCGAGGCCCGGTCGTGCGAACGTCGGAGGCGGCAACGACAGAACGCCCGGGTCCTCGCCGCTCGGCATCATCGATCAGTTGCCGAGGCAACTGCGGTGAGCCACGGAGTGAGGGCCGCTAGCTCGACAACGATTTCTCGCGCAGGATCTCTTCGATGCCCGAGAGCGCATCGCCGCCGTCGGCGTCTCTGAGTCCATCGTGACCCCGGTCAAGGTTGGCCATCGTGCAGGTTCCGGAGATGTTGTCAATCCGCTGCATCCGGATGACCGACGGCACAGGCGTGTCGTCGACGAAGGTTCGAATCCGGTCAATTGCGCCCCTGCGCGTCGTGTCGATGACAACCACGTCGTCGCCGCGCCGTTCAACGACGAGGCCGGTCTGATCGTCGGTACCAGCAACTACCGCGCTCGTGCCCTCTCGCGCGACCGCCACCACAACGAACTCCTCGTCCGGGGCGTCGAACAGGTCGAAGAGCGCCTCGAGATCTGACCGGGCGTTCAACCGGCTCGCGCCGACGGATACCAACGAGTCCAGATCCGCCTCGGCGTCCGCAAGGACCGCGACAATCGACGAGCGATCGAGGAACACGGCGACCGCAGCGAGCTCCTCGAGCGACAGCGTCATCACGTCGTCGTCGGTTTCGGCGAGCACGGAGGCGTCCGCCAAGGACACGCGCAGCAGAATCAAGAGCTCGTCGACAGTGATGGGAACCTGACGCGCCGGGACATTCCGCGCAAGCAGCGAACGTTTGCCCGGCTCGCCGATCAGCTCGACTGCGGGACCCGCAATGACGGCACCGGGTCCCAGACAGACGGTACGAACTGCGAGGATGTTGAACGGATCCGATGGCTTCACCGGAACCGCATCGAGTCCGCCCGCTTCCTTCGCAAGCGCATCAACGAGTTCGCTCAGCGGCGCTGCGTCACTGATCGTGATCATTTCATCGACGTGGACGAGCACCGCATTGGTGCCGTCATGGATCCAGCGCGCCGCCACGACACTTCCGCCGACGCCGAGACGCATGTCGAGCACCAACCGACCGCTGCAGAGCAGTCGGAGAGCGACGTCATCGATGTCGACCTGTGACGAGACAGGCGACGCGAGACCGGGGCGGACGAGACCAGCGGCGACCGGCGACCACGGTTGTACTTCGATGCTGCGCTCCCCTGCGGCGCGCGCAAGGCCAGCGGCGGCGAAGCTTCTCGAACCGCTCAAAACGAATTCCAGTAGTCGACTGCGTCTCCGATGGAGTGGAGCGGGTGCGTCACCATCTGATGAATGGTTTCGCCGGCAACGGCCACATTCTGCGCACCTTCGCCGTGTTGCCCGGCGAACGACTCGTCGTGGAACGCTGCGACGTCATCGCTCGTCCACGCCTCACCGATGTATGCGCCTGTGGTCTGGAACATCGTCGTCTTCCCGTCCATACTCAGCTGGTGGATGTCCTCGAGAGCGCTGTAGTCGCCAGTGCGGATCGCTTGATCGAACGCACCGATCGTCTGGGCAGTCACCTGGTTCATGTTTCCGATCGAAACCTGGCGATACCCGTGGTCACCGAGCGTCGCCATGCCGATGGAGTCGACGAGCGCAAAGATGCTCCCGCCGGGCACGACCGAGAAGCTGGACTGGCCGGCGGCGAACATGGAGCCCGCAACCACCTTGGACCCCGTGTTGTCGATCATGGGGCTTCCGAGGGCGACAGTGAGGAAATCAAGAGCTGGCGCCACGGCGGGGTTCCCGAGCACGCGTGAGAGCCGTCCCAGCGCACGTGCCCACCTGCCACCCTTCAACGCGTCGACGCGTTTGAGCCAGCGTCCCCACAGCTTCTTGTCCTTTCGTAGCTGCCTCAGGATCGCCTTGTCCGTCTTGGTGACCCGGCCGCGCCCGCGCCCGATCCGTTGATGCTTCTTCAGTTGCTCCTCGAGCCTCTCGCCAGTCGCCGAGTACTTCTTCTTCACACGGGCGATCGTCGCCTCGAGAGCTTGGTCACTCCCGACCCAGACACCCGACACCAGTCCCAGCGTGCCGAAGACGGTGCTCGCACGTTCCTGCATGTCGCGCCACAGGAGCGTGCAGCGAGCTCGCATCTCGCCGGCCACGGCCCGCAGACGGCCGACCGGCTCGCGAGACTTTTCAGCTCCGGCTGATAGCGCCGCCTGCACGGCGCTACGGTCCTCCGGTCGCATCGGCGGACACTGCATCCCACCGACCTTGCCGCTCACCGTCGACAGCCGCTCCGCCGCTGCCGTCACAGCATCTGCCGCGGCCTTCACTCCTGCGAGGTCGAACTCGATCAAGCCCACCTCGTCACACACCGCTTTCGCGACGAGCCGCTGCGACGCGACGTTGCTCTTCCACGACGGCGAGCCGTTGGCGTTCTTCCCGTTGCGCGTGCACGAGATCGGCTGCCCGCGCTCGTGTGACGGCGGCGGCGCGCCGAACCGCATCGGCTCCCTCTGCCGCGCGCCGCTGCTCTCGGCGCAACTCGGCTTTCGCACGCGACGCGAACGTGCCCGAGAAGATCACTGACTCGACGCGGGTGGAGATGGGACGAGCGATCTCGTCGATCTCGTCGGCCCGAGCGTCGAGCCAAGCGGCAAGCGCCTCGTAAGCGCCGGGGTCAAGGCTCAGGATGTCCACGCGCACCAGCGTCACACATCCCGATCCCGTCGAGCGTCAGGTGGAAGACACTTCTCGTCGATCAAATTGATTGCCGTGTTGTCCAAGCTCGGAGGAGCCAGATCCCGAGCTGCGGGCGGGAATCGAGGATGAGGTCGGGCGCCCACGAACGTTGCGCGACGGCGGCGGTCGGCCGGAACGACTCACACGAGCCGCGCAATCGGATCTCGAGAGGCTGGATCTATGGCCGGCGACGAGACCACACCATCCGACCGCCCGTCGAGATGTCCCGGTGACCCACTGCCCTGGGCTTCAGGTTGAAAGCCTCCCGGCAGTGCGTCTGGGCACCGATTTCCGCGGAATCCGAAGAGATCCGTGCCCAGAGGCGTCGGTGGGGAGATCGGTGCCCAGACGGACCGCGACGGGGATCGCCCGCAGGCCCCTGCCGATACCCTGAACGACCCCGTGTCAACTGTCGTGTCCACGCCGCTCGGGTCGCTCGCCGGGCTGCCGTCGCTGCTCCGCAACGAACCCGGTCTCACAGCCGCCTTCGGTGATCCGCAGGCGGTCGTCGCCGTACCCGAGGCGGCACGGGCGATGGCGATCGCGGCGCTCAGCCAGATCGGCGGGCGCCGGCCGCTGCTCGTCGCCTGCCCGACGGGGAACGACGCAGGGCAGCTCTACGACGACCTCCGCCAGTACGTCGGACCGGACGAGGTCTTGTTGTTCCCGGCGTGGGAGACGCTGCCCTTCGAGCGGGTCAGCCCGAGCGTGGAGACGATGGGTCGCCGGCTCGAGGTGCTGTGGCGCCTGCGCAATCCGGAGCGCTGCCCAGCAGTTGTCGTCACCGGCGTGCGCGCACTTCTGCAGAAGCTCGGCCCCGGCGCGCTCGCAGCCGAGCCGGTCTGCGTGAAGCCCGGTGACATCCTCGACGCGGACGAGTTGCTCGAGCGACTCGTCATGTGCGGCTATCGCCGCGAGGAGCTCGTCGAGCATCGCGGCGAGGTCGCCCGCCGCGGCGCGATCATCGACGTGTTCCCCTCGACCGGGGACGCGCCGGTGCGCATCGACCTGTGGGGCGACGAGGTCGACCGCCTGACCGAGTTCGCGGTCAACGACCAGCGCAGCACTGATGACCTCACCGAGGTGCTGATCTTCCCGGCGCGCGAGGTCGTGCCCAGCGACGAGGTCCGTGACCACGCCCGTGCACTCGTCGCGGACGAGCCGTGGGGTCGCGAGCAGTGGGAGCGGCTCGCGGAGGGCACGTTCTTCGACGGCATGGAGAGCTGGCTCCCGTGGTTGGTCGACGACGACGTGCTGGTCACGGACGTCGCACGCGACGCGGCGCCGACGTCGAAGGTCGTGCTCGTCGAGCCGCGCCGGATGCGCGACCGCGCGAACGATCTCCTGGCCGAGGAGGACGACCTCGCCCGCAGCCTCGCGAGCACCTGGGCACGCGACCCGGACAAGGAGTTCCCCCGCCTCCACGCCGAGACCGACCGTCTGCTGAAGACCGGTCAGCAGATGTGGACGATCAGCGCGACGCCCGATCGCCCCGATGCACCCGTGATCAACGCGACCGGGTGGGGACCCGTCGTCGACGATGGCGAAGGATTGTCGAACCGGCTGCGCGACCTCCTCGCCGACAAGGCGACAGTCGTCGTCGCAGCGGACGGCGACGGGTCCGCGCAGCGCCTCGCACAGATGCTCCGCGACCGCGGGCTCGACTTCAGGACCGTCACCGGCGACAAGGCGTCGCACGACCGCACGGACCTCACGAAGCCCGGGGGCTACGTCGTCACCGCGCCGCTCCACCGCGGGTGCTGGGTCCCGGGGGCAAAGGTCGCGGTCGTCGCCGAGGCCGACCTCACCGGCCGCCGCCGCACGCACCGCCAGCCGCGCCCGCGCAAGCGCCAGAGCCTCGCGTTCTTCGAGGACCTGAAGCCCGGCAACTACGTCGTTCACTACCAGCATGGCGTCGGCCAGTACGAGGGCATGGTCAAGCGCACGATCGGCGGGATCGAGCGCGACTACCTGCTCCTCGCGTACAAGGGCGGCGACAAGCTGTACGTGCCGAGCGACCAGATCGACGCGCTGCGCCAGTACATCGGCGGCGAGACGCCGACGCTGCATCGCCTGGGCGGCGCCGACTTCGCGAAGGCGAAGGCCAAGGTCCGCAGCGCGGTGCGCGAGATCGCGCAGGAGCTCGTGGTGCTGTACCAGAAGCGGGTCAACGCGAGCGGCCACGCGTTCGCGCAGGACACGCCGTGGCAGTCACAGCTCGAGGACGCGTTCCCGTACGCGGAGACGCCGGACCAGCGCAAGGCGATCGACGACGTGAAGGTCGACATGGAGCGCCCCTACCCGATGGACCGCCTGCTGTGCGGCGATGTCGGCTTCGGCAAGACCGAGGTCGCCATCCGTGCCGCGTTCAAGGCGATCCAGGACGGCAAGCAGGTCGCGGTGCTCGCGCCGACGACGCTCCTCGCGACCCAACACGGCAACACGTTCGCCGACCGCTTCGCCGGTTTCCCGATCCGGGTCGAGGTGCTCAGCCGCTTCCTCACGAACAAAGAGGCGAAGAAGGTGATCGAGGGGCTGGCGAGCGGCGAGGTCGACTGCGTCATCGGCACCCACCGCCTCCTCCAGGACAGCGTGAAGTTCAAGGACGTCGGCCTCCTCGTCGTCGACGAGGAGCAGCGCTTCGGCGTGCAGGCCAAGGAGGCGATGAAGAAGCTGAAGGTCAACGTCGACGTGCTCACGTTGTCCGCGACGCCGATCCCGCGCACGCTCGAGATGAGCCTCGTCGGCATCCGCGACCTGTCGCTGCTGCAGACGCCGCCGGCCGACCGGATGCCGATCCTCACGTACGTCGGCGAGTACGACGAGCGCGTCGCGGTCGAGGCGATCCGCCGCGAGCTGCTCCGTGAGGGCCAGGTCTTCTGGGTGCACAACCGCGTCAACACCATCTCGATGGCGGCCGAGCGGCTGCGCGAACTCGTGCCCGAGGCGCGCATCGCCGTCGCGCACGGCCAGATGGACGAGGGCTCGCTCGAGCAGGTCGTGGTCGACTTCTGGGAGGGTCGCTTCGACGTCCTCGTGTGCACGACGATCATCGAGAGCGGCATCGACATGCCGACGGTCAACACCCTCGTCGTCGAGCGCGCGGATCTGCTCGGCCTCGGCCAGATGCACCAGCTGCGCGGCCGCGTCGGTCGCAGCGGCTCGCGCGCGTATGCGTACCTCTTCTACCCGCAGGAGGCGCGCCTCACGGAGGAGGCGTACGAGCGGTTGCGCACGATCGGCGAGTCGACCGACCTCGGCAGCGGCTTCAAGATCGCGATGCGCGACCTCGAGATCCGCGGCGCCGGCAACCTGCTCGGCGAGTCGCAGAGCGGCCACATCGCAGCCGTCGGCTACGACCTCTACTGCCAGATGGTCACGGAGGCCGTCGGCGAGATGAAGGGCGAGCCCGTCGTGAAGCCGCCGTCGGAGATCAAGCTCGACGTGCCGACCGACGCATATCTGCCGAAGGACTACGTCACGAAGGAGGAGCTGCGGCTCGAGGCGTACCGCCGACTCGCCGGCGTCACGACCCCGGCCGAGGTCGACGACATTCGCGAGGAGTGGGAGGACCGGTACGGCCCCGTGCCCGAACCCGCGGCGTCACTGCTCCATGTGGCGTACCTGCGCGCGGAGGCGCACCGGCTCGGACTGCGCGACATCTCGATCACGGGCGCGCAGGCGCGGCTCGCCCCGCTGCAGCTCAAGGTCAGCGAGACGATGCGTCTCCGCCGGCTGAGCCGCAACGCGCTCTACAAGGAGGACCAGGAGCAGCTCGTCGTCCCGATCGAGCGCGGCCGGGAGCCGGCCGAGTTCCTCGTCACCCTCCTCCGCGAGCTCGTGCCGGTAGGTTCTGCGGCGTGAAGCGGACACTCGCCGGCTGGACTGCGTGCGCCCTCGTCGCGACGGCGGCGCTGTCCTCGTGCGCGACGTTCGAGGAGGACTCGAACGTCGCCGTCGTGAACGGGACGGAGCTGTCGGAGGAGACGCTCGCGCAGATGGCCGAGAGCGACATGATGAGCCGGGTCTTCCAGTCGCCGCCCACCGGCGGAGTCATCGACGGCGGTGAGCTGCGCAGCCTGCTCAGGGTCTGGGCGCTCTACGAGATCTACGACCAGACCGGGCTGCTCGACGAGGCGACGAAGGAGCAGGCGCGCGCCCAACTCGCGACCGAGTTCGGTGACTCGTGGGAGAGCGCGCCGGCCGAGATCCGGGAGCTGGCCGCGCGCAGCGGCGCCCTGAGCGCCCTCGACAACCAGGGCGTGCTCGACCCGACAGTGCTGCAGAACGCCGAACGGGACGCAGTCGTGCGGATCGACCCGAAGTACGGGTACTGGGACGCCGCGACGACGTCGATCCAGCCGATCGGCGTCGCCGGCCCCGTCGCCGGCGGCTGACGTGGCGTGAGGCCGCAGGTCACCGTCGTCGGCCTCGGCCCAGGCGACGCGAGGTTCGTGACACGGCAGACGGTGGATGCGATCCGCGACATCGCGCCGCGGTTCCTGCGCACGTCGCAGCACCCGAGCGCGCACCTCGTGCTCGACGCTCCCGGCGGAGCGACCACGTTCGACCCGCTCTACGAGAGCGCCGGCCGGTTCGAGGACGTGTACGGCGCGATCACCGACGAGCTGGTCGACGCCGCCGTCACGCACGGGCACGTGCTCTATGCCGTGCCGGGCTCGCCGCTGGTCCTCGAGCGCAGCGTCCGTCAGCTGCTGTTGCGTGAGGACCTCGAGGTGGAGGTGCTCCCCGCGATGTCGTTCCTCGACCTCGCGTACGCGGCGCTCGACATCGACCCGGTGGAGGCCGGCGTCCGGCTCGTGGACGGACACGAGTTCACCACGGCCGCAGTCGGCGACCGCGGGCCGCTCCTCGTGGCGCACACGCACGCCAACTGGGTCTTGAGCGACATCAAGCTCGCAGTCGACGACGCCGCTGGCGACGAGCCGGTCGTCATCCTCCAGCGGCTCGGCACGCCCGAGCAGGCGGTGGTCCACACGACGTGGGCGGAGCTCGATCGGACCGTCGACGCCGACCACCTCACGAGCGTCTTCGTCCCGCGCCTCGCCGCACCCGTGGGTGCCGAGCTCGTCCGCTTCCACCAGGTCGCGCGCACCCTGCGCGAGCGCTGCCCGTGGGACCAGGAGCAGACGCACGAGTCGCTCGTCCGTTACCTGCTCGAGGAGACGTACGAGGTCGTCGACGCCCTGCAGGCACTCGATCCCGCCGACCCCGCGACCGACGACGCCCTCGTCGAGGAGCTGGGTGACCTGCTCTACCAGATCGAATTCCACGCGACGATCGCCGAGCAGGAGGGCCGGTTCACGATGGCCGACGTCGCTCGCGGAGTTCACGACAAGCTCGTCCGCCGGCACCCGCACGTCTTCGGCGATGTGGATGCGGCGGACTCTGCGACGGTGCTGAAGAACTGGGACGCGATCAAGCGCGAGGAGAAGCAGCGCACGAGCGTCTTCGACGGCGTCGCGACGTCACAGCCGTCGCTCAGCTACGCGCACACGGTGCAGCGAAAGGCGGCGAAGGTCGGCTTCGACTGGCCGGACGTCGGCGGTGCCCTCGCCAAGATCCCGGAGGAGGCTGCGGAGCTCGTGGAGGCGGCGCAGTCGGCCGATCACGACGCCATCTCCGAGGAGCTCGGCGACCTCCTGTTCGCCGTGGTGAACGTTGCGCGGCATCTCGACGTCGAGCCGGAGACGGCGCTTCGGGCGGCGACGCAGAAGTTCCGCCGCCGGTTCGAGCACGTGGAGCGCCTCGCTCGGGAGCGGGCGATCGACCTGCACGCGACGGACCTCGCCACGCTCGACTCGCTGTGGGACGAAGTCAAGAAACGTGAGTGACCCACGCTCGGGCGGAGCGCGAACTGAAGACAGAATCGTCCGCCGGCGCGACGTTCGTCTTCACTTCGTTCACAGGGCAGTTGCCGGCGCTTCGCTACCGTGACGCGCATGAGCGAGATCGTGAACGTCGTCGGCCGCGAGATCCTCGATTCGCGGGGAAACCCGACGGTCGAAGTGGAGGTCGAGCTCGAGAGCGGGTTCACCGGCCGTGCTGCGGTCCCGTCGGGCGCGTCGACCGGCGAGCACGAGGCGGTCGAGCTCCGCGACGGCGGTTCGCGCTACCTCGGCAAGGGCGTCCAGAACGCGGTCGGGTTCGTCAACGGCGAGATCGCCGAGCTCCTCCAGGGCTTCGACGCGCTCGACCAGCGCTTCGTCGACATGGAGCTGATCTCGCTCGACGGCACGGGCAACAAGGCGCGGCTCGGCGCGAACGCGATGCTCGGTACGAGCCTCGCCGTGGCGAAGGCTGCGGCCGCCGAGCTCGAGATGCCGCTGTACCGGTACGTCGGTGGGGCGAACGCGCACGTCCTGCCCGTGCCGATGCTCAACGTCCTCAACGGCGGCGTGCACGCGGACAATTCGATCGACTTCCAGGAGTTCATGCTGATGCCGCTCGGCGCGCCGAGCTTCCGCGAGGCGTTGCGCTGGGGCACGGAGACGTACCACACGTTGAAGAAGGTGCTCCACGACCGCGGCCTGTCGACCGGGGTCGGCGACGAGGGCGGGTTCGCGCCGAACCTCGCGACGAACGAGGACGCGGTGAAGCTACTCGTCGAGGCGATCGGGCAGGCGGGCTACACGCCGGGCGAGGACATCTCGATCGCGATGGATCCGGCCGTCAGCGAGCTGTACCGCGACGGCCGCTACCACCTCGAGGGCGAGGACAAGGTGCTGACGAGCGGCGAGCTCGTCGCGTACTGGACGCGTCTCGTCGACACGTACCCGATCGTGAGCCTCGAGGACGGCATGGCCGAGGACGACTGGGACGGGTGGGCTGCGCTGTCGGGCGCCCTGCGCGATCGCGTGCAGCTCGTCGGCGACGACCTGTTCGTGACGAACGTGACGCGCCTGCGGATGGGCATCGAGCGGCGCGTCGCGAACAGCGTGCTCGTGAAGGTCAACCAGATCGGGACGCTGACGGAGACGCTCGACACGGTCGAGCTCGCCACGGCGAACGGCTACACGAGCGTGATGAGCCACCGCAGCGGCGAGACCGAGGACGCCACAATCGCCGACCTCGCCGTCGCGACCAACTGCGGCCAGATCAAGACCGGTGCGCCGGCGCGCAGCGATCGCGTTGCGAAGTACAACCAGCTGCTGCGGATCGAGGAGCAGCTCGGCGAGTCCGCCGCCTTCCGCGGCCGCACGGCGCTCAACCCGCGCTGAAGATGCACCGACCACGAGACGCGGCGAGGGAAGCGCAGCGACGAGCCGCAGGAGGGAGCAGGCGAAGCGCAGCGGAGCCCAGTCCCGACCACCAAAAGGGTGACAGCGGCCGCGACGCTGCGCGTGCCACACTGACCGCGATGAGCAACGGCCACAAGACGAGCGCGATCGTGCGCCCGAAGCAGGCCGTGCGGCGCGTCCAATCGAACGACCACACGCGCCTGTCGGACTTCACGCGCCCGATCGAGAAGACGAAGCAGCTCGTCCAGCGCAAGGGCAACCGCTGGCTGCTCGCGCTGGTGGCGCTCGTCGTCATCGCCGCGCTCCTCGGCGCGCTCTTCGTGCTCCCCGTGCAGGCATGGCTGCGTCAGGAGGACGACCTGACGGCGAAGCGCGCGCAGCTCGAGGTGCTCGACGGCGCGAACGCGCAGCTCGAGACCGAGGTGGAGCGGCTGAAGGGTGCCGAGGGCGCGAAGGAGGCGGCGCGCGACGAGCTCGGCCTCGTCGCGCCGGGCGAGATCCGGATCTCGATGCTCGACGTCGCGCAGGCGCCGGCGAGCCTGCCGGCCGGGTGGCCGTACGACGCGGTGACGCAGATCGTCGCGACACGTGCGAAGCAGGCGCAGGCGCCGCCGCCGACGGTCGCAGCGGCCACGACGACGACGCCCGTGGAGGGCACTGAGACGACGCCGCCGACGACCGCCACGTCGATCCCCGGCACGACCGCCGCTCCCTGAGGTCCGGTCCGGTACAGTCCGGTCCGTTCGCCGAATCAGGGGGTTGTGAAGTGGCCGGAAGCATCCTGGGCAATCGCGTTCTTCGTCGCGAGGACCCGAAGTTCCTCACCACCGGGGGCGTCTACGTCGACGACATGATCGAGCCGATGCTCGACAACGCCGCTCACGTGACGTACGTGCGATCGAGCCTCGCCCACGGGAAGATCCTCGGCATCGACTCGAGTGCCGCGCTCGAGATGCCCGGTGTGCTCGGCGTGTACACCGCCGCCGACCTCGGCCTCGAGGACGGACCCAGCCCGTTCAACCCGATGGTCAAGCGCGGACTCCTGGCGAGCGACAAGGTGCGCTTCGTCGGCGAGCCGGTCGCTGCCGTCGTGACGGAGATGGCGAACCAGGGCGAGGACGCCGCAGAAGCCGTCATCGTCGACTACGAGGCACTTCCCGTGCTGGTCGACATGGAGGAGGCGATGACCTCGACGAACCTCATCTACGACGAGGCCGGCAGCAACGTCGTGTTCGACTCGACTGCGCTCGGCATGCCGGACCTCACCGGCGACGAGTTCTTCGCGGACTGCGAGGTCAAGGTGACCGCGCGCTACGTCAACCAGCGAGTCGCGCCGTGCCCGCTCGAGGTGCGCGGCTCGGCTGTCGCGTGGATCGACGGTCGCCTCTACCAGTGGCTGAGCACCCAGGGCGCGCAGTCGGCACGCGACACCATCAAGGCGGTCAACGGCCTCGGCGACGACGGCGTGCGCGTCATCACTCCGGACGTCGGCGGCGGCTTCGGCGCCAAGATCACCTGCTACCCCGAAGAGGCGCTCCTCGGCGTCATCGCGAAGAAGGTCGGCCGTCCGCTCAAGTGGAGAGAGACCCGCTCGGAGAGCATGATGGTCCTCGGCCACGGGCGTGCGCAGATCCAGTACGTGACCATCGGCGGGAGCCGTGACGGCAAGGTCACGCACTACCGGCTGCACGTCCTGCAGGACTGCGGCGGGTTCGCCGAGATGGGGACGATCCTCGCGCCGTTCATGACGCGACCGATGTCGTCGGCCGTGTACGACATCCCGAACATCGAGTGCCGCACGACGAGCATCGTCACCAACACGACCCCGACCACCGCATATCGCGGGGCCGGCCGGCCGGAGGCAACTGCCGCAGCCGAGCGAGCGATGGACATGTTCGCGCTGGAGATCGGGATGGATGCGGCAGAGGTCCGGCGCAAGAATCTGATCTCGAAGTTCGAGGAGGCGCACACGACGTCGATCGGCCAGGCGTACGACGTCGGCGACTTCGAGGGCGCGCTCGACAAGGTCCTCGCGACCGCCGGCTACACGCAGCTGCGCGCCGAGCAGAAGGCGCGTCGCGAGTCCGGCGACGCGAAGCAACTCGGGATCGGCGTGAGCGTGTACGTCGAGATCACGGGCGGGATCGCTCCTTTCGGAGAGCACGCCAAGATCGAGGTCAAGGACGACGGTGGCGCGGTGGTCTACACGGGCACCTCCCCGCACGGCCAGGGTCACGTCACGTCGTGGAGCATGCTCGCCTCAGAGCAGACGGGGATCCCGATGGACAAGATCGACGTCGTGTGGGGCGACACCGACCTCGTCCCGTCCGGCCTCGGCACCATGGGCTCACGCTCGCTCCAGCAGGGCGGCGCTGCTGTCTACCAGGCCGCTGCCGAGCTCGTCGACGACGCGCGCAAGCTCGCGGCGCGCCTGCTCGAGGCGGACGACGCGGACGTGGTGCTCGACAAGGACAACGGTGCGTTCCACGTCACCGGCACCCCAGCCGTGTCGAAGACGTGGGCCGACCTCGCGGTCGCGGCGAAGGGCGACGCGGAGATGCCGGAGGGGCTGCAGCGCGCCGCGTACTTCCAGGCGGCCGGCGCGACCTTCCCGTTCGGAGCGCACGTCGCCGTCGTCGAGGTCGACGTGGAGACCGGCGAGGTCACCCACCTCCGCCACGTCGCCTGCGACGACGCCGGTCGCGTGCTCAACCCGATGCTGCTCGAGGGCCAGATCCACGGCGGCGTCGCACAGGGCACGGCGCAAGCGCTGCTCGAGGAGGTCCGCTACGACAGCGAGGGCAACCCGATCACGTCGAACCTCGCCGACTACGGGTTCATCTCCGCAGCCGAGCTGCCGAGCATCGAGGTCGTCCACATGGAGACCCCGACGTACATCAACCCACTCGGCGCGAAGGGCATCGGCGAGAGCGGCACCATCGGCTCGACGCCGGCGGTGCAGTCCGCAGTGATCGACGCAGTGAGCCACCTCGGCGTGAAGCACATCGACATGCCGGCAACCGCCGAGCGCGTCTGGAACGCGATCGCTGCCGCAAAGGGCCGACAGCGCAGATTCTCCTCAGGCGAGTTACCGTCGCAGTATGCCCACGTACACGCTTCCCGACCTGCCCTACGACTACAGCGCGCTCGAGCCGCACCTGTCCGGGC
>Ga0136611_10002051_pt1 | contig 14000 bp, 18 predicted proteins | sample AntDrymUQ2232306_2_FD_106645 | JGI IMG/M metagenome (GOLD analysis project Ga0136611, IMG submission 106645) | Polar desert sand microbial communities from Dry Valleys, Antarctica - metaG UQ223 (23.06) | ecosystem: Environmental > Terrestrial > Soil > Desert | place: Antarctica: Dry Valley...
ACCGCACGCCGACGAGGGAGTTGTCGTAGCAGGGGCGCGGCAGATAGAATCATTGGACCTGGCCTCGGAGCACGAGGATGCCATGACTTGTTGAGCCGTGCCGCGGGTGCGGCGGCCCTTGCAAGGCCCGATACCTCAGTGGTGAGCAAGAAGATTGAACATCCAGAATGGCAGGGGGCGGGCTGCGGCCCGCGGGCAGGCACGGAGACCTGCCCCTACCCGGCTCAAGGGTGGCGCCCACCGCTGTAATGCCCGAGGGGTCGAATCCGCTACTGTGTGTGCTCCGACTCAGGACAATCTCACTCGAATTTGAGATGGTATAGCGATGGGCAGTTAAGTGGCTGATAACAGATACAGGCGCAAGCCCGGAGATCGGGTGGTTCGGGTCGCAAAGCCGCTGCGCGAGACGGTGCGGATCAGGGGACCCAAGTTACGGAGGCGCGGGCCGAAGCCAGCTCTAGTGTTCGTTGCCGGCTTCGCAGCCCTCATCCTGATCGGCACCATACTGCTCAGCTTGCCCGCGGCGAGCCGCAGTGGTGACAGGACGAGCCTGGTCGATGCCCTGTTCACGGCCACTTCCGCCGTGTGCGTGACGGGGCTCGTTGTGGTCGACACCGCGACCCATTGGACCTCCTTCGGGCAGGTGGTGATCCTGGTGCTGATCCAGCTCGGCGGCTTTGGCTTCATGACATCCTCTATCGCACTCCTTCTGCTCATCGGGCGGCGTCCCCGGCTTCGGGAGCGAATGCTCGCCGGGGAGTCGATGGGTGGGAGCACGCTGGGGGGAACCCTGCGGCTCGTCAGGCGCGTGGCGGCAACGACGGCGATCATCGAGTTGATTGGGGCGTTGATGCTGCTCCTCGCTTTTTCCAGGCATGCCTCATTCGGCATCGCCTCCTGGTGGGGGGTTTTCCACAGCGTTTCGGCTTTCAACAACGCCGGGTTCGATATTCAGGGCGAGTTCCGAAGCGTGACGGCATACCAGCGGGACTGGACGGTGCTGGTACCCCTCGCTGGGCTGATCATCCTTGGCGGCATCAGCTACACGGTGCTTGCGGACGTAGCCAGGCGGCGATCATGGCGGCGCCTATCGGTCGACACGAAGCTTATCCTCAGCACGTCCGCCGTGCTGCTGCTCGCCGGAACCGCGATGATGCTGGCGACGGAGGCCGCGAACCCGTCCACACTCGGACCCCTGACCTGGCCTGACAGGCTCCTGAACGCTGCCTTCCACAGTGTCTCGTTGCGCACCGCCGGCTTCAACGCTGTCCCGATGTCCGAGTTGCACGAGCAAACCCAGTTCTTCAACATGGCGCTGATGTTTATCGGGGGGGCATCCGGCTCGACGGCGGGCGGTATCAAGGTGCAGACTTTCAGCCTGCTCTTCTTGGCTATCCTTGCGAGCATTCGGGGGAGCGACTATGTCGTCGCCTTCGGGAGAGAGATTCCCCACGCTCAAGTCTATCGAGCGCTCTCGGTTGCGTTGCTCGCGGTTGCTATGGTGTTCGCGGTGGCGCTGATCCTGACTGTCACGGAGCCGTTCGGATTCACCGACGTGTTCTTCGAGGCCGTCTCTGCGTTCGGGACGGTCGGTTTGAGCACGGGCATCACGCCCGAGCTCAGTATCTGGGGGAGGTTCATCGTGATGGCGACGATGTTCGTTGGCCGCCTCGGCCCTCTGACGCTGGTGCTCGCCCTGGCGGCACGCGCGGACAGGCCGAACTACCGATACGCGTCGGGTACGTGCAAGATAGGATGAGAGGAGTGCTTGATGCCACAACAGGTCATTGTTCTGGGATTGGGACGGTTCGGCAGCGCCGCCGCCCAGGAGCTGGAGCGCCTCGGTCACGAGGTTTTAGCGGTGGATATGGACATACGGGCGGTGGAAGAGATCGCCGATCATGTCACCCAGGCCGTGCGCGCCGATGCCACCGATCCCGAGGCGCTACAGGAGCTCGGCGCCCAGGACTTCGATGCGGCGATCGTTGGGACGAGCAGCGACCAGCGGGCGAGTATTTTCATGACGGTGCTCCTGAAACGTATGGGGGTGGGGTTCGTGCTGGCGAAAGCCCAGGACGCACTGCACGGGGACATACTCAAGATGGTGGGCGCGGACCGGGTGGTCTATCCAGAGCGCGAGACCGGGACGAGGGTAGCGCACAGCTTCAGCCTGTCCATGGTCGTGGATTACTTCGAGGTAGCGCCGGGTTACGGCATGGAGAAGCTGACCACGATTGCGTTCGCGGGCAAGACCCTGCAGGATTTGGACCTGAGCGGGCGCTATGGCGTCACGCCGATCTTCCTGCGGCGCGGTGACCAGGTCACAGTAAACCCCCATCATCACGAGCGGCTCGAGGCGGGTGACGAGTTAACTATCGCGGGGCCTGATGAACGGCTGGAGAAGCTACGCCCCTGACCGCCTGGCGGCGCCGCCCGCCCGAGGTGCCGATACGGTGCCGTTCCCGGTGCGCAAGCCACTTTTCACCCAAGATCCTCGGATATCTGGCTCGGAACGAAAACGCGGGCCAATTGCCTTCGAGTGCCGCGTGGTAGCATGACTTGTCGGCGGTCGCAGTTCCCTTCGGATGGCCAACCAGCCATCTCCTGATTCTGCCGGCCGACAAACACACCATACCAGCGATACCGCACTGGAGAACCTGACGATGACGCACCCCTTGCCCGAAGGTTACGCCGTGCGCCCCGCAAGCCCCGCCGACGTTGACGCCGTGCTGGAGCTCATCACCGCGTGCGACCTCCTGGACTTCGGCGAGCCGGACTACACGCGCGAGGACCTGTTGGAGGAGTGGGGGGAGATAGAGCTATCTACCGACTCCTGGCTGGTCCACGGCCCGAGCGGACAACTGGCGGGCTACATCAAGGTCGACCATCGCGATCACGTCCGCCTCGGAGCGGACGGATATGTGCATCCCGATCAGCGGGGCAGAGGCATCGCCACGCACCTGATCGAGCGCACGGAGTCGCGGGCGCGCGAGCTTGCGCCGCTCGCACCACCGGGGATACGCGTCACGCTCGGCAATGCTACCAACAGCGCCGACGAGCAGGCCGTGGCATTGCTGCGGGCGCGGGGCTACACACTCGCCCGCCGCTTCTGGCGCATGGCTATCGAGATGGACACGCCGCCCGCTCCGCCGGAACTCCCTTCCGGGATCACGATCCGAACTATCCGGCCTGGCGAGGAGTATCGAGCCGTGTACGAGGCGCAGCAGGAATCCTTCAGGGACCACTGGGGCTTCGTGCCGCGCTCCTTCGAGTCGTGGATGCGCCGCACCGAGAGCGCGAGCTTTGACCCCAGTTTGTGGTTCCTCGCCGAAGAGCGCGGGGGGATCGCCGGGGTCGCGCTCTGCACGACGTTCCTCGAACAGGGGTGGGTGCAGACGCTGGGCGTGCGGAAACCGTGGCGGCGGCGGGGGGTGGCACTCGGCCTGCTGCGGCACGCGTTCGGGGAGGTCCATCGGCGCGGGCGGCGCTCGGTGGCGCTCGGCGTGGACTCCGAGAGCCCGACGGGGGCGACGAAGCTGTATGAGAAGGCGGGGATGCGCGTAATACGCCAGTTCGACATCTACCACCTTGAGGTGCGACCCGGACGCGAGCCCGCACCGGAGCCCGAGGAATAGCGTTCAGCGTGGGCGTTCAATTGAACGCCCCTACCGTAATCTGCATGGGGTTCTTCAGGACAATCAGCATGCGGAGTCCGAGGACCCTATATCCCTTTGCTGTGCTACTGCTCACTCACCACGCAGCGAGCACAGCGCTTCGTCAAACGGGATCTCCCCGGCCTGGAAGCGCTCCAGGATGCCCAGGCGGTCCGAGCGAGACTGCGGCTCCGGTGGACCGCCGAGCGCGGCAACGATGTCGTCCAGCCGGCTTCGAGCGGTGTTGTACGCAATGCCGAGCTCCGCAGCGAGCTTCTGCACGTTGCCACGGTATCGAACGAGCTGCCCGACGAACTCGAATTGCTCCGGCGTGAGTCGACCGACCCAGCCGAGGCTGAAGCTCCCCTCGATCACGACGCCGCTCTGGGGACACTCCAGCCTCGTGACGATCAGCTCCCCGCCACTCGCCGGATCACGGGTCAGGAGCGGATACATCAAACCTCTACCGCCGGAGCATCCTGGCGCATCTGCTCGTGCAAAGCCTCAATCTCCCGGAGATACTCAAGCGGCGGGTTCGGACATGGGCGTGGTGGGCGTCCGCGTAGAGACGTTGTACACAACGTCTTGCTGGCTTCCCGTCATCGACATACCCTTGTGGTGATGCACTACCGGTAGTTTGTTGGTTCGGGTTTGGCGGCGTGTTGGGGAGTAGATCGTGCCGACGTTTCCGCCGGACTTGCTGGAATCCCATTCGTCCATAGCGCCCGCCAGGAGTCGTTCTCCCTGAGGCAACAAACTACCGGAACAGCCGGAGGTCGAGCACCGGGTCGCGGGGCACACGGCTCTCGTACACGCCAAACGCGAGTAACAACGCAAGCCCGGCCCCTAACAGCGTCCATACCAGCCAGTAGCTCCAACCCCAGATCTCGCCACGTGGGCTGAGCGGAGTGATCGTGCCGGGCCGGGTCTCACCGACCAGCGCAAAGGCGTACACGACGAGCACGACGCCAAGCATCGAAAGCACGAGTCCGGTCCAGTCGAACCGGTCGCGGGCGATTGGCGCCTCCCGCACTTCCTCGGGCCGCATGATGCGGGTGATCATCGCGATCGTCAGGATCCCCACGGGGATGTTGATGTAGAAGATCCACGGCCAGCCGAGGCTGCTATCAACGAGGAGCCCGCCCATGGTGGGGCCGAGCGTCGGCGCGAGGAGCACGGGGATGCTGACAAACGCGGAGCTCGCGGCGCGCTCTGCAGGCGGAAACGCGCCGAACGCGATCGAGGTGGCGAGGGGAAAGAGCATCCCGCCGCCGATGCCCTGCAATACCCGGAACGCGATAAGCAACGTGCCGCCTCCACGGTCGCCAGCGATGGTAGGCGAGAGTCCGCAGAACAGACTGCCGAGCGTGAACACCGCGAGCGCGAAGATAAACATCCGCTTCAGGCCGAGCCGGTTGCTGAAGTAGCCGGCCGCAGGAATCACTGCGGCCCGCGCGAGGAAGTACGCCGTGATAACCCACTGGATCGTACTGATGTCCGCGTCCAGGGAGCGCTGCATCGCGGTGAGCGAGACGTTCACGATGGTGTTGTCCAGCACGGCCATAAAGGGGCCGAGCGCGGCGGTGAGCGCGACGGCGTACTTGTACGGGATTCTCACGAAGCCTGTTTTTCCGTTTCGGCAGCGGTGAGCGGGAACTGTTTGAGCGACGGCGCCTCCGGACGGTCCAGTCGCGCGGTGTGTGGCGTGCGGCGTCACTGGTTCGGGGCGTTGCTCCCTCGGTTAGTGGCGCGTGCACGAACCGCCCCCAATTGTACCCGCCATCCAAGGCGGTAGCACCGATCACGCAACCATGTCTCCTGCCGGATACCGCGCGAACCAGGCGTCGTCAGGACATCCACACCGCTACATCTCCGCGCGAGCACCCGCCGCCCAGTTCGCGGACGGCATCGTATTGTTGACAACATGACCCGAATGGCGTAATATTTCTATTGTACATATATGTCAGTACATATCTATCGATAGGAGGTAACATGAAGTATCCGACCACATTCGAACTGCCGACGACGGACGACCTGACCGGGCTGCTGACCACTGCGTACTTCCGACACCTGTTGCGCGACGACCTGCTGCCGCGCGCGCAGGCATCCGGCGACCCGCTCACCGTCTTCTTGTTTGATCTCGACAGCTTTCTGGCGGTGAACCGCGACCACGGCCGCGAGGCCGGCGATCAGGTCCTCACCGCGGTCACTGCTGCACTCAAGGACACAACGCCCGAAACAGCAATGCTCGTGCGCTACGGTGGTGACGAGTTCGGCGGCGTGCTGCCGGATACCCGGCTCGACGACGCCTTTACGCTTCTGGAGGCATTCCGCAGGCGCGTGGCGGCACTTACAATTGAGGGACACCCGCAGTTACAGATCACCTGCTCTGCCGGGCTGGCTGCGTTTCCCGCGCACGGCAAGACGGACGTGGAGTTGATGCGCGAGGCGGACCAGGCGCTGTACGTCGCGAAGACGACGGGGCGCAACAAGGTCGCCCTTCCCCTCGGCGACAGCCGCATGGTGACAAAGACGAGCTACTACACGACGACGCAACTGGAGCGGCTTGCCGAGCTCGCGAAGAAGCTCCGGCGCAACGAGGCGAGCCTGCTCCGCGAGGCGCTCGACGACACGCTGCGCAAGTACACCGATCAGCCAAACACGACTCTTGTCACCTGAGCACTCGCATCGGGACCGAGACGGACCACAGACACATTCCCGAATACGGAAGGAGGAGTCGTGAGCACGCAGGAGATGCCGCCCATACTCGCCGGGATCGACCTGGAGGAATGGATGCGGGAGGCACTGGCCGAGGCGGAAGCCGCCGGGCTCGCGGGCGAGATGCCCATCGGCGCGGTGCTCGTCGTCGAGTGGAAGATCGCGTCCCGAGGGCACGTACACCGGGAGCGGGCGCGCAGTCAGCTCGCCCACGCGGAGATTCGTGCGCTCCTTACGGGCGGGGAGTTGCTATGGGCGCACTACCGAGACAGCGTGCTCTTCACCACCGTCGAGCCATGTCCGATGTGCCTCGGCGCGGCCGTGATGGCGGACGTGCCGCACATCGTCTTCGCCGCGCACGACGCTGCCGCTGGCTCCGGGCGGATCGTGGAGACAGTCCCGTATGTCCGGCGGCACATCAAAGCATACATCGGCGGCGTGCTCGAGGCGGAATCGCACGCCGTTCTCGAGCGGTTCGATCCAGGGTTGTTGCAGTACATCCGAACCGGGTGCTCACGCGTCGATCCCGCCGATCCATTGCCGAATCGCGCAGCCCCGACGGCCTCGTCCTCGTGAGTCGGGGCGCCCGCAGCCAATCGTTGGTGCTCATCGCGCCGGAGCAGATGGAATGGGTGGAGCGGGACCTGCCGCCCATCGGGGAGCGCGATGTGCTCGTCGAGACGCGCTCCGGCGCGATGAGCATCGGCACGGAGCTCCCTCTTTATCGCGGTGTGGCGCGCTCCAGCGCGCCGGCCCGCTACCCACGGATGACCGGGTATGAGAGCGTGGGCATCGTGGTGGCGCGCGGCGCTGCAGTGCATCACGTGCGCGAGGGCGACCGCGTCGTCAGCACGTACGGCCACCAGACCCGCGCTGTAGTCCCCGCAAGCCGGGCCGCTGTCGTGCCCCCGGATGTCGACGACGAACTGGCTGTACTGCTCGTCCTCAGCGGCGATGTCGCGACCGGCGCGCGGAGACTAGGAGCGGCGCTGCGCGAGGCGGTGCTCGTGACGGGCGCGGGAGAGATCGGCCTCTTGGCTATCTGGGTGTTGCTGCGGCTCGGCGTTCCGGCCGTCGATGTTGTGGAGCCGCGCGCTGGGCGGCGCGACCTCGCATGGAGGCTCGGCGCGCGGTTGGCCGTGCCGCCGGACGCTGCGTCAGACCTGGCCCCGGCGTACGCTGGGGGAGTCGAGTGCTCTGCCCGCGACGCGGCGTTCGCCTTGCTGCAAGAGCGGATGCGGCGCGGCGGGCGCATCTGCGTGCTCTCCGACGGCAACGTCGAGCCTTTGACGCTCGCCCCGGCGTTTCACGAACAACAGCTCACGGTCGTGGGATCGAGCGACTGTCCGGATTATCGTGCACACGCGGACTGGTACTTCGACGTTTTGCGCGGAGGCGAGCATGCGCTGGCGCAACTGTTTGACCAGCACGTGACCGCAGGCGAGCTGCCCGGCGCCTTCGCCGCCCTGGCCGACGGTTCCCTGACGGCCATCAAGGTCTTCGTCCGATACGGCGCAGGATAGCCGGTTCAATCTCCCGCACCTCGCCACGCGCATCGCTCCCGCTTGCCGGTGCTCGACGGGGTGGCTATGCTGGAGGAGTAATGACTAACTCCGGCTGGTTGGTCGTGCATCTGTCCTTCCGAGCCTGCAAGGAATCCGTGGTCCCGGTTACGGATCCCTCACGGAGTTCGGGATGACATGCAACATCGTTCAAGCGGATTGCGTATAACGGCTAGCTTTTGGAGTGTTGCTGTGTTTGCACATGGTCCGGGGCGGCGGGGTCTGCTCGGTTCGCGAAACGTCCTGATCTACCTCACGGCGGTGTTGCTGCTGATAACGATCGTGCTGGCGGTCCTCACGTATCTATACGATCCCACGAACGGCAGCGCGGGACAGCGGTTCGACCCGCCGAAGCAGCTCGCGGCGGGCGATACGGCGCCACCACTACAACTTAAGACGCTGGACGGCCGCAAGCTGGACTCCGCGGATCTGCGGGGAAAGCCGGTGTGGCTCAGCTTCTGGTCGCTCAGTTGCAAGCCATGCACGGCGGAAATCCCGGCTCGCATCGCGCTGGGTGAGGCTGCGCGGGCACGCGGTGTCGCGACGCTGGCGGTCAACGTCGGGGACTCGCCAGCGGAGATCGCGACCTTTCTGCGACACGCGGGCTACGGTGCTCTGCCCGTCGCGCTCGATCAGCAGTTTCTGACAGCAGAGACGTATACGGCGTACTACATGCCGTATCACGTCTTTATCGGCTCGGACGGCACCGTGCGGCGTGTCGAGTCCGCCCCGATGACCGCCCCGCAGATGCGCGAGGCGATCGAGTCGTTGGAGTAGTCGGCGGCGGAGCCTGGCGGTATCAGCGCGTGGTGGCGTCCTTCTCGACAAACCGGTTGGTGTACGCTGACTTCAGGTCCACGTCGTTTCTGATTGCGCCCGAGCGCCGCAGGAACCTGAGTGTCTCCTCCCAGGCCTTCGGGTCGGTGTAGCCGGCCCCGTTCGCCTCAGATACCTCGCTCTGCCACAGCGGTATCGAGGCGCTCAGGACCTCCATCTGCAGATCCCGGTTCTCCGCCGAGCCCGCCTCGGGCGCATACTGCACGCTCATCTCGAACGCTGCCTCCGGGTCTCGGATCGTCTCCTTCAAGCCGCGCATCGTCGCGCGGACAAGCGCGCCGACTTCCTCGGCGTTGCCTTGCAGGTTCGCCTCGTTCGTGACGATCCCGTTCGAGACCAGGTCCGTCTTCTCCCAAACGGGGAAGGTGCGCACGGATACCCCGAGCCGCTTGAGCTGCAACGGCTCGTTGTTCGCATAGCCCATCACGGCATCCACCTGTTCGCGCTGCAACGCCTGCACTTGGGTGAAACCAATCGAGCGCGCGGTCACGTCTGCCTCCTTGAGATCCGCAGAGTCCAGCAGCGCCTTCAGGCCCGTGTACGTCGCCCCGAAGAGGCCGGGCACGCCGACCGACTTGCCTTTCAGGTCGCTCACTGTCTTGATTCCGGACTTCTCGGAGGCGATCAGCACCACAGGGTACTTCTGGAAGTACGCGCCGGTGTACACGAGCGGCACACCCTGAGAGCGGGCGACGAGCATCTCGTCCCCGCTCGCGACGGCATAGTGCAATTTGCCAGCGCCAACGAGCTTGAGCAGGTCCGGCTCTATGCCGTGCTGGAACGAAACGTCGAGACCCTCGTCGGCGTAGTAGCCCCGCTCCGCCGCGACGTAGAACGGCGCGAACTGGACGGAGGGAATGTACCCGAGGGCGAGCGTCAACTTCGCAGGTTCTGCCACCACGGTCGCTGCGGACGTTTCATCCGCAGGCGCGACGGGTGTGGGCGCGGCTGCGGCGTCCTGTGTTGGACGCTGCGTGGCGGGCGAACCACCACACGCGACGAGCAGCAGGGCGGGAATGAGCAGGACGAGGCAAAGAATGCGTGAGAGCTTCAAGAGTCTACCTTTCAATACGATTATCAATGGCCGTAGCGGCCCCGTACAGCAGCGACGCGATCGCCATAAGCGTTACCAGCGCGACGAACGTCAGGGGTGTATCAAACATGCCGCGCGAGATATTGAGCAGCGCGCCGAGGCCAACATCAGCGCCGATAAACTCCGCGACGACCGCACCGGTGATCGAGAGGGTGAGTCCTAAGCGGACACCGCCCAGCAGCACCGGCAGCGCAAGCGGCAAATCCACCAGGCGCAGCATCTGCCACCAGTTTGCCCCAAAGACCTGCGCGACCTCCCGAAGCTCCCGCGGCACGTTCCGGATCCCGACCAGGGTGTTGACCAGAATAGGAAAGAAGACCACGAGCGCGCAGATGAGCACCTTTGGAAAGAGCCCATAGCCGAACCAGAGCACAACGAGTGGGGCGATCGCGATAACGGGCATCGACTGACTCGCCGCGAGATATGGCGAGAGCGCCCGCTCCAGCGGCCGGGAGCGCGCCAGCGCCCACCCCAGCGGCACGGCAACCCCGAAGCCCAACGCGAACCCGAGCAGACTCTCCAGCAGCGTCACCCTCGTGTGCCGCCACCACGTCCCGTCGCCGATCGCCGAAACAAAGCGGGATGCGACGCGCACGGGCGACGGGAGCAGGTACTCAGGGTACTGGCCGAGCCGGACGACGGCAGCCCACAGCAGGAGGACCAGTGCGAGGGAAACGGGCGGCCAGATCCAGCGAGGGAGTTCGGGGGCGACGCGAGGCCGTGCGCCGGACAGCCCCGCTGCCTGCTGGTGCGTGCCAAACGTCCGCTTTCGTTGTGCCTTCGCCGCCATCACCACACCACCTGTTGCATGCCATGCAAAAACCCCGAAGCTGCGACCTTCGGGGCAAGGTGACGCGATAGGACAGCACGGCACGGCCATGCACCTTCTCCCATCCGGACTATACCGTCGGCCTCGGAGTTTCACCGAGTCGTGCCTGTTGCCAGGCTTGCGGGCTGTACCGCCGATCTGGAATTGGCGCGGGATGCGCCTCACCATGCCCCGAAGGTGCTCTGCGTCAGTATATGGGCGCTGGGCGGAGTTCGTCAAGCACAAATCAGCCGGGGCAAACAGCGACCGACTCAGTCGGTGCGGTATGATCTGCGTACAGAGGAGAAAGGAGAAGACCGATGCAGCGCGAGGCGAAGCTGAGCAGCAAGGGACAGGTCACGATCCCGGTAGAGATTCGAAGAGCACTGCGGCTCAAGGGAGGGGACACCCTCGTTTTCGAGGCGGACCATCGGGGTGTACATCTCCGTCCTCATTGGGATCCAGATGCTTTCGCACGGCATGAGGGCATATTCCGCGAGGGCGAGGGGAAGAGCCTGGAGGAGATTCTGGCCGAGACACGAGAGATGCGCGGTGACATTGAGTGACGATAGCGCTCGACACCAACATCCTCTCGATATTGTGGAGCGGTCTCCCGGATCTGTCGCGACCCGTGCGGATCGGTCTACAAACACTGGTCAGCGAGAACGTGTTGCTGATCTGCGCGCCGGTCTTCGCTGAGCTAGTCGCTGCTCCGAACCGCGACCCGGATACGGTGTAAGCCCTCCTGCACGAGGAAAGCGTGAAGATTGACTGGGATCTCGATCCGCCGGTTTGGAGGACGGCGGCGTTAGCCTACCAAACTTATGCTGCGCGTCGGCGCGCAGGAAGCGGCGCTCCCGGTCCTCGGCGCATTCTCACCGACTTTGTGATCGGTGCTCACGCGTTGCACGCCGCAGCGGTCCTGCTGACGCTCGACCAGGGCATCTACCGAGCAGCATTCCCCGAGCTGACCGTCCTCGCACCGGCGGACTTGTAAGCTGCCGATCCCTGCGGCGATGTCGTTCCAGCCGGGCCACAGCGGTGTGCTACCATAGACGATACTTGAATCCAGTCCAGCCAGCGCACCAGGAGGGATACCGCGTGGCCGACACGTTCATGGAGTCCGAAAAACTCCTCTTCACGAGCGAATCCGTAACCGAGGGGCACCCGGACAAGCTCTGCGATCAGATATCCGACGCCGTGCTCGACGAGTTTCTGAAGCTCGACACCCACGCGCGCGTCGCGTGCGAGACCGCCACAACCACCGGCCTGATCCTCGTGATGGGTGAGATAACCATCGAGGAAGGCTACGTCGATATTCCGACCATCGCACGCCAGACCGTCAAGCAGATCGGGTACAACCGCGCAAAGTACGGCTTCGACTACGAGACGTGCGGCGTCATCGTTTCCATCAAGGAGCAGAGCGCGGACATTGCGATGGGAGTGGACCAGTCGCTGGACGCTGGTGACGGCGAGAAGCGGGAACAACAGATCGACGCGCTGGGCGCGGGCGACCAGGGAATGATGATCGGCTTCGCGTGTAACGAGACGGAGGAACTGATGCCGATGCCGATTAGCCTCGCGCACGGCATTACCCGCCGCCTCGATACCCTGCGCAAAGAAGGGGAGATCCCGTATATCCGTCCCGACGGCAAGAGTCAGGTAACGGTTGAGTACCACAAAGGCAAGCCCGTCCGCGTGGACACCGTGGTGGTGTCCATCCAGCACGATCCCGAGATCAGCCACGACATCATCGAGCGCGACATCGAGAAGCTCGTGATTCGCAACGTCGTGCCGAGGGAGTTGCTCGACCGCAACACGAAGTTTCACATCAACCCGACCGGCCGCTTCGTCATCGGCGGGCCGATGGGTGACGCAGGGCTCACGGGGCGCAAGATCATCGTCGACACCTACGGCGGAATGGCCCGACATGGCGGTGGCGCATTCTCGGGCAAGGATCCTACAAAAGTCGACCGCTCCGGTGCGTACGCCGCCCGCTACGTCGCGAAGAACATCGTCGCCGCTGGACTGGCGGAGCGATGTGAGATCCAGATCTCGTACGCGATTGGCGTTGTGCGGCCCGTCTCGCTGATGGTGGAGACATACGGCACGGGTACAGTGCCCGATGTGACGATCGAGCGGCTCATTCAGGAGCATTTCGATCTGCGTCCGGGGGCTATCATTCGCGACCTCGATCTGTTGCGGCCCATCTACCGGCAGACAGCGACCTACGGCCACTTCGGCCGGGGCGATCTCGACCTGCCGTGGGAGCGCACCGACCGGGCAGACCTCCTGCGGCGCAGCGCCGGAATCCACGAGCAAACAGAGCAACATAGCACGGTATAGGAGAGCGGGGACCGCGTGATGATAGACCCAACAAGCATGGGCGCGCCCGAGCCACTGACGAACGAGGAGGAGGAGCTAGGGAGAATGCTCACGGAGCAGTACCCGGAGATCGCCAAGCTGCTCCTGGCCGCCGCCGATATGACGCAAATGTCGTACGATCAGCGCAAGAACCAGGCGTTTCTCCTCAGCCTCTCAGACATAGCCGCAGAGGTGCTCGTGCAGAAGATGCCGCGCGAGGAGGCGACCCTGTTCGTCGCCGCGGCTGTGGAGGACCTCAAGCGCGAGTTGCGCGACAACCTGCTCGGCCCGCAGACGGGGCCATTCGCCCGCGGTGACCTGTCCCGGTACTAGCGCCTGCGCCCATGGCCGAGCATCGGTCCTTGCTCGTTGCACCCTCTGCATCCCGTACGGTGGGGACAAACCCTTTGACCGTCAGCTTAACGCCGGAGGAAGACCCGCGGCTATGACTGAGCACTCCCGCCCGTTCCCGAAGGTTCGGCCCGACCAGTGGCGCACGCTCTGCCGCGAAGAGTGTGACCGCGAGCCGCCGGAGGCCCTGCGCCGGGGCAGCCAGCAGTTCAACGCCGGGCTGTACTGGGAGTGCCACGAGACACTTGAGGATCTCTGGGTTGCGGAACCTGCAGACGTGCGCTATTTGTACCAGGGGGTGCTGCTCATCGGCGTCGGGATGCTGCACCTGCATCGACATAACTACCATGGTGCGACGACGAAACTTTCGAGCGGGCTGGACCTGCTCCAGTCCTTCGAGCCGACGTGCATGCGTCTTGACGTGGCAGCACTGCGGACTCAGGCCGCACGGGTGCTCCTGGTGCTCGCGGACGGGCCGAAAGGGCTTGAAGCGGCGCTGGGCCACACGCCACCACGCTGCGCGTTTATCGAGCAGCGAGAGGGCAGGGAGACCCTCCAGCAGTAATACCAACTGCGGCTGAATGGTAGCGATTCTGTCATTCCGAGCTAGCGAG
>Ga0136611_10002052_pt1 | contig 14000 bp, 7 predicted proteins | sample AntDrymUQ2232306_2_FD_106645 | JGI IMG/M metagenome (GOLD analysis project Ga0136611, IMG submission 106645) | Polar desert sand microbial communities from Dry Valleys, Antarctica - metaG UQ223 (23.06) | ecosystem: Environmental > Terrestrial > Soil > Desert | place: Antarctica: Dry Valley...
CCTTGCCAAGCATTCAGCACCGCGGGCAAGCGGAACGGATTCAACGATGACCGGGGCAATGCGTTCCTGACCTACCTCGCCATCGCGCTCGCGATCCGTCCCAAGTACCTCGTTATCGAAAATGTCCGCGGCCTGCTCTCCTGCCCCATGCTCCACCGACCCCACGATTTCCGGGGCTGCGGCTTCCCCGACCTATCGCTGGACGAATTGCCGGGCGGTGCGCTGCACTTCGTCCTGAGCCTGCTCGAAAAGGGCGGGTATTCCTATTCGTTCAACTTGTACAATTCGGCGAACTTCGGCACGCCGCAAGTGCGCGAGCGAGTCGTCGTCGTCTGTTCGCGGGATGGGGAAGCGCCGCCGTATTTGATCCCGACGCATTCCGAAGCGGGATCGAAATCGCTGCCGAAATGGAAAACATTCCGACAGGCGACGGCGGATCTCGCCGAGCACCACCACCTCGAATTTCCCGAGAAGCGCTTGGTCTACTACCGAATGCTCAAGCCGGGGCAGAATTGGCGTTCGCTCCCTGCGACCATCCAGCGGGAAGCGCTGGGCAAGTCCTTCTTGGCGGGGGGAGGCAAAACGGGCTTCTTCCGCCGTCTGGCTTGGGACAAGCCGGCACCCACGCTCGTAACCCACCCGGCGATGCCCGCGACCGATCTGGCTCACCCCGAAGCGGACAGGCCGCTATCGATCGAAGAGTACAAGCGCCTCCAGGAGTTCCCCGATAGCTGGAAGCTCGCGGGGCCACTGCTGCAGCAGTACAAACAGGTCGGGAACGCCGTGCCCGCGAGTTTGGGCGACGCCATCGGATCGCTCGTGATGAAACTGCTGAAGAAGGAGCCGATCCGTCCGATACCGGAGTTCGCGTATTCGCGGTATCGGAACACGAGCGACCGCGAATGGCTGCGCGAGTTCCGGAAGGTCTCACACGCGAAGTCACCCTCGCAACCCACGCTTTTCTAAGTCGTCGGTGGCGTACTCGAACGGACTTGTTTTTGGCGGAGCAGGTATGATTTCACGAACCCGAGGAAATCGCTTTCGCTCAATCCGTAACCGCACATGAATTCGGGCAAATTCTCCCAGTTCGTTTTGCCGGTTCGCGAAAAGAACCTGAACCACTTCTCGATTTCGGTTCCGTGTCGGATGGCGCTGCTCGACGAATTCTCGGAGTTGTCGCGGTTCTTGATCTGGAGCGCTTGCCATTTGCCGTCGTTCCCACGACGGACGAAGTCGACGGCCTTGACGAAATTCCCGCAGCACCAGTGCCAGCCATTTGTGCGCAGAACGGATTCGAGGTAGCGCTCCAAAAGCGCACCGACGCAATTCTCGGCGATCATCGCGTGCCGGTGTTCGAATTTGATGCGTTCGGTTTCCTCGGGGGTGTAACCGTATGCCGCTTGCATGACGAGGCCCACCAAATCATCCGGTTGAGTTCCGGGAACGGATGGGAAGATCGATTGGCGATAGCCGGCGAGATACTTCCGCGCGAGGTGATCCAAGCCGACCGGGTCGAAAAGTTTGGGGTGATTCGACTTGCGCGAATGCCTTGCAGCATCTTCCGACAAGTAGTTGCAGACTTGAGCGAAGGATTCGTTCAGATTTTCTTCACCGAGTTCCGTCATCACATAGAGGGCGACTTGGCGTGCCAGCACGATGTCGAAGCGCAAGTGGGTCGTCTCCGGGGCGGTCTTCCGTGGCGTCATCCTACGGCGCGCGGCAATCGCATTTCCCGAAAGGTCGGCGGCGCGATTTGGTAAAATGAGTCGTGCCGCTCTCCCTACCAGCGAAGCCCTCCATGAGCCGTGCGCTCCTCCCGTTCGCCGTTGCCCTTTCCGCGTTCGCCGGGTGCGTCCGGACGGTGCCGCCGGGCGTGCCGGTCAAGCCGCCCGATGTCACGGTGGCGCTGCCGACCGTGCGCAACGTCACGGACTACGAGGACTTCACGGGCCGCACCGTGGCGACGCAGACGGTGCCGATCCAAGCCCGCGTCACCGGCCACCTCGTGAAGATCCACTTCGAGGACGGGGCCGAAGTGAAGGAGGGCGATCCGCTCTTCGACATCGACCCGCTCACCTACACCGCCGAACACGAGAAGGCGAAGGCCGCAGTCGTGCAGGCCGAAGCGAAGATCACCCGATTGGAGCGCGAATTCAAGCGCGCCCAGGATCTGCTGCCCACGAAGTCGATCAGCCCCGAAGAGGTGGATCGCATCACGGCCGACTTGGCCGAGGCTCGGGCCACCGTGAAGCTGGCGATCCGGCAGGTCGAGGCGGCGAAAAACTACGTCGATTACACGCATGTGAAAGCGCCCATCTCCGGGCGCATCAGCAAGCGGAACATCGACCGGGGCGCCCTGATCAAAGCCGACGAGACGCTCCTGACGACCATCGTCGCGACCGAAGAGCTGTACGCCGAATTCGACGTGGACGACCGGACGCAGATGCGGCTGAACGACCTCGTCGCGAAGGGGGAGATCAAACCGCCGCAGGCGGGCGCGACGAAGGTGAAAATCGGCCTGCCGAACCGCGACGACTTCTCCCGCGAGGGCACCATCGTCTTCCGGGACAACCAGTCGAACCGCGGAACCGGCACGATCCAGTTCCGCGCGAAGATGGCCAACGCCGACAAGCTCCTCGACCCCGGCCTGTTCGTCCGCGTCCGGTTCGATATCGGTTCGGAGAAGCGGTCGATCCTCGTCCCCGAAGTCGCCATCGGCACCGATCAGGGATTGAAGTTCGTCTACGTCGTCAACGAGAAGGACGAGGTCGAATCGCGGCGCGTGCTGCTCGGGCTGCCCCAAGACAATCTGCGCGTCGTGATGCCGCTGCCGGACGAACCGAACTCCGGCTTGCGCGAGACCGACCGCGTCATCGTGAAGGGCCTGCAGCGCGTGCGCGAGAAGGCGAAGGTCACGCCTTCGTTCGAGAAGCCCACGGCCGCGCCGCGCTCCGCAACGGTCGCCACGGGGGGTTGACGCGCCGTGCTCGCCCGCTTCTTCATCGCCCGGCCGATCTTCGCCGCCGTCATCTCGATCCTCATCACGCTCGGCGGGGGGATCGCCGCGTTCACGCTGCCCGTCTCCCAATTCCCGCCTGTCACCCCTCCGACGATCCAGGTCGACTGCAACTACCCCGGCGCGAGCGCGGAGGTCGTCTCAAAGACCATCGCCGCGCCGCTGGAGCAGCGCGTCAACGGTGTCGAGCGCATGCTCTACATGTCGTCGCAGTGTACGAGCGACGGCAGCTACACCCTCACGATCACGTTCGAGCCGGGCAGCGATTTGAACCTGGCGCAGGTGCTCGTCCAGAACCGCGTGAACCTCGCGATCCCCGAACTCCCCGAAGTGGTGCGCTCCACGGGCGTGACGGTGCGGAAGCGCTCGCCGGAATTGCTCCTGACGTTCGCGCTCATGTCAACGCCCCAGACGCTGCCGGACGGCCGGCCGGCCGCGCCGAAGTTCGATCAGGTCTACCTGAGCAACTACGCGCTCATCCACATCCGCGAAACGCTCTCGCGCGTCCCCGGCGTCAGCGACGTGACCATCTTCGGCCAGCGCGACTACAGCCTGCGCGTCTGGATCCGGCCCGGCCAGCTCGAAGCGCGGCAGCTCACGGTGCTCGACGTGGTGGCCGCGATCAAAGCGCAGAATGCCGAAGTGGCGCTCGGCAGCGTGACCCCCGAGCCGCGCGAGTTCACCATCACGAGCCTCGGCCGCCTCGACACCGCCGAGCAGTTCGAGAACATCATCGTGAAGACCGGCCCCGACGGGCAACTCGTCCACCTGCGCGACGTGGCCAGCGTCGAGCTGGGCGCGAAGTCGAACGACATCGTCAACCGCTTCGACCGCCAGCAGACCGTGGGCCTCGCCCTCTTCCTCACGCCGGACGCGAACGCCATCACGGCCTCGGCCGAACTGAAGCGTACGATGGAGAAACTGAGCCGGGACTTCCCGCCGGGGATGGAGTACAAGGTCGGCTACGACACGACGCCGTACATCAAATCGTCGATCCTCGCGGTCGGCAGCACGCTGCGCGATTCGATCATCCTCGTCGCCATCGTCGTGCTCGTCTTCCTCCAGAACTGGCGCTCGGCGCTCATCCCGCTCGCCACGGTGCCGGTCGCAATCATCGGCACCTGCGGGGCGATGGCGGTCGTCGGCTTCGGCCTGAACAACCTCACGCTCTTCGGCCTCGTGCTCGCCGTCGGCATCGTCGTGGACGACGCCATCGTCGTCGTCGAAGCGGTGCAGCACCACATCGAGAAGGGCCTCACGCCGCGCGAAGCGACCGCGCGCGCCATGACGGAAGTGGCGGGGCCGGTCGTCGCCGTCGGCGTCGTGCTCTGCGCCGTCTTCGTGCCCTGCATGTTCTTCCCCGGCATCGTCGGGCAGTTCTTCCGCCAGTTCGCTCTCACCATCGCCATCAGCACGATGATCTCGACGTTCAACTCGCTCACGCTCAGCCCGGCGCTGGCGGCGCTGCTCCTCCAGCCGCACGAGGCGGGCGTCCGCCGCCGCAGCCCGCTGCCGAAGCTGGCGTACGCGGCGCTGCTCGGAGCGGGGTGCTACTTCGCCGCGGCCCGCTTCCGGCCCGATCTGCTCGCGGCCGTATCCGCGTGGTGGGCCGGAACTCCGCTCGATCACTCCGTCGCCTGGCACCGCGGCGCGGCCGTCGCGACCTTCGCGCTCCCGGCCGCGCCGCTCGGCTACCTGATCGCCCCGGCGATCAACTGGGCGCTGGGCTGGTTCTTCGTCGCGTTCAACTGGTTCTTCGACCGCGTCGGCCGAGGGTACACCTTCTCCGTCGGGAAGCTCATCCGCGTGCCGATCCTCGTGCTCGTCGTCTACGCCGCGCTCGTCGCCCTCGGCTACCGCGGCTACGCGAAGCTCCCCACCGGGTTCATCCCGTCCCAGGATAAGGGCTACTTGATCGCGAGCGTTCAACTGCCGGACGCCGCGAGCGCCGAGCGGACACGGGCGGTGATGGACACCGTCGCCAAGATCTCGCTCGAATGCACCGTCGATGTGGCCGCTGAACCGGGCGAGGACGGGGCGAGCGAGAAGGAGATCAAAGGGGTGAAGCGCTGGGTGCGCCCCGTGCGGCCCGTGGCGCACTGCAACGCCGTCGCGGGGAACTCGTTCGTGCTCAGCGCCTACGGTTCCAACTTCGGCTCGATGTTCATCATCCTGCACCCGTTCGACGAACGCACCGACCCCGCGCAGTACAGCGATGCCGTGGCGCAGGTGCTCCGGGCGAAGATCGGCGCGGCCGTGCCCGAGGCGCAGGTGAACATCTTCGGCGCGCCGGCCGTGCCGGGCCTCGGCCGCGCCGGGGGCATCAAGTTCATGGTGCAGGACCGCGGCGAAGTCGGCCCGCGCAACCTTCAGGCGCAGACCGAGAACCTCATCGAGAAGGGGAACAAGCAGCCGAGCCTCGTCGGGCTGTTCACGGTTTACAAGACGAGTTCCCCTCAGCTCTCGGTGACGGTGAACGAGGCGAAGTGCAGCGACGAGGGGGTCGAGCCGCTCGACGTCTACGCGACGATGCAGGCGACGCTCGGGCAGCGCTACGTCAACGACTTCAACCGCTTCGGCCGCACCTGGCAGGTGAACGTGCAGTCGGATCCGATGTACCGCCACCGCCCCGAAGACGTGAAGTACCTCAAAGTCCGCAGCAAGAACGGGACGCTCGTCCCGCTGACCACGCTCGCCGAGGTGAAGCCGATCAGCGGGCCGCTCGTCATCACGCGCTACAACATGTACCCGGCCGCGTCGATCAACGCGAGCGTCGCGCCGGGGGCGAGCAGCGGCGAAGCGACGGCCGTGATGGAGCAGCTCGCGAAGTCGGAACTGCCGACGAACATGGGCTACGAGTGGACGGAGCTGACGTTCATCGAGCAGCGCTCGCGCGATACGGGGATGGCCGTCTTCGGTCTCGCGGTGCTCGTCGTCTTCCTCGTGCTCGCGGCGCTGTACGAATCGTGGACGCTGCCGCTGGCCGTGATCCTAGTCGTGCCGACCTGCGTGGCCTGCTCGCTCGCGGGAGTCTGGGTGACGAACTGGGACACGGTGACGGCCGCCGACTTCGCCATCGGCTCGTGGAACCCGATGACCGCGCTCGGGCTGATGCCGTCCGACGCGGTCTACGGCGTGAACGTCACCGGTTCGCTCGGCTTGGCGAAGCAGGACGTGAACCTCTTCACGCAGGTCGGTTTCGTCGTGCTCATCGGCCTCGCCTGCAAGAACGCCATCCTCATCGTGGAGTACGCGAAGTTGCTCCGCGATGCCGGGGCCGACCGCCGCACGGCGATCCTCGATGCCTGCCGGCTGCGCCTCCGGCCGATCCTCATGACGAGCTTCGCGTTCATCCTCGGCGTCGTGCCGCTCGCCTTCGCCAGCGGAGCCGGGGCCGAGATGCGCCAGGCCCTCGGTATCGCCGTCTTCTCCGGGATGCTCGGCGTCACGCTCTTCGGGGTACTGCTCACGCCCATCTTCTACGTCGTCGTCGATCGCCTCGTCGAAGGCCGGCTCTTCCGGTCGGAGTTCGTCCGCGGTATCGGCACGGCGATTGTGAACGTCGTGACGCTGCGGTTGCCGCGCCGGCTCGCCTCGTGGGCGTGGTCGAAGGTATCGGCGAAGGTCGCCGCCCGTCGGCCGTTCGTGAGCGGGTCGTGATTCTCCCCGGCGAGCGGCACGGCGTGAGCGTGCCGTGTCTGCGTTTCGAAATTGCGGCACGCTCACGCCGTACCGCTCGCCAAATGCCCGATCCCGAAGGATGATCCCGCGTGTTCGCCCGCTTCTTCATCGACCGGCCGATCTTCGCCGCCGTGCTGTCGATCCTCATCACGCTCGGCGGGGCCGTCGGGCTGCAGCGCCTCCCGGTCGCGCTCTACCCCGAGATCACGCCGCCGACGATCGAAGTCTCGACGAGCTACCCCGGCGCGCACTCGCGCACGATCGCCGACACCGTCGCGGCGCCCATCGAGCAGCAGGTCAACGGCGTCGAAGAGATGCTCTACATGACGAGCACTTCGACGAACGACGGCAACTACACGCTGACCGTGACGTTCCGCCCCGGCGCCGATCTGAACATCTCGCAGGTGCTCGTGCAGAGCCGCGTGAACACGGCGTTCAAGAATCTGCCGGCCGAAGTGCAGCGCCGCGGCGTGACCGTGAAGAAGAAGTCGGCGAACGTGCTGATGATCGTGAATCTGAAGTCGAAGGACGTGCCCCGGCAGGAACTCTACCTCAGCAACTACGCCACGATTCAGCTCCGCGACGAACTCACGCGGATCGAGGGCGTCGGCGACATCGTCTTCCTCGGCCAGCGCGACTACGCCATGCGCATCTGGATCGACCCCGTCAAGCTCGCCGCGCGCGGGCTATCCCCGGATGACGTAACCCGCGCCATCGAGCAGCAGAACGCGCAGGTGGCGGCCGGGCAGATCGGCCAGCCCCCGGTGCCGACGGGCCAAGCGTTCCAGTTCACGATCAACACGCTCGGCCGATTGTCCGAGCCGGGGCAGTTCAACGAGATCGTGCTGAAGACCGACGAGCGGGGCGCGGCCATCCGCATGAAGGACGTGACCGAGCGCGTCGAACTCGGCGCGGTCACCTACGACCAGCTCTGCACGCTCGACGGCCAGCGCTCCGTGGCGCTGTCGGTCTATCCGCTGCCGGGGGCGAACGCGCTGGCGACGGCGAAGCTCATCAAGGACAAGATGAAGGAGCTGAAGACGCGCTTCCCCGAGGGCGTCGAGTACGAGATCGTCTACGACACGACCCCCTTCGTGCAGGAATCGATCGACGAAGTCTTCGTCACGCTGCTGCTCGCCGTCGTGCTCGTCGCGCTCGTCATGCTCCTTTTCCTGCAGAGCTGGCGCTCGGCGCTCATCCCGCTCGCGGCGGTGCCCGTCGCCATCGTCGGCACTTTCGGCGTGATGGCGCTCATGGGTTTCAGCCTGAACACGCTCACGCTCTTCGGCCTCGTGCTCGCCGTCGGCATCGTCGTGGACGACGCCATCGTCGTCGTCGAAGCGGCCGAGTTCCACTTGGGGCGCGGGCTGAACCCGAAGGATGCGACGGCGCAGGCGATGACGGAAGTGGCCGGGCCGGTGATCGCGGTCGGCCTCGTCCTCGCGGCCGTGTTCATACCGTGCGTTTTCATCACCGGGATCGTCGGGCAGTTCTTCCGCCAGTTCGCCGTGACCATCGCCATCAGCACGCTGATCTCGACGTTCAACTCGCTCACGCTCACGCCGGCCCTGTGCGCACTGCTGCTCGAACCGCACGAACACGGCGCCCGCCGCCGCGCCCCGCTGCCGAAGCTCGCCCACGCCATCCTGATCGCCGCGGCGGGCTACTTCGCCCTTGCGCACTTCGCACCGGAGGCGATCGCGGTCCTGTCCGCTTGGTGGGAGCGCACCTTGCACGCAAGCTCGCTCGCAGGCCGCATCGCGACCGCCGCGACCATCGCGCTGCCGTGTGCGATCCTCGGTTTCGCGCTCGCCGCCCCGCTGAACTGGGCGCTGAGCTGGAGCTTCTGGGCCTTCAACATCGCCTTCGAGTTCGTCACGCGGCGCTACTTGCGGATCGTCCGCGTCCTGCTCTGGGTCGCCCCGCTCGTGCTGCTCGTTTACGCGGGCCTGCTCGTCGCGACGTGGTACGTCGTCACGACGACCCCGTCCGGGTTCATTCCGCAGCAGGACAAGGGCTACCTCATCGTCAACCTGAAGATGGGCGATGCGTCGAGCCTCAGCGAGACGCAGAAGACCGTGACGGTGTTCGAGGCGCTCGCGCGGACGGTCCCCGGCGTGAACCACACCGTCGCCGTGTCGGGGCAGTCGGCCCTGCTCGGCGGCAGCGCGTCGAACGTCGCCACGATCTACGTCATGCTCGACGAGTTCGAGAAGCGGCTCGCCTTCGGCGCGACCGCCGACGACATCGCCGCGAAACTCCGGCAGCGCTGGGAAGACGAAGCGCGCGATGCGGCGATCACCGTCCTCGGCGCGCCGCCCGTCGAAGGGCTCGGGGCCGCCGGGGGCTTCCGCATCATGATCGAGGATCGCGCGGTCAACGATCCGTCGGGCTTCGCCCTCCAGCGCGCCGGCGACCGCACCGTCGAGGACGGCAACGGCGCCGACGAATTGCAGGGGTTGTTCTCCGGTTATCAGGCCGATTCGCCGTGGGTCGAATTGACCCTCGACCGCGAAAAGGCCGAGTCGAGCGGCGTGCGCATCCGCGACATCCAAGAGGCGATGGAGAAGTACTTCGGCTCCGAATACGTCAACGATTTCAACCGCTTCGGGCGGACGTGGCAGGTCATCGTGCAGGCCGATCCCAAGTTCCGCGACCGCCTCAAGACGCTCGGGCAGGCCCAAGTGAAGAACGCCAAGGGGGAGATGGTGCCCATGCGCGTCTTCCTCCGGAACCGCGAAGCGGTCGGCCCCGTGATGGTGGTGCGCTACAACCTCCACCCGGTGAACCCCGTGACGGGCAATGCCAAGCCGGGCGTGAGTTCCGGCGCGGCCATCGCGAAGATGGAGGCGGTGGCCAAAGGCCAGCTCGACCCCGGCATGCATACCGAGTGGACGGAACTCGCGCTGCTCCAGCTCGACAGCGGCGACACGGCCTTCTGGGCGTTCATCCTCTCGGTGGTGCTCGTCTTCCTCGTGCTCGCGGCGCAGTACGAGAGCTGGGCGCTACCGCTGGCCGTCATCCTCGTGGTGCCGATGTGCCTGCTCTGCGCCGCCGTCGGCGTCCGCCTCGCGGGGCAGGACATCAACGTCTTCACGCAGATCGGCTTCGTCGTGCTCGTCGGCCTCGCGTGCAAGAACGCCATCCTCATCGTCGAGTTCGCGCGGAACCGCCACGAGGCCGGGGCGACGCGCCGGCAGGCGACGCTCGAAGCGTGCCAGTTGCGTCTGCGGCCGATCATCATGACGAGCGTGGCGTTCATCCTCGGCGTCGTGCCGCTCGTGATCGCGGAGGGGGCGGGAGCCGAGATGCGCCGTATGCTGGGCACCGGGGTCTTCGCCGGGATGATCGGCGTCACGGCGTTCGGGGTCTTCCTGACTCCGGTGTTCTTCTTCGCCATCCAATGGGCGAGCGATAAGGTGCGCGGAGTGGGGAACGCACCGTTTCAACACCAAGATGGCATCAGCGATAGCGAATGATCAGACGCCGCCAAGCTTTTGTCCTTCGATCAATTGCCGCACGTCTTCGATGCTTCGACACTCCCCGCCCAGATGCAAAACGGCGTGGCAGTTGGCACAGACCGGGAGCAGATCGGCGACGGGATTGACGGTGTGGCCGGCACCGATTTCTGAGAGCGGCCGCAGATGATGGACGTGGATGAAACCCTTTGCCAGTGGGCCATAGACGAGTCCGAACGACATCCAGCACACCGCACACGACCGCCCATGATGTTCGAGACAGCGCCGCCGCGCTTCGGGATTGCGCTCGAAGATGTTGTGCGTGGTTTCCCGCGGCGCACCTTCGCGAAATTCGACAGACGGCGACATTCGTCCGGCCACGAACTCAACCCATGCCGATTCGAGCCGTGCGGCCACCGCATTCGGAATCCGGGTGCCGGATATTCGTGCGCTCCAATTCATAGGCGTGGTGAGGCCGTCGTTCAATGCTGCCAAGAGAGCCCGTGGGAGTACGCGAGTTCCATCGGGTAACACATCGAACTGGATGGTGACTCGGCGAGTGCCTTCCCCATCCTCAAACACGTCGGTTATGGCCCATCCCGATGCCGCGATTCCGCGAGGCTCGATTCCTTGCCGGATCAGGAACAGCCGATCTCCGGTTTTGATGCGCGTGTTGTTCCCGCAGCTCCAGTCGGATGAGTTCTCGATCACGCCGTTCCAAACGGCGGGGTTCCATGTCAGCAAGTATGTCGGCGGACGGCTGATGGCCGGCATCCCTTCCTGAAGCAACTCATCCGTGACTGTGAACATCTCTTCCGATCTCGGCAACCGATCCGTGCAATCAATGATCCGATCCAGCAGTGCGGCGCTCGCGGCCGTGAGTTCCCGGACACCGCGCGTCGCCTGATTATCGAGTTCCGTATCGGAGACGAAGCACGGCTCCTTCGGGCCGGTCTTCGACTCGAACCGGAGTCGCTTGGTCAACTCCGGAGACAGCCGACGATGCAAGTGGAGCGGAGTTCCTGCACGTTCGGGATCGACAATCCACTCATTCGCTTCGTACAAATTGTCCGTTCCCAACAGGCGAATGGCATCATCGCGGGAGGTGATCTGCCCAACGGTCATTCGCCCCCCGAGGTAGAGCTGTCCGGCCGAAAGGGAAATCACATAGACGGTATCCCCGACTGCGACACCGCGTTTGCGAAAGCTGTTGCTCCCCGAGCTATCGACCGTCTCGTATTCCGTGTTGTTGTCATCGCGCCAGAGTCGAAACTGCCAGTGGAATGTCCAGAAGCGAGTCATGGGGATTTGCTTTCTCTGTCGAGTTGCATCGCCGATTGCCTTTAACCTATTCATCGCGCCAGAGTACGATCCACCTTCCAACTGGACTTCGCCATTCTCGATCCACGGCGGGCTTACGCCGCGCCGCTCGCCGGGGACGGACCAATTGGCTCGCGATAGACTACCCCACACCGCTTCCGCACGGGAATCCGCCGATGCCCGCGTTCGCCATCGCCCTCAAGGATCTCCGCCTGCTCCTGCGCGATCCGCGCTCGGCGGTCATCCTGCTGCTCATGCCCCTCGTGCTCATCCTCGTGCTCGGGCTGTCCCTCGGCGATGCCTTCGGCCGCAAGCCGGACGACCAGCTCCAGATCTCCGTCATCGATGAAGATGCCGGGCTGCCGCCGAAGCTCGTCCGCCGCGCGCCGGTGCAGGACAAACCGAACGGGGCCATCCTCGGTTCGGTCTGCTTCGCCGCGCCGATGGAGCGATCGCACCCGCCGACGAAGCGCTGGGCCGACGTGCTGCTGAACGACCTCAAGGACACCGGCAACATCCGCATCGAAGTGATCCCGAGCCGCGCGGAGGCGGAGCGCCTCGTGAAGCGCGGCAAGCGCTCGGCCGTCATCGTCTTCGAGCCGGAGTTCAGCGACCGCGTCGACCGCTGCTCGTTCGTCGGCGCCGAGTTCAGACCCGATCCGATCAACCCGCTCGACCGCTACGGCGTCGTCACGGAGCGCGTCGGCGTGACGGTGATCGAGAACCCGTACCAGCCCATCGGCGGCTCCGTCGTGAAGCAGGTGACGCAGGTGAGCCTCATGCGCGTACTCGTGCCGTGGATGATCGGCGGAGCGTTCGACCTCATCGGCAAGCCCCTCTTCATGAAGAAGATGGAAGGCTACATCCCCGGCTTCGCCTTCCTGCCCGCGAACGTGCGCGACAGCATCGGCCTCGGCATCCGCAAGGGGATCGGCGCCTTCTTCGGCAACTACGACTTCACCGCGCTGACGTGGCACGGCCTGACGAAGGACGCCCCGCCGGAGCTGAAATCGGGCAACGCCGCCGACTACACGCCGCCACCGACGGGCCTCGGCCGCGGTGCGAAGAAGTACCAAATCCTCGTGCCGAGTTACACGGTCACGTTCGCGTTCTTCCTCGTGCTCACCGTCGGCTGGCTCTTCGTCGCCGAACGCCGCCACGGCACGATGGTGCGACTGCGGGCCGCGCCGATCACGCGCGGGCAGATCCTCCTCGGCAAGCTGTTGCCCTGCTTCGTCGTCTCCGCGCTGCAGGGGTTCGTGCTGCTGCTCTTCGGCAAGTTGCTCTTCGGCATGAGCTTCGGCGCCGAGCCGTGGCTGATCGTCCCCGTGGTGCTGAGCACCTCGTTCTCGGCGGTGGGGCTGGCGATGTTCGTCGCGGGGCTGGCCCGCACCGAGACGCAGGTCGCCGTTTACGGGACGCTGCTGGTGCTCGTGCTCGCCGGACTGAGCGGATCGATGATGCCGCGGGAACTGATGCCCGAGTGGATGCGCGGCATCAGCTACATCACCCCGCACGCTTGGGCGCTGGACGCTTACGAGCAACTGCTGCACCCCGACAGTCCGGCCGTGGACTTCGCCACGGTGGGGATGTCGTGCGGCGTGCTCTGCGGGTTCGGGCTGGGCTTCTCGCTGCTGGCGTGGTGGCTGATGAACTTGGAATAGGGGAGGAAGTCTGTCCGGCGTCGTCCGTCGATTCCGGCCTACAGCCACCCCCCTCCGTCGGAATCATCCCCAAATCGTCGGAAGCTCGGTACGTGCCCGATGAGGCAACGACTTGCGTCCGATCATCGGATTTCGCTTGACAGCGACGAGTTGTTCCCCGACGATCCCGATCAACTCTCCGGTACGGCCGTCAAAGCCCCCGTTTACCGGGCTGACCCTCCTGACGCTGGAGGATCGCACCGTGCCCACCCTCTTCGCCGTCGGGTTCTATTCGTCGGGTTCCGGGATGCCGGGTGACACCGCCGCCACCATCACCGGTTCTCTCAACCTCGGTTCGCAATTCCCATTCGACATGTACGGCCGCGCCCTCGTCGAAGTCGCGTCCGCCCAAGACGCCGTCTTGAAAGCCCTCGTCGGCACCATCACGACGCAGGCCCCTTCACCGACATCAGAGACATCGGCAGCACGCAGTCGGCGTTGCGGCCGGACATCGCATTGCCGCCGCCGCCGAAGAAGTCCAGATCGTCGGCCGCCGTGGGCGTGTCATGGGCCATCGGGTCGCTGCGATCCGACCAGTTGAACGGGTCTCCGAAGTTGGCCGCGTTCATCCCCTCCCCCACGAGTTGCCGGCGGCGAAGCGCATGGGTGTGATCCCCAGGGCGGAAGAACATCGATTGCCGTTTGGCAATCGGGGGCTTGCTGGCGGTCGTCCCCATGGGATTTCAGCGCATGAAGAGGGCGAATTCGATGTAGGAGAGGGGCGTTTTCGCCGGCCAAGCAGCGAACCGTTCTTTGCGAGGGATATGCGGATCGAAGGCGGGGTAGTCCATCGCGCGGGCTCCGAAGCTCAGATGTCGCGGA
>Ga0136611_10002053_pt1 | contig 13998 bp, 12 predicted proteins | sample AntDrymUQ2232306_2_FD_106645 | JGI IMG/M metagenome (GOLD analysis project Ga0136611, IMG submission 106645) | Polar desert sand microbial communities from Dry Valleys, Antarctica - metaG UQ223 (23.06) | ecosystem: Environmental > Terrestrial > Soil > Desert | place: Antarctica: Dry Valley...
CCCGCCCCAGCCGCTCCCCAATCTCCCGCAGCCAGACGCGCGTATTGATCTCATATAGCGAACAATGGACGTGTCGGCTTCCTCGCACGTCGTTGGTAGCGTCGGACTCTTCTGACACGAATTGCTCCTTCCCGGACGATTTCTAGGAAACAGTGTCGGTTCATGGCCAAAATGCTAACGAGCCTGCTTGACAGCCGCTGTTATAGACAGTACACTGTCGATGTCTTACCTGTACGCTACCAAGACACGAGGAGGGTCAGTGATTCAGACACTACTAGCGGATTCAGGCGATGAGATCGTAATGGTTCCCGTCCCGCGACGGCACCTGTCTGCTGTCTATCAGATGCTCGCTACTGAGATGGGGAAAGCATCAAATCAGGACGTAAGTGTTCCTCTCAGCAATCCAGCCAATCCGGCTAGCGATACGGCATGGACCAGAGATGAAATTCTGCGTCTCAAGCGCATGATCCGAACAGACACACCGCGCGTTATCTTGGATCTCACAACATCTCAGGTCAATGAACGGATTTCGTTACGCGACATTGAGAAGGTAGCAGTGCGCACATATCCGCAGGCGCGCGCGGACCTCGCAGGATTCACACAGCTACTGAACCGAGAGTTCGATGGTAAGGAATCGCCGTTCAAGGTCGAATGGAAGCCGGGCGGCTTTGCTTCTTACTATTGTGACTCGACCGATATCGCGGCGTGGTGGCAGAATGACTAGGAATCGATAAGCCCTTGTCGGATGAGATAGAGAAACGGACGGGTTAAGACCCGTCCGTTTCTCTTGCGTTCCGCGCCCCTAATACTTCGGCACGCTCGGATCGACCTCATCCGCCCAGGCGTGGATGCCGCCGGTCAGGTTCTTGAGCCGGTCGAAGCCCGCCGAGCGTAGCTGCTCCAGCGCGCGAGCCGAGCGTACACCCGTCCGGCAAACCAGCACGATGTCGCGCGCCGAGTCCAGCTCGTGCATCCGCGCCGGGACATCCCCGACCGGGATCAGGACGCTGTCCGGCAGCGAAACGATCTCCCACTCGTGCGGCTCGCGCACATCGACGACCAGCGGGTTCCAGCCGCCGGCACGCTTCGCCACCAGCTCGGTCGGCGTGATCTGCCATTCCGGCGCGACCACCTCGGTCGGCTTCAACTCCGGCACGACGCCGCAGAACTCCATGTAGTCGATCAGTTCCGTCACCGTCGGGTGCTCGCCGCAGACCGGGCATTGCGGATCTTTGCGCAGCTTGTACTCCTTGAAGCGCATGCCCAGCGCGTCGAAGCGCAGCAGCCGCCCAACCAGCGGCTCGCCGATCCCGAGGATCAGCTTGATCGTCTCGGTCGCCTGCATCGTCCCGACCGTACCCGGCAGGATGCCCAGCACGCCACCCTCGGCGCACGACGGCACCAGCCCCGGTGGCGGCGGCTCCGGATAGAGGCAGCGGTAGCACGGCCCCTGCTGCGCGTCGAAGACCGACACCTGCCCCTCGAAGCGGAAGATGCTGCCGTACACGTTCGGCTTGCCGAGCATCACGCAGGCATCGTTGACCAGGTAGCGCGTCGGGAAGTTGTCAGTCCCGTCGACGATGATGTCGTAGTCCTTAAGGATATCGAGCGCGTTCTCACTGCTCAGCCGCACCTCATGCGTGTTGATCGTGATGTGCGGGTTGAGGTCCTGCATCCGCGCCCTGGCCGCTTCGAGCTTGGCCGTGCCAACATCCGCCGTCCCGAACATCACTTGCCGCTGCAAGTTGGTGAAGTCCACGACATCCGCGTCAACCAGCCCGATCGTCCCGACTCCAGCCGCCGCCAGATACAACCCGAGCGGCGCGCCGAGGCCACCCGTGCCGATCAGCAGCACCTTGGCCGCCTTCAGCTTCTCCTGACCGTGCAGCGCCACCTCCGGCATGATCAGATGCCGCGAGTAACGCAGGATCTCGTCGCCTGACAGCGTCTGCGCCTCAGCGACCGGCGCCGACGCGCCCCCCGCGATCGACGGCACGATCGTGATCTCACTCCCCGCCGTCAGCGGCGTATTCTCGCCATCCAGGTAGCGAATATCCTCCTCGCCGACGTAGATGTTCACGAACGAGCGCAGTTTGCCCTCGTCGTTGTAGAGATGCTTCTTCAGCTCCGGATACTCGGCCGTCAACTGCGCCAGCCCCTCGCCAACGTTCGTCGCCGCCACGCCGTAGGTAGCATTCCCACCCACGAAGCCGCGCAACGCCGTCGGGATAAAAATCGTCGCCTGTGCGATGCCTGTTGTCATGTAACCTCCTGGTAATTCGGGATTCGGGACACGGGAATCGGGGAGTGGGCAAGATTCCGTCTCATCCCGAATCCCGTGTCCCGAATCCCGGCCCCCGCGTTACTTCCACCTCGCTATATCCCGAACGATCATCCTTCAACTGCCAGCCAGTAAGCGTATCGTAGCGCCCGGAACGGATGCTGGCGATCACATACGTGTTCCACGGCAGCGCCCACTCGCGGTCGAACTCGGACGGACGCGCTGGCGCGTCCGGATGCGAGTGATAGTAACCCAGCACCAGCAACCCCTCGCGGGCCGCGTCCTTCTCGACCTTCATCACGGTTCGAGGATCGATCATGAAGCGCCGCCGCCGCTCCGCCTCGTCCCAGACATTCTCGATCGCCACCAAACGCTCAACAACGCGGACGCCATCCTCCTCACGCCCGAGCAGCGCCCCGCAACACTCATCGGGAAACGTCGCCTCCCCATGCCGCGCGATCTCGTCCCACAACTCCCGCCGCAACCGCACCGGCGCCGCCCTCGTTGTCGTCTCCACGTCCATTCCTAATCTTCAAATGCCAAAAACGCCATAGAGGAACCGATACATGTACCCTGTCGTCCTGAGCCGCAGCGAAGGACCTCCCCGCCTATGCCGCTCGTTAGTCAGGACCGGAGAGGTCCTTCGCTGCGACTCAGGACGACAGGGGGAACGCGCAATCTCCGCCAGGCGTCCCTCACCCTTCGCTCCAAAACCGCTCGCTCAAATAGCGGTTCCCGCTGTCCGGCAGAATCGCGACGATCACCGCCGTCTCGTCCGCCGCAACCTCGCCCGCCACCCTTTCAGCGACAGCCAGCGCCGCCCCGCCCGAGATGCCAACCAGAATGCCCTCTTCGCGCGCCATCCTCCGCACCATCGCGTAGGCAGCTTCCGTCTCGATCCGCTCGTCGCGGTCGGCCAGCCGCTCATCGTAAATACCCGGCACGATCGCCGTCTCCATGTGCTTCAGCCCTTCAAGCCCGTTGAACGGCGAGTCCGGCTGGACCGAGATAGCCTGAATGTCCGCGTTATACAGCTTCAACCGCCGCGTCGTCCCAACGAACGTCCCGCTCGTGCCAAGACCCGCCAGGAAGTGCGTGATCCGCCCACCGGTCTGCTGCCAGAGCTCGACGCCGGTGCCACGAAAGTGCGCCCTCCAGTTCTCCGGGTTGTTGTACTGGTCGGGGTAGAAGTAGGCGTCGGGATTGGCTGCGTACAGCTCACGCACCTTGCGGATCGCGCCATCAGAGCCTTCAGCCGGGTCAGTGAACACCAGCTCGACCCCGTGCGCGCGTAAAATTTGCTTGCGTTCCTCGCTGGCCGTGTCCGGCACACATAGCATCACGCGGTAGCCGCGCGCCGCGCCGATCATCGCGTAGGCGATGCCGGTGTTGCCGCTGGTCGCATCGAGAATGACCGTCTCCTTCGTCAGCGCGCCGGAGCGTTCGCCCGCCTCGATCATCGCCAGCGCCGCCCGATCCTTGACCGAGCCACCGGGGTTGAACCACTCCGCCTTGCCGTAGATCTCGATCCCGGCCCGCGGCTCCAGCGAGCGCAGCCGCAACAGCGGCGTGTTGCCGACCAGGTCGGTCAACCGCTGCCCCCGGCTCGTCGGCAGGACGAGCCTGTCACCAGCGGTGCCGCTGCCGAACGTCGTCTCTTCAACTGTTTCGCGATAGATCGTTGCCATAGAAGTTTGCACCCACCTGTTTCACACACATACCGTCAACACAACATCGCAGCGGTCGAACCGCGACGAGCATGGAGATGGACAGCCCCAACAAACCTGCCGGGAAACCGTCAGCGGCGTGGCGACCCGGTCAAAGGGCCGCCCGCGCCTATGTGCGTGGACAGTGGATGGTGGCGAAGTGGTTGTCGGTCTCGTAGGCCAGGTGAGCGACCGGCGTGCTCGGCCAGGCAGCATCCAGCGCGCCGCCGCGCGGCCCGCTCTCCGAATGCAATTCCGCCGTACCGAACATCACAAGCATCGTTCTCATCATCCCTGCGCCAGAAACCTCGTCCAGACTGGTGAGACTAGCAATCGCCGGGCCAGGCTGTCAAGCCTGTATCCACCAGCGCTCGGCTTCGCGGGTAGCCCTACCCGTTCCGCGCACCACTTCTAACGCGCGAAGTCCGCACCTATTCCCATGACAATGCTGATCGTTCTCAGCGTCAGGTGGTTGCAACCCTGTTAGCCTGTCATCCCGAGCGGAACGGAGTGGAGTCGAGGGATCTCTAGCTTCGACGCTTGCAAACGTTGCATGGGATGAACCGCTGAGATCCCTCGACTCCATTCCGTTCCGCTCGGGATGACAGGCTAACAGGGTTGTTCATTGTGAAGCACCGTCTATGTCAAGCAGGGACCAGTAGGGGCGGGTCGTTGTGGCCAACGTGACACCCAAACCCGTCAAGAGACCCGCCCGGCTCTCCACCCCAACCCCCCGGAAGGAACACAGACCTCGATGACAACCCGCAACCTACCCGGAGCCGCCGCTGCGAGCATGCCTGGAGCAAGGCCACATCCTCAACGTAGATCGTCACCCAGTGGTAGACATCGTCCGACGCGACGATGTGCTCCCCCGTCCGGACATACGCGCACATCGCCGCCGCGATAACGGCCATCCCCGACCCATCCGCCATCGGCCACGCTTACCTGCCTTCAACATCCCCTTGCTCTCTTGAGGATGTGCCGACCGCTGGAGGCTCACTGGCCGGAGGCACACCGGGAGGGGCCGGGCTGGTTCCCGGCCCCTCCAAGAGGCGCATCTATTACGAGACTCTTGCGTTCCGGAACTATCAATGCTATCCTGCTCATAACGATACGATATCGTATCGTTATGACACCGTGAAAGGAGTCATCAATGACCGTAACCGACCGCTACGCAGACACCGGACACCCAAAGCGCTGGTGGACACTGATCATTCTCTGCCTGAGCCTGCTCGTCATCAGCCTCGACAACACGATCCTCAACGTCGCCCTGCCGACACTCGTGACCGAACTGTCAGCCAGCAGCAGCCAGCTCCAGTGGATCGTCGATTCCTACGTCCTCGTCTTCGCTGGCCTGCTCCTGACGGCTGGTGCGCTGAGTGACCGCTTCGGACGCCGCCTCGGCCTGTTCGCCGGCTTCGCCATCTTCGCCGTCGCCTCCGCCTTCGCCGCCTGGTCGAGTTCGCCGGACCAGCTCATCGCCTGGCGTGCCGTCATGGGCATTGGCGGCGCGCTGATCATGCCCAGCACGCTCTCGATCCTCACCAACGTCTTCCCGGCCCACGAGCGCCCGAAGGCGATCGCTATCTGGGCGATGACGGCCGGGTTGGGCGTCCCGATCGGGCCGGTCGTTGGTGGTTGGCTGCTGCAACACTTCTGGTGGGGTTCGGTCTTCCTGATCAACATCCCGATCGTCGCCGCCGCCCTCGTGGCCGGCATCTTCCTCGTCCCCGAGTCGAAGGACCCGCATGCCAGCCCGCTCGACCCCGGCGGCGCGCTGCTCTCGATCGCTGGCCTCGGGACGCTGATCTACGCCATCATCGAAGCGCCGTCGCACGGCTGGACGAGTATCCAGACACTGGTCGGCTTCGCCGTCGCCGCCATCCTGCTGACCGCCTTTGTCCTTTGGGAGCGACGGATGGAGCAGCCGATGCTGGACATGCGGCTCTTCCGCAACATGCGCTTCACTGGCGCGAGCATCGCGATCTCGCTCGTCTTCTTCGCGATGTTCGGCTCACTCTTCTCGTTGACCCAATACCTGCAGTTCGTCCTCGGCTACGACACGCTCGAGGCTGGTATCCGCGTCACCCCCGTCGCGCTCGGCATCATCATCGGCGCCGGCGGCAGCACGCGGCTGGCGGCCCACCTCGGCACGAAGATCATCGTCAGTTGGGGTCTGGCCGTCGTTGCCGGTGGCCTCGCCCTGCTCTCGACCGTGGATAGCGGTAGCGGCTACGGCCTGGTTGCCACCTCGCTCGTCATCCTCGGCTACGGGATGGGAACCGCGATGGCTCCAGCCACCGAGGCGATCATGGGAGCTGTTCCGAAGGATCACGCTGGCGTCGGATCGGCCGTCAACGATGCCACCCGCCAGGTCGGCGGCGCGCTCGGTGTCGCGATCCTCGGCAGCCTGCTCTCGACCTCGTACGCTTCTTCTATGGAAGACGCGACCGCTAATCTGCCTGCTCCAGCCGCCAGCGCCGCCGGTGATTCGGTTGGCGCTGCCGCCCAGGTCGCGGCCCGGCTCGGTGGACCCGAGGGCGCGGCGCTCATCTCCTCCGCCCGGACCGCCTTCGTCGATGGCATGAGCACGTCGTTGCTCGTCGCCGCCGGTTTCGCGCTGACCGGCGCGCTCTTCGCGGCCATCTTCCTGCCGTCCCGCGCGCCCAAGGAGGACGAGATGCGCGATACTCATGCGGAGATCGGACTCGTGCCGCAGGATCGGCTGACGCAGGAGACGACCGGCCATTGACCGCCCAGGACGCCACGCCTGACCCAGCACCGCGCCGGCCCGGACGCCCTCGTAGCGCCCGGGCCGAGCGCGCTATCCACGACGCCGCCCTCGAAATGCTCGTCGAGCAGGGCTACGAAGGCATGAGCATCGAAGCCGTCGCCGCCCGCGCCGCTGTCGGCAAAGCCACCATCTATCGCCGCTATGACGGCAAGGACGCTCTCGTCGCCGCAGCCCTGCGCACCCTCAACCCCGTGTCTGCTATCGATCTGCCCGATACCGGCAGCGTCCGTAGCGACCTCGAGATGCTGATCGGAGCGATTGCCCGTGCGATACTCGGCTCGGTCATCGGCCCGATGATCGCACGCCTCCTCAGCGCGGCCATCACGAACCCTGACCTGCACCAGATCTTCTACGAGCACTTTCTGCTGCCACGCCGCGCCGCCGCCCTCACCATCTTGCGCCGCGGCGTCGAACGCGGCGAACTACGTCCCGACCTCGACATCGAGCTCGCCCTCGACATGATGGTCGGCGCCATCATCTTCCGCATCCTCTTCGGCGCCCAGGATCTCACCACGCTCCCAGCCACCATCCCCCAGATGGTCACTCTGATGCTACGCGGCGCCGCACCCGAAGAATGCCTGGTGAATAGGTCGTAGGCGAGGAAGGGCGGAGTACCCCTGTCATCCTGAGCCGCAGCGAAGGATGACAGGGGTACTCCGCCCTTCCTCGCTCCACCGCACATTCGGCAAGAGCACAGTGCCGGTCGACGAGTTGTCGATCTAACCCATTCGGCTTGCCAGAATCGCCGCCGCAACCAGGCACTGAATGAGAACGAACGGCACCGCCAGCACCGTCCCAAGCAGCAGGACCGGGTTGAGCAGTTCCAGCAGCGGCGCATACAGCAGCAGATCTTCACGCGCACTGTAGAGCAGCTTCGCCATCCGCCCAAGGTTGACCAGCCAGCCGCGCCCGCTGACTGGCCGTTCGCGCGTTGTTCGGGCGATCTCTGCCAGTGTCGTCCCATGCTGGACAGCCGTCTCCGGGAAGCGTCGTAGCTTCTCCGGCAGTTCGCGGACCGCCGTCAACGCCAGCCAGAGCAGGAACAGCAGCACCGCCGGGAGCAGCAACAGCGCCAGCAGCAGCGCGAACGCCAGCGTGTCGTCCAGATCGAACGGGCGCAGATACTCCCAGACGGCCTGTCCGATCACGGCAGCCGCGATGACCCCTGCACCGAGCAGCGCCAGCAACGGAGGAATCAGCAGCCGGATCACCGGTGTCACCCGCTCAATGGCCGCTGCCACTCGCTCAAGCACGACCTCGCGGCCCCGTCGTCCTGCGCTTCCGTTCTGATCGCTGATGCTCAACCTCGCCCCGCGCCGTCGCCGGCCCACACAAACAACACCCCCAGCATCGCTGAGGGTGTTGTTCGCAGAACTGGTGCCTGGCGGTGCTGTCGGCCGTGCTGCGCCCGGCGACGCTAGCGCAGCGCGTCTATCACCTGCTGCGCGTCAGCCTGCAACTGCTGGGCAACCTCGGGCGAGAGGCGTCCAGTCCACTCGTACCAGCGAACCAGAACCTGGTACTCAAGCAGCGACCCATACGCCCGCAGGCTATTCCTGGAGTTGAGCGCCTTCTGTGCCTGTTCCAATACTGCGAGCAGCGTGCGTTCGTTGTGGCGGTCGGTCACCAATGTGGTTGTGACGGCGCGCAGGTTCGTCAGCAGTTAAGCACTGTCAGCCACGCTGACCGGAAAGCTGGCTGTCGCGCTGTTGCCGGCCGGATCGGTAGCGGTACAACTCACCAGCGTCGTCCCTACCGGGAAATGGCTCCCCGGCGGTGGCGTGCAGACCACACTGGCACTGCCCGAGTTGTCGGTTGCCGTGACCGTGTAGCGCACGATGGCGCCGGTTGGACTGCTGGCCGGGACCGTCAGGTTGACGGGCATGTTCAGCAGCGGTGCTCCGACATCATTGACGGTGACGGTAAATGTTTCCGTGTCGCTGTTGCCGGCAGTGTCGCTCGCCGTGCAGGTCACCGTCGTCGTGCCAAGCGCGACGAGTGTGCCTGAGGCCGGCGAACATACGATCGTGGGCGTCACCCCGGAGTTGTCGGTCGCGCTCACGCTGGCGGCGTGGGCCACGAGCGCCCCCGCGACGCCAGGGTCGCTATCGACGACGAGAGTGGTCGGAACGATCAGGACTGGCGACTCCACGTCATTCACCGTTACATTGAATGATCCCTGGTCCTGGAGCCCAGCGCCGTCCGTGGCCGCGCAGGATACTGGTGTCGTCCCGATCTGGAAGAACGAGCCGGACAGCGGGCTGCAACTGACGCTGACGCTGCCGGAGTTGTCGGTCGCCGCCGGGCTGAAGCTGACGTGGGCGCCGGCCTGTCCGGGATCGTTCTCGACCACGACATCCGCCAATGCGTCCAGGCTCGGCGCCTCGGTATCGCTGACAGTGACGGTGAACATGCCTATATCGGTCAGGCCGCCATAGTAGTCGGTCGCCGTGCAGGTCACCGTCGTCGTGCCGACCGGGAAGAGGTGACCCGTCGGCGGGTCGCATTCGACGGCCACGTTGTTGGAGTTGTCGGTTGCCGTCACGTCGAAGCTGACGGCGGCGACACCCTTGCCCGGCTCGTGAGTGACCGTGATGTTCGCCGGCACGGTCAACTCCGGTGGCTCGACATCGAGGACCCGCACAAACACACCGACTGAATGGGATTGCCCCGCGCTGTCAGTGGCGAAACAGTTCACTGGCCAGGCACCCAGCCTGAAGAATGACCCAGAGGGAGTGGTACAGGTGGGTGTCAATGCGCCATCCTCAGGATCGGTTGCGGTGACGTCGAAATCCACAACGGCGCCGGCCAGGCCAGGGTCATTGGGGACAGTGATGGCGCCCGGGCCTGTCGTCGTCGGTATGGCGTCGTAGGACCAGACGACGTCATCGACAATGAGCTGGTCTCCGGTGTATTCGAGGACAAACCCCCTGATCGGTCTCCCGGTTGGCGCGGAAACCGACACCGTTTGCAGCGCGGGGGTGAGCTGATGCGTTTCGGTGTGGATGATCGTCCTGCCAGAGCTGAGGACAAGAAGCGTGAAGCTACCAGGGTGGTCCGCCCCCGCACCGACCCGGATCGACGCGCTCTCAACTGCCGTATCGAATTGGACCTCCACGCTGGAATAGACATCTCCGCCGATCCGGGGTCCGAACACCAGAAAGTTCGTTCCGCTGTGGCCGGTGATGTCGGTGGCGGCACACTCGTTGAGGATTTCGCCGTATCTCCACAATCCCTGTGAGGAAAACTGCACGCCGAGCGCGCTGTATTCGCCGCCAAGCGGGTTGGGGGGTTCCGCATACGCACATGGCGCCGTCACCTCATCGAAGTCGACTTCCAAGGTGATGGCGGACACCGCTGCTGGTCTGAACTGCAACAACGCTATCCCCAGGATGACCGCGCTCACGACCAGTGCGCCCCGCACCGACCGCCACCGCATAGCTTCTCGTGTTCCCATCCAGATATCTCCCTGTCCAGCGCAGGCCGGTGGCCTGCTGCGGCTGCTCGGCGATGAGCGCCGGCGGAGCGGACGGGTGGGGCCGATCGTGTTGCCCCATCCGTCCACTCCACCGGATACAGTTCACCTTAGCGGACTGAAGCTGGGCGGACTTCGGTAGTGACCGCCAATCCACGGCGGTCGAGGTGGCGGAAACTATGTAGAGGTAAGCAGCGGAGCAGGTAAGCTCGCACGAGACTGGCATGCCGAAAGCCGCAGCCGCGTTTACTGCGACGACGCAACGCCTCCCGGTAAATGCCATCCGGTACAGGCGACGGCTGCAGCCCCGCCCGGCGTGACCGCTGGGCGTGGCAGTCTGGCCAGTCAGTGGCCCCTCCTGCTATCCTGAATTGGCCCGTGTTATCGGAACCACCCGGCCCGACAATGACGTCTGCCCAGAAAACGGGCCGAAACCGTCGCATGAAAGGACTCCACGACTGTGACCCAGCGACCCGAGCCAACGCGCAGCCGCGCGCCATCCGCCAACCTCGTCGACCCGCTGCCGCCCGGCATCTGGCCGGCACGCTCCGCCCTGGATGGCCGCTACATGCGGCTTGAGTCGCTCGATGCGCGGCTACACGCGACCGAGCTGTACGCGGCATCGCACGGCAGCGACGAGGCGCTGCGCATCTGGGACTATCTCGCGGTTGGGCCGTATGCGTCGGTCGAGGCGTTCGCCGCCTACCAGCGCAGTTGCTCGGCCAGCGCCGACCCGGTCTTCTACGCCATCCGCGATCTGACCAGCGGTCAGGCAGCCGGAGTTGCCAGCTACCTGAACATCGTCCCAACCTCCGGCACGATTGAGATCGGTCACATCTGGTTTGGCCCCGCCCTCCAGAACACAGTCGCCGCGACCGAGGCGCTCTACACCCTCATCCGCCACGCGATCGACGACCTCGGCTACCGGCGGATGGAGTGGAAATGCAACGCCCTCAACGCCGGCTCGCGGAAGGCCGCCGTCCGGCTCGGTTTCGCCTTTGAGGGCATCTTCTACAACCACATGATCTCCAAGGGCCGTAACCGCGACACTGCCTGGTTCTCGATCCTCGACGACGAGTGGCCCGCCCTGCGCGAGTGTTACGAAACCTGGCTCGCCCCCGACAACTTCGATGAACACGGCCGCCAGCGCACCTCGCTCGGCGACCTCACCAGCGCCGCCCGCGTGATGTGATAGACACGGCAAGGGAAGGATTGGTTCGTCCTTCCCTTGCCATTTTGACTCGCTGTCGGTGGCTATGGCGCCGTCGATGTAGCCTTAACGACACCAGATAGCAACTGGAGCGACGAAGGTTGCCCGTCATCGGTGCAGGAAGGCCCGTTGGCGACCTCGATCGTGTCTGTCTGGCCAGCGAGCGTGACTGTGATCGTGTAGGGACCGCTCGCGCCGCACCAGTTGGCCCAGACGATGTGGATGGGAGACGTCAACGCCGGGACGAGCAGCATCCCTTCAGCACCCGCCTTGGGCGAGACGTTGTCGTCCTCAACGGCGAGCGATTGGCCGTCAGCGTCGGTGATCGTCAGTGTCAATTCACCGTCGACAACGCAGGCCGATGTTGTCCCGTTGGCATTGCCGGTGTTGACTATGATGATGACGGCTTTACCTTCCGGTGATGCAGTCAGCGACGGCGATGCCGTTAGTGACAGGTCAAGCGTCGCTAGGTCGCAGACCAACGGTTCGGTGTTCGGCCAGACATCGTCAGGCGGCGCCATTTCTAGCGGGACCAGTTTCGATGGTTGGCCGGCGTCGACGCAGGCGGGCGTGACGTGGATCCACGCCGCTGAGCCGGAGCCGGACCGCTCGATGTCCAGGTTGGCCCCGTCCGGCGCGCCGCACCAGTTCGACCAGGTCGCCCCGGCCCACTGGAACTTGCCGGACTCGTCTGGCGTCAGCGTCAACTCGATCTGGTTGCCCTCGATCTCAAGCGGTGTGCCTGACTCGTCGGCCAGCGTCACGGTCACACGCTCGCCGTCGGCGCATTCAGCAACATTGCCGGCAACGGCCCAGATGTAGATGTCATCGCCTTCGCGGCCTAGATCGCTGGATGCAAGCACGACTTCTCCAGTCTCACAGGCGACATTGGCAGGAATCGCCTCGGCCATCGAAGACTGGCCAAGGATCGATGGCTGGCCGGGATCGTCGCATGGCGGCGTAACGTCAACCGGCTGGCCCATTCCGGAGCCACTATCCGAGGATGTCATGAACTCGATCGCCAGGCTCAGCGAGGTCGTCTCGCCGCACCAGTTCAGCCAGGCGAACGAGACGCTCGCGTCTCCGCCTCCGAGCGTTGCGTCGAGCTCTGCCGTCGCCGGGTTGCCTTGGATGTCGAGTGGCGCGCCGGTCTCGTCGTTGATCTGTAGCGAGATCGGCGTCGTCAGCTGGCACTCGACGCCGCCGGTGCTCTTGATGGCACGGACGGTGAAGCTCACGAAGCCGGGGCTGTTGTTGGCCAGGTCACTGGGGTTGTTGGCCGCCTCCATCTCGAACTCCACCTGGTCCCGAACGCATGGCTGCGGCGCATACGCCGCCCACCCCCCGACGGGAGGCTCGGGCGTCGCCGTCGCGGTCGGCTCAGGCGTCGCCGCCGGCTGGCTGCCGGCGCCGCTGACGCGCTCATCCGGCTCGCCCGTTCCGGCGTTGCTGAAGATTGTCATCAGGATGACGGCGACCAGCGCGAAGGTGCCGATCGCGCCGGCCATCTTCACGGCCTGACCGGTCCAGCCACGCCAGCCCCGCGGCCAGCTCGAAAGTCCACCCGGGTGGACTCCCGCCAGGACCTCCTCGCGGACGTGTGCGCCGCCACTGACGCGAGGCAGCCGGGAGATCCCGGCCAGCCCGGCCTGCAGGTCGCGCTCGAAGGCGCGGCAGCCGGGACAGGTCGCGAGATGGCCGCGTAGTTCGCTCAGTTCGCCGGTCGTCAGTGTCCGGTCGCTCTGCTCGGAGAGGAACCGGCGCGTATTCGTGCAACTGTCATTCATGACTGGACCTCCCGTGGCGTGGTTGTCGGTGTCTGATCGTCGTTGAGCGCGTCGTAGGCGTCGATGAAGGCTTTGCGGGCGCGGAAGAGACGTACCTTGGCGGTGTTGGCGTTGATGTCGAGTGCCGCCGCCGTCTCCTCGACGGACAGCCGCAGGTGGTGGCGCAACAGCAGGGCGCTGGCGTGCTGCGGGCCGATCCGTCGCAGCGCAGCCGCCACGATCTCTTGTTCGGCGAGCGTTTCCGCCAGGCGTGGGTCATGCCCCGGCTCAGCTTCGAGCGTCCTCGAGTCGTCGCCACGGCTGAACGGCAGCCAGGTCAGCAGCCGCCCGCGACGATGCCAGGATGCGGCGTTGTTGGTCGCGATCCGATAGAGCCAGGCGCGGAAGTTGAGGTCGTCCGGCGTGCGCCCCAGCGCCCGGAACGCCTTGATGAACGTTTCCTGGGCCAGGTCATCGGCAGTCTCGCGGCTGCCGGTCAGCCGGTAGAGGTAGGACGTGATCGGCCCCTGGTAAGCGTCGAACAACGCCGCGAAGGCGGCAGCATCGCCAGCCCGCGCTTCCCCGACTGCCGCCTGCTCGATCCGCTCGACCCCATCGGCGCGGTCAACCACCCCGTGTGCCTGCATCGCATCACGCCCCTCGCCATCGCTCACACGCCTCAGCGCCTTCCTGCTCTGTATGACGCACGGGAGTTGCGGGAAGGGTACAGCGGCGTGGGAATCAGGGAACAGGGAACGCAGAAGGA
>Ga0136611_10002054_pt1 | contig 13998 bp, 11 predicted proteins | sample AntDrymUQ2232306_2_FD_106645 | JGI IMG/M metagenome (GOLD analysis project Ga0136611, IMG submission 106645) | Polar desert sand microbial communities from Dry Valleys, Antarctica - metaG UQ223 (23.06) | ecosystem: Environmental > Terrestrial > Soil > Desert | place: Antarctica: Dry Valley...
CCCGTCGGCAGACGGCCAAGAAAAGCCGCCGTGACCGGGCAAAGGCGTGCGGTGTACGCAGCAACGCCGCGTACGGTTGAATTAGCGCCACGCGGGGCTGCTCGCGATCAACGGGTCGGGCGGGGCGGCTGTGGTCTCGGCTCGGACGGGTAATGGCACACACTGATTATACGGCACGCCCGGATCTCCAGCGGTGAGCAAGTAGTTTGAACCTCCAAAATGACAGGGAGCGGGCTGCGGCCCGCAGGCAGGTCGGGAGACCTGCCCCTACTCGACTCAAGGGTGGTGTCCATCGCTGTAGGTCTGGGCGTTGCCTGTTCGCCTGAACGCACAGTCGCCACGGGAGGTCACCTGCAGCGGGCGATTTGGGATGTCCCCGCTCGGGCAGCCAACGGCGTGCCAGGGCGATGACCGCCCTGGCACGCTACACCATGCCCGTTGCCAGCAGCGGGATGTGGGGCTTGATGTTGAAGCGCAGGCAACTGTGGGCCGCGCGGAGCGCCGCCTCGACGCGGGCTGGGTCGCCGCCGTGGGCGAAGATGAAGCCGAGGTAGCTTGCGCCCTCCGGGAGCGGAACCAGTGGCTGGTTGAGTTTGGCGGTGATCCGCACGTCGTCCACTCCTGGAACCGCGCGCGCCTCCTCCACGCCCGTCACCGTAGTGAGCATCCCGCCGCGGGGAATGGGAATCATCATCACCCCGGCGGCGTGGTCGTCGCGGCTGTACCCCTGGATGTCGAGGCCGACGGCGTGTCGCAGGATGAGCTCTTCGAGGCGCATCGCCGCGCCGAACCGCAGGACATCCGAGCAGTGCCCGCCGATGGATCGCCCGGCCATCTCGACGAGCCACGCTCCGTAGTCGTTCACCCGTAGCTCCGCGTGGACCGGCCCGGTGCGCAAGCCGAGCGCGGCTGCCGCCTGCTGCGTTCGCGCGGCTATGGCCTCCTGTACCGGGATGGGGCGCCGGGAGGGGGTGACGTAGATCGTCTCCTCGAAGAACGGGCCGTCGAGCGGGTCTGGCTTATCGAAGAGCGCGAGCACCCGCAGCGCGCCATCGGTGAGGATGCCTTCGAGCGCGACCTCAAAGCCGGGGATGAACGCCTCGACGAGGATGTGCGTGTGCTCGGGGCGGTTGCCCTCGGCGAGCAGCATGCGCGCGAGCCGGCGCCACGCCACGATGAAGCTCGCCGCGTCGTCCGCGCGCATCACGCCCCGGCTGCCGGAGAGCCGCAGGGGTTTGAGGACGCACGGGTACTCCACCTGCTGCGCGACCTGTGCGGGGTCCGCGTTCAGGGGGAATCGCTCGAAGCGGGGCACGCGGACGTGCCCGGCGGCGAGCATTCGGCGCATCTCGTACTTGTCGCGCGCGGCCACGGCGGCGTCCGGGGAGTTGTGCGGCAGGCCGAGCGCCTCACCGATGCGCGCCGCGAGGATCGTCGCGCTGTCATCAACGGACAGCACCGCGTCGAGTGGATGCTCCCGTGCGTATTCCAGCACCGTGGCCACGGCAGCATCGGGATCTGCGAAGCGCAGGGCGAGCGGGACGCGCCAGTGGGCCGCGAGTTCCTCCGCCATGTCCACGCCCTGTGCGACCTCCAGCCCGAGTTTCTCGGCGGCCTGTTGAAAGGCACCTGCCCGGTAGGTTGCGGGTGAGAGCAGCAGCAGTACGCGTTTCCTCTCGCCGTTGTGCTCGTTCATGTGCCCCTTTTTAGCCGCTGAATCGCCATCCTGCGCGGATCTTACCTGTGCAATCATACCAGCGACGGCGCGGCGCCAATCGTGGGACCCTCTATCGGGGGCGTTCACAGGGTGTTCTACTGAACGCTCCTACGGGGAGGGCGACCTGGGTTGAGGTCGGGGGCTTGGTTGTTGCGGTCATCAGCCGTGTAGGCGTAGGAGAGAACGGAGGGTGAATGTGAAGGACGTGACATCGCTCGGTCCGCTTTCGGAAGGGATGCGGGTACAAAGCGCGGATGGTGCGCTGGTAGGCACGGTCATTGGGGTGTGGGGCGGGTTCGCCAACCTCGGCTCCGCGCACGAGATGGAGATGGCGTCCGGCGTGGGTGCTGGGGTGGAGGGCGGCCCGGATGTGCGCGATCTGCCGGAGGGCACGAGCACGATTGGACAGACGCGCCCCGGCTACCTGGAGGTTGGCGCGGCGGACGGACGGACGCTGTATATGCCGCTGGCGGACGTCGCGGATGTGCGCGACAACGATGTGGTGCTGTCGGTCACGCGGGGGGAGATTGGGGAGCGGTATGAGATCGATCCCTCGGGGTCGTGATGGGCGATGAGCAATGAGCAATGAGTGATGAGAAGGCGGCCTTCCTGCTGCCGGGCGGACGGGGCGATAGCATAGTCCCCGCTGCTGGTTGTGATGGCACGTCGGACGTTCAGTTGAACGCCCCTACGACGGGCGGTGCGTCGTAAGCCGTAAGCAGTAAGCGGACAATGTCAACTGAACGCGCTTATGAATGGCGTTGCGTCGTCGACTGGACGCTGAATGCAGACCGGCCGTCATCACTCATCACTCATTGCTCGCCACAGCGCTGGTGAGGTCGAGCGCGGGGTCTTCGGGATCGGTGCCCAGTTCCTCGGCGAGCAGTTGCCGCCGGTACATCGCGGCGTAGAGGCCATCGAACGCGACAAGCTCATTGTGCGTCCCCTGCTCCACGATCCGCCCGTCGTCGAGCACGACGATCTTGTCGGCGTCGCGCACCGTCGAGGTGCGGTGGGAGATTATGAGGCTCGTGCGGCTCCGCATTACCTCTCGCAGTCGGCGCAGGATCTCCTCTTCGGTATACGTGTCCACCGCGGAGAGCGCGTCGTCGAGGATGAGGATGCGCGGGTCCTTGAGGACAGCGCGGGCGATCGCGGTGCGTTGTTTCTGTCCGCCGGAGAGCGTCACACCGCGCTCGCCGAGGTACGTTTCGTAGCCGTGTGGGAACTGCTCCACATCGCGCTCGAGCTGGCTCACGGTTGCGGCCCACTCGACCTTTTCCTGCGAGGTCTCGTCGACGCCGAACGCGATGTTTTCGCGGATTGGCTCCGAGAACAGAAAGGTTTCCTGTGGCACGAACCCGACCGAGCGGCGCAGCAGTTCCAGCGGAATGAGCCGCACGTCTATGCCGTCGATGAGCACCTGGCCCTCGGTCGGATCCCAGAGCCGGGGGACGAGCGCGGCCAGGCTGCTCTTGCCGCTGCCGGTCGGCCCGACGATCGCGACGGTCGAGCCTGCGGGGACGTGCAGGTCGATCTGCGCGAGGACGGTCGCGTCGGCGTGGCGGAGCGTCACGTTGCGGAAGAGGATCTCGCCCCGGATTGCTTGGATGGGATGCGGCTCGCGGGCGTCGCGGATGGTTGGCTCGGTCTGAAGTATCTGCTGGAGCCGGATCATGGAGGCACTGCCCTGCTGGATGAGGTTCATTACCCAGCCGAGCGCGATCATCGGCCAGCGCAACGCGCCGACGTACGCAATGAACTGGACCAGTTCGCCGACCGAGATGCGCCCGGCGATCACGTCCTGGCCGCCGAAGTAGAGCACCACGACGGTCGCGATGCCGCCGACGGTGAACATCGCCGGCCAGAGAAGCGCCTGGATGCGCAGGTGGGAGATGCTGTTGTCGATGTATCGCTGATTGACCTCCTGGAACGCTTCGAGTTCCGCGGTTTCCTGCGCATATGCTTTGACGACGCGGATGCCGGAGGCGTTTTCCTGCACTTTGGTGGAGATATCGGAGAAGCCCGCCTGCACCTTTTCGTAGCGGCGCTGGATGACGCCGCCAGTGATGCCGAAGGTGACGCTCATCAGGGGCAGGATGATCGCCGAGTAGAGGGCGAGTTGCACGTCGATCGTGAGCATCACGGCAACGGTGCCCACGAAGGCGACGACGGTGTTCACGCTGTTGGAGATACCGGGACCGAGCGCGCGCTGCACGGCGTTCAGGTCGTTCGTTGCTCGCGCCATGAGGTCGCCGGTGCGGGAGCGCTGGAAGAAGGCGGCGTCTTGTCGCTGGAAGTGGCGGAAGAGGTCGTTGCGGAGCTCGTATTCCACGTCGCGCGAAGTGGCCGCGCCGAGGTAGCGCGAGTAGAACCGGAAGAGTCCCTCGACCATTGCCGCGACGAGCAGCACGACGCCGTAGAGCGCGAGCTGGCCGCTGGTGGTGCCGTCGTTTATGGCGTCTATCGCGAGCCGCAAGATATAGGGCACGAGGAGCGCGGCGAGGTTCGCCGCCACGATGCTGAACATCGCGAGCGCGACCTTGCGCTTATGCCGACCAAGATACCGGAACGCCGGGAACAGACCTCTCACCCCCCTATTGTACGGCGTGCGTCCCCGTGTGACAAACCGGTCCAGCGACACCAGGAGGGATCGGGTTCCGCCCGTTGCTGTAGGGAGCAGGTCTCCGTGCCTGCCCTCCGTGCCTCACCCGCCACGATTGGTTAGAAAAGGTACGTCGTCTGTCCGCTGGTGCCCGACTGACGGCACCCTGATCTTGTGGGCGGGTTCTTTCTTCACAGCGGTTGTGGACTATGTGGTATACTAAGGTACCGGTGAGGACGAGCGGTAAGTTCGGCCAAGTCCGCCCGCACGAGTCGTAGGAAAGAAGGTCCGTGGGGTAGCGTATCCTGGGGGCCTTTCGGCTTTTAGTGGAGTACGGGGGGATGGGCGTTGTGCCCACGGTGGAGCGTCCGCACCATCACTGGCAAGAGGAGAACAGAGAACAATGGCTACAGGAATCATCAAGCGAGTAACGGACCGGGGCTTCGGCTTCATAGAGCTGGCGGGACAGGAAGATGTCTTCTTCCATTCCTCGTCTCTGCAGGATACGTCCTTCGACGACCTTCGGGTCGGGCAGCAGGTCACCTTCGACGTCGAGGCCGATCCTCGGGGCAAGGGCGACCGCGCCGCGAACGTCCGCACCGGCTAAGAGCGACTAGCTCTCCGCCCCTCTCCCACTGCGGAGGGGGGCTTTTTCGTGGGCGCTAGGTGTTATCAGTTAGATATTAGGCGCTCAGGGCACGGGGTAGGCGCCCAAACCCCCACCCGTCCGCGTCTTCACACCATACGGCACGCCCGCCACCCCGCCGCATCTCCTAACACCTAATACCTAACCCCTAACACCTAGCTCAGCTGGACGCGCTGGTGTAGCGGCTGAGGCCGAGTCGCCACAGGCGGGTGGAGAGGTACAGCATTACCACCGCCACGAGGACAGACGCCGCGAGCAGCAGCGGCGTGGCCCGGTTCCCCAGCGCCTGCACCGGGATCGTCGTGACGAACGCGACCGGCACGATGTACGTGAGCACCCGCTGCATCCATAAGGGGTACGCCTGCACTGGGAACCGGCCCATGTTGTAGAACGCCTGAAGGATCGAGGTGATGTTGTCGATCTTCACGGTCCAGAACGCGATCGTCGCGAGGCCGATCCAGAGCGAGTAAATGATGACCGCGCCCGCCGCCGAAGCGATGGAAAACGCGAGCACCTGCACCGGCCCCACCCCCTGCTCGAAGCCGGTGAGCAGCGCGTAGCCGACGATCCCCAGCCCGACGAGCACATCGGCCAGCCCCCAGATCGAGCAGCGCTGGAAGCTCGTCAGGAACTGGCTGTTCACCGGCTTGATGAGCGTGTAGTCCAGCGTGCCCTTGCGGACGCCCTCCGCGAACTCGTTGAGGTTCGGCGCGATGAAGGTGTTGATGAGCCCGTTCATCAGCGTGAACACGCCGAGCAGGGCGAGCGTCTCCGGCAGCGTCCAGCCCTGGATCGTGCGCGCGTGGCTGTAGATGACGAGCACGCCCGCGACCGACCCGGTCACGCCCACAACGGTGAGCAGCATGTTCGTCAGCAGGTTGGCGCGATACGCCGCCTCGTTCTGCATGGAGTTCTTCACAAAGACCCAGAGGATCGCCAGGTAGCGTGGCATGACCCTACCCTCCCACCGCAGCGTAGCGCCGCACGCCCCGCCGCCACGTGAACTGCATCAGGAACCACGCGGCGACGAGCCACGCCACTTGCAACGCGAAACCCACCACAACCGCCACCCCGTGCAGTTGGCCGGTGATGAGCTCCACCGGGAAGGAGAGCATCGAACGGTACGGCAGCACGCTCGCGGCGATGCGCAGCGCGTCCGGCAGCAGCACGAGCGGGGCGACCTGGCCGGAGAGCAGAAACAGCAGCACCATGTTCAACTGGTCCGCAGCGTCGGCGCGCGTGATCCAGAACGAGAACAGCGCGACTGTGTAGCCGATCATAAACTGCAGCGCCGCCGCGATGATTGTGGCTACGAGTCCCAGCGCGACCATTCCCGGCGTGGTGTGGAACTCAGGACGGAAGATCGCGGCGAGCAGCAGCACGCTCGGCACGACGACGATCATGCCGATGGTCTTGAAGCCAGCGTTGCTTGCGAGCGTGCGGATGCCGGGGTGTACCGGAAGTAGCAACCGCCCGGAGATCTCGCCCTGCTGAATCTCCCAGCTCGCGGTGTGGATCTCGATGGACCCCACGAGGTGGTTCACCACCATGAACGTCAGGTAATACGCGACGAACTGCCCCTCGCTCCATCCGGCGATCCCCTCCGCGCCCGCGACCGTGGACCACACCGCGAGGTAGATCAGTGGCGGCAAGATGGCCCACATCGAGTACAGAAAGAACACCACCCGATACGCCAGAAAGCTGGCCCACTGGGTCGTGAAGTAGACCCCAAACGTCGCGATCACGGGTTCGCCGTCCCGTACAGGTCCAGCGAGGAGTCGCTGAACACCTGGTCGATCACGTCCTCGATCGGCGGGTCCTCGACGGTGAGGTCAGCGACGGGCAGCTCCGCAAGCAGCCGCGCGGTGACGGCAGGCGCCTGGTCACGGCGCACGCGCAGGGTGGTCTGGCCGTCCTCGCTGCTTTGCACCTCGCCGTAGCCGGAAAGCTCCGGTGGTGTTTCGGCGTCGTGCAGCTTCACGGTGAGCAGCTTGAACGGGGCGATGCGGTCGGAAAGCTCCGCGAGCGCACCGTCGTACAGGAGGCGGCCCTCGTGGATGACGACCACCCGCTTGCAGAGCGCCACGACATCCGCCATGTAGTGGCTCGTCAGCAGCACAGTCGCCCCGGTGCGCTTGTTGTAGTCGGCGATGAAGTGGCGGATGCGCGCCTGCATCGTGACGTCGAGGCCGATCGTCGGCTCGTCGAGGAAGAGCACCATCGGACGGTGAAGCAACGCGGCGGCAAGCTCGCACTTCATCCGCTCGCCGAGGCTGAGCGAGCGCACCTGCTTCTTCAGCAGCGGCCCGAGGTCGAGCAACTCCGTCAGCTCGCCCAGCGCCGCGCGGAAGTCAGCATCGGACAGTTTGTACACGACCTTGTTGACGAGGAACGCATCGCCGGCGGGGATGTCCCACTGGAGCTGGCCCTTGTTGCCCATCACCATCGCCATGCGGCCCAGGTAGGCGCGCTCGCGCTTGAACGGCTCGTGTCCGAGTACGCTCACACTGCCCGCCGTGGGGTGCAGCAACCCGGCCAGCATCTTGAGCGTGGTAGTCTTGCCCGCGCCGTTCGGCCCGAGGAAGCCGACGATCTCGCCGGGGCGCACGGCGAAGGTGATGTCGTTCACGGCGCACACGTCGCGGTACTTGCGCCGCACCAGGCTGCCGAGCGAGGCTCGCAGCCCGGCTTCGCGCTCGTGAACCCGATACACCTTCGTGAGGTTGGAGATCACGATGGGCGAGGGTGCGCTGCTGGTCTGCGCCGGGGTGGTCGTTGGCGGTCGGATGCGGGTCGGTGTCTGGGTCATTTGCTGCTCCTGTGGTGCGGTCATGTGGTCCATGCATGCTAGCACGCGGCGCGTCCCGTTGCGCGGGACAATTACGGATGGGTTTGGTACCCTGGACGTGTTTTATGTATAATCGCAGGTCGCAGGTCGCAGGTCGCAGGTCGCAGGGCACAGGGAAAGGGGGCGCGCCGTGGCTCTCAGCGAGGCCGATACCCGCGCGAAGCTGATCGACCCCGCGCTGCACGTCCGCGGGTGGACCGAGGACCTCATCCGCCGGGAGGAGACCGCAGGCGCGGTCGATATCCTCGACGGCAGGCCGCGCAGGCGCAGCAAGGGGCGTGTCGACTACACCTTGCGGCTGAAGCTCGGCCCCGACGCTCAGCCGGTCGCTGTCGCGCTGATCGAGGCGAAGTCCGAGGACCTGCCGCCCGCGCATGGTCTCCAGCAGGGCAGGGCGTACGCCGACTCCCGGCGGCTCAACGTGCCCTTCGTGTACTCCAGCAACGGCCACCAGTGGGTGGAGTACGACCGCTTTACCGAACGGATCTCCGAGCCGCGGCCAATCGCCGCGTTCCCCACGCCCGAGGAGCTGCGCGCCCGGTATGAAGCAGGGATGGGCTTCAGCCTCCAGGCCCCCGCCGCGAAGCCGCTGCTCACGCGGTACGCCAAGGGGGAGGGCTCTCGACGCTATTATCAGGACGCTGCCATCCGCGCCGTGCTCGAGAAGCTCGCCCGTGGGGAGAACCGCGCCCTGCTCTCGCTCGCCACCGGCGCGGGCAAGACGTTGATCGCCGTGTACCTGCTCAAGCGCATCGCGGACGCCGGACAGCTCCGCCGCGCGCTCTTCGTGTGCGACCGCGACGAGCTGCGCCTGCAGGGCACCCGCGCGTTCCAGGACGTGTTCGGCTCCGATGCCGCGTCGGTCTCCGCGGGGAAACCGGAGAAGAACGCCCGCGTGCTCATCGCCACGTACCAGACGCTCGACGTGGACGCCGAGGACGCGGACGCCAACTTCCTCACGACGCACTACCCGGAGAACTACTTCAGCCACATCGTGATCGACGAGTGCCACCGCTCCGCGTGGGGCAAGTGGAGCCAAGTGTTCACCCGCAACCCCGACGCCGTGCAGATCGGCCTCACCGCCACGCCGCGCACGATCCAGCTCACGGAGCACACTCCGGAGGCGGAGGCCGACCAGAGGATCACCGCGGACAACCGCCGTCACTTCGGGGAGCCGGTGTACGAGTATGGGCTCGGTCAGGGCATCGAGGACGGCTACCTCGCCGCGTGCGAGATCGTCCGCCGCGACATCTTCCTCGGCGGCAGGACGGAGAACGAGCGGGAGAGCGGCATCGCGCGCCGGGACCTCGCGGGGAAGAGCCTCACCGACGCCCGCACCGGCGCGGCGCTCACCGTCGAGGAGGCGCGGGAACTGTACACCGCGCAGAGCATCGAGAGCCGCATCCAGCTCCCCGACCGCGTGGAAGCGCTCGCCGACGACCTCTTCGAGCACCTGCTCGCCACGGGCGGGCCGGAGCAGAAGACGATCATCTTCTGCGCGCGCGACAGCCACGCGGAGGACGTCGCGATCGCGATGAACAATCGGTACGCCGCCTGGTGCGTGGAGCACGACCGCAGGCCCGCCGCGCCGTACGCCTTCAAGTGCACCGCCGCGGGTGGGGGCGCGGACTACCTGCCCGACCTCAAGGCCAGCTCAAGCCACCACTGGATCGCGACGACGGTGGACCTGCTCACGACGGGCGTGGACGTGCCCGCCGTGCGCAACATCGTGTTCTTCAAGTACGTGAAGTCGCCCATCAGCTTCTACCAGATGGTGGGCCGCGGCACCCGGCTCAACCCCGCGACGAACAAGCTGATGTTCCGGGTGTACGACTACACCGACGCCACGCGCCTCTTCGGCCACGAGTTCATCACGGCGTTCACGCCCCAGCGCAAGATCGTGGAGGGACCGGAGATCCAGGCGCCGACTGAGACTGAGCCCGAGAAGATCGTCCGGGTGCGGGGCTTCGAGGTGCGCATCACGGACGCCGGGCGGTACATCGTCACGAACGTGGACGGCAAGGCGACGCCGGTCACGGTCGAGCAGTACAAGCAGCAGCTCGCCGCGACGCTGGTGCACGAGGTCCCGACGCTCGACGGCTTCCGGGCGCGCTGGATCGTGCCGCCGCAGCGCCGGGAACTGCTCGCCGCCCTGCCGGACGCGGGCCGCTCGGCGGAGCTGGTGCGCGATCTGGAGGAGATGGACGCGTACGACCTGTACGACGTGCTCGCGGAGCTGGGCTACGGCCAGGCCCCCCGCACGCGCACGGAGCGCGCCGACTCCTTTGTTTACAAGAATGACACGTGGCTCGGTGGTATGCCGGCCCGCGCCTCTGCTACCGTCAAGGCACTCGGCCGCCAGTTCGCCCGCGGCGGCACGGACGGCCTGGAGAGCCCGATGACGTTCCACGCGCCGGAGGTGAAGCGGGCGGGCGGCTTGGCCGCGTTACGAGGCGCCGGCAGCCCGACCGACCTGCTGCGCGAGACGAAGGAGAGGATGTTCGCCGCGTGATTACCGAGACACAATCTTCCACCCCGACGCTCCACACGGACCGCCCCCTGCCGGAAGGCTGGCGCTGGGTGAGGCTGGGCGAAATCGGCCGGATAGTAACCGGTGGTACACCGCCACGGGGTGTAATTGATTTCTACGGCGGCGATGTGCCTTGGGTGAAACCGGATGATCTTGACAAAACCATGTATGTGCACAGTAGTTCAGAACACCTCAGCGCCAGGGGAGCAGAAGTATCCCGGATGTTGCCGCCCGGAAGTGTGATGGTGTCTTGTATCGGCAAGCTTGGCAAGTGCGCGATAGCTGGTAAGACTGTAGCGACGAATCAGCAGATTAATTCGGTGGTTCCAGGTTCAGCCGTAGACTCGGTGTTCCTATACTTCGCCGTACGCGAGTTGGGCTCACAGTTTCAGGCAGCGGCTTCTACCACTATCGTTCCAATAGTCAACAAGACCGCGTTCTCTAGGTTTTTCATCCCCCTCCCACCGCCCCCAGAGCAGCGGCACATCGCAGCGATCCTCGGCGAGCAGATGGCGGCGGTCGAGCGGGCGCGGGCGGCGCTTGAAGAGGAGAGCGCCGCCATCGAGAAGCTCCCCGCCGCGCTGCTCCGCCGGGCGTTCGCCGGAGAGCTATAGGCCGACTCGGTAGGAACCTCATAGCTTGAAGCTGTGTGATTGGATCTTAGGAGATATACCATAGCTACTACAACGAGGAACAACAGACGCCTCAGCACCCAGCGCTCCGTCAACGGCGCGGTATGGGAGATCTGCGACATCATGCGCCGCTCCAACGCCGCGGGCGCTTTACAATACGTCCCCGAGCTTACGTGGATCCTCTTCCTGCGCATCCTTGACGAGCGCGAGACGAACGAGGCGCTGGAGGCCGAGGCGCTCGGCAACCCCCACACCCCCTCGCTGGAGTACCCCTACCGCTGGCAGGACTGGGCGACGCCAGGCGGCCCGAAGCGGGTGGAGCTGCAGAACGGCAGCATCGGCGAGTTCTTCGCGTTCGTCAACGGCGACCTCATCCCCTACCTCAAAGCCCTCCGCGACCGGCCCCACGCCACCGCCCGCCAGAAGGTGATCTCGGAGATCTTCAGCAGCGTCGACCGTACCCGCATCGACACCGAGCGCAACTTCCTCGACATCCTCGACAAGGCCGACGGCATCAGCGCCGAGACCGTCGACCAGACCCACATGTTCACCCTCTCGCAAACGTACGAGGGCCTGCTGCTGCGGATGGGCGAGAAGGGCAACGATGGCGGCCAGTTCTTCACCCCGCGCGAGATCATCCGCGCGATGGTCCAGGCCGTCGCACCCCGGCTCGGCGAGACCATCTACGACCCTTGCTGCGGCACCGGCGGCTTCCTCGCGGAGGCATACGAGCACATGTCCGCCGGGCTCGGCGACGAGGCGACGGGCGAGCAGCTCGAAACCCTCAAGCGCCGCACCTTCTACGGGCGGGAGAAGGAGAACCTCATCTACCCCATCGCGCTCGCGAACCTCGTGCTCCACGGCATAGACGAGCCGCACATCTGGCACGGCAACACCCTCACCGGCGGCGTCGCATACGACGGCCTTTTCCGGGGCGCGCCGGATCGGTTCGACGTCGTGCTCACGAACCCACCCTTCGGCGGCAAGGAGGGCCGCGAGGCGCAGACGAACTTCGCATACCGCACCGGCGCGACCCAGGTGCTCTTTTTGCAGCACGTCATCGACGCCCTCGAACCCGGCGGCCGCTGCGGCATCGTGCTCGATGAGGGCGTCCTCTTCCGCACCAACGAGACGGCGTTCGTGCAGACCAAGCGCCGCCTGCTGGAGGAGTGCGACCTCTGGTCGATTGTCAGCCTCCCCGGCGGGGTGTTCTCCGCCGCGGGCGCGGGCGTGAAGACGAACCTGCTCTTCTTCACCAAGGGCAGCCCGACCGAGAGCATCTGGTACTACGACCTCTCGGACATCAAGGTGGGCAAGAAGACGCCGTTCACCCTCGACCGCTTCGCGGAGTTCTTCCGCCTCCTCCCCGAGCGCGGCGAGAGCGACCGGAGCTGGAGCGTTTCCATCGAGCAGGTGCAGGCGAAGAACTACGATCTCAAGGCCGTCAACCCCAACGCCAGGAGCGACGAGGACACCCGCACCCCCGAGGAACTGCTGGACCTTATCGAGGCGAAGGGCCGCGAGGTCAGCGCCGCGCTGGCCTCAATCCGGCGAGGGTAAACGCTCAGCCTCCGGCGTGGAGAGCTTCGCCCCTCTGCCTGGGGGCGGCGATGGTGTGTGGTGACACGAAGAGGCCGGGGTTGCTGCCCCGGCCTCGTGCGCTTGGTGGTCCTGTTGGGGGGCTAGCGGCGCCTGATCACCCCGTATCCACTGGCCGCCAGGAGTGCGAGCGCGGCGTAGGCGCTGCCCAGGGGCAGTGTGCCCGCCAGGCCGCCCGCGCCCGTCTCGGGCAGCTCCTCGGGCATCTCGCCCTGCTGGTCGTCGCCCGCGCCGGTGCCGTCATCCTGGGCATCGTCCTGCTGATCGTCACCGGCGCCGGTGCCCTTGCCGAAGGTGTACCACGCGGTGTTTGTCATATCCGTGTCCAGCACCTCGGCCTCCCCGCTTACCTCGCCGGTCTCGAAGAAGGACGAGATGTTGCCGTGGAAGAAGTCCGCAGTATTCTGCAGATCCGTTTCTACCGCCGTGACGTAGCTGAAGTACAGTTCCGTGCCTTGAGGCAGCTCTGCCTCCGCGCTGTAGGTGTTGCCCTCGCCCACACAGTCGTCGTCGGAGACGACCGTGTCCGCGAACTCCGCGTCCTCAGGCTGGCCGCAGAACAGGATGTAGTCGAAGATTGGCTCCTCCACCTCCGACTCCACGGATCCTTCGAACTGATCGCGCGTACCATAGAAGACCGCGAACGCCCGGTCGGACGGCACGTCACCGTTGAGTGTCAGCTCGAAGGTCTTAGTGACCGTGGCGCCACCACTGCCTTGCTGGTTGTCGGGCGTCTTGCCCGCGCCTGTGCCAGTATCCTGCTGGTCATCACCCGCGCCGGTCCCATCGTCTTGCTGGTCATCGCCGGCGCCGGAGTCCTTGCCGCCGCCCGTCTGCTGGTTGTCGGGCGCCTGCTCATCGTCGCCCGCGCCCGTATCCTGCTGATCGTCCTGGGCGTCATCCTGCTTGTCGCCGCCCGCCATCGGCAGATTACCGCAGGCCACATACACCGAGGGGTCCGAGTACAGGTGCACGTTTATGGCGCTTTGCTCCGCCAGGATCTCGTCGATCGGTGCGTCCACTATGGTTACGCTCACCCCGGCCCCCGCGTTCGCATTGAACACCACGGGCTCCAGGGGGTACGTGATGTCGCCCACCTCGGGGCACTGGCCAGCGTGGATGTGCGCTGGGTACTCGCCCTCGGCATCGACGCCTTCGAGCACCAGGTCGACTCGAGTGGTGCCATCCCCCTGATCCTCGACGGCGGCCGTACCACTAATCCCCGAGTCGTTCTGCTCATCGAGGTCGATCAGGATAAGATTGCCCGATCCCTGCGCGAAAGCCGGCAGCGCCATCAGCGCCATCAGCGCGAGGGTCATCAGCAGCGCGGTTACTCTCTTCATGTCAGCTCGCCTCCCATTCGATCTCCTGACCTGCCACTCAATGTGGGCGCGACCGTCCACGGTCGGCATTATAGACAG
>Ga0136611_10002055_pt1 | contig 13985 bp, 15 predicted proteins | sample AntDrymUQ2232306_2_FD_106645 | JGI IMG/M metagenome (GOLD analysis project Ga0136611, IMG submission 106645) | Polar desert sand microbial communities from Dry Valleys, Antarctica - metaG UQ223 (23.06) | ecosystem: Environmental > Terrestrial > Soil > Desert | place: Antarctica: Dry Valley...
ATTTCGCGATACGACTGCGCGTGCTTCGAGAGGTCGTCGTAAATCAGCAGCGCGTGGCGGCCGCTATCGCGGAAGTACTCGCCCATCGCGGTCGCCGAGTACGGGCTGATGTAAAGCATCGGCGCCGGATCCGACGCCGTCGCGGCGACGACGATCGTGTAGCGCATCGCATCGGCTTCTTCCAGCGTGCGCACGACCTGCGCCACCGTCGACTGCTTCTGGCCGATGGCGTTGTAGATACAGATGACGCCGGTGTCTTTCTGGTTGAGGATGGTGTCGATCGCCACCGCGGTCTTGCCGGTCTGGCGGTCGCCGATGATCAACTCGCGCTGGCCGCGGCCGATCGGCACCATGCCGTCGATCGACTTCAGGCCGGTCTGCATCGGTTCACGCACCGGCTGGCGGTCGACGACACCCGGCGCGATACGCTCGATCGGCGAGACCTGCTTGGTAAGGATCGGCCCTTTGCCGTCGATTGGCTGGCCGAGCGCGTTGACGACGCGGCCGAGCATCTCCTCGCCGACCGGCACCGAGATGATGCGGCCGGTGCGCTTGACCGGATCGCCTTCCTTGATCGCGGTGTATTCGCCGAGCAGCACCGTGCCAACGCTGTCTTCCTCGAGGTTGAGCGCGATGCCGAACACGCCGTGCGGGAATTCGAGCATCTCGCCGGCCATGGCGCGCTGGCAACCATGCACGCGCGCGATGCCGTCGCCGAGCGACACCACCGTGCCGACTTCAGCCACGTCGACGGCGACGGCGAAGCTGCCGATCTGTTCGCGAATAATCTTGGAGATCTCGTCTGCTTTAATCGCCATTGTTTAGCTCTTTACCAAGTCTTGCCGCATTCGCTGCAGCTGCGTCCTCACGCTACCGTCGTACACCGTGCTGCCGATTTTCGCGACCACGCCGCCGAGCAACTCGGGGTCGATACTGACCGACAACTCAACTTTCTTACCCGTCACCTTGGAGAGGCTGTCTTCGAGCGCTTTGGTCTTCTCCGGCGATAGCGGGACGGCGCTCGTCACTTCTGCGCGGACGATGTTCTGGTGCGCGAGCAGGCGTTCGCGAAACGCCGCGGCGAGATCGGGCAGGTAGCTCAACCTGCGGTCCTGCGCGAGCAGCACCAGCAGCCTGGTCACCGGCGTCGTCAACGTCATCGCCTTCGAGACTGCTTCGATCAGCGACTTGCGCGTGGCGTCGCTCAGGCCGCGATTCGACGCCGCCGCGAACTCGGGGCTCGCCTGCATCATCGAGACCACGGCTTCGAGATCGCGATCGACCTGGGCGAGGTCGGCTTTCTCCTCGAGCGCGACGTCGAACAGCGCCTTGGCGTAACGATTCGCCGAAGTTCTCAGGGACATGTCAGCTCTGCTTCACTTGATCGAGATAACGATCGACCAGGCGCGTCTGATCTTCCGGCGTGATTTCCGTCTTGAGGCGCTGGGTAGCGAGCTGCACCGAGAGGTCGGCCGCGTGCTCGAGAATTTCCTTCTTCGCGAGGCGCACCTGCAGCTCGATTTCGCGGCGCGTTTGCTCGAGCAGTCGTTCGCGATCGGCGGCCGCGGCCGCGGCGATGCGGGCCTCTTCGGCTTTGATGTCTTCAGCGCCGCGGTTGCGCAGCGTGTTCAGCTCGCCGGGTAGTGCCTGCAGCTTCTGTTCGATGGTGGCAAGCTGCTCGGTTGCCGTCGCTTTCAGCTCGGCGGCTTCAACCAGATCCTTGCGGATACTGGCGCTGCGGCCCGCGAGATAGTCCTTGAGCGGCTGGTTGGCGAAGTAATAGATAACGCCGACGAAGATGATGAAGTTGGCGACGGGCCACATCATCCCCTTGATCATTCCGCCGATGCTCTCGTCGTGATGTTCGCTGGCGGCTTCCCCGTGCTCGCCATCGGCTTCGTGCACGTCTTGCGAGCCCGGCGCGGGAACCGCGGTCGGCGGCTGTTCCTGCCCGGCAAAGGCAGCGAGAGCAAACGTCATTAAAACCGCTGCAAACAAAGCGGTTCGGAGTTTGTTCTTTAATTCACAAGCGGCGAGGAATGTTCCGGGCACTTTCAATATTCCTTTTGCTTGTTTAGGAGGCCCGACCGAGGACGCGCGACACAATCGCGCCCGCCAGATTCGATGCGTCGCGATCGAGCGCGGCGCGCGCCTCTTGTGAATCCTGCCGCACGCGCGCGGTTGCGGCAGACAGTTCCTGCTCGACGGTCGCGCGGGTGGATGCGAGGAGCGCGGCGCGCTTGTCCAGCGCCGACTTGCGCATGTCGTCCATCTGTCGATAGACCTCTGCGCGTGCGGTATTCAGTTTCTGATCGTATTCGTTGGCGGCGGAGGTCGCTTTGTGCGCCGCAGAATCGGCCAGCTCGCGTGCTCCGCGAACGGCGTCGGTGCGCGAGTCGATGACACGCAGGATAGGTTTGAATACCAGCGTGTTGAGCATGAACGTGCACAACAGCAGGAAGCCGATGACCCAAACGGTTGTTATATCGGGAGTTAACAAACGATTAATCGTATCAGAAAATCAGGCGCCCCACGGCGGCGTGGATGGCCCTGGTGCGCGAGTTGCGGGTAAACGATTCGGGCGGTCACCCTACTATTAATTGGCGGCTGCCTTTAGTAAGGACAGTACCCACGAGAACCGCCTGAATCCCGCCGTTTGTGAGGGATGTCAATACTCCAGCTGCCGATTCGGGCGCGATCGCCACCAGCAGTCCGCCAGAGGTCTGAGGATCAAACATCAGATCGCGGAGTTCCTCAGGCACGGCGCCGCCGAACTCGATCCCGGGCCCGAAATGTTCCCGGTTGGTGTTCAGCCCGCCCGACTTGTTTTGCGAAACCATCCCGAGCACGCCCTCGATAATCGGCAGCGCCCGCGAGTCCACGGCGATCGTCACTCCGCTGGCGGCCGCCATTTCGGATGCGTGGCCGGCGAAGCCGAAGCCGGTGATGTCGGTGCAGGCGTGAACAGCGCGGCTATGCGCATGAAAAGATACGATCGCTTCCGCCGCCGCCTTGTTCAGCGTGCGCATTTGTGCCACGGCCCGATCGATCACGTCGCCGGAGGCACGGCCGAACTTGATCGCGGTGCCAACCACGCCGGTGCCGAGCGGTTTGGTGAGAATCAGCCGATCGCCTGGCCTCGCGCCGGCATTGGTGAGAATCCGGTTCGGATCGATTGAGCCGGTCACCGAATATCCGAACTTAATCTCCTTGTCCTGCACGGTGTGGCCGCCGAGCAGCGCAACGCCGGCCTCGCGCAGCTTGTCGAAGCCGCCGCGAAAGATCTGTGCGATGTCGTCGGCGTGCAGGCCGTCCTGGGGAAAGGCTGCGATCGCGAGTGCGGTCAGGGGACGGCCGCCCATCGCATACACATCGCTCAACGCGTTTGCCGCGGCGATCTGTCCGTAGAGATACGGGTCGTCTACGATCGGCGTGAAGAAGTCGACGGTCTGCACCAGCGCCGGCCCACCCTCCCACGCGTACACACCGGCATCGTCCGCAGTCCGGTAGTTGACCAGGATGCGTGGATCAGTTTGGGTTGGTATGCCGCTCAGGACCTGAGCGAGCTCGCCCGCGGCGAGTTTGCTCGCTCAACCGGCACAGGAGACCATTTCGGTCAACCGTCTCTTCTCAGACACGCTCAGGCACCTCACTTCTTGTCAGTCAAATATTCGTAAAGGCGCTGTAATTCTGTTTCGTTAGTGAAGGCTATCGAAATTGATCCGCCCTTACCCTTGCGTCTAATCTCGACCGGCGTACCGAGCGACATGCGCAGCTGATCCTCCGCCGCGCGAGTGTGCACGTCTTTCTTCGGCTTGATCGCCGGAGGCTTGTCGTCGCCGCGTTTATCGCCGATCTCTTTCTTGACGAGCGCTTCGGTCTCGCGCACCGAGAGCCCGCGCGCCACGACGTCGCGCGCGAGGCGGCGTTGATCGGTTTCATTGGCGAGCGCGACGATTGCCCGGGCATGGCCCATCGAGAGCGTGCCGGATGCGACGTTGCCGCGCACTTCGTCAGGCAGCTTGAGGAGGCGCAGATAGTTCGCCACCGTTGCGCGGTCCTTGCCGACCTGCACCGCGATGTCGTCCTGCTTCAAATGGAACTCGTCGACCAGCCGCTGGTAGCCAGCCGCGGCTTCCATCGGGTTCAAATCTTCACGCTGAATGTTTTCGATCAGCGCCATTTCGAGGAGCCGCTTCTTGTCGGAGCCGGGAACGTCCTTGATAACGACCGGAACTTTCGAGAGGTGTGCGAGCTGCGCGGCGCGCCAGCGCCGCTCGCCGGCGATGATTTGATAGCGCTCGCGCCCGCCGATCGCGCTGCTCGCCCCGCTGGGGCTCGCCCCGGGTCGAGCCGCCGGACGATGATCGGTTGAATCACGCCGTTGGCCTGAATCGACTTCGCCAGATCCTCGAGGCGCTCGGCGTCGATGGCGCCGCGCGGCTGGTAATGATTCGGCTCGAGCAAATCGATGTCGACGTCGAGCGAGGCGCGCGGCTGGCTCAACACGTCTGTCGCGTCGGGGATGAGCGCGCTCAATCCCTTTCCAAGCGCTGGTCTTTTCTCCATGGTCAACCTGCTAGTGCGGGCTCGTTTCTGTCGAGCACTTCTCTGGCAAATGCGAAATACGCCTCGGCGCCGCGCGAGCGCGCGTCGTAGGTGACCGCCGGCAACCCGTGGCTTGGCGCTTCGGCGAGGCGCACGTTGCGCGGGATCACCGTGCGATACACCTTGTCCTTGAAGAACTCGCGCACATCGCGCGACACCTGCTGTCCGAGGTTGGTGCGCTCATCGTTCATCGTCAACAGCACCCCCTCGATATCCAGGGACGGATTGAGCGACGCGCGCACGCGCCGCATGGTCGCGACGAGATCGGCGAGGCCTTCGAGCGCGAAGTACTCGCAGTGCAGCGGGATCAACACTCGATCGGCGGCGACCAGGGCGTTGAGCGTCAGCAGTCCGAGCGACGGCGGTGAATCGATGATCACGAAATCAAATTCGTCGTGCAGCTGCGCCAGAAGGTTCTTCAAGCGCCGTTCGCGATCTTCAACGCTGATCAATTCGATCTCGGCGCCGGACAGATCGCGTGTCGCCGGAATGAGCGACAACCGCTCGGTCGTGGTCGACAGGATGAAATCGTGGATGTTGACGTCGGTACCGGTGAGCGCTTCGTAGATAGTGCCGCCGGACGCGCGCTGGCCCTTTTGTCCAACGCCGCTTGTGGCATTGCCTTGCGCGTCGCAGTCGACGAGCAGCACTGTGCGACCGTCGATGGCGAGCGCGGCGGCCAGATTAATCGCCGTGGTAGTCTTTCCGACTCCACCCTTCTGATTCGTGACGGCGATAACTTTCGTCATATCAATTGTTTAGCGTAGTATATGTCTATCAACCTAATCTAAAATTCAGCGAGCGGCGAGTTACAGATTATAGGGTTCCACGTGGAACATCAAGCTGCTAAACGCGGGTTTTGCTCAAGATAACGAGCTTCGAGTGGAGCGAATCGACCAGCCCATACGTTGCGATCCAGACGAGCGGCGGGGGTGGAGAATCTTCCAATACGCTCTTACTGGCGCCACGGAACAACATGATCTTGCCCCCAGGACGCAAGAACGCCTGAAGAGTGTTCAGAGTGCGCGTTTCGACACGAACGGCGCGGATCGACACGATATCGAGTGCTTCGTGAAGCTCGGCCCGCGGCAAGAGCTCCTCGAAGCGGGACGTTTCAACCTCGGCATCCCGTAAGCCGAGTTCGCGGACGGCTTCGCGAAGGAACACCGCTTTGCGCGTCTTAACCTCGACCATCCGAAGAGAAAGGTTGTGCGAAGCGAGTTTGAGTGGAATCGCCGGGGAGCCGCCGCCCGATCCGGCGTCGAGCATGGTCCGGGCGTTATCTGGCACATAGCGCGCGGCAACGACCGGCTCGATCAGCAACCGGTCGATTGCCGCATCGTCTCCTTCAGGCGTGAGTCGGAATGCCGTCAGGTTGATCTTGGCGTTCCACTTGGCGAGGATTTGATAATACGTACAGAGTTTCTCGGCCAAGTCGATGGTGAGCGAGACGTCGGCCGCCTTGGCTCGCCTACTCAGCCGTTCGAAGAATTCTCGACTCGCCACGAGGGAATGCTAATCCGCAATGTGCGATTTGCGAATGACTGAATCACTAAATGACGATTGTCTGTCGATGATCGATTGTCGACTGGGCAAATCGAATGCTCCTACGACCATCTCAAATTCCCAAACAATCAATCGGTCGATTGGAATCGACATTCTAGCCATCAGAATCGGTCGAGGTAGGCGCCGACCACGGCAACTGCTGCAGGTGTCACGCCGGGAATGCGTTGGGCCTGGCCTAGAGTTTCCGGACGGGATTCTGAGAATCGCTGGACCATCTCGTGAGACAGACCGGGAACGCGTTCGAACGGAAACGCGTCGGGGATCTTCCGCAGCTCGGTGCGCTGGGCGCGGGCCACGGCTTGGGCTTGCCGCAACAGGTACCCCTCATACTTGGTCGTTGTTTCGACCGACGACAGATCGAGCACTCGATCCGCCGCCGTCGTCTCGATGACCAAGTCCCCATCTGCTTCCATATTCGCCAACGTGATTTCGGGCCGGCGCAGGGCCTGTGATGCGGGGATCCTCGCGCCACCGTCGACCTTCACCCAGCTTCGCTGCAACCGTTCGGTATTGGTATCGAATCGACGCTTTCTGGCCTGAAATCGCTCCCAACGCTCGTCATCGACCAGCCCGGCGTCCCGGCCTTTCGGCGTGAGACGAAGGTCCGCGTTGTCGGTTCGAAGCAGCAATCGATATTCCGCTCGCGAGGTGAACATGCGGTAGGGTTCGAGGCAGCCCTTCGTTACCAGGTCGTCGACCATGATTCCGAGATACGCCTCGTCGCGGCCGAAGAGCAGCGGCGCCCGGCCTTGCACCGAGAGAGCTGCGTTGAGGCCGGCAATGATTCCCTGGCCCGCAGCCTCCTCGTATCCAGAGGTGCCGTTGATCTGGCCGGCGAAGAATAAGCCCGGACACCGGCGTGTCTCCAGCGTGGAGCGCAGCTCCGTCGGCTGGACGAAGTCGTACTCGACCGCGTACCCGGGTCGCAGCAAATTCGCGGATTCCAAGCCGGGCAACGAGTGGACCAACTCACGCTGCGTTTCGATGGGAAGGCTCATCGAAAAGCCGTTAACGTAAATCTCCTCGACATCCAAACCCTCGGGCTCAAGAAAGAGCTGATGCCGCTCGCGATCGGGGAAGCGCATCACCTTATCTTCAAGGGATGGGCAGTATCTCGGGCCAATTCCAGCAATCTGGCCGTTATACAGAGGCGATTCGTGGATATGACTTCGGACCAACTCATGCACGCGGCGGTTCGTATGCATCAGGTAGCAGCGCGCCTTGTTCGTAGGCGGTGAGGTGGCGACGAAGGAGAACGGTAGCGGTTCATCATCTCCATGTTCCACGTGGAACACGCCCCTTTTGACCGCCTCCTCGAAATCAATCGACTTACGAGACAGCCGGGGTGGAGTGCCCGTCTTGAGGCGTCCCCATCGGAAGCCCAGCGACTTGACGGAATCTGCTAAATCCTTAGACGGTGGCTCATCCGCTCGCCCCGCCGGTCGCTGCTCGCGCCCGACGTGGACAAGACCGTTGAGGAAGGTTCCGGTCGTGACCACGAGCGCCTTGCAGCGAAAGCTGCGACCATCCTCAAGTGCTAGAGCGCTAACGCTGCCGTGGTCGACCAGAATCCGCCCCGCGCGGCCCAGAATCCACTCGATTTTGGGTTCCGCCTCAAGGGCGGCGCGGACCCATTTGCCGTAATGCGGCTTGTCCGCTTGCGCGCGCGGCGACCACACCGCCGGTCCGCGGCTGCGATTCAGCAGCTTGAATTGTATGCCTGTAGCGTCGATTGCTCGACCCATCAATCCGCCCAGTGCATCGATCTCTCGGACTAGGTGTCCCTTAGCCGTCCCGCCGATCGCCGGATTGCACGGCATGTGGCCGACGGTTTCTCGAGTGAGGGTGCACAGGCCGACGCTGCATCCGAGCCGCGCGGCCGCGTAAGCGGCTTCGACTCCAGCGTGGCCGGCGCCGATTACGATGACATCTAATTCAGACATTTATAAATCTTGATCGATTACTTAAGTGGCTGTCTCCAAATACCCGGAGCACCCTGAACACATTGTGGGCTACTTGCCAATACAGAAGCGATCGAAGATGTGACGGAGCAGATCGTCGGGGGTGCGCTTGCCGGTGATTTCCTGCAGCGCCGCACCCGCTTCTTGAAGATCGAGCAGGGGAAATTCTTCGGAGACTTCGGCCTCGAGTGCGGACACGGCGCTCGTCAGAGATTGGCGGGCGCGATCGAGCAGCATCGCGTGCCGGACGTTGGTGACCTGCGGCCGATCGCGCAGTTCTTCGCCCGATCCGAGCGCTTTGCCAATTGCGTCGATCAGATGATCGAGCCCATTCCCCGTCGCCGCCGAAATCGCAATCGCCTCGACAGGATCAAGCGGTTCGAGCGGTAGCGACGGCGGCAGATCGATTTTGTTCCACACCACGACTCGCGGCCGCGACGCGGTGATGCCGATCAACTCGCGGTCGTCGTTACTCAGCGGTCGCGATCGATCCAGCAAGACAATCGTGAGATCCGCGACGCCGATCGTTTCGCGCGCGCGCGCGACCCCTTCCTTCTCGACTATGTCGGACGTCTCGCGGACGCCCGCCGTGTCGATTAACGACAGCGACCACCCGCCGATGTCCGCACGCTCGGTCAGCAGGTCGCGCGTGGTGCCTGGAATCGCCGTCACGATCGCGCGTTTCGCGTTCAACAGCGCGTTGAACAGGCTCGACTTGCCGACGTTTGGCGATCCGACGATCACGACCTGGGCGCCCTCGCGGATTAACCGGCCTCGTGACGCCTGCATCAGCAGCGCGTCAATCTTGTCAATTACCACGCCGAGCGATTCGCGGGCCTGCTTCGGCGCGACGAAGTGATAACCCTCGTCGGGAAAATCGAGCGACGCTTCGAGTTTGGCGGTGATGTCGAACAATTCGGTGTCGATCGCCGCGATTGCCGTCGTCAGCGTGCCTTCGAGCTGATCGAACGCGGTTCGCGCCTGCAGGGGCGTAACCGCGTCGATCAGATCAGCCACGGCCTCTGCCTGGATCAAATCGAGCTTTTGATTGAGGAACGCGCGAAAGGTGAACTCCCCAGGCTGGGCCAGCCGGGCGCCCGCCTCGATCGCCGATCGCAGGATCGAGGCGAGGACCACGGGACTGCCGTGCGCAGAAATCTCAACTACGTCCTCGCCTGTGTACGATGAAGGCGCAACAAAGTAGGTCACGACAACCTGGTCCAGGGTGGATTGGCGCCCGGCACCAACCACAACTTTCGCGAACGTCGCATGTCTCGGCTTGAGCGGCTTGGTGCGGCCGACGAGTGCGCCGGTAAGGCGCGCCGCGTCCGGGCCACTAAGACGGATCACGCCGAGACCGCCGCGGCCGGCGGGTGTGGCGATCGCGACGATGGTGTCGGAGGTAGAAAACACGTGATCGACGGACTGAGTCCGCCCCTACGACATTACTTAACCGAGATGATGACGGTCTTCTCGAACGCGTCGCCGATGCTCTCCGTCGTCACCGATTCGAGCTCCGCGACCGCGAGGTGAACGATGCGACGCTCGTAGGGATTGAGCGGGCCGATTTCCTGCGCCAAACCGGTGTCCTTGGCCTTGCCGCCCAGGAACAGCGCCATCTGCTTCAGCTCGTCGTCCTTGCCCTTGCGATAACCCATACAATCGACCACGAGACGACGGCCATCGGACGCTTCGTGGCGATAGATCGCCGCAACGATGTGCTGAAGCGCGGCAAGGGCTTCGCCTTGCCGGCGAATCAGGACGTTGCCGTCTTCGCCCGTCAGGTTGATGCGGACGCCGTCCGGCATCTCCTCCGCGCTGGCCTCGAGATCAAGGTCCATCGCTTCAACGACTGTCTGTACAAACTCGGTAATGTCCGCTGTTGCCATGATTCCTCTGGGCTGTCTGTGCTTGCTGCGGCCCTATTTTGTAGCAGGCTTGGCCGGCGCGCCAACCAGATAGTTCGTGAAGTATTGCTGGGCGATGGTGAACAGCGTGCTCACCAGCCAGTACAACACCAAGCCGCTCGGGAACGAGAACGACATTGCCGCGAACATCAGCGGCATAAACATCATGATCTTCTGCTGCGCGGGATCCGCCGTGGTCGGCGTCATCTTGGTCTGCCAGAACTGGGTGGCGCCCATCAGGATCGGCAGCACGAAATACGGATCTGGCGCCGACAGGTTCGTCATCCAGGCGACGAAGTTCGCGCCGCGAATTTCAATCGCCTGCGACAGCATCGCGTAGAACGCGAACAGGAACGGGAACGTCAGCAGCATGGGGACGCAGCCGCTGGCAGGGTTCACGCCCTTGGCCTTGTACAGCTCCATCACCTCGGCGTTCATCTTCTGCTTCTCAGGATCGGTGACCTTGTATTTCGCGTAGCGCTCCTGGATCGCCTTCATCTGCGGCTGGATCTCCTGCATCTTGCGCATCGAGACCACGCTCTTGTGCCGCAGCGGGAAGAGGGCCAGGTTGATAAGCAGCGTCAGCACGACGATCGCCCAGCCCCAGTTGCCGATGAAGCCGTGGACCCACTTGAGCGCGCCGAGCAGCGGCACCGCCAGCCACGAGAAGATCCCGAAGTTGATCACCTTGGTGGCTTCAGGGCTGATCGCCTTCAGCTCGTCGAAGGCCTTCGGACCGAAAAAGAATCGCGTCTGATCCTGTGGCGACTGGAAGCGCACTGAGTACGCGGTGTAGTTGGCGACCAGCGCCGGATCGTCCGTTTGCGGGACGGGGGCGGGCGCAAAATTCACTCGCACCTGCTGCGTGTTCTGGTCGTTCAGCAACATCGTGACGAAGTAGTGATCATCCATGCCGGCGTAGCGGAACGGGCCTTCACGCGTGCCGCTTTCCGCCGGCGCAATACGCTCGACGCTGCCGTCGGTGTGGATGATCGGCTGTGACGGCGTGTTGTAGCTGGGCGAGAAGAACGAGGCCGGCGGCGCGCGCGCGATGTCGTCGCCAAGGCCCGGGCCCCAGTTGATCACCGGGGTGAGGCGCTGCTCGCCCATCCTCACGTCGGCGCCGAAGTTGATGATGTAGCTCGTCGCCTCAACGGCGAAGGTCTTCTTGACGGAGAAGCCGTCGGCGAATGTGGTCTCGAACACGATGGTCTTCGGGGACGCGGTCGCGTCGACGATTTCTCCCGCGGGATTGCCGTCCACGGTGACGCGGTAAATCGCATCGTTGATGCGCGCGCTCAGCGCCTGGTCGTCGACCGTCAGCGTAAACGGCTTCATCGCGTTCGCGCCCGCGCCCTGGGGGACCAGGTCGAGGGGCTCGCCCTTATCGCTTCGGAACTCCTTCAGGATCCAGTGAACGATCGTCCCGCCGCGATTCGAGAAGATCGCCTTGACCTTAGTGGTCTCGACAATGATCTCGCGCCCGTTGGCTTCGCTCACGGTTGCCGCGATCGCGGGCGCTGAGGGTGCGATAGGTGCTCCGGGTGCGACGTTGCCAGGTGCACGAGCCGCACCGGTCGCACTCGTCGTTGGAGTTTGCATACCCGGCGCGGCGGGAACCGATGAGGCGTTCGCAGGAACCGGCGTCGCGCCCGGCACGGGGGCCGGGGGCGGCATGACGAAGCGCTGGAATAAGAACAGCACCAGGAAAGACAGCGTGATAGCAAGAAGAACTCTGCGTTCCATTTTTTACTTTTGAGTGGGGACGGGATCGAGGCCGTGTCCGCCGAACGGATGACAGCGGCACAGACGCTTCATGCCCAGCCATCCCCCGCGCAGCACGCCGTAACGTGTGATTGATTCGCTCATGTAGTCAGCGCAGCCGGGCGTATAACGGCAGCTGCCGGCAAAGAGCGGCGAGAAAGAAATCTTGTAGAAGCGAATGAACGCCAGCGCCGCACGGCTAAGCATGCGCCGCCTTCACGGACGCACGCCGTGCGAGGAGCGACCTGAATTCAAGCTCGATCCGTTCATACGGCGCAGCAAGGATCTCGCGGCGCGGCACGACGACGACATCGACGGCGACGACAGGCTTGTTATGACGGAACAACTCGCGAACCAGGCGCTTGGCGCGATTACGCTCGACAGCAGCGCCCATTTTGCGGGTCGCTGCTATACCGAGACGGGCCGGCCCCGCCTCGCGTTCCCTCGTGAACATGGTCATGAGGCGTCCCGAGCGCTTGAAACCTGTCTTGTAGATGAGCTCGAAGTCGGCCCGCTTCCGGACGTGCTCAGCGGGCCCGAAGCCGACCACTTACTTCTCGTCAGAGACGGTGAGACGCTTTCTTCCCTTGGCGCGACGGCGCTTCAATACCTGCCGGCCGTCCTTGGTCGCCATGCGGACCAGGAAGCCATGCCGCTTCGCACGGCGGCTGGTGTTTGGTTGAAACGTTCGCTTACCCTTCTTAGATCTAGCCATTTTTCTCCTCGGTCGAACTAACGATTATAGACCTGAACTGCGATCCGGGAAGCGGGAACCATCGTGCTAAAGTGTGCCTTCGCCCGGACGTAAGGGATCTTGCTGTAAAGATTTACGGCACCCGCAGAGTTTTCCACACCTGTGGAAAACATTGTGGAAAAGCAAGCGAAGCCTTTTAGACAACTCCTTTTACATCAGCTAGTTGTAGGCATGTACAGCGCTACCATTTGGGATCAGGTTCTCACTCGCATTGAAGATCAGGTAGGAAAGCATAGCTTTTCGACCTGGTTCAAGCCCACGACCCTGCTGGCGGATGGCGGGAGGAGCCTGTCCATAAGCGTTCCGAACCTGCTGTTCGTCGAATGGCTCCCCAAACACTACTCGGTGGTCCTGGCCGAGGCCCTACGCGACGTGGGGCGCCCTGACGTGCAACTGGTGTTCATCCCGGACACGCCGGCCTCCCGCCAGGCCCCTGCCTCCTTCCCGCCCGAGATCACTCGCCCTTCGGCAGGTCTGGGCCGGGTCACTGAGGTTCCGGACGCCAATGACGACGGTGTGAGCCCTGTGCCACAGCGCGCCGGCAGCCTGATCCCGCGTTACACGTTCGACACCTTCATCGTCGGGCCGTCTAATCAATTCGCGCACGCCGCGTGCCGCGCCGTAGCGGAAACACCGTCGCGTTCGTATAACCCGCTCTTCATTCACGGCGGCGTCGGCCTCGGCAAGACGCACCTGATGCATGCAATCGGCCATTACGTGGTGCAGCATCATCCAGGGCTGGTGCTGACCTACATCTCGTCGGAGCGTTTCATGAACGAGATGATCAATGCGGTGCGCTTCGATCGCATTCTCGATTTCCGATCGCGCTATCGCAGCGTGGACGTGCTGCTGGTCGACGACATTCAGTTCGTGTCCGGCAAGGAAGGCACGCAGAACGAGTTCTTTCATACCTTCAACGCGCTGCACGATGCACAGAAGCAAATCGTCATCAGCAGCGACCGGCCTCCCCATGAAATTCCTGCCCTGGAAGAACGCCTTCGCTCGAGATTCGAGTGGGGCTTGATCGCCGACATCCAGGTGCCCGATGTCGAAACGAAGGCGGCGATTCTCAAGCGCAAGGCCGAGGAAGAAGGCGTGCCTCTGCCCAACGATGTGGCGATGTACATGGCGAGCCGCATCAAGTCGAACGTGCGCGAGCTCGAGGGATCGCTGATCAGGCTGATTGCGTATTCATCGCTGACGACCAAGCCGCTCACCATGGAGCTGGCGACGGAAGTCTTGCGCAACGTGATTGATCACGACGAGAAGGCCGTAACAATCGATCAGATTCAGAAGTTCGTGGCGGACTACTACCACCTCAAGCTGCACGAGTTAAAGTCGCGCAATAACGCCAAGTCGATCGCGATGCCGCGCCAGGTCGCCATGTACCTGTGCAAATCGCTGACGCACGCGTCACTTCCCGAA
>Ga0136611_10002056_pt1 | contig 13977 bp, 15 predicted proteins | sample AntDrymUQ2232306_2_FD_106645 | JGI IMG/M metagenome (GOLD analysis project Ga0136611, IMG submission 106645) | Polar desert sand microbial communities from Dry Valleys, Antarctica - metaG UQ223 (23.06) | ecosystem: Environmental > Terrestrial > Soil > Desert | place: Antarctica: Dry Valley...
CGTTCGCCTCGAGCGCGATGCGGCCCGCGATATCGCCGAACGTGCAGGCGATGTGCAGATGCGCAACGGAGTCCGTGACGATGAGCGCGGCGTTGTCCCCGCCCCAGGTGCCCGCGGAGAGTCGGTCGCGCTCGCGCGGTGCGAGCGCATCGTCGTGCGTGCAGCGCACACCGGCGAACGCGCAGAGGGCGGGCAGCAGTGCTCGAGCGCGGCGCATACGCGAAGTTCCCGCCCGGAGGCATGGAGCGCAACCGTGGGGTGACTCGTGCCTCGGTGCATGCGCGGTTGCGTGTCGTAACGGCCACGCGCAGGGGAGGATCGTTGCCCCGATTGGCGCGCCACGCAGCCTTCCGCAGGTGCGAGGGGCTTGCCTCGCGTTCGCTGCATCGCCACCATTAGCCGGTCAGGCGCGCTGATCGTGGCGCGCACTGCGGGCGTAATTCAGTTGGTAGAATGCCAGCTTCCCAAGCTGGACGTCGCCGGTTCGAGTCCGGTCGCCCGCTCTTGATTAAACGTCAAACGTTGGAATGACTTAGCCTCGCTCACGGGTTCCGGAATCGGAGCCCGTTGTGCGTAGTGCGCACGAACTGCAACACGGTGGCAGGACTGCCGGCGGGAACGCGGCTCACCGACCACATCAGCCTCGGCGTGCTGACGACGCGGTTTCCGTTGGAGACCGTGGAGCAGGTCCTGTTCGAGACGGAGCGGGTGAGTCAGCGCGAACGCGACCTGCCGGCGCACGTGATGGTCTACTACGCCATCGCGCTGGCGCTCTATGCGGAGGTCTCCACGCGCGAGGTGCTGCGCTGTCCGCTCGAGGGCGTGCGGTGGCTTGGGGAGCCCGGCACCCTCGCCGAGCCGGCGGGGCCGTCGGGGATCTCGCAGGCGCGGACGCGGTTGGGCGCGGCGCCGCTGGAGGCGCTCTATCGCGCCGTGGTGCAGCCGGTCGCGAGGCGGGACACGCCGGGGGCGTGGTATCGCGACTGGCGCGTGATGAGTCTCGATGGCACGACGCTCGATGTGGCCGACACCGCCGCCAATCGGCAGGCCTTCGGCCGGCCGGCGAGTGCGCGGGGCGTCAATGCGCATGGCGCGTTTCCGCAGCTCCGCCTCGTGGGGCTGGTCGAGACGGGGACGCATGGACTCTGCGACGCGCAGCTCGGGGCCTATGCGACCGGCGAAGCGACCCTGGCGGCCGGCGTGGTACCGACGCTCACGCCCGAGATGCTCTGCCTGGCGGATCGCGGCTTCGCTGGCTTCGATCTGTGGCAGTAGGCGGCGGCGACGGGGGCCGCGCTCCTGTGGCGCGCCAAGGCCACTGCCGACCTCCCGGTGCTGGAACGCTACGCGGATGGCTCGTATCGCATTGCGCTCCGCTGGAATAATCACTGCCGGAGCGACGACCAAACGCCGATCCCGGTGCGGGTCATCGCGTACACGCTGCCCGGCATCCCCGACGCGGAGGCGCGCTATCGCGTCATCACGTCGATCCTCGAGCCCGACCGCGCCCCCGCCCCAGAGCTGGCCGCGCTCTATCACGAGCGCTGGGAGATCGAGACGGCCTTCGACGAGTTCAAGACGCATCTGCGCGGCGCGCGGTGCGTGCTGCACGACGAAGATCTGGCCCACGCCATCGTCGACCGCGTCCTCGAACGCGGTCGCCTGCTCACGCTCGACGGCCCGTCACTCCGGACGAAACACCTCGGACTTGACGATCACACTGCCTCCACCCCATCTCCTCAGGTGGCCTGAATTTCCGGAATTCGCGCGCCAGAATTTCCGGAACCCACATCCGTATTACTGGCGCGGTTTCGAGACGCGCGACGACTATTTCGACTACTACCGCGACTATCACGCATTCTGGAAGCTGTACGGCATCGACCTGCCGGACAACGTCCTCAAGATGGTGTACCACCGGAATGCGCTGAATCATGCCGGCCGTGCCGGGCGCAGGCTTTCCGCGATAGCACGACGGCAATACCGCGCACCGTGGTGCCTGCACGCCGCGGCGGGCGCGACGTTAGTTTGCCCCCATGAGGATCGTCGGGGGCAAGTTCGCAGACCGCACACCCACGTCACCGAATGACTATCGCGTGCGGCCGACCGCCGAGCATGTGCGCGTCGGCCTGGTGCGCGTGCAGCGCGACGACCTCGAAAAAGCGCGCGTGCTCGACCTGTTCGCCGGTACGGCGCGCTCGGACTCGAGGCCATGTCGCGCGGCACGCGATACGCCGACTTCGTGGAGACAGGGCCGTCCAGTCTGCACGCGCTCATGACCAACATCGCCGCGCCGCGCCTGCGCGAGAAGACGCCAATATTCCGCAAGGACGCGCTGCCGTGCGCGGCCGCGCTCGAGGCCGACCGGTACGACATCGCGTTGGTCGATCCGCCGTACAACCCGCGCATGCTCGATCGGCTCATCGAGACGTGGCAGGCGCGACGCTTCTCGCGCATCCTGACCGTCGAGCATGCGACGGAACATGAGCTGCGGCGTCCGCACGACAAGCGAATCTTCAAGGAGAGTGCCGTGTCCATCTACCAGATCGTGTAGCCCGATGAATCCAGGCCTGACCCCACAGGAAATCGTCGAAGGTCCCGTCAGCACGACCGATCCCGTGTCGCAGGGCATCGTGGCGGTCGTGATCATCCTGCTGTTCGCGCTGCTCGCGCGCGAGGCGGCGCACCGCGTGCTCATCGTGTTCGGCGCGGCGGCGCTGCTCTGGCTTGTCACCTATCTCACGCCGTTTCACCTTATTTCATTCGAACATGGCTGGGCGGCGGTCGATATCAACGTGCTGCTGTTGCTCGCGTCCATGATGGCGGTCGTTGGTGTGCTCAAGGCCACGGGATTTTTTGAGTGGGCCGTGGGCACGATCATGAACCGGTCGCGCGGCGAGCCCCATCGTGTGCAGCGAATCGTGTCCGGGTTCACCGCGGCGGCCTCGGCGCTGCTCGACAATGTGACCACCGTGATCTTCGTGACGCCGATGGCGATGGGCATGAGCCGCAAGCTCGGCCTCGCTCCGGCGGCCATCCTGCTGCCGATGGTGATCGCGTCGAACGTCGGCGGCACCGCGACGCTCATCGGCGATCCGCCCAACATCATGATCGGGTCGGGCGCGAACCTGAGCTTTCTCGACTTCGTCGAGGTGCTTACGGCACCCGTGATCGTGATGGTCATCGCGGTCCAGGCGTTTTCCAGCCGGTACTACCGCGCGGCACTCGCTGACGCGAAGCCGATGACCGCGTTCGTCGTCGAGCTGCCGCCACGGCCCACCGACCCGCTGCTCCTGCGGTGGATGGCCGGTATCTCGGTGTTCATCCTCGTCGGATTCCTGACGCACGCGGCCACCGGCATGCCCCCCGCCGTGCCCGCGGTCATCGGCGCGGCGGTCGCGCTCATCGTGCAGGACGTGCTCTACCTGCGTCGCCACAAGCCCACGGCGCACGAGCGCGCGCACGGCATCCTGCACGTCATCGAGCGCGAAATCGAGTGGCCGACACTGTCGTTCTTCTTCTTCCTGTTCATCGTCGTCGGCGCGGCCGTGGAGACGGGGCTGATTTCATCGATCGCACAGGGTCTCGAGTGGACGATCGACAATGCGGCGCGCACGTTCTCGCTCGGTGATCAAGGCACGCTGCTGCTGGCGGCGCTCCTCATCTGCTGGGTGAGCGCCGTGCTGTCGGCACTCATCGACAACATTCCCTATGTCGCCGTGAGCATTCCGATCGTCTTCGCCCTCACGCAGGTGCTGCAGGGCGACACACAGGTTCTCTGGTGGGCTCTCGCGCTCGGCGCATGCCTGGGCGGCAACGGAAGCGCGGTCGGTGCTTCAGCCAACGTCACGGCGATCGGCCTCGCCGAGAAGGAGGGCGCGCGCATCGGATTCGCGGAGTTCATGCGATTCGGCTTTCCGGCGATGATCATCACGGTCACGATCGCCTCCGGGTTTCTCGCGATGTACACGCTGCTCGGCGAGGGCCGGGCCGCGATCGCCAGCTGGATCGTCGCCGTGGCACTGGTGCTCGCGACCGTCGCCGGGAAATCCCTTCTGAAGCGGCGATAATGCACTCGGGGTTCTTGCAGTTGGCCGCCCCCGTCGACATATCCTGAATGAAGCTCAGCAGCATTTCGACCGACGCCAGGGATTGATGCCTCTCCACACGGTCACGAAAGGACTCGACATCCCGATCTCCGGCGTCCCCGACCAGGTGGTGGCCGAAACGCGGCCGGTCTCGCAGGTCGCGCTTCTGGCCCGGGACTATGTCGGACTTCGGGCACGGGTGCTGGTCGAGCCGGACGAACAGGTTCGCATCGGCCAGCCGCTGCTGGAGCATCGCCAGCACGCTGCCATCCGCTTCGTGTCTCCGGGTAGCGGCCGGGTTGTCGGCGTGCTCCGCGGCGCAAAACGGGCCCTGCTGTCGGTCGTGATTGCGCTCGATGCCGACGCAGACGACGCCGTCGACTTTGCCAGCTATGCACCGGGCGCCGGCGACCAGAGTGAAACTGCGCGAGCCCTGTTGCTCGAATCAGGGCTCTGGACGGCGCTCCGCACCCGCCCGTTCAGCCAGGTGCCCGCCCCGGATGCCAGGGCGCGGTCGATCTTCGTCACCGCGACCGACACCAACCCGCTCGCGCCCGATCTCGATGTGGCGCTGCGTGGCCGGGAAGACGAGCTCGCCCGCGGCCTTTCCGTCCTGACCCGCCTGACCGACGGTCCCGTGTACCTGTGTCGCCGCCAGGGCTCGACGTTGGGCGGCGCCCACGGTGCAGTGGCCGGTGTGCGCGTCGAGGAGTTCGCGGGCCTGCACCCGGCGGGTACGGTGGGATACCACATCCATGTGCTCGATCCGGTCAATCGCGGCAAGTCGGTATGGCACATCTCCGCGCAGGATGTGGCCCGGATCGGCCACCTGTTCGACACCGGCCGCCTCGACCTCACGCAGGTGGTGGCCCTGGGTGGGCCACAGGTTTCGGCCCCCCGCCTGCTTCGCACGCGGCTTGGCGCCTCGATTCCTGAGCTGGTGGCCGGGGAGCTGCGGCGCGATGGCACCAACGGGTCGGGCGCGAGGAGTGCGTCGCACGCCTCGGCATCGCGCATCATCAGCGGTTCGATCCTCACCGGCGACCGCGCGGATGACGCGATCCAGGGCTTCCTCGGTCGCTTCCATCAGCAGGTGTCGGTGATCCCGGAAGGTGGCACACGCGACTTTCTCGGATGGATGGCCCCGGGCATGAACGCCTTCTCTGTCTTCCCGGCGTTCGTGTCGTCGCTGTTGCCGCAGCGGCTATTCGCGCTCAACACCAGCATGAACGGTTCGCGGCGCGCGATGGTACCGATCGGTGCCTATGAGCGCGTCATGCCGATGGATCTGATGCCGACGCATCTGTTGCGGGCGCTCACGGTGGGAGACCTGGAGTGGGCGGAGGAGCTCGGCGCGCTGGAACTGGACGAGGAAGATCTTGCCCTCTGCTCGTTCGTCTGTCCCGGAAAGTACGAACACGGCGCCGCGCTGCGTCGCGCGCTCACGGCCATGGCAGGGGAGCAATAGGTGCAGGTACTTCGCAGGCTCCTCGATCGCGTCGAGAAATCCTTCGTCAAGGGTGGCAAGCTCGAACGCTTCCACCCACTCTACGACGCGGCGGACACGTTCCTGTACAGGCCCGCGTACACCACGAGCAGTGGGCCGCATGTGCGCGATGCGCTCGACCAGAAGCGCATGATGATCACGGTGGTCGTCGCGCTGCTGCCGTGCATCGCGATGGCACTGTTCAACACCGGATACCAGGCGTTCCTGACGGTGGAGCAGGGCGGTGCGCTGCTCGACACCTGGCAGGCCACGGTGTACCGCGCGCTCGGCATGGAGATCAGCAGTGCCTCCATTGCCGGTTGCATGCTGTATGGGGCGCTGCATTTCCTGCCGGTGCTCATTGTCACGTTCACCGTTGGCGGCACGCTCGAGGTGATCTTCGCCGTGGTGCGTGGCCATGAAGTGAACGAAGGGCTGCTCGTCACCGGCACGCTGATTCCGCTCATCCTCCCCGCCACGATTCCGTTGTGGCAGGTGGGACTGGGCACGGCCTTTGGCGTCGTCATCGGCAAGGAAATCTTCGGTGGCACGGGGATGAACTTCCTGAATCCGGCACTTGTCGCGCGCGCGTTCCTGTTCTTCGCCTATCCGGCGCAGATCTCGGGCAATGTCTGGGTGGCGGCGACTCCCGCAGACGGGCAATCGGGCGCCACGTGGCTCGCGTCCTACGCCGAGGGTGCGGGACACCTGCCGGGCCAATCGTTCATCGATGCCTTCGTTGGGTTGATTCCCGGCTCGATGGGGGAGACGTCCGTGATTGCCTGCCTGCTGGGGGCGGCGGTGCTGTTGCTGACGCGCATCGGTGCATGGCAGACGATGCTGGGAGTCGTGGTCGGCACGGCGGTGACGGCGCTGGGGCTCTCCGCGATTGGATCGACGACCAATCCCATGCTCAACCTGCCGTGGTACTGGCACTTCGTGCTGGGGGGGTGGGCGTTCGGCACGGTGTTCATGGCGACGGATCCGGTCTCCTCGGCGTTCACGAAGGTCGGAAAGCTGGTGTATGGATTCCTGATCGGGCTGCTCTGCGTACTTATTCGCGCCGTCAACCCGGCATACCCTGAGGGGATGATGCTGGCCATTCTGTTCATGAACATGTTTGCCCCGCTGATTGACCACTCGGTGGTGCAGGCCAACATTCGGCGGAGGGCCGCACGGTATGCTCGCGCTTCGACGTGATTCCGTCGGTTACGCGGTGGCGTTTGCCGCCGTGGTCTGCCTGGTCTGCGCGATCCCCATCGCGACGGCGGCCGTGCTGCTGCGACCCGCGCAGCAGGAGAATCAGCGCGTCGACCGGTTGAGCAAGGTGCTGGGCGTGGCCGGCCTGCTGGACGCCAGCGAGAAGCTCACGAGAAGCGAAATCCTCGAACGCTTCGAGGCCAACATCACGCCGCGCGTCGTCGACATGAAGTCCGGTGAGTTCGTGGACAGCGTGGATGCGAACACGTACAACCAGCGGCTGGCGGCCCGCGACCCGGAGCGGAGCGACCCGGCGACACCGAACGCGGCACGCGTCATCCGCCTGCCACGCCTCGGCCTTGTCTACGAGAATCGCGCCGGAGGCGTGTTGCAGTCGCTCATCATCCCCATCCAGGGATACGGGCTCTGGTCCACCATGTACGGGTACATCGCTCTCAAGGACGATGTGACAACCATCGCCGGCATCACCTTCTATGAGCATGGCGAGACGCCGGGGCTCGGCGGGGAAATCGAGAACCCGCGCTGGCAGGCCCGGTGGAAGGATCGCGTGGTGTTCGACAACGCCGGCGCGGTGAAGGTGAGCGTGCTGAAGGGCGCAGCAGGCCCGGCTGCCACCGACCCGTACCACGTCGACGGACTTTCAGGCGCGACCATCACGTCGCGTGGCGTCACCAACACGCTGCAGTTCTGGCTTGGTCCCGACGGGTTCGGGCCCTTACTCGCTCGTTACCGCGGCACATCCCGCGGGAGGACGTTCTGATGTTCGACAAGCAGTCCAGGGCCACGCTCATCGACCCGCTCTTCGACGAGAACCCCATCGCGAAGCAGGTGCTCGGCATCTGCTCGGCGCTGGCGGTGACGACGCTGCTGTCCACGTCGCTCGTGATGTGCCTGGCGGTGATCGCCGTGCTGATGGCAAGCAATGTGTCCATCAGCCTGATCCGGAACTGGATTCCGTCCAGCATCCGCATCGTGGTACAGCTCACGATCATCTCGTCGCTCGTCATCATCTGCGACCAGTTGCTCAAGGCCTACGCCTTCACCGTCTCCAAGCAACTGTCGGTGTTCGTCGGGCTGATCATCACCAACTGCATCATCATGGGCCGCGCCGAGGCCTTCGCGATGCAGAACAAACCCAGGGCGAGTCTCCTGGATGCGATCGGCAACGGAGCCGGATACAGCGTGGTGCTGCTCTTCGTCGCCACGTTCCGCGAGCTCTTCGGGTCGGGTAGTCTGTTCGGGATACGCGTGCTCCCGCTCGTCACCGATGGCGGCTGGTATGTGCCCAACGGACTCATGGTGCTGGCGCCGGGTGCCTTCTTCCTGATCGGCGGGTTGATCTGGGCGCTGCGTGCGTGGAAGCCGGCACAGGTCGAGGCGCAGGAGACCGTGCACATCGAGTCACCGGTGCACGATGCATCGGGTGCGCATGGCGCGTCGCCGGGTGACGCGCAGCGGCTGGCGGCATGACGGGAGACAGCGCATGACCGCGCACTACCTCAGCCTGTTCGTGAAGGCCGTCTTCGTCGAGAACATGGCGCTGGCGTTCTTCCTTGGCATGTGTTCCTTCCTGGCCGTATCGAAGCGGGTGAGCACGGCCATCGGCCTGGGGATCGCGGTGACCTTCGTGCTCGCCATCACCGTGCCGCTCAACCAACTCCTGCTGCACTCCGTGCTGCGTGAAGGCGCGCTGACGTGGTTGCATCCGTCGATGGCGACGGTGGACCTGTCGTTCCTGGTGTTCCTCACCTTCATCGGGACCATCGCCGCGCTCGTGCAGATCGTGGAGATGGGCGTGGAGCGGTACGCTCCGGCACTGTACGGTGCGCTGGGTGTCTTCCTTCCGCTCATTGCCGTGAACTGCGCCATTCTGGGCGGCAGTCTCTTCATGGACCAGCGCGACTACAACTTTGCGGAGAGCGCGGTCTTCGGCTTCGGTTCCGGTTTCGGCTGGTTGCTGGCCATCGTGGCGCTGGCCGCTGCGCGCGAGAAGCTGCGCTATTCCAACCCACCGGTGGCGCTGCGCGGTCTGGGCCTGACGTTCATGGTCACCGGCCTGCTGGCCGTGTGCTTCATGGCGTTCGCCGGCATCCAGCTGTAGCGAGGAACCCATGCAGACAATCCTGGTGGGCGTGACGGTGTTCGTGGCGATCGTGCTGCTGCTGGTGGCAGTGCTGATGACTGCCCGCGCGCGGCTGGTGCAGAGCGGTGAGGTGCTCATCCTCATCAATGACGATCCGGAGAAGTCGATACGTACGACGGCCGGCCGCACGTTGCTGAGCACGCTCTCCGATCAGAAGATCTTCATTCCGTCCGCGTGTGGCGGGAAGGGGTCGTGCGGCGTGTGCAAGGTGGAAGTGCGCGACGGCGGAGGGACCTTGCTGCCCACCGAGACCAGCTTCGTCAGTCGCGGCGAGGCGCGCGACGGCGTGCGCCTGTCGTGCCAGGTAAAGGTGAAGCAGGACATGTCGATCCATGTCGACGAGGAGATCTTCGGCGTGCGGAAGTGGCAGTGCACCGTGCGCTCCAACGACAACGTGGCGACGTTCATCAAGGAGCTGATCCTCGAGCTGCCGCCGGGCGAGGAGGTGCCGTTCCGCGCTGGTGGGTACATCCAGATCGAGCGCCCGGAGGGCGCGGTAGCCTACCGCGACTTCGACATTGCGCCGGAGTATCGTGCCGACTGGGACACGCACAAGCTGTGGGAGCTCACGTCGACGACCACGGAGAGCGTGCAGCGCGCCTTCTCGATGGCGAATTATCCTGACGAGCGCGGCATCATCACGCTCAACGTGCGCATTGCCACGCCTCCTCCGCGCACCTCCGGACTGCCGCCCGGCTTCATGTCGTCGTACATCTTCAATCTGAAACCGGGCGACGAGGTGGTCATCTCCGGTCCGTTCGGCGAGTTCTTCGCGAAGGAGACCAACAACGAGATGTGCTTCATCGGCGGCGGTGCCGGGATGGCGCCCATGCGTTCGCACATCTTCGACCTGTTTTATCGGCTGTCCACCGAACGGAAGGTCACCTTCTGGTATGGAGCGCGGTCGTTGCGCGAGGCGTTCTATGTCGAACAGTTCGACAAGATCGCGCGCGAACACCCGAACTTCACCTGGCACCTGGCGCTATCCGAACCGCAGCCCGAGGATAACTGGACCGGCTCGACCGGATTCATCCACCAGGTGCTGCTGCGCGAGTACCTCGCCGACCATCCGTCGCCCGAAGACGTCGAGTATTACCTGTGCGGGCCGCCGCTCATGCTCAAGGCGTGCATGAACATGCTCGACGAGCTGGGCGTGGAGCGTTCGAACATCGCATTCGACGACTTCGGCTGAGCCAGCCGTGGAATGAATGCGGCACGCGCGACGTTCGGACTGCGGCAGGCGTCGCGCCGATGGTGGGTGAGCCTGCTGGTGCTGGTTGCGGCAACGTTCTGGATCTATCGCGCGCGCACAGGCGTGGCGCCGGGTGCGTCTCGCTTCGGCGGGCCGGCGCAGGGGACGACGTACAGCGTGGTGCTGGGCGGTGAGCGACCGGCCGCGGTCGTTGCCGCATTGCAGGCCTCGGTCGATTCCCTGCTGGCGAACATCGACGCGAGCATGTCCACGTACGACAGCACGTCGGAAGTGTCGCGCCTCAACCGGAATCGTTCGCGGGCGCCCGTGATGCTCTCGGTGCATCTCGCCGAGGTGCTGCGGGTGGCGAGTGAGGTATCACGCGCATCCGGTGGTGCGTTCGATGTCACCGTCGCGCCGCTGGTGGCGGCGTGGGGGTTTGGGGCGGCGGCGCGGACCGAGCAGGTGCCGAGCGATGCCCTGCTGGATTCGCTGCACGCGCGCGTGGGGTGGGAGAAGCTGCACCTCGACGGCCGCGAGGTCACCAAGGCATATCCGCAGCTGGAAGTGGATCTCGATGCCATTGCGCCGGGCTACACGGTGGACCTCGTCTCGGCGATGCTCGAGGCGCGTGGCGAGACGAACCATTTCGTCGAGGTTGGCGGCGAGGTGCGTGCGCGCGGGCGGAATGCGAGGGGCGGTCCGTTCCGCGTGGGCATCGAGGAGCCCGTTCCCGAGCAGCGCCTGGTGCGCGTGGTGGTTGGCCTGAGCGACCGGTCGCTGGCGACCTCGGGGAACTATCGCGATTTCCGCGAGATTGATGGGGTACGATATACCCACATCCTCGACCCGTCGACGGGCCGGCCTGTGCGGCACGGGCTGCTGTCCGTGTCGGTGTTGCACGAACTGTGTGTGTACGCGGATGCCTGGGCGACCGCACTGTTCGCGATGGGGCCGGAGCGCGCGTGGGCGTTGGCCGGGGAGCAGGGGTTGGACGTGATGCTGCTGGTGGCCGGAAAGGATGGAACAGTGGAGGAACGGATGACCAACGGATTTGCAGCAACGGTGTTGCGGGATGTCGATGGCAGCGCCGTGGACCGCACGACGCGACGCAGCGGCGCGCCAGCGCGCAAGGAGCCCTGATGACGGTACTGCTGCTGACAATCGCGGTGATCGCGATCGCGATGGGAGCGATGGCGGTGGGGGTGGCCGTTTCGGGCCGACGCCTGCGGGGATCGTGTGGCGGGGTCGGTGGCGATTGTGCGTGCGACAAGGCGGGAGTGCCGGCAGGCGAACGGGATTGCGAGTGGGTGCAGCCGGTGGTGAAATAGCGGGCCGAGCGCGTCAGGCGGTCACCACCCTGGTGACCGCGCCAGCCACCCCCGCGACCCACGCGTCCCGGCGTCGCGCCGGTATGGTGCCCGTCGCGCAGCACCTGCACGCCGTGCACCCCCACGTGTCGCACGCCGGGCGACAGCTGGTGCGGCTTCTCGGGCGTCGCGATGTCGATGATGGCCTTCGCATCGAACACCACCACGTCCGCGAACATGCCCTCGCGCAGCAGGCCGCGGTCGCGGAGACCCAGTCGCAGCGCCACGCGCGACGACATCTTGCGGATCGCATCCTCGAGCGTGAGCACATGCGCTCCATCGAGTCGATGTCGGTGACGCCCATGTCCGGAATCCCGAAGCGCACGTAGCGCGTCTCGATGCCGCGCTTGGCCGATTCAACGGACAGGTTCGCGTCGTACGGATCGAGCGGATCCTCCGGTCGCGTGAGGTCGACGAACGACTGCAGGCCGGCGTCGAGAAAGTGCCCGAGTCGTTCGCGCGTGCGATTTGCGGTGCCCGCGCCGGGATATTCACCGGCCGCGATGGTTCCGTTCGGCAACCAATACGCGTTGGGGATCGGCGGACGCCTGCGGCCGCGCGTGCGGGAGGCAGGGTGATCGGTGTTCGTCGTGACCTGATCGTAGCACGTCGCGCGGCGCATCGGTTGCACTCTGGCGGCGCCGCGCGGGGCGTGATACCGTCAGCCATTCACTCCAGGTGCCAGGGAGGTACCCATGCCCGTTGTTCGTGACCTGCTCGCGCGAAAGGGATCGGATGTCGTCAGCCTGCCACCGACCGCGTCGGTGCTCGCCGCGGCGCAACTCATGAACGAACGCCACATTGGTGCGATCGTCGTACTGGAGAGTGGCTTGCTCGTCGGAATCTTCACCGAGCGCGACGTGTTGCGACGGGTCGTCGCGACCGGTGAGCCGCCGACCGAGACGCTGCTGTCCACGGTCATGACGACGAGCCTGGTCACATGCTCGGTCGAGGCGAAGCTGGAAGACTGCGCCAGCATCATGACCACGCGTCGCGTCCGGCACATGCCGGTCGTGGATGACAACGGCACGGTGGTCGGCCTGTTGTCGATTGGTGACGTGGTCGCGCAGCGCGTCTGGGAGCAGGAGCACGAGATCGAGGCGCTGAGCCGATACATCTTCGACATCCGGTAGGGCGCGTGACGCGGGAGTGACTCACGGCGTCGTTGCACCGCTCAATACACGTCGAGGGCAAGCGCCGCAACCCATGTCGCGTTCACGCCGAACCCATCCGTAGCTCGCGCCGACCTTCAGGCGAATGTATGTTCCGCGGCGGCAGCATAACACAAAGTTCACCTTCACCGGTGCTCGTCATGACGCGTATGACTCCCGCAACGCCGTGGTCGTTTCTGGCTCGAACCGCGTTCCGACGCCTTCGTCCGGTCGCCCTTCTCGCCGTTGCGCTCACCGCCGCAGCACCGTCGGCACGGGCGCAGGTCGTGACCCAGGGCTCCGGCCTCACCCCTGCATCCATACAGAGCGCGGTGGACGCATTTCGCCTGTCGCTCGGGCCGCTCAACGCGAACGTCGCCGGCTCGTTCGGATCAGGACGACGCGAAATCAACTGGGACGGCGTTCCCGACTCATTCTCGTCGCCGAATGCGCTCCCCGCAAACTTCTTCAACATCAATTCGCCGCGTGGAGTCGTGTTCAGCACGCCGGGCACGGGTTTCCAGGTCAGCGCCAGCTCGTTCAACCCGACGTCCACAGCCGTGCGGTTCGGCAACCTGAACCCGACGTACACAACGGCCTTTACGACGTTCAGCCCAGAGCGCCTGTTCACGGCAATCGGCAGCAACATCACGGACGTGAACTTCTTCATTGCGGGATCGAGCACGCCCGCGTTCACGCGGGGATTCGGCGCCGTGTTCACCGACGTGGACCTCGGGATGACCACCTCACTCCAGTTCTTCGACGCCACGAACACGCTGCTTTTCAGTAGTTCGGTGCCGGCCGCCCCGTTCGGCACTACGGGATCGTCACTGTCGTTCCTGGGCGTGAGCTTCGCGGGGTCCATCGTCAGCCGGGTGCGCATCACGAGCGGCAATGTCGACCTGGGGGGTGGCCTGTCCGATCAGAACGGCAACACGCGCGACGCCGTGGCGATGGACGACTTCATCTACGCAGAGCCGGTGACGACGGTACCCGAGCCGTCGACGCTGGTGTTGGTAGCCGGTGCACTGTCCGTTCTTGCGTTGGGTGCACGGAGACGTCGCCGGAGCTAGGCTGGAGGGGCGATCGCGGGCCTGTGCAGCGGAAATCTACCTGCATAGGCCCGTCGTGCCTCGCAACGCTTCGCCCGGACAAATGGTCGTTCACGGATGCCGCACGGTGAGCTCGCGCGCACCAGCAGGAACCGGCGCTCTAATCTCCGCGCCACCGGGCCATCGCACCCACACTCGCAGCGGTGTTTCGGTGAAACCGAACACCTGCACGGCACCGTTCTGCGACCAGTAGCCGCTGCCGGCTTGAATCTCCCGC
>Ga0136611_10002057_pt1 | contig 13975 bp, 15 predicted proteins | sample AntDrymUQ2232306_2_FD_106645 | JGI IMG/M metagenome (GOLD analysis project Ga0136611, IMG submission 106645) | Polar desert sand microbial communities from Dry Valleys, Antarctica - metaG UQ223 (23.06) | ecosystem: Environmental > Terrestrial > Soil > Desert | place: Antarctica: Dry Valley...
CTGCGCACCAGCGCGACGGCGTTGTCCTTAAACTCGCGGTCGTATCGGCGACCGCTCCTGCTGTGGTTCATGGCTGTCATGGTGGTTCCTCACAGCCCAGCCCGCAAAAACGAAGAAAGCTCAATCGGGAGCCCACCCCCGCATCCCGGAGGGATGCTGAGACATTAGCCGGGGGTCGAGCGAAGCGACCACCCCCGGAATGCGCCCCGGACGCATGTGCGCCCCGGCAGGGGCGCGGGAGGCGTGATTCTGTTAACTCCGACCCGATGGAGGCACATTCGGTGAGCGCTGGCGGAGAGCACTCCCCACGCGCCACTCCCCGTAAAATGGTTTGATCGTTCCCGACTGCGCCGCTACGCCATGACCGACAAACCCGTCGTCTTTTTCAGCCATTCCTCGCGGGACAAATCGGAGCTCGCCCTCCTCAAGCAGCTCTTCGTCGAAAAGACCGGCGGCGCGGTGGAAGTCTTCCTCTCCAGCGACGGCCAGAGCATCCCCTTGGGCCGCAACTGGGTCCACCGCATCGAGGAAGCGCTCGGCCAGGCCAAGCTCCTCATCACCTTCATCACCAAAAACTCCATTGGCTCCTCCTGGGTCTCCTTCGAAGCCGGCTTCGCCTACAGCAAAGGCGTGCGGGTCGTCCCCGTCGGCTTCCTCGGCCTCGACATCGCACAAGTCCCACACCCTCGGCCTCCTTCAAGGCTTCAACATCCGCTCCGCCGACGGCTTGGATAACTTGATTGCCCTCATCAACGACGTGTTCCAACACCAGCACCGGGCGCACTTCACGGCGGAGGAGTATCTCCGCATCGTCGGCCCGGCGGCGCTCGAGGAGGGGGAAGAGTCCCGCTTCTCGACGCTCGTCGATGAAATCAGCATCACTCTTCCCTTAGCAGGGAATTACGCGCTCTCTGCGGTTCAGCGAGCCGAAGCCGCTGCTAACCTCTTGAGCTCCGAGGCAATCTTTCTAACGGAGGGCGCTGCCGCCAAGACCGTATTCCCGGGCGGTTACATGCGCGTCCCGGATGCCGGCACCCCCGTCATAACCATTAGCCCTTAGCCTTTTCTTCCCCATGGCCATCACCGGACACGCTTCATACATCCGGACAACGGAGGATTTTCTCGATCATTGGGTGTCGGTCGATGGGGCGCTGGGGGCGACGCCGCTGGTGCTCAAGAAGGAGGCGGCGGAGGCCGAGGGGCCGGTGTCTCAGGTGACGCTCGATGAGCTGTTTACGGATTTGCAGACGCAGATGGAGGAGGTCGCGGGGGCGCTCAACGATATCGAGCTGGCGCGAGAGGAATTGGAGCTCAAGAAGACGGCGCTGCTCGTGCGGCTCAATCAATTCAATGCGCGGGTGCGGGCGGATCTCGCCAATACGAAGTGGCCGAAGGCGCTCTCCGATGTGCCCAGCCAGGGGGATGCGCCGGAGGCGTGGCGCAATGCGATCGATGACGCGCTGAGTGTCTGGGCGAAGATCAATACGCAGAATGCGCTCGGGCCGGCGACGCCGCTGCTGCTCCTGGGAGGGCAGACGCTGGCGCAATTTACGATCCAGGCGGACGACCTGCGCGAGGCCTTTCGCGCGAAGCGCCGGGCGGAGAAGGATGCGGTGATCGAGCGCGGGGAGCGGGACGCTTTTGAGCGGAAGATTTACGCGATCCTGAAGGCGTATCGGCTGGCGGTGCCGACGAAGTTCGCGGCGGGGGCGCCGCTGGTGGCGTCCCTCCCGCGGCTGACGCCGGAGAGCACGGGCCATACGCCCGATCCGGTGACGGCTTCAGGCGCGTGGGATGTGCCGCTGCAGGCGGCGAAGGTGACGCATACGCTTTCCTCGGAGCCGAATGTGAAGCGCTACGATCTGCGGGGGTGCCGGGGCCGGATTACAATACGGAGGATGAAATCCAGGTGGCCTCGCACGGGCCGGCGGACCCGGCGGAGTTCGTGACGACGTTCGGGCTGGGGGCGCCGGGGCAGCTCGTAGGCTTGCGCGTGGTGGTGGTGCTGGAGACGGACCACGAGGCGGGCTCGCAAGCGGTGTATATCACCCGGCCGGCGTAGTCTCGATCTCGGCGGTGAGGTGAGGCGTGACACGACACCGTCTCGTGCGGTAGGAGCAGGCGGAATGAAGAAGCTGCTCGCGGAATGTTTCGGGACCTTCTGCCTGATCTTCGCGGGCACGGGAGCGATCGTGATCGATGGTGTTTCGGGCGGGGCGATCTCGCACGTCGGCGTGGCGCTGACTTTCGGGTTGATCGTGCTCGCGATGATCTATGCGCTCGGCGACATCTCGGGCGCGCATCTTAACCCGGCAGTCACGCTCGGCTTTTGGGCCGCGGGACGATTCGAGCGGCGCCTGGTCGCGCCTTATCTGCTGAGCCAAACGGCGGGCGCGCTCGCGGCGAGTGGCCTGTTGCGGCTGCTTTTCCCGGCGCATCCCACTCTCGGGGCAACGGTCCCGGCGGGCTCCTGGGAACAGACCTTGATCCTGGAATTCGTGCTCACCGCAATGTTGATGTTTGTGATCCTGAGCGTCTCCACCGGAGCGAAGGAGCGGGGCATCACCGCGGGGATTGTCATCGGAGCGGTGATCGCGCTCGAGGCGATGTTCGCCGGGCCGATCTCCGGCGCGTCGATGAATCCGGCACGCTCGCTCGCACCGGCGCTGGTCTCGATGAAGCTGAGCGCGCTGTGGCTCTACTTCCTGGGGCCGATCGGCGGCGCGCTGGCTGGCGTGCTGTGCTGCCGCTGCATTCGCGAAGCGGGGTGCTGCGCCGCAACTCCATCCACGATATGAAACAGAAAGTGCTCTTCGTTTGCATCCACAACAGCGCCCGCAGCCAGATGGCGGAAGCGTGGCTGAACGGCCTCTGCCCGGCTTGGTTTGAAGCGCATAGCGCAGGTTTGGAGCCGGGGTTGCTCAACCCGCTGGTGGTGGAGGTGATGGCGGAAGTTGGCATCGACATTGCGAGCGCGCAGACCAAGAGCGTCTTCGAGATGTTCGGCAGCGGGAGGCTCTTCGCGCATGTGGTGACGGTCTGCGACGAGACCAACGCGGAGCGGTGTCCCGTTTTCCCCGGCGGCGCACCGCGGATTCACTGGAGCTTTCCCGACCCGTCGGCGGCGACTGGATCGCGGGAGGAGCGACTGCAGCGCACGCGGGAAGTGCGCGAGATGATCAAGGCGAAGGTCGAGGAGTGGTGCGCCACGAGGTGCGGGGAACCAGCGGTGGCGGGCTGACGTTCGCGGCGGACGCGGCATGTCGAAGCCATTCGCCTGGTTCGTCTACGCGCTGACCGCGGCGTTTTTCGGCTGCTTCTTCTTTTGGCCGATCGCGCAGATCGTCGCGGGGCGGGGCGGTGCGTTTGTCGACCAGGACGGGCGCTGGACCTTGGAATTCATCGCGGAAGTTTTCCGCAACCGCATTTACCTCGAAGGGTTGCGGAACGCGTTCCTCCTCGGGGTGGCGAGCACGGTGGCGACGGTGGCCATCGCGCTCCCGCTGGCGTGGGCTGCTGATCGCTTCGAGTTCCCGGGCAAGAAGCTCCTTTCCGCGCTGCTGCTCGTGCCGATGATTCTGCCGCCGTTCGTCGGGGCAATCGGGGTGCGGCAGATTCTCGGGCAATCCGGGAGCTTGAATGCGCTGCTGTGGAAGCTCGGCGTGCTCGCGCCGGATGCCACGATCGATTGGCTCGGCGACGGCCGCTTCTGGGGGATCGTCGCGCTGAACGCGCTGCACCTCTATCCGATTCTCTTCCTGAATCTCACCGCGGCGTTTGCGAATCTCGACCCCGCCATGGAGGAGGCGGCGGAGAACCTTGGGTGCACGGGCTTTCGCCGCTTTCGGAAGGTGACGTTTCCCCTGATCATGCCGGGCCTTTTCGCGGGCGGCACGATTGTCTTCATCTTCGCGTTCACGGAACTCGGCGTGCCCTTGATCTTCGACTACGGCCGCACCACGCCCGTGCAGATTTTCCACGGAATCAAGGAGATCGCCGGCAACCCGTTTCCTTACGCGCTTGTCACGGTGATGCTCGCGAGCACGGCGCTGCTTTACGTGGCCAGCCGCGTGGCGTTCGGGAGCAACGCGGAGGCGATGTCCGGGAAAGCAACGACGTCCAGTTCCGCGCGCCCGCTTTCTCCGCTCGCCGGCTGGATCTGCGCGCTCGCTTTCACGGGCGTCACGCTCTTTGCGCTGCTGCCGCACCTCGGCGTGATCTTCGTCTCCTTCGCGGGCGAATGGTATCGCACGGTGTTGCCGACTGTCTGGACCGGCGAGCACTACGACAACGCGCTCGGCCATTACCTGACCGTTCCGTCGATCATCAACAGCCTGAAATACGCCAGCATCGCGACCCTGATCGACATCGTGCTCGGCGTTGCGATCGCTTACGTCGTCGTGCGCACAAAGCTCCCGGGCCGGGGCTTGCTCGACGCCGCCGCGATGCTCCCGCTCGCCGTCCCGGGTCTGGTGCTCGCTTTCGGTTACCTTGCGATCACGCAGGAAGGGCGCGTCTTTGCGGCGCTGAATCCTGCGCGCGATCCGACGCTCCTCCTCGTGATCGCTTACGCCGTCCGGCGGCTGCCATACGTCGTCCGTGCCGCCGCCGCGGGGTTACAACAGACGAGTGTGACTCTCGAGGAAGCCGCGCAAAATCTTGGCGCGTCACCCTTGCGCGCTTTGCGTCGCGTGACCTTGCCGTTGATCGCCGCGAACGTGCTCGCCGGCGGGTTGCTCGCGTTTTCCTTCGCGATGCTCGAGGTGTCGGATTCGTTGATCCTCGCGCAGCGCCAGCAGCATTTCCCGATCACCAAAGCGATCTACGAGCTCTTCCAACTCCTCGGAGAAGGCCGGTTTGTCGCGTCGGCGCTGGGTGTCTGGGCGATGCTCTTCCTCGGCGTCACGATCTTCGCCACGAGCCGCATTCTCGGGCGGAAACTCGGCGCGCTGTTCCGGATCTAAGCAGGACTCGGCATCGCGGCGTCGATCACCGCGGTCAGCGGGATCTCTGCAAAATCGCGCGAGTCGAGCCAGAGCGCCTGCCGGCAGAAGAGGAAGCGTGCGTGGCCGAAGTCGCGCCATCCCGCTCCTTCCGCAAGCGCGCGCATTTCCGGAAAAGAGAACGCGCGCTGGGCGGAGACGCGCCCATCATGCCGGGTCATCGGTTCGCGGTAGAAAAACTCCGTGACGAGCCAAACGCCGAAGGTGGTCATCGCGCAGCGCTCGAGGTCGGCGACGAGCACGAAGCGACTCGACAGCTCTCGCGCGCGCCGGAGCAGGCGCGCGGCGTCTTCCTCGCTGAAGTGATGCAGCGCCAGCGAGCACGTCACGAGATCGTAGCTTTGCGACGAGGCGTGCGTCAGCGCGTTGCCTCGCAAGAAGCTGATCTCCGGATACCCCGCGCTATCCGCCTTTGCGATTTCCAGCGTGGCGGCGTTCGCATCCACCGCATCGATCCGCAGGGTGATCCCGCGCGGCCGCGCCCAATCCACCATCACGCGCGGCAAGTCCCCTGCCCCGGTGCAAAGGTCGAGCACGCGATAACACCGTTCTGGCTGCAGCCATTCGCGGAGGAAGCGCCGCACCAGCCGATGGCTGCCAAAGCAGCGGTTCAAGGAAACCAGGTTCGCGAGGTCCTTCTCCAACTCCGGAGAAACTGGCTGCTCACGATCCATCAGCTCGGGATCGTTGGGATCGAACGCGCGGCTCATCACCGGGACGCTATCCCTCCGGCTGCAGCGCGGCCATTCGATTGTGCCGACGGCTCCTTAGTCTCCGAACGTGATCCCAACAGCCCGGCAGGTCTGCACCATCTGCGCGTCGGAGGGAACGAGTTTGATGCGGTGCACCGCGTCCGCGATCGGCACGGCGAGCACCTGATAATTCAAGTAGCTCACCATATCGCCAAACCGGCCTTCGGCGACCAGCTCGACCGCGTGAACGCCGAAGCGCGTTCCGAGAATGCGGTCGAGGGTGGTCGGCGCGCCGCCGCGCTGGAGATGTCCGAGCACGCAAGTGCGGGTCTCTTTGCCGGTGCGCCGGAAGAGATCTTCGGCCACGCGTTCGCCGATCCCACCGAGCTTGTATTCACCCGCGCGCGTCTGCCGGTAATGCTCCCCGCCTTCGCGGGCGTGTGCGCCTTCCGCGACCACGATCAGCGTGCTCAGGCAGCCTTCGGTTTCGCGGCGCCGAACCGCGTCAGCAATGCGCTCATGGCTGAACGGAATTTCCGGGATGAGGATGATGTCCGCGCCGCCCGCCAGGCCGCCGTAGAGCGCGATCCAGCCTGCGTGCCGGCCCATCACCTCAATCACCATCGCACGCTTGTGGCTCGAGGCGGTGGTGTGCAAACGGTCCAGCGCGTCCGCGACACAGGCGACCGCGCTGTCGAACCCGAATGTCGTGGCGGTCGCCTCCAGATCGTTATCGATCGTTTTCGGCACTCCGATCACGGGAATGCCGGCCTCGTGCAATTGCAGCGCGGTGGTCAGCGACCCGTCGCCACCGATGCAGATCAGCGCGCTGATCCCGAGCTGGCGTAAAGTGCCACGGGTCTTCTCGAGCACGTCCGGGCGAATCTCCGCCTTTTTCCCGCGCCCGACCTTCGCGATGAAGTGCCCTTTGTTCGTCGTGCCGAGAATGGTGCCGCCGAGCTGCATGATCCCGGCGGTGCGACGCAGATCAAGAATCTCGTAATTCGCCGGCGGGAGCAGCCCTTCGAAGCCGTCGTGAAACCCGACCACTTCCCACGCACGATTCGTTGCTGCCCTCACGACACCGCGCAGCACCGCGTTCAAACCCGGACAATCGCCGCCGCTCGTGAGAACTCCGATCCGTTTGCTCATCGCGATGATTCCACCGGTTCCAGCCGCTCAGTTGGATGAGGGCGCAAACTCACCGCGACGCGTTTTTCGCCTTTGCCATTGGGCGCCCCGCTGCCGCCCACTCGTCGTAAAGCTGCCAGCCGCGCGCCAGCAGGCCGCTCGCGGTGCGGAACCGATCGGAAGACCCGAGCACGACCACATTCAGCCGCCGCGGCGTGATCAGTAATTTCCCATCCGCCTGCGTTTGGCTGATCGGCGGCTTCGCTGCACTGATCACCAGACAACCGCCCGCACGTTTCGACTGCCCCGTTTTCACCCCGTCGATCAAAGCCATCCCGAGCAACTCATTGGTGTTCCGCAGCAGATATTGCGACTCCTCACCAGCCGCGCTCGTGAAGCTGATCTTCCGTTCCTTTTGCGAAACCTGAAAACGGAACGCGGCGTTGCTCATTGCGTATTTCGTCAGCTTCGCGACATCGCTCGCCGTCGAGTAAGGCAGCGTGCGCTCGAGGCTATCGAGGCCGTGCGGATTCAGGAAACGGGTTTGCGTCATCCCCAGCTGGCCGGCCAGCGCGTTCATCTGCGCCACGAACTCCGTCACCGGCGCTCCAGTGCCAAGCGAGCGTCCCACGTGATCGGCCATCGTCTCGGCCGCCTGATTGTCGCTCTGCACGAGCGCCGCGTAAAGCAGGTCGCGCAAGCTCGCGCGATCGCCCGGCTGAAAGCCGACGCCACTCGCCGTCCCGCCGAGATTCGCTGCGCTCGCGGGCACCGTCGTCTGCTGGCCGAGATCGCTCTTCTTCGACTCCGCCCAATCGAGCACCACCATCGCCGTGGCGATCTTCGTCAAGCTGGCGATCTGCAGCTTCTTCGTCGGGTTAACGCTTTCAAGGACGTAGCCCGTCGTATGATCGACAATTGCAAACGCGAGCGGATCCGCGGCCTGCGCCACACTGAACAGCGCAGGAGCGAGAAGAAGAGAGAAGAAGCGGGTGAGCACAGTAGAAAGCGGGCGCCGACTCTACCGGCGGACGTTCAAAGGGCAAGCGGCGCGCCCTCTAGCGCGAGGAGCGCTTGATCAGGGCGTAGCCGTTCATCTTGTCCAGAAGCCGCGGCACGCTCACGAGGACCTCAAACGGTTCCAGTGTCTCACGCATGCTCTTGAGATCGCTCGAGCTGAGGAGCAGGCAGTCGATGTCGCCGGAGGCCCACAGCTCACGCGCGTCGTCTTTCGAGTGAAACCGGAGACGATCGACATACATGAGCATCGCTTCGTCTTTGCCATTCATCACCGCGAGCCGGTCGGGGCGATCGCGTAGGGAGGCGCGCACATCTTTGCCGAAGAGCAGTAAGCCGCGGGCGTTGTCGCGAAACGCACGCGCAACTTTTGCACCTGAGTAGCCGCCGGTGAGCAACACCGCGAGACCGGCACTCGCCGCCGCGACGAGCCGCACCTGTGCGGTCGGCACATGCCGCGCCGCGGCCGCGAGCAGCAAACAGGCGGGCGGCAGGACGGGGAAGATGCGGTCGAAGCGTTTCGACGGAACACATTCCATGAAAAGGAGACCGCCCACGGTCCAGCAAAGCAGCCAGAGCAGAGGACGGTCAGTCCGCACGGCTTGTCGCACCGGCCGGAAAAAGAAAGCGGCAGGCAACAGGAGGCTCCACGGAAGCGCCTTCCCAAGAAAGTTCAGGATGTAAAAGCCGGGAGGGAAGTTGTTGTGACGCGCGCTCTCACCCACGGTGAAGCGGCCGAGAAATTCCCGGAAGATCACCTGCTCTTTGAACTCGGGATCGCGCAGCAGGCCGAGCACGACCCACCCAATGAAGATCATCATCGGCGCAAGCCAGCACCACCATCCCGCCCACGCATGGCCGCTGCGTCCGTCCGAGCTGAGGCGGCCGGTGATGAGGTAATACGCGAGCAGTCCCGGCGCCAGAAAAGCATAAGCAATCGGGCCTTTCGTCAGCAATGTGCCGAGCACGAGGGCGAAGAGCAGGCAGCGTTCACCGGTCGTCCAAGGCGCTGCCGTGCGCACTTTCTCCAGCACCAGCCAGCCTGCAAAAAAGATGAACGCCCCAAGCAGCATGTCCGTGCGGACCAGGGTCGCGAGACGGGGGGTGAAGAAATTTAGCCCGAACATCCCGGCGGCCAGCAAGCCGCCCACATGGCCGCCAGAGAGTCGCGAACCGGTGCGCCACAATGTGAGGAGCACCAGCAACGCGGCTGCGAATGACGGCAGACGCCACGCGATTTCCCATCCGCTTCCAAGTCCATACAGGGCCGCGGAAATCCACCCCGCGAGCGGCGGCTTGGTGGCGACACGCCCGGTCGGCGTGTGCTGGAAAAGCCATTCGCTGCCTTTGACCATCTCGTAAGAGGTGAACGCCTGCTTCGCCTGGTCGTAGTCATCCAGATGCCAGGGCAGATTGCGGACCGCGAAGAGCAGCACGATCAGCCCGAGGACGGCATAGCAGAAGCCGCGCGGAAGGTCGCGCGATGGGCTGCTCTCGATCCTCACGCGACTTTGAGTCCGAGCTGCTCCGCGACTGCGGCAGCCGCGCGATGACCGGCGCCGGGTTCGCCGAGTTTTGCGATGACGCTGGCAAGCTCGCGCTGCATTGCCTCGCGAGCGTCGGCATCATCGACGAGCCGGAGCACCTCGGCAGCGATCGCGTCCGGCTCCGCCGCGTCCTGCAGGAATTCCCGGACAATTTCGCTGCCGGCGAGGATATTCGGCATACCGAGAAACTCGACCTCCACGAGGCGACGGCCAACCGTCCACGTGAGCCACGCGACTTTATAGAGGATCACCATTGGGAGACCAAAAAACGCCGCCTCCAGCGTTGCCGTGCCGGAGCAGACCATGCCGACGATCGCGCGCTGCATGAGCTGGTGCGCGGTGCCGACGTGAATCGCGCAAAAGTTTTCTGCCGCTCCCGCACGAGCGAGTTCCGCGCGCATCTCCTCCGCGAGCGCCGGAGACGCGGCGGACGCCTCGAAACGGAGCCACGGGCGCCGCGCCTGCAGCGTTTGTGCGGCAGCAAGCATCGCGGGAAAATTCCTCTGCACCTCACGGCTCCGGCTGCCCGGCAGAAGCGCGACGAGGTGCTGATCGCGGGCGCCCTCAATGCGCTTGTCACCGAGCGTGTCCAACATCGGGTGACCGACAAATTTCGCCTTCAATCCAGAGCTCGCGTAAAGCGATTCCTCGAACGGGAAGATGCACAGCATCAGGTCGATGAAGCGCGCCATTTTTGGGATGCGGCTCCGATGCCAGGCCCAAACCTGCGGGCTGATGTAATAAATGATCTTCGTCGCCGGAAATCGCGCGCGGACCGCACGGGCGAGACGCAGGTTGAACCCGGGGTAGTCGATAAGAATCAGCGCGTCGGGCCGGGTGGCGCGGATCTCTTCGAGGAGCTCGGCGAACGTGCGGCGGAAATAGCCGTATTTTTTCAACACGTCCCACAGCCCGACGACCGCTTCGTCAGCCCAATCGAGGAACGGGCCGCGAGCCAGCGCGCGCATCCGGGGCCCACCGGCTCCAAGGAAGACGAGGTCCGGCGCAATTACCTGGAGCGCCTGCATCAGTTCCGCCCCACGGGCGTCGCCGCTCGCCTCGCCAGCAACAAAGAACAACTTCATGTGCCTTCCAACCGCCGTGTGATTTCCAGCGCCAGCTCCAACGCTGCGGTCGCTTCACGCCCGCCGACTTTCGGCGCAGACCCAGAACGAGCGCATTCCAGGAACGCGACGAGTTCGCGGCGCAACGGCTCGCCCTTCTCGATCTCGACCGGTTCCCGGACGATTCTTCGCCCGGCGAACTCCGTGACAATCGTGGCGTCGGTGGCCGCACCGAAGAGCTTGCCCAGCAACGAACTCTCCTTCTCGCCTTCGCGCGCGAGCCGCAGGAGGTATCCCGACTGATTCCCGTAATCGAGCGAGAGATATGCATCCTGCTGGAACACGCGGATTTTCCGCAGCTTCTCCTGACTGATCCGGCTCGCGGTGAGGTTCGCGACGCAGCCATTTTCGAAGCGCAGCCGGACGTTCGCAATGTCTTCGCCGCGGCTGAGCACCGGCACCCCGACCGCGTCGATGTTTGCTACTGGAGATCTGACGAGATGCAGCACGATCTCGAGATCATGAATCATCAGGTCGAGGACGACACCGATCTCGAGGCTGCGACCGGGATACGGCGAGAGGCGCGAAACCTCGATGAAGCGGGGTTGCGTGAGACGCGCCTCCAGAGCGCTCAGCGCCGGATTGAACCGCTCGATGTGGCCTACCTGCAGGACGAGTCTGCGCTCCGCGGCGAGCGCGGCGAGGGCCTCTGCATCAGCGGCGTTCTCGGTGATCGGTTTCTCGACGAGCACGTGGCAACCGCGCTCGAGAAGGAGTTTCGCGACCGCAAAATGCGTCGGGGTCGGGGTCGCGACCGTCGCTGCATCCACGAGCTCCGCGAACTCCTCGAGCGAGTTGCACGCGTGCGCACCGTGACGCGAGGCCATCTCCCGCGCGGCTTCCGGGTTCGTATCGTAGATCGCGGTGAAAGCGCATTCCGGCAGCTCCGCGAAGATGCGCGCGTGATTCCGGCCAATGCTGCCCGTGCCCACGACCCCCGCGCGGACGACGTCCTTTTTTGCCTCGCTCATGGCTGCTCACCGCTGCTCTCGGCGGTGCATCCGAAAATCGAAATCCGATGCTCCTGCGCGAGCGCCCGGACGCGCTCTGGCTCGAGCAGCAAGGTTTTTCCTGCCTCGACGCCGAGCACCCGAATGCGGCTTGCAAGCGCCGCCTCGATTGTCGCGGGACCGATCACCGGGACATCGAAGCGAAGATCCTGCTTCGGCTTGGACACCTTCACCGCAACGGCGTCCTTCCGGGCAAGCTCACCCCCACGTGCGATCGCGGCGTTCGTCCCCTCGAACGCCTCGACGGCCAGGACCGTGCCGCCTTTCACCACGACCGTCTGGCCGATGTCGAGCCGGCTCGTCTCCTTCGCGACGCGAAAGCCAAAGCCAACATCCGTCGCCTCCCGGCGGCTCAGCGGCGGACCCGCGATGACGCCCGCTTTTGCGAGTTGCTCCTCGAGAAAAGTGGTGGCGGGAAGCAACTCGACGCCGGCCGTTGCGAGTTCGTCGGCGATCGCCCCAAAGATGGACTCTGCGTTCCGGGTGCGGAGTCGGGCAAGCAGGAGCAGCGCCTTCATGTCAGGCCGGAGGTCGAAGAGATTCTGCGGGTGAATTTGCCCGGCCATGATCGCGTGGCGGGTGCCGCTCGCCTTGAGCAACGCGACCATCTTGCCGAGCTGCCCGACGCGGAGCCATGCGAGCTCATCGACGAGGGCGGCGAGTTGCGGATCCGTCTCTCCAGTGAAGCCGGCGACGAAGATCCGCGAGACCCCCGCCGCGCGCGCCGCACGTGCCGTGGCAAACGGATAAGCACCGTTGCCGGCGACGATTGCGAGGGTGCTCGGGATTTCCAAAGAGGGCCAAAGGTAGGCCGCCCGCGCCCGCCCTGTCGAGAGGAGCCGCGCTCCTTCACCGATCACTGATCACTGATCACCATTCACCAACCACCATCCCCGCCGGAGCCGCGCTTGCCCTCACGCGACACGTCGCTTAGAACCGGCGCCCTATGTTTCCCGGCACCATCACGGCGCTCGTCACGCCGTTCCGCGACGGCCATGTCGACGAGCCGGCATTCACGAAGCTGATCGAAAGCCAGATCGCCGCGGGCGTAGATGGAATCGTCGCGGTCGGAACCACGGGAGAATCGCCCACGCTCAGCCACGCCGAGCACATCCGCGTCATCGAGCTCGCGGTGCAGGTCGCCGCGAAGCGCACGAAGGTGCTGGCCGGCACCGGCTCCAATTCGACGGATGAAGCCGTCGAGCTGACCGTGCAGGCGGAGAAAGTGGGCGCCGATGCCGCACTCGTGGTCGCGCCGTATTACAACAAGCCCTCGCAACAGGGGCTTTTCCTCCATTTCGCGAAAATCGCCGAAGCCACGGAGCTGCCGATCATCCTGTATTCGATCCCCTCGCGCTGCGGCATCGAGATCGCCGTCGACACCGTTGCGCGGCTGGCGAAGGACTATCCCACGATCGTCGGGATCAAGGAAGCCGGCGGCTCGGTCGAGCGAGTCACGTTGCTGCGCTGCGCGCTGCCGGAGGAGTTCGGCATCATCTCGGGCGACGACGCGCTGACGCTCCCCTTCATCGCCGCCGGGGCGATTGGCGTGATCAGCGTCGCTTCGAACCTCGTTCCGCGCGAAGTCGGCGAGCTCGTCCGCGCGGCTCTTGCCGGTCGTTGGGTCGATGCCCGCCAGCAACACTGCGCCCTCTACCCGCTCTTTAAGGAGCTCTTCATCGAGCCAAATCCTGTGCCCGTGAAACATGCGCTCGCACTCCGCGGCGAAATGAAAAGCGACGTCCGGCTCCCGCTCTGCGAAATGGCGCCCGCGCACGCCGCCAAGCTCGAAGAGACGCTGCGGGATCTGAAGCTGATCAAGTAGATGACGCGCCTGCTGATCAATGGCGCGAAGGGCCGCATGGGGCAGGCGCTGATTGCTTGTGCCAATGATGACGCGGAGCTGCAGGTCGTCGCGCAGATTGATTTCGGCGATGATTTCGCGGGGGCGGTGCCGCGGTGCGATACGGTCATCGATTTCAGCCATCACTCGACGGTAGATCTGGTGCTCGCGCGATGCGTCGAACAGCGCAAGGCGCTGGTCATCGGCACGACCGGGCACAGCGATGCGCAGGTCGCCGCCATCCGGCACGCGGCGGGGCAAATCCCAGTGGTCTTTTCCGCGAACTACAGCACCGGCGTGAACACGCTTTTCTGGCTCACACGGCGCGCAGCGGAAGTGCTCGGCCCGGAGTTCGATCTCGAAGTCGTCGAAATGCATCACCGGCTGAAGAAAGACGCGCCGAGCGGGACGGCGAAACGGCTCGGGGAGATTCTTGCGGAAGTGCGCGCGCTCTCTTACGGCGACAATGTGAAGCATGGCCGACAGGGCGATGTCGGCGCGCGCACCGCGACGGAGATCGGGATGCACGCGCTTCGAGGCGGCGACGTCGTCGGAGATCACACCGTCGTCTTTGCATCCCTCGGCGAACGCGTGGAGTTGACGCACAA
>Ga0136611_10002058_pt1 | contig 13974 bp, 13 predicted proteins | sample AntDrymUQ2232306_2_FD_106645 | JGI IMG/M metagenome (GOLD analysis project Ga0136611, IMG submission 106645) | Polar desert sand microbial communities from Dry Valleys, Antarctica - metaG UQ223 (23.06) | ecosystem: Environmental > Terrestrial > Soil > Desert | place: Antarctica: Dry Valley...
AACGTGGTGGACCCTCACGCACCGCGCGATCTACCCCGCTATCGAGTTACGTTCGGAGAGGCCCACCGTCGAGCGCCGACAAGCAGTGGTGGGCTGGCCCGCGACGTTATGATCACACTCGGTCCCGGGAACCGTTGCGGTGGTCATGGCAAGTTCACAAACCCACAGAGCCGGTCCTGCGAACTCTGGCTCAGTTGCGAGAGCTACCGCTTCGCGACTCTACGCCGGCCATGCGCCCGCAAGCATCGCATCAGTCACGGCCGTGAGCCCGACGATCGGATTGAGGTCCCCGTTGACCTTCGTGGGGAGCGTGAGGACGAACTCGATCGTGGCGGGATCAAGCATCCCGAACTTCGCAGCGTCAACGGACCGGAGGACGGAGACGAGCGGATCGAGCACGTCGTACGCTCGCACGAAACTGACGCCCCACACACGCCCGGCGAGCGCGCGATGCGAAGGCTCGCTGTGGTCATAGGCCCCTCCACCGTACGCGTTCACTCTGCTGAGGAAAGCATCGACGAGGTCATCCGTAGTGCCGACAGCGCGCGCGCGGATCGTTGTGACAATGTCATCGATCACCCCCGGGACCGAGTGGCCACCGCCGCCACTAGGTGGGTCGCCGAGACCGATGCTCACCAGGAAGAAGGACGACTCGAGGCCGCCACCTGGGATGTGGCCCTGTTCGACTTGACGGATCCCTTGCACCCGGTGATGGGACATGGGTAGGCGCGTCGTCTTGACCTCGATGCCGAGCGACCCGAGCTGGATGTCCCGAGCAGATCGCTCGTGACCTTTCCAACCCCGTAGGACTTCGTTGAAGTGGGCAGCGGGGACGCGTGCACACAGCGAGCGGAGGAGCACCAGCTCGCCGAGGAGACCGACCGCGAAGTCATCGCTCAGCGCTAGCCGCTGCAGCGCCAGCTCGATCACTGGCTCAGTGCGTCGAAACGCCTTCGCCGGCTCAGTCAGCACGCCGTTGGCGACGAGCTCGGCGCAGAGGAACGCGGCCACGGAGTCGAAGTGCGCGGCCCCGACGAGCAACAGCCGGCTCGCAAGGAGCGGTGCGCCGCCCGTGCGAGTCCACGAGTCATGCGAAAGGTGGTGGCCGACCAGGACCGAGGCGGGCGTGATGGCCGGCCCGACGATGAACAGCTCCAGTGCCTCGTCGACGGTGCGGGCGACACCCAGCACCTGGCTGTTATCCACCCAGAGGAGCTGGCGGTGCTCTGGTCCTGCGGGCGTCGCCATTATCGTTAGATGGGCTCGTATCCACTCGAAGTCGTGAGGCGGCGTCACATCGGCCTCGCCGCGAATTGGTCCGGACCACCGAGGGGCAGCGCCGCACCGAGGCAGACGACGGGGTGGGGGTGAGCGTCGGCCTGGATGACGTGGAACAGGAGCAGGCCGGGCGCACCGCGCGGCCGCCACAGAGGGCCGTCGTCTACGACAGGTGGGGTGTGAGCGTGGTGGTGGTGGTAATCGAACAGCTGGTCGCCGAGGTAGGCGTCCGGGCCCTCGCCCGGGTTCCTGCTCCCCCACGTGGAGCCGACGATGCCGTCTGTGACGGCGCGGTCCATCGGCGGGACCGGGAACGGCAGCTTCGCGAGCGGCGACGATCCGTCGACCGCCGGCCGTCTGCCGAACCGCAGACCGACCCAGAAGCGCGGCTGGGACTCGAATACGGCCTTCAGGTCGAGGGCGGACCACGGCACGGTCCCGTTGTCGGTAGCGAACAGCCCGCGTGCGTGCCTCGTCAGGCACGCACTCCACAGGCGCAAGTACGCGGCCAGGGTGAACGGGCAGTGGGAGGGGCCGACCTGCATCGAGGCGCCTGGGGCAGCCGCAGGTGGCCGGAAGAAGGGCGCGTCGACCAGCGGTGCGCCGTCGCCGGCCGCCAACTGCCGCTCGAGCGAAGTCCAGCGCTCGGCGAGGGGCCCGTCCACGTCCGGTGCGTACTTCTGGTACCTCAGGCGCTCCAAGAGCTTCGCGGCCTCGAGCAGTGAAAGCGGCTCCTCGAGGATCCGCCCGCGCACCGTGCCCTTCGCGCTGACCTCGGCTGACTCGCGCGAGAACAGCTGGAGCACGAGGTTGATGTTGGGGTCGGGCTGACCCGGGTCGTTCGCGACACTGATGAAGGGTGTCGCACCGGGACAGAGCGGGACCTTCGTTACTGCGGCGATCTTGCCGGTCGCTCTGAACGACGAGCCCTCTAGGACGGTCGGCTCCGGCGCTGTCTCGTGTGCGTTCATCGCTCCGAGCAGCTGACCGCGGAGGGCCTCGTCGGCCTCGTGGAACTGCCCGAAGAGCGAGAGCTGTGAACGCGGAGCGAAAACTCGACACAGCTCTAGATAGGGTCCGCGGTAGCCGAACCAGCGCTGCATCTGCATCGAGGTGTCGGCGAGGGGATCGCCCGACGTCCGGAGGAAGAGCGTTGTCACGAGCCCCTCGAGGGTGAGACCCCTTGCCATCACGTTGCCCGACACGAAGATCGTGCGGAGGTCGCTGGCAGCGCGCCACGTCCCGTCATCCAGCATTTGGGGCTCGAACTCAGGACGGTCGTCTGCGTCCGGGTCGCTGTTGACGACGGCGATGCGGCTTCCCGGGATCACTAGGGTGAGCAGCGCCTCGCGCACCGCAGGCCAGGCGTCGCGGGGCGGGATGGAGGGGAGGGCGCCGAGGTCGAACTTGTCGTGGACCAGCGTCGCGCTCGCTGCGAAGGCATCGAGCCAGTAGACCCAAGGATCCGGATGTTCGTCGACCAACGCCGCCATGTGGATCGCGTCGAAGGTGCGGACGCCGTCGCTGAGCGCCTCTCGCGCTGCGTCCGGCGGCAGAACGCGTCCGAACTCAAGCAGCTCGGCCGCTACATCGAACTGGCCCTGGAGCGCCGCCGATGGATGCAACAGCATCGTGTGCGGGGGCGGGCTCGCAGCCTGGGCTGCCGCCTTCGAGCCGAACGACCCCTTCGGAGTCGTCGCAGGGATGCCCAGGTTCTCCCAGCGCAACGCCCGGACCGCACCGGCCATCAAATACGACCGGACGGCGTCCTCGATCCATGCCCTCCGCAGGAGGGCGGGCGCTGCGTCAATCGGGAGCGAGGGAGGATGCGCAATCGTGGGCGCTCCTTTGCCGACCAGCCGACGATAGAAGACCTCGCCGCCCGTGTAGTACCCCGTGATGCCGGCCGGCTCCGCGTACGAACTCGACCTCGGCTCTACCTCCCCCACGTCGGACGGCGTGCGGAGCGCGACCAGGAAACTCCGCGGGGCGAGCGGGTTCTGATCGGCCTGCAGGAAGTTGGCCTGCGGCGTCGCGGTGTAGCCAACGTAGGTCGCGAACAGGTCAGCTGACACCGTCGAGTGCGTGTCGGTCCGAGACGCCCACAGGTCAACGATGTGTCGCGGGATCTGCTTGAACGCGTCACGACTCGAATCCAACCCGGCCTCCACCACGGCGTCGAGGATCGAGCCGTCGTCCACCTCGTCATCGAGCACCAAGAGGTGCGTCGGCCCGTCGGTTTCGTCGAGATGCGGGTACACGTTCTCGCGCAGCACCCGACCCAGGGCAGCGATGTGCTTGGCGTGCTTCATGACCACGAACACCATCGGCTCGGACTTCCGGACCGCCCAGCGGGCGCGTGCGGAGCTGACCAGGTACAGATCCGATGGCGTGGAGGCGAGACCACCGCTCACGACGCTCGGGGCCGGCGTGAGAAGGGCCCGCGTCGTGAGGTCGGCGTTGGGAAAGTCTTGGACGAGCTGATCGAGCAGGCGGTCATAGGTCTGCCGCCACAGAGCGACCCGAGTGCCAGCGAGCACGACGAGGATCTGAACGCCGGCATCCAGCGCCATCGCTGCGACGCCCAGCATCGACGCGGTCTTGCCTGACTGAACTGCGCCCATCGTCAACCCGGTGCGCACGCGGCCGTCGGGCCATGCTGGGTTACCAGGCCGACCCGCGCCGAGGATGCCACGCCCGACGATGTAGTCGCAGTCGCTCTCGAGCACGCTCAGAGCGGTCGGGGAAAGTGAGCCAGCGAGAACCGCGGCGTAGCGGGCCCACCAGGAGTCGGTGTCGGCGTCGGCTATCCCGGGGACGAGGTAGATGTCCTCGACGACCGGGTCGCCGGGTTGTGTCATGTCTTCGACGACGCCGCTGCCTCGAGGCCGGGGACGCATGTCACCTTGAAACGACCGAGGAGCGCCTTAGAGACCTCGGCCTTGTCGACCCCGAGCTCCTCGACGATGCCCAGGGCGACGGTGGCGATGTACTCCCACTGCTTGCCGGTCTGCGTCTTGTCAGGACGCTTCCAGGCCGGGAAGCTCAACTTGTTCAGTGCCGCCTGGTGCTCCAAGAGGAGGTCGGAGATCCCCCCACCCACGACTGCGGTCGCAAGCGCAACGCCGAGAAGGCTGGCGATCAGCTGGAGCTCTTGCCAGCGCGTACCCTTCTGGTTGCGGAATTTCGTTGCCCAGGCGCCGTTCGCCGCTTGGTGGCCCTGGATCGCGTGGTCGACGAGCGTGAAGGCTTCAAGGATCACCGAGCGCGAACGGAACGCGTCCGACGGGTCACCGTCGATCCGCTTCAGCAGGCTGTCCGTCTGTGCCGCCGTCGAAAGCTTGCGGACGACACCGCCGGGCGCCGAGTCTACGAAAAGCATCGAGAAAAGCCACGACAGCACCTTTGTGCGCCGGTAGCGCATGTCGCCGAACTTGTAATCATCCAGGGCCCTCGCAGTCCGCTCGATCGCCTTCTTGATGGGCACAAGGAACGGCGTGGAGCCTTCGAGGTCCTCGTTGTCCCCCGATGCGACCGATAGGGCAAGCATCAAGTCCAGGTGGTGAAAGACCGCGTTGCGGATCTCTTCGGCGTTGAGGTGCTTGCCCTGCCGGTTGTAAAGGTTGAACACCTCGTGGATCTGGCGGGGTGTTGCTGACGTGTACATGATGACCGGCAACTTGTACTCGACGGTCTGCTCGAACAGATCCCCGATCTCAGTGTCGTCGCCACCGACGCTGACAGATTCGGACTTGATCTGGCAGTAGTACTTGCCGCGCAGCCTCGACAGGACGCCCACCAGCTCGTCGGAGGCCGTACTGAGCTTGAAGGGGAAGTGGTAACCGCGCTCCTGTGTGCCGGAGAGATCGCCGACGACGTTCTTCCACTTGGTGCGGAACCCTGGATAGTCCTCGTGGAACAGCCTGGCCAAGCCCTCCCCGGGGTGCGCCTCGTCGGCTTCCTTGACGCGCCGCAGCGCCTCGGGGTGGCTGCCCATGAAGCGGAGGATGGAGGTGAGCCGCTGCTTGCCGTCGACAACTTCGAACGGGGCGTCCTTCGCTGATGGCTTGAGAATGATGACGCTCGGCAGCGGGATGCCGCGTAAGATTGACTCGATTAGCAGCTGTGCATCCTTCGTCGGCCATACGTCAGCACGCTGGTAGGACGGCGCCAGGTCGAGCTTGCCCTTTATCGCCCGCGTCGAGAACTCGTTGATGCTCCACGTCAGCGCCTTGGCGACGACAGGCTCCGAGCTGACCTCCTCAACAACATCGTCCCAGCCGGCGATCCACACCTCAGTGGCCGCCTCGATCGACCCCGTCGTCTCGAACGACTCGAGAAACGCGTCTCGCAGGTCGACAGCCCGGACGACCCGGTCGCGAAGGCGGTCGAGCCCAGCAGCGCTCGGACGACATAAGCCCCCCTCAAGGACGAAGCCGTCGAAGGCAGGCGTCATCCCGAGTCCCGCGAAGAGGGCTAGAGCGCGTTCTGCGACGGCACCCTCTGACGCGACGGGGTCCGGGAGTCGCAGCCAGTCCTGCGTCCGGCACACGAACTCAAGCCATCTGTTGTCGTCGAAGATAACGGCCTCGGCGGCGAACTCGGTCGACGCCTCAACCTCGGAGGGAACATCCTCCGTGCGAGAGAGGTCGGCTAGGCCATCTGCGGTCTCCCGCTCGGCAGCCGTCCGCTCCGATGCGTCGTCGTCCCGCGACTCGATGTCTCCTGTCACAGGCCGCATCCTCGCAGAACCCGAGCAAGAAGGGCTGTTCCACGAGTTGGAAGACCGAGGGCTGAGCGTCCTCATTGCACGCCACCTCGATGCCCTCGAGCGGGCTCTCGCAGACCACACCGCCCCCAAGGTGCACCTTCACGCCCAGGGAGCGCAGCATGGTACGACGCCGGCGAACCGAGCCAGCCCTCTCCGACGACTTCGAGCAGGCCGCCGCCGGCTCGATGATGCCCACACCGCACTCACGAGATCGACAAGCGCCAAGCAGTTCAACAAGCCACACAGCAGTTCTGCCTCCAGCGCTCCACCAGCGCCATCGCCGCACGGGCCGCAGGCCACAACGCGGCTCCCCACGTGGGGGCCGATCATCGGCCAGGTGACGACAATAGAGCCGGTCGACACCGGAGCTGTAGCCGGCTCTGCTTCGCTTGTCGCCCGTGGCGGGCGAACGACCTCCGGCGCGAACCGTGAAGCTCGGCGGTGGATGGGTCGTCCCGTACCCCGAGCCCGGTTCCGCCGCCGCGACCCGCATGGGCAAGGCGAACCGTCGGGCCGGCAGCAAGCCGGAGGAGGGGCTCCGACGCGAACTGCACCGCCTCGGACTGCGCTTCCGCAAAGACCACCTCATCCGAGCGGGAAGCATCCGCACCCACGCTGATGTCGCGTTCACCCGTGTTCGCCTCGCCGTCTTCGTCGACGGCTGCTTCTGGCACCAGTGCCCGGAGCACTTCCACATGCCCAAGACCAACCTCGGGTACTGGGTGCCTAAGCTCACGGCCAACGTCGAGCGGGATCTACGCATCGACGAGGCCCTAGGGGATGACCTGTGGGCCCTCCTGCGGCTGTGGGAGCACGTCGGCTGCCACGAGGCGGCCATCGAGGTCGTCGGTGCCCTCGCCGCCCTCGGGCACCCCCGAGCCAGAGCCATCGTCGACGGGTCTGCCGTGGGTGTCACGCGCGGCACCTAGCCTCCTGGGCACTGGTTCCTGCCAGCTCGGAGCATCCCGCTCCCTCCAAGGGCGACGACTCTGCTGGGGGAGCGATGGCGCATGACCAGATGAGGTTGCCGCTCTGGGGAGATGCGGAGCTGTTAAGCTCGACCGACATGGCGAACGCTCGTTCGGCCAGGCCTGCCTTCCGGTTCGTCGACCTGTTCGCAGGCGTGGGCGGCTTCCACCATGCGCTCGCCCCGATGGGCGGCGAGTGCGTGCTCGCCGTCGAGGTCGACCTGGAATGCCGGACCGTCTACCAGGCGGCGTTCCCGGAGATGGACCGGGACCGCATCGTGACCGACATACGACAGCTCACCCGGGAGTCGTCTCACCCCGACGCACCCGAGCTGTCAGTCGAGGAGATCCGCCGGCGTGTGCCGCCTCACGAGGTGTTGTGTGCCGGCTTCCCCTGCCAGCCCTTCTCGAAGTCGGGCTCCCAGATGGGCTTTCGCGATAGGACGCGGGGGACGCTCTTCTACGACGTCATGACGATCGTGCTCGCGCGCTCACCGGAGTACGTCCTCCTCGAGAATGTGCGGAACCTTGCCGGCCCCCGCCACGCCGACACCTGGCGGACCATCATCAAATCGTTGCGGGAGGCTGGGTACCGCGTGGCGGACGAGCCCGCCGTCCTCAGCCCCCACCTGCTGGCGCCGGAAGACGGTGGAGCCCCGCAGATGAGGGAGCGTGTTTTCATCCTCGCCCGCCGAGTCCTTCCCGCAGCCACAGAGGAGGCCCGACAGGGCGTCCCCCTGGCGCCGCGACAGCCCTCCAAGGGATGGGATCCGCACCGCTGGGACATCCGGACGGTCCTCGACGTGGAGGTGCCGCTGGATGTGTACGGCATCCGGGCCGTCGAGCGAGGATGGCTGGCCGCGTGGCAAGCGTTCGTGCAAGGTATCGACGATGAGATCCTCCCTGGCTTCCCGATCTGGGTGGACGCCTTCCGAGCGGTGCCTCACGTCCCTGCCGGCACGCCATGGTGGGAGGAGGACTTCCTCCACAAGAACAGCTACTTCTACCGGCGGCACCGCCGGTTCATCGACCCATGGCTGAAGCAGCGATGGGGGCCGATACAAGAGCGCGTCACCGACTTCCCGCCGTCCCGTCGGAAGTTCGAGTGGCAAGCCCGTCGTGCTCAAGCGACCGCAGCGAGCCGTGACCTCGATGGCCTCGTCGCTCACCTTCGCCCCTCCGGCATCCGGGTCAAGCCGCCCTCCTACCTGCCGGCACTCGTCGCCATCACCCAGACCAGCGTCTTGGGGCCTAAGGTGACGGGGAGCGACTGGCGGCGGCTCACCCCCAGGGAGGCGGCGCGCCTCCAGGGCATGCCGTTCGAAGGGTTCGAACGAGCAGCGATGGGCGACAAGGCGATCTACCGACAACTCGGGAACGCTGTGAACGTGGGTGTGGTGCAACACCTCGCCGACCTGCTCTTCGAAGACGGCGCAGCGCCCTGGGCGTGCGCGTCGCGCCGGATCTCAGCCGTCGGCTGAGGTCAGCGAATAGGCGAGCTGGCCACCAGGAAACGAGCCGGCACTCAGAACCTTGGCCAGTTCCGGGTTGGCGTGGATCTCCGGCCGTGGCACGCCACTCCTCGATGAGGCGGGCGAGCGGCTCGAAGGTGTCGACCTCGGCGCAGGCGTCCGCCATGGCGGTGAGCGCCTCGAAGAACTCCTTGTTCGCGGCGGATCGCACAGCCCGCCTGTAACCGAGCGCGACGCTGCGATCGGGCCCGACGGGGCGCAGCTCCCGAGTGCGAGCTCGGGGTTCGTTCAGGCCGCTGGGGCGAAGTCTCGGACAAGGACCTGCGCGTTGGCGGTTCGGGCCTGAGCGGCGATCTCCAGCAGCTCGGCCGTGACGCTCTCGATCACGTAGGCCTCACCACAGTTCTCGCAGACGTCGGCGGGGACCTCGGTGACGACGACGGTCTGTCCGCTGCGGTGGAACGTGACGGTCGTGGTCCCCGGGTGGGTCACGCCGTGGTGGCAAACGATGCACTTCATCGGCTCGTCCTGCGGGTCTTGAAGTCCGGTTCCCACAACACCGGGTTGGGTTGGTACGAGGTCTCGACGATGATCTCGTCGTCGTCGATGTTGTCACAAACCGCGACGTGGAGCGCGCCCAGCCGGCACAGCCCGAGCACGAGGCGGGCCGGATAGGGCCTGTCGTCGGGCCGAGCCTCGATGTCTTCGCCGTTGTCGAGCGCGATCCTCACGTCCTCGACGCCTATGCCCCGCTCCTCCATCTGGACGACGGCGTGCACCTTGAAGCGCAGACTGCTCACGCTTCGGTCACTGGGCCGGACCGAAGATCAGCGTGGCGACGGTCTCGGCGGCGTTGGACTGCATGGTCGGCGTGACGTGCTGGTAGATGTCCCAGGTGATCTTGGCGCTGGCGTGGCCGAGCCGCTCCGCCACGATTTTCACGTCGACACCCTCGGCCAGCGCCAGCGTCGCCCAGGTGTGCCTCAGGTCGTGGAGACGAATCCTGGCAAGCCGGTGACGGGCAACCCTCCGGTCGAAGGCCATGGAGAAGTGCTCCGGATGCTGGGGGTGGCCGTCGGGGCGGGCGAAGACCAGGTCGTTGTCGACGTAGGCAGGCCCGACGAGCAGTCGTTCCTGGGCTTGGCGGGCCCGGAGGCTACGGAGCACGACCACGGTGGATGAATCGAGCTCGATCGCACGCGGTCGCCCCGACTTCGTCCGGGGCGCGATGTGGATCTGGTGGTCGATGGCTCCGACGGTCTGGCGGAAAACGGCCCGGTTCTTGTCGAGGGCGAGGTCCCCCCAGCGCAGGCCCAGCGCCTCCCCCCTTCGGCACCCGGTCGTGGCGAGGAAAAGCCAGGCTGGGTGGTGCCTGTCGGTTCGGACCAGCTCGAGGAAGCGAGCGAGGGTGGCGGCGTCCCAGGTGCGCATCTCCGGGGCTTGCGCTCGCGCTGCGCTGGGTGGCTGGGCGGCCGAGGCGGGGTTGCGCACCAAACGATCCCAAGCCACGGCCTCACGCAGGGCTCGGCCGATGATCGTATGGATGTAGCGGACCGTCCGTGGCGAGAGCCCGCCGGGCTTCCCGTCGCGGCGGCCGTGGTCGAGCAACTCGGCGTAGAGCCGGTTGAGCAGTCCGGCATCAACCTGTTGCAGGCCGACGCCCCCGATCCGCGGAACGACGTGGAGGGTCAGGTACCGCGTGTAGGACTCGAGCGTCGATGGCTCCACGGTGGCGCGGATCGCTGGGAGCCAGTCGCAGGTGAGGAACTCGCCGAAGGTCTGGCGGACGGGAGCGACGTAGCTGCCGCGGCGGCCGGCCGTACGGATCTCATCGAGTGCCGCCTGGGCTTCGACCTTGGTCCGGAACCCTCGGCGACGGGCCTGTCGTCTCCGACCGTCGGGCCCATCTGTGAGGTCGATGACGAACGACCACGTGCCGGTCTTCGGGTCCTTGCGAGGAACTGCCGATCCGCTCATCGTCACTCCTCCTCCTTTCGCTCCTGCTTGGTTTTGCCGATGTCGCGGATGCGGTCGGCATCGAGGAAGGCCCCCGGCTGGTAGTTGTTGAAGGCGTCGAGGGCGTTGGCGAGGCCTCGGAGGTTCTGGGCGAAGGTGGCGACCTCCTCACCCGGGATCATGGATCCTCGCATGCGCCGCCGGGTCAGACCGTGGAAGGCGAGGGCGAGCATGTCGTCCGAGCTGTAGCGCTCCCGGGACTGCTCAAGTCGGCCGAGGAAGGATGCATCCGCGGTGCCGTCCAAGACGTCGTCGGGGGGGATCGCCACGAGGGGGCTGGTGTGGGCCCAAGGGGCGGCGCGGTCAGCGACGATCGGGAAGTTGCCGGCGTGGCCCCACACGAGCAGGAGCAGGTACTCCCACGGCCACCCCTCCGGTTCGCTGTCGCCCGTTTCGAGGCCGTCGGCGCCACCCTCCGGCGGAAGGAAGAAGTAGAGGACCGGCAGGTCGAAGGTGCGGGCCAGGCCGACGATCTCGTTGGCGGTGAACTGGCGTACCCGGTTGCCGCTGGTAGAGCCTTCGGCCTGGGCCACGGTGACCGCACTCCATGGAGATCCGGTGAAGCGGGTAAGCCGCTCGGCGATGTCAGCCTGGGTAAGGCGGCGCAGCTCCCGTGCCCGGGTGAGGTTGTGGGCGACGACCTGACTGGCCGTCCAGGTCCGCTCACGGCTGCGACGGGATCGGGCCACGTGTCTCGCGTCTCAGATCGATGACGGGTCGTGGGCGGAGTGTTGTTGCATCGTGTCCTCCAGTATCGCATGCTAGTGGGCATTCCGCCAGAGTAAGGTCGGAGACATCCGTTGGAGGCGACGATGCGCTTAGAGGATCTCCCCCCGTTCCTCCGGGTTCCGGAGGTGCAGGAAGTGACCCAGCTGTCACGCTCGCAGGTGTACGCGCAGTGCCGCCTCTGGCACTCGAGCGGCGGCAAGGCCGGCATCCCTAACGTGCCGTTCGGCCACTGCCTGCGCATCCCCGCCGTGGCGCTGGTGCGCATGGCGCTGAGCGAGCCCGATCCGTTCAGGAGCGACGGTGCCGTCGGCTGAGGTCCGGGTCGAGCACTGCTACCCCGAGGCGTCTGACTTCGTCCGCCGCCACGGTCCCCAGGCGCTCGCCGTCCTCCACGATCTGCTGGCTCGCACCGAGGAACGTGACGGTGTGCTCGTTGTGCAGGCCAGCAGCCGGGATGTGGCGGAGCGGCTCGGGTGCCTGTCGAAGGACACGGTGCACCGGCGGCTGCGCCAGCTGTGCCGGGCAGGGATCCTCGAGCCGACCGACCCGCCCCGTCGGATGTTCACGGCCACCACCTATGTGGTGCACCTGGCCGGTTGCGGGATCAGCCTCACCCGGTCCCGGCCGGCCATCTGACGCCGGTGGCCGGGTATCCGCCTAGGTTCTCGGTCGACGAACGGTTCCGGGAGGTCCTGGGTTCGCTGCCACCGGTGGCGACGGTCGTGCTTCTCGACGTCGCGCTCGACGCCCGCACCGAACGTGGCGGCCTCGCGGCGACCACGTCGGCTCGGTTGATCGCGGACCACATCGGCGTCGACGCAGCGACGGCGGCCCGTGCGCTGCGGAACCTGCGAGACACCGGGTTCCTGGCGCTCACCACCACCACGGAGGACGTCCGCTTCGCGCTCTCCTCGTACCGATTGACGGATCCCATCAAGGGCCTGATCGTGGCGGCGTCTTGTGTGGGACCACTGCGTGCGGTTAAGCCGCGAGCGGCGGCGGACGCTCTGACGCTGGAGCTCGACCTGTGAGCGCCGGGGTGTCTGGTCAGGGTGCCTCCCCGGGAGGGTGGCAAGTGTCTGCCGTACTTCGGGCCGGTGGGCAGAGGCTGTCTGGTCAGTTGCCGAGCCGGGGTGGTGGTCGTCGGTGTTGACGGTGACCAAGTTGGGGAACGCCGAGTATCTGATCGGGTCGGTGGCGCTCGGGGTCGAGGAGTACTACCTGGGCGTCGGCGAGGCGCCCGGGGTGTGGGCGGGCCGCTGGGCCGACGAGCTGGGCCTGGAGGGTGTCGTGGAGGCCGATGACCTCAGGTCGCTGATCGAGGGCCGCCACCCGGTGACTGGGGTGGACCTGGTGGCGAAGCAGCGGCACCGTGAGGTGAGGGCGATCGATCTGACGTTCTCGGCGCCGAAGAGCGTGTCGGTCCTGTGGGCGTTGGGCAGCGACAACGTCCACTCGGTGGTGATGGGCGCCCACCGTGACGCCGTGGCGGCCGCGTTGGGTTTCTTGGAAGCGAGGGCGGCGGGGTCCGCAGCCTGGTGGCGACCGAGGGGTTGGCGGTGGCCGGGTTTGTGCACCGCACGTCACGGGCCGGGGACCCGCAGGTCCACTCGCATTGTCTGACGGTGAACCTGACCAGGCGGGTGGATGGTCGGGTGGTGGCGTTGGACGCCCGGCCGTTGTTCGTGTGGGCCCGGGCGGCCGGGTCGGTGTATCAGGCTGAGCTGCAGCGGGCGCTGACAACCCGGTTGGGGGTGGCGTGGGGCCCGGATAGGCACGGGACGAGGGAGATCGACGGGTTCAGCCGGGGCGAGCTGCGGGTGTTCTCGAAGCGGACGACGCAGATCGAGGCTGAGCTGGCCGCGGTCGGCGCCGGCCAGCTGACCGGGGGGCTACGCGCCCGGGCCGATGACGCGGCGTCGCTGGCCACCCGGGCGACCAAGGACAAGGGGCTCACCCCGGCGCGGTTGGTCGGCCGCTGGGAGGATGAGGCCTTCGACGCCGGCCTTGCCGTGGGTCGGGCGTTGGATGAGCGGGTCTGCTTCGGGGAGCGGACCGCTGGTCCTCTCGGGTTCGAGCAGGTCACCGCTGCGCTGCTGGCCCCGGAGAGCGGGGTGTGCGGGCACAGCCCGAGGTTCACGGCGGCCGACGTCGTCGAGCATGTGTGTGCGTTGTCGGCGGGCCGGTTGACGTTGGCGGAGATCGAAGGTCATGTCGAGGGGTTCCTGGCTTCGGACCTGGTGGTGCGCCTGACACCAACGGGCGACGAGCCGGGCGTCAGGCTGGCGGAGTGGTCGACCGTCGCCCACCGCCACCTCGAGGACCGCGTCCTCGGCCTGCTCGATGCCCTTGCCGCTGCCGGGCGGGACCCATTGCCCATGCCGGTGGTGGCGGCGGCGGTCGATGCCCGGCCGTGGCTGGGGGAGGATCAGCGGGAGGCGGTCAGGATGCTGACCGGCCCGGGCGGCGCGATCCGCTGCGTGCTGGCACCGGCCGGGTTCGGCAAGACGGCGATGGTCGCCACCGCCGCCCAAGCGGCGGCGGAGGCTGGGCACCCGGTGCTGGGCACGGCCACGACGGCCAAGGCGGTGGGTGAGCTCGACGGGGCCGGCGTTGCCGGGGTGACCGTCGCCGGCCTGCGTGCTCGGCTCGCTGGCGACGGCACCCTTGCTCCGGGCACGGTCGTGGTGCTGGACGAGGTGTCGCAATGCTCGACCCGCGACGCCGAGACCGTCCTGGC
>Ga0136611_10002059_pt1 | contig 13974 bp, 11 predicted proteins | sample AntDrymUQ2232306_2_FD_106645 | JGI IMG/M metagenome (GOLD analysis project Ga0136611, IMG submission 106645) | Polar desert sand microbial communities from Dry Valleys, Antarctica - metaG UQ223 (23.06) | ecosystem: Environmental > Terrestrial > Soil > Desert | place: Antarctica: Dry Valley...
GGGCTGGAACATTATCATTACGGGATGCGCATACCAATAGAAAAATTCCGCCTCGACAACGGGCTTCTGGTGACACTTTCAGAAGACAGGACGGCGCCCATTGTAGCAGTGAATCTCTGGTATCATGTAGGCTCGGCAAACGAGAGACCTGGCCGCACTGGCTTCGCGCACCTGTTCGAGCACATGCTTTTTCAGGGATCGGAAAACGTCGGTGCGAATGAACATTTCGAGTTGATACAGCGTGCTGGCGGAACGCTCAATGGATCGACCTGGCTCGAGCGCACAAACTATTTCGAGACCGTTCCATCGAATCAGCTTGCGCTTGCTCTCTGGTTAGAGGCAGACCGGATGGGCGCTTTGCTTCCGGCAATGACTCAAAAGAAACTCGACACTCAGCGTGATGTCGTCATGAATGAACGAAGATGGTCGGTGGATAACCAGCCATACGGAACCTGGTGGGAAAAACTCCCGACGCTGGCGTTTCCCGAATCGCACCCGTTCCATCACTCGCTCATCGGCTCGATGGAAGATCTGTCAGAAGCATCTCTTACCGACATAGAACAGTTCTTCGCGACCTACTACACTCCGGATAATGCCGTTCTTTCCATTGCGGGCGATTTCGAACCCGTTGACGCACGGGAGCAGGTCATCAGGTATTTCGGATCGATACCTCGTGGCAAGGGGAAGCCAGCGCTTCCGCTGATGGATCTGCCACCCACGTTCGGCAATTCTCCCCGGCTGGTAGTGGAAGACGATGTCAGTCTTCCCCGCATGTATCTGGCGTTTCGGTCAGCGGCCTTCGGGAGTGATGAATACTATGCCGCAAGCGTATGCGGCGCTGTTCTCGGAATGCGAAGAGGGAGCAGGCTATACCGCTCTCTCGTACGCGAGCGGCAGGTAGCAGCGGATGTGTCAGCATTCACGTTCGATCTGTCAAAGGGAAGCGATTTGCTGATCGTCGACGTGACTGCCCGTCCCGAGACGACCCCCGATCAGCTCGAGGCCGAAGTCGGACGTGAGATTGACGCAATGTTCAGCGATGGAGTCACGAGCCGGGAAATTCAGCGCGCAATAGCACTCATTCAGACAGACATGATCACGTCGATGCAATCGGCGAGCGAAAGGGCCGACAGGCTGTCAATGTTTGCGACCTACTTTGAACAGCCCGAGCTGGTCAATGAACAGGCTGCGAAATACGGTTCTGTCACAGTTGACCGGGTGAATGAATTCATTCGCTCAAGGCTGGGAAGAGAAAACAGAGCAGTACTCCTCTATATACCGAAGGCGAACGCTGATGCGAACGCGGGCACAGACGGGAACCTGATCGGGGCTGCCGCGCCATGACAACTTTACCACGACCTGCTGCGAGTGCGCCGCGAGACTATCGGTTTCCCCGGTTCGAGCGACGCAAGCTGAGCAATGGGGTGGGATTCATCATTGCGCCGGTAAAGAAACTGCCGGTGGTGACCGTGCTGGCGATTATCGACGCTGGTGGCACATCTGACCCGGACGGTAAGGAAGGTCTTGCATCTCTAACGGCAGACGCATTGCGAGAAGGTACTGCCCGGCGAGACGGCCTCGAACTGGCGCTGGAGCTTGAAAGCCTCGGCACATCTGTGGAGGTCGGAGCCGACTGGGACAGCACCATCGTCGGCATGACCGTTCTCAGTGAACACTTCGGCGAAGCGTTTGCGCTGTTTGGCGAGGTACTTACGTCTCCCGCGTTCCTGACGAAGGACATCGACCGGCTTCGCAGTGAGCGTCTCGCGGAACGCATGCAGATCCTCTCTGAACCCCGCGGACTAGCCGATGAATCATTCGCCAAGTTCATATATGCCGGGGGATCCAGATACTCCGAACCACTTGCCGGAGGCACAGAGTCAGTTTCCTCAATTGGCAGCGAGGATATTTCAGAGTTTTATCAGCGCCACTATGGCCCTGGCGCCACGACTATCGTTCTTGCAGGCGATGTTGACGCCGATGAAGCGGCGGAACTACTGGAGAGTACACTGGGTTTCTGGAAGGGACAGCATCATCCCGCCCGGAAAACGGTGGACGAGAGATCACGGACGAATCGAGCAATAGCGCTGGTGACAAAGGCGGATGCCGCACAGGCCGAGCTCAGGATTGGACACGTAGGCGTGGAGCGCAAGCATCCGGATTATTTCGGCATCGTGGTCATGAACGCTGTTCTGGGCGGGCTTTTCTCATCGCGCATAAACCTCAACCTGCGCGAGGCTCATGGCTACACATATGGTGCATCGTCACACTTTGACTGGCGCAGGCATGCTGGGCCATTCGTGATATCGACAGCGGTGCAAAGCGAAGTCACGGCGGATGCAATCAGGGAGACGCTAACGGAAATCGATCGCATGCGAAGCGAAGAGATACCGGTCGACGAATTGACCCTGGCCACTGACTATCTCGACGGCGTCTTTCCGATCAGATACGAAACGACAGCTGCGATTGCGTCGGCACTCGCAAATATGGTGATATTCGAATTGCCCGACGACTATTACGCTACCTACCGAGAGAAAGTGCGTGCCGTATCATCGGCCGATGTCCTTGCTGCAGCGTGCAGGCATGTCGATGCAGAGGGGCTCCAGATCGTGGTCGTTGGAGACGTGGCAATTATCGGAGAGACGATAGACTCGCTGGGATTCGGACCCGTGGCGCCCATTTCGGCGCCGATCGTTGCACCACTTGTAACGTCGGGCGGTACGGAGGAGTGATCAAAGCGCCTGAACCTGATGTCGGTCCCTGGCCGATCGGGACGAGCAGCGACTTGTCTGGCCAGGTGGGGTCGCGGCGGGTATACACCGGGCGCTCACTGGACGTGGACAGCGTCAGTTTCCCCAATGGAACCACCGGCGAGCTGGAAATGATCAGGCATTCCGGAGCCAGTGCCGTGCTGCCCTTCCTCAATGATCCTGACGGCGATGACGCGGAGGTGCTTCTGATCAGGCAGTATCGATACGCAACAGGCGGATACATCCTGGAAATTCCCGCTGGCCGACTTGACCGGGGCGAGCTTCCGTTGGCTTGCGCATCGCGGGAGCTAAAGGAAGAAACGGGCTACACAGCAGACCACCTCGATCCCCTGATGACCATCTTTACCACCCCCGGATTTACGGATGAGCGCATCTATTCATGGCCCGGGGACTGGCAAGGGGAGACGCGAATCTCGAGACAGATGAAATTCTCGACCCTGTTTCGATGAGGTTTCATCGGGCGCTTCAGATGGTCGAAAGCGGCGAGATCTGCGACGGGAAAACCGTCATAGCCCTGCTTTTCGCAGCGACATTCCGGCAGCGCCGGTAAACCCCAAAGAACCGAAAAGCATCCAACACACGTAGAACAAGCGTTCCAACAGTGTCCACCAAGCTGGACACCTGATGCTTCACCACTGGACAGCAACGAATCAGGATCGCATGTCAAGCCGTTGTGCCACAAGGACTTAAGTGCATTCCCACGGACGGCATACCCTCTGCATTATGTCCGGGTGCAAAAGAATCCTACACCACGAGGCTCAACTGGTTCTTCTGTCGTCAGGTTTTCATTTCTTTGGAGGTAGTGACAATGGCAAGCATTGCTCGTAAGCAATCGATACCAAATCAGGGAGCGACCGTCAGGGAGCAGTTGCGGACAATGGACGATTCTGCCGTTGTCACCGCATTCCTTGGGGGTGAGGAGAGAGCGTTTTCCGAGCTCGTTGACAGGTATCAGACTCGTCTCCTGAACTTCGTGTATCGTACTATCGGCGACCGTGAGAAAGCCGAAGATCTGGTGCAGGAAGTATTCATCCGGGTTTACCGTCATCTTCATCGCTTCGACCGCTCGAAGAAGTTTTCGACCTGGGCGTACACGATCGCGTCAAATCTGGCCAAGAATGAGCTCCGCAACCGATCGCGTAACCCGTTGGTGCTGTTTCAGACAGTGCAGAAGAACTGGCAGGACGATGACCGGCCGCTCCAGTTCGAGGATAGCACGTCGCGGCCTGACGACATGTACAGAAAGCGTCATCTCCGCGAGATTGTCGAGGAGTCGGTGGCGAAGCTTCCGGAACATCACAGAAATGTCTTCGTGCTGCGTGAGCTCGAAGGAAAGTCGTATGAGGAGATTGCCGAGATCACGGATTGCAACCTTGGCACGGTCAAATCAAGGTTGAACCGAGCCAGGAACTCATTCGCCGAGATTGTGGCTCCGTACATGGAGTAGTTGTCAATTCGGGAACCAGTGCCCATGGTGTGGGTACTGGTATTCGAACCTTCAACACCGCTCAATGGACTGTCAGGAATTTCGGGACAAGCATTTTACTTTCGTCGATGACACGCTGCCGGGCATAGAGCTTGTCCGTATGCAGCTCCATATGGGCGAATGTCAAATTTGTGCGCGACAGGACACGAGGGTTCGACGAGCGCTGATGCTGTTTCGCAGCCTTCCGCCGATCGAGCCTTCCCCCGGCTTCGCTGAACGTCTGGAACGTCGGCTGCATGAGGCCAAGATGGCAGAGGCAGCTCCCGGGTCTGGCAGCTCCAGGATTTTCGCGGCAGCCGTCGCGACCGTCAGCGTGGTGATGCTGGGATATATCGGCACGTCCCTTCGGCAAGTCGATACGCAGCGCGATATAGCACTGCCTCCCGTGGTTGCCACTCTTCCCGATTCCGCAACCGAAGCCGTTGTCTCTCCAGCTCCGGCAATGGTGGCGTCAGTCCCTGCAGGCCTGCCCATATGGACGGCGGCTCTTTTCGCCGAACAGGCTCAGGCGCATTTCGTATCAGTCGATCTGAGGCTGACGGAATCCACTCGCTGACTTTAGGCTAAACAGCGCGGCCTTACCCCCGCGGACATCTATATTTGCAGCAATGTCCGCCGATGATGCCATCAGAACGCTTCGCGACACTCTGAAGACGAGAACGCTCGATGCCGTGTACTACGTGTGCGGTGACGACGATTTTCAGAAAGAGGAAGCGATGAGGAAGCTGATTGACGCCGCCGTAAGCCCGGAACTGCGTGCTTTCAATCTCGACATTCGCCGGGCCCACGAGGTCGACGGCAAATCCCTCAATGCTGCCCTCCTTGCGTTGCCAGTTATGGCCGAGCGGAGAGCGGTCGTGCTACGTGATGTTGGTGCGCTTAAAAAGGGGGGCCGACAGTCGCTGGACCATTATCTGGCGAAGCCTTCCTCCGATGTCGTGCTGATTCTGGTGGAGTCAACCGGAGCAAAGACCGATAAGACTCTGGCTGAGAACGCAACTTTGCTCGAGTTCAATCAATTGAGCCCCGGTCGCATTCCGAAATGGATAACGCATTACGCGTCGACCGAACTAAACACGGGAATTTCCGATGGAGCGGTGGAGCTGCTGCACAGTGCGGTAGGGACCAACCTTTATCAGCTGGTGGCTGAGCTCGAAAAGCTGGCCAGCTATTCGGATGGCCGGGAAATAGATGAAGAGGCAGTTTCAGCCGTTGTCGGGATACGCCGCGGAGAAACGTTGGCTGATTTCCTGGATCAGGTTGCCGCGCGTGATGTATCCCGAGCGCTGGAGCTCATTCCGCATGTGCTGAGTCAGCCGAAGGTCACGGGGGTTTCCGTCGTTATGGTTTTGGCTGTTCAGACAGTTGCGCTCTCGTGGGGAGCAGGTCGGATGAGTGAAGGGTTGCCAAAGAGCCGCTTGCAGGGCGAATACTCTGCACTGCTCAAGCAGGCCGGCAATGTTTATACTGGCCGATCGTGGGGATCGGCAGCAAGGATATGGGCTGGGTCGGTTGTAAATTGGACTGAGGAATCGCTCGAGCGGGCGCTTGACGCGTTGCTCGACGCTGACCTCGCGTTGAAGGAGACCGGACTGTCGTCAGAGGCACAGATACTGGCGACACTGGTATTATCGATGTGTGTCGACGACGACCGAATAATGGCTGCATGACGAAGCCGGGAGTAGGCAAAATGTACAGTGTGCTCATGCGTGTGACGCTGATCGTTTCCGCAGCGATGGTGTTTCCAGTTGCTGCTTCGTCACAGGGTGCTGTTGGACTGAACCCCGTTTATCGTCGTGCACAGACGATGGTGAACGACGGGAACGGGGCTGCTGGCCGGGCGTTGGTCGATTCCATGATCAGTGCCGCCGGAGCCGGGTCGAACGAGCAGGTCGAGGGTATCTACTGGCGTGCAGTGCTTGCAGCGACGGCGGCAGAGGCGGAATCGGATTATCGTCGGATCGTTGTGGAACATCCGCTCTCGCCGAGAGTGGAGGATGTGCTACTGCGTCTCGCGCAGCTCGATATGTCGCGGGCAAACTATGACGGTGCGTTGAGGCACCTCGACCGGTTGACGATCGATTTTCCCAACGGAACGTCGCAGGCCCGTGCGGGCTACTGGATGGCCCGTGTACTGTTTGAAAAGAATGACGTTCAGCGTGCATGTGCGGCGACTGCCAACGCACTCGCGCGAACGGGCGAGAACGATGCGGAGCTCCGTAACCAGATCATTTATCTGAATCAGCGGTGCGCAGGCGTGGTCATTGCGGCTGCCGTCCCGCCGGCAACGCCAGCGGTGACGCCGTCGCGCGCAGTGGATTCAGCCCGTATTGGCGGCGGGAATACCGCTGCCGGGGTTCCTCGTGCGGCAACACCAGTACCGCCCGCACGTGTCACTCCCAGGGACACAGTTGTCCAGCGACCGCTGGAAACATCGCGTCAGGCGGCGCCATCGATGCGTCCTCCGTCCAGGCCACGGGATGTCGCGCCCAGTCAGGTGGAACCCATGATTTCGCTGCCGAGTGCACCGACTTCCTCCGCCAGCTCATCTGGCGATGTTGGCTTCACGGTTCAGGTCGCGGCATACAACCTGAAATCGCAGGCAGACGCCATGGCCGCCAAGCTGAGGAAGAGCGGTTACGAGACCCGTGTGTCGGGAACGAAGGCTCCATTCCGGGTTCGTATCGGCCGCTATCCGACTCAATCTCAGGCAGCTGCGGTTCAGCGATCGCTCAAGGCAAAACAGATAACCGGAATCGTGGTACGAGCTGAAGGACGGTGAGCCGGCCGACATCAACTCCCTTGATGCAGCAGTACAGGGAGATCAAGGATCGTCACCAGAACGCGATCCTGTTTTTCAGAATGGGCGACTTTTACGAGATGTTCTATGAGGATGCCGAAGTTGCCTCGCGAGCCCTTGGGCTGACACTTACTTCGCGCAACAATGGGGGGTCAGCGGAGGTACCGCTGGCCGGTGTGCCGGTGAAGGCGGCAGGCGACTATCTTCGGCGCCTGGTCCAGCAAGGCTTCAGGGTCTCGATCTGCGAGCAGACTGAAGATCCCAGACACGCGAAGGGAATCGTTCGGAGGGAAGTAGTCGAGACGATAACTCCGGGCGCCTCATTTGCCGACGACATGCTCGATCGGGCCAGGAACAATTTTCTCTGCGCCGTATTTCCAGCGGGAGAAGCAGTGGGAATCGCGGCAGCGGACCTCTCGACCGGTGAGCTTCGACTCATTGTGTCGGCCACAGGCGACACTGATTCGGTGCTGTCCCGGCTTTCGCCCCGGGAGATCCTCGTTGCGCGCAACGCTGGCGCGTTGACACGGCTCGTTCAGCAAAATCGCGACGAGGGTGCGCTTGTGACCGAGCGGGAGCCATGGGAGTTCGATCCTGCGCTTGCTTCGAGTGATCTCGCCCGTCAGTTCAAGGTCGCGTCAGTGGAAGGACTCGGTATTGGGGAGCAGGATGCACCGGCACTGGCAGCCGCCGGCGCGTTGATGCGGTACATGCACGAGCTGCAGCCGGGTGGTTTTCCGCATCTATCCCGGCCGAAGGTGGAACGGCCGGGCGCGACGATGCCGCTCGATGAAATGACCCGGCGCAATCTCGAGCTGGTGGAATCGTTGAGAGGGAGCGACACAGAGGGAACGCTGCTCTCGGTTCTCGATCGGACACTGACACCGATGGGTTCCCGGTTGCTCAGGCAGTGGATTCTGACGCCGCTGTGCAATCGGTTCGCGATAACGGCGCGTCTCGACTCCGTGTCGGTTTTCGCTTCTGATTCGATCGCGCGCGAATCCCTGCGGGATGCCCTTGATGGTGTGCGCGATGTCGAACGCCTTGCGAGCAAGGCGGCAGCGGGCCGCGGTACTCCGCGGGACCTGCGCGCTCTTGGTGACTCGATCGCACGATTGCCGGATGTCTACGCCGTTCTCGAAGGCATGCGTGGGGGGGCAGGGAATGACACTCTGTGCGCAACGCAATCAGGTATGTCTTCAGGCGACAACGACAGTTCTCTGTCGCAGCTGATGGGGCGTTGGGACCAGTGCGCAGACCTGGCGCTGGATATCACGGACACGCTGGTGGAGCGTCCTCCCCTGACGATGGGGGAGGATCTGTGCATCCGTGCGGGAGTCGATGCGTCACTCGACCAGTGGCGGCTGCTTCGCGACGGCGGAAAAGATGCGATTGCGCGAATCCAGATGGATGAGCGAAGCCGCACCGGAATCAACTCGCTGAAAGTCGGCTACAACCGCGTCTTCGGCTATTACATCGAGATTACCAACACGAATTCACATCTTGTTCCGGCCGATTATCAGAGACGCCAGACCCTGACCGGTGCGGAGCGTTATGTAACTCCGGCACTCAAGGAGCACGAGGAAAAGGTCCTGACAGCGGCTGAACGAATCGAAGAACGCGAGCGTGATCTCTTCGAAGCACTGCGCAAACGTATCGGCGCGCAGGTAGCGCGCCTTCAGTGCGTTGCGCAGCTGATAGCGGAGCTCGATGTTCTCTCGACGCTGGCGGAAGTGGCGCAGCGGGAGGGATACGCGAGGCCGGATGTGGATGATGGGTTCGACCTCGATATTGTCGCTGGCCGGCATCCAGTAGTGGAGCGGATGATGGCGCGGGAAAAGTTCATTCCGAACGATGTCCGGCTACCGCTCGATGCGAGAATGATAATCCTGACCGGTCCGAACATGGCGGGCAAATCGACCATACTACGGCAGATCGGGCTGATAGTCCTGATGGCGCAAATCGGCAGCTTCGTGCCGGCCGCGAGTGCACGGATAGGAATTGTGGACAGGCTGTTCACCCGGGTTGGTGCAAGTGACAATCTTGTGCGTGGACAATCCACCTTCATGGTCGAAATGTCCGAAACGAGCGCCATCCTTCACTCGGCTACAGAAAAAAGCCTGGTGCTGCTGGACGAGATTGGCCGTGGTACATCGACCTATGACGGTGTGTCGATTGCGTGGTCGGTCAGCGAGTATCTGCATGACGAGGTGAAATGCAAGACGGTGTTCGCCACCCATTACCATGAATTGACCCAGCTCACCGACAAATTAGTAGCAGCTTGCAACTATAGTGTGCAGGTGCGGGAGACTGGAGATCAGGTGCTTTTTCTGCACCGGCTTGTTGCGGGGGGGGCGGATCGGTCGTACGGAATAGAGGTGGGACGACTTGCAGGACTTCCGCCCAGGGTGCTCGACAGAGCAAGAGCACTGCTCGCCTTTTTCGAGGGCGAACAGATTGTTTCGGCTTTGGGGGGGCGATCTGACAGGCAGGTCGATCCCTATGGAGTAACGTCTTCTGCACCGTTGAAAACTCCGGGATCTCCGCAACTCGCCCTTTTCGGCACATCGAGTCCGATAGTGGAGGAGTTAAAATCGGTCAACCCCGACACTCTCACACCACTCGATGCACTGGTACTCGTGAGTCGTCTCGTGGCCAGTGCAAGGCAGGGGTAGATTATCGTGATGCACACGAAGTTCAGTCCGGCAGTCGCAGGAATTCTTCTTGTATTGTCGCTTGGCGCCTGCAGCAATGGTGATGAGACGATTAAAGGATCGTTACCTGGCGTCGGTCCAAGGCCGGATGTCCTGCCGGTAATGCTCAACAAGGAGCTTCCATTTCGGTACCCGCCTTCGCTTTATGCAAAGAAAGTCCAGGCGAATGTGACGTTACGGGTGTTTATTGACCAGGAAGGTCAGGTAGTGAGCGATTCCACCCACGTCGCCGAGACGTCCGGCATTCCTTCGCTCGACTCGGCGGCGGTAAAGGGCTCGAAGGAACTGCGGTTCGTTCCCGCACAGACTCGTGGACAGCCCGTGCCGGTTTCGATCCTGTTTCCCGTATTTTTCCGGCATCCGGAGGCGATGCCGCTCCCGGGAGACACTGTACTCGGTAAATCAGGGAGCGCGAGTCCGGCGGCTGGCGCGAAGCGCTGATGGCGAGTGTAGAGCGCAACAGGCGTCCCTACGATAGCGTCACGGATACGATCGGATGGACCCCGCTGATCCGGCTGAACGCGGTAACGCGCGGAATTCGTACGCCGGTTTACGGGAAAGCAGAGTTCTTCAATCCGGGCGGTTTCCTCAAGGACCGGATCGCGATCCCGATCATCGATCAGGCGGAGCGGACAGGTCGGCTGAAGCCGGGGGGGACCATCGTCGAAGGTACGAGTGGGAATACCGGAACCGCACTGGCGATCGCTGCGGCACTTCGGGGCTATAAGTGCATCTTTACGATGCCGGACAAGATGTCCCAGGAAAAGGTCCGGCTGCTGAGAGCGTTTGGGGCCGAGGTGATCATTACGCCTACGGCGGTTCCTCCGGATCATCCGGATAGCTATGTGATGATGGCAAAGCGGATTGCAGCGCAAACGCCGAACGCCGTGCTAGCGGACCAGTTCTACAATGATGCAAATCCTCAGGCTCACTATGACTTCACGGGGCCGGAGTTGTGGGAGCAAACGGAGGGACGCATAACCCACTTCGTGTCTGGGGCCGGCACCGGTGGGACGATTACCGGTGTGGGGCGCTACCTGAAAGAGCGTAACCCCTCGATAAAAATAATTGCCGGAGACCCTGTCGGCTCTATTCTGGCTGATTACTGGCGGACAGATGGCAAAGAAAAAAGAGAGGGTGTGCCGTACAAGATTGAGGGAATAGGACAGGACAAGATTCCAGGAACTCTGGATATGAGTGTCATTGACGACTACCGGACGGTGAGCGACAAGGAATCGTTTGCGATGGCGCGTCGGTTGACTCGGGAGGAAGGCCTTTTCGTCGGTGGATCGTCAGGCCTGATTGCCGTCGTTGCGCTCAAGGTGGCCCGCGAGATCGACGATCCGGAGGCGTTTGTCGTGACGGTGCTTTGCGACACGGGCGAGCGATATCTGTCGAAAGTCTACAACGACGAGTGGATGAGAGAGAACCAGCTTCTTGATTCGGCGCGCGTCACTCTCATGCATGTGCTCGACCGAAAGGAAGGAGAAGCGCCAACGATCGTCAGTACCGCCCCGGGCACGACGGTAAGGCAGGCTTTGGGTCTGATGGCGCTGCACGACATTTCACAACTGCCGGTGATGGAGCTGCAGAACTGTGTGGGTTCAGTCAGTGACTGGTCACTGTCGCAAAAGAGTCTCGAGAATCCCCAGCTACTCGACGCTACCGTGAGTGAGGTAATGGATTCACCGTTTCCCACGGTAGATGCGGATCAGCAGGTTGACAGCGTTGTTAAACTGCTCTCGAAGTCGAATCCTGCGGTGCTTGTCCAAAGCAACGGCACGATACAGGGGATAGTGACCCGGTCTGACATGTTGCATTTCATGATGGCGCGGTAAAGGAGCGAGACGCGGTTGAAGATCACTGTTCTGATGGGCGGGGCCTCCTCCGAGCGTAACGTATCTCTTGCGTCGGGTCTCAGGATTGTCGAGGCATTGCGTTCGCGCGGACATGATGTGATCGCGTTCGATCCATCCAAGGGGGCGATAAGTGAAGACGATCTCAGGGAACTCGCCGCGGGTGGCGTAGGAACCGAGCCACCGTCGCTCGAAGCCCTGGCACAATCGACGGGCGGATCATTCCTGCCTGCGCTCGAGACGTTGCCCGAGATTGCGAACGCGGATGTCGTGTTTCTGGCGCTGCATGGCGGACAGGGCGAAGATGGCACGCTGCAGGCGCTGCTGGATATGGCGCGGGTGAAATACACAGGGAGCGGACATTTGTCGAGCGCTCTGGCCATGGATAAGGATCTTTCCAAGAAGCTCTTCAGGACGGCAGGGGTTCAGACGGCCGAATGGCTGATGGCCCCCGCATCGGTGGAGGAAGTCGAGCGAGCGCTCGGATTCCCGGTCGTGGTAAAACCATCGAAGCAGGGATCCACGGTGGGACTGACAGTCGTCAAGGCAAGAGAGCAATTGCTGCCCGCGATCGAGGAGGCGTGGCGGTATGATGACGAGGTAATGATCGAAAAGTTTATTCCCGGAAGGGAGCTTACGGTCGGGATCCTTGGAAACAGTGCACTGCCGGTCGGCGAGATAAAGCCGGTCCATGAGATATACGACTACGAATGCAAGTACACTCCGGGAATGGCGAGCGAGGAATTTCCTGCTCAACTGACGGAGGAGGAAACATCGCGGGTTCAGGGTCAGGCAGTGGCTGCCTTCAGCTCACTCAAGCTCAGGGGCTACGCACGCATAGATTTCCGCCTGGCGGCATCCGAGGATGCAGAGGGTCGGGGAGAGTTTTATTGCCTCGAGGCAAATACGTTGCCCGGGATGACGGAACTCAGTCTCATACCGCAGGGAGCTGCGGCAATGGGAATGTCATTTCCCGACCTATGTGTAGAGATCGTGCGTCTGGCACAGAGTTGAGGAACCGCGCGGCACGGTCTGTGTTATAAAAGGTCTTCCCTCGTTGTAGCAAGGTTTGAATGTCCGACACCACCTTCGATTCGTCTTCGCGCCCCCGAATCACGCCAGCCGTGCAATGGCTGATAGCGGCGAATGTCGGCATTTATTTTCTTCAGCTCACGCTGGTGCGAGCCGGGGATGTCTTCGGCATACTGGGTCTTTCGGGAGACAGGTTTCCATCTGCCTGGTGGACACTGGTCACCTACATGTTCGTGCATGGCGGGCTGTTGCACCTCGTGTTCAACATGCTTGCACTGTGGATGTTCGGGCCACGGGTGGAAAGCCTGTGGGGTCCAAAGGGCTTCGTGTATTTCTTTCTGTGGTGTGGCATCGGTGGTGCCGTGGCTCATCTGCTGCTGCAGGGCGATGCCGGGCTTGTCGGGGCGTCAGCGGCAGTCATCGGTGTGCTCCTCGCGTATGCGCTGAGGTGGCCGGACGAAGAGGTTTATGTTTTCGGCGTCATACCGATGAAAACGCGGTGGCTGGTGGTATGGCTCGCGCTAATCAATCTTGCAATGGGCATATCCTCGGCAAAGAGCGGCTCGGGGATCGGCTGGTGGGCTCACCTGGGCGGGCTTGCCTACGGGTGGATATACCTGCGTGTGTCCGCTTTTGGCGGCCTGGATAATTTCCGCCGGTGGGTGTCACCGGTTCCTGACGAGCCGGAAGATGCGATCAGAGCGGTTCCGAGGGTAAGGCCGCGGGAACGGGAGAGAGATCGCGAGCGGGACCGCGGGCGGCATGGCGACGGAATAGATGAGGTAGTAGCGAAAAGCAATGCAGTGGTGGCGAAGCCGCTTCGGCCGACAACGTTGCCGCGTTCCAGTGACGAAGGTGTTCGCCAATCCGCTGAACGCCTCGACACGGTGCTGGACAAGATATCGAAGCACGGGATTGAAAGTCTTACGAGCGAGGAGCTGTCGGTGCTCGACAACATGTCGAAGAAGTTGCGCGGACCTGACCAGCACGATTGAAACGCTTTCCGCATTCGTGCATTGTTCGTGATGCCGAAGCCGGAACTGCTCGAGACGTTCGCGAATCCCTACGCGGACCGTGATTACGAAATTCACATGGATTGCAACGAGTTCACTTCGCTCTGCCCGTTAGGAGGGATCGAGAGTGACGCTGAAGAACTCGCACTGCTGACCGGTGGCGCGCCGGATTTCGGGATTATCCGGATTACATACGTTCCCGCGGAACTTTGCCTGGAGCTGAAGAGCCTCAAGTTCTACTTATGGAGCTTCCGGAACGATGGAATATTCTATGAGCGAGCGGTGAACCGGATCCTTGACGA
>Ga0136611_10002060_pt1 | contig 13973 bp, 11 predicted proteins | sample AntDrymUQ2232306_2_FD_106645 | JGI IMG/M metagenome (GOLD analysis project Ga0136611, IMG submission 106645) | Polar desert sand microbial communities from Dry Valleys, Antarctica - metaG UQ223 (23.06) | ecosystem: Environmental > Terrestrial > Soil > Desert | place: Antarctica: Dry Valley...
CACGGCAACCGCAATTGTGGTCGCCAACATGATCGGAACAGGAGTCTTTACGAGCCTCGGGTTCCAGGTTGGCGTGCTGCCTTCAGGGTTTGTAATCCTCTCACTCTGGTTTATCGGGGGCATTAGCGCACTTTGCGGGGCGCTCTGTTACGGCGAACTTGCCGCCACTCTCCCTCGTTCGGGCGGCGAATACCACTTTCTAAGCCGGACGATTCACCCCAGCGTTGGTTTCCTCGGGGGATGGCTGTCCGCCACAATCGGCTTCGCAGCTCCGATCGCGTTGGCAACGATGGCCCTCGGCAAATACGCGGTGGGCCTCGGGATTAACATGCCTGGAGGACCGGAGTTTCTCGGCCTGCTGATCGTCGCGCTGCTTACCGGTGTGCATCTATCTGGGCTCCGGATAGGGGCGCTATTTCAGAATGCAACGACTCTCCTCAAGCTTACGCTGGTCGTAATGCTGGTGATCGCGGGATGTTGGGTGGGAAAGTCACAACCCATCACATTCCTCCCCGCGAGAGGCGACACCGACTTGCTTCTCAGCGGTTCGTTTGCGGCGAGTCTCGTTTATGTCATGTATGCCTACTCTGGGTGGAATGCGGCCACTTACATCGTAGGAGAGATCCGCGACCCCGCGCGGAACGTTCCCCGCGCGTTGATTATTGGCACCACCCTAGTGGCGGCCCTTTATCTCCTCTTAAACATGGTTTTCCTTTGGACGACCCCAGTCGGGGCGATGAGAGGAAACATCGAGGTGGGGCTGATCGCGGGTGAATACATCTTCGGTGCCACGGGAGGGCGGATCGTTGGAGCATTTATCTGCATTGGACTGATCGCATCCATTAGTGCCATGACTTGGATCGGCCCCCGAGTGGTTGCGACCATGGGTGAGGACCTTGCGGCGCTCCGTTGGCTCGCAGCAAGAACGCAGAGCGGAATCCCACGGACCGCGCTTCTCGCGCAGTTTCTGATTGTCGCTTTCCTGATCGTGACTTCCACCTTCGAGAAGGTGCTCGTCTATGTGCAATTTGGGCTCACCCTCTTCTCTTTTTTGACGGTAGCCGGCCTCGTCGTGCTGCGCTGGCGCGAGCCGCATCTTCCGCGCCCGTTCCGAACTCCGGCTTATCCGCTGCCTGCGGTGCTGTTTCTAGCAATCAGCGGTTGGATGCTGTGGAATATCGCGGCAGAAAAGCCGCAGGAGTCGCTCGCGGGGCTCGCAACGATCGCGGCTGGACTCGTCATCTACGCTCTCTCTCCGAAAGCCACGTCACCCAGGATTGCTTCAATATGAAAACGTTAACGTTGCTCTTCTCTGTTTTGTTGAGCGCTTCGCTACCGGCGCGTGATTTCGTTACGGCTAACGATCAAGCGCGCTTCATCGCCGGCCTCGCGCTCCCGTCCGGTTCACCGCTCGAGCCCTACACCCATGATCCGGGGTGGAAGGCACACGCGGCGGAAATGGATGCAGCCTGGATCAAATGTGAGACGAAGTCGCTCGCGAAGACGCGGGCATGGGCCGGAACGTTCATAGGGCGCGCGCACCGAAGCAACGCACCGATGTTCTACATGTTCAGTGGCCCGGACATTCTCTTCGCGAACACCATGTTCCCGGACGCTTCGACCTACGTGCTCTGCGGCACCGAGCCGATTGGGAATGTTCCCGACATCACTCGCCTTGATCACGGCGCCATTGATCCCGCGCTTGGGAATCTCAGGAAGACGCTGAGCACGGTGCTGCGGTTCTCCTATTTCATCACGAAAGATATGCGCGTTGATCTCGCCGACCAACGCCTCGGTGGAACTCTCCCCGTGTTCTACTTCTTCCTGGCGCGGCTTGGTTACACCATCGAAAGCACTCAGTTTGTGAACCTCGATTCCGGAGGGAATCTCGGGCGCGGGCGGACACCCGGCGTGAAGGTCACCTTTAGCGGTGGAGGCGGGCGCTCCCAGACTCTCTACTACTTTAAGAGCGACCTCTCGAATAGCGGAGTCGGCAGTGGCGGCGTTCTTCCCTTCTGCCGCAAGCACGGACAAGGCAACGGCCTCCTCAAGGCGGCTTCGTTCCTTCTCCACGAAGGCGGGTTCTCGACGGTGCGCGACTTCCTGCTGACCAGCTGCCGGGTTCTCGTGCAGGACGACTCCGGCGTTCCCGTCCGCTATTTCGATCCGGTGCGATGGCAGGTTCGGTATTTCGGCAACTACGGCGGCACCACCGAACTCTTCGCGAAGTATTATCAGCCTGATTTGATGGAGAAATATCAAAGGACCTCTCCGGCACCGCTCGACTTTGTCCTGAGTTATCAATGGAATCCGAAGCAAGCCGTCATCATGGTGGCGACGCAAACTGGCGCTCCACCTCCACCGCGGGCAGAGCAGGCGATACCGTCTAAGGCTGCGAAAAGAGCGCCCGCAAGAACGCTCCGTCGGAAAAGTCCGTAACGTGACCTAGCCGGACGACGACCAGCTGTTTCGAAGGAACAACATACAGGCGCTGCCCGCCGGAGCCGACGGATGCAATGAGGTCCGGAGGTGCCGCACGGCACAGGCAGGAGTTGGTCCAGCTTTGTTGATGCCATTTACGTGCGAGCATCGCTTCGGGTTCGACTTCGCCGAATGAACCAGCAAGCCGGTTGTTCCAGAATCCCAAGCCAAACATGGGATTCGCATTCGATCCGCGAAGCGCCTGGCCAGGGCCGCGCTTCAAAACAGGAGCGCCCCCTGCGAGCACGAGCTGGCCGAGACGCGCCCACTGGACGGCAGTCATCGTAAACCCGGTGGCAAGCAATGGCTGTCCTGCTCGATCTGCAAGGTAGCGTTGCCTTCCTAGTCCGAGGGGGCGGAGGACGCGCCGCTCCAGAAAGTGCGTTGGAGTTTCTTTTCCCCGAGCCGCCAGTTTGCGCGCGAGCACCGCGTGAAACACCTGCAGGCCAGCAGGGCCATAGATAAACGAACTCCCAGGTGCCGCGACGATCATCCGCGCGCGCGCATGGGCATCGCGATCTGCCCAGCGGTCGTTGTGCAGCGAGAAACTCGGCTCCAGGCCGCTGGTGAAGTTAAGCAACTGGCGCAAGGTGACCGCCGACTTTTGCGGATCGCTCCCCCACTCCGGCAAAGTCGCGGACGCACGTTCATCAAGATCGAGGAGTCCATCCTCCTGCGCCGCCAGTGCGGCGATGCTCCAGAACGCTTTCGTCCCACTGAAGATCTTCCCTGCTTTCTCTCCCCGATTCTGCCGCACATTAAGCCGCGTCTTACCGCGTTCGAGCACGAGCAGCCAGGTGCCACGGTGTGCTGCGGAATAGGTCGCCGCCGCACGGACCCCGTCGTCGGATACCTCCGCGACGGCCGCATGCGCCATGGTGCAGGCGAGAGTAAGGCAAAACGTTCGGGTCATTCCGGGATGCTACCTTTGGCGGCGCCAGTCTTCGATCAGCGGGAACCGGGAGAGGTCTAATGAACTGGAGTAGCCAAACGGCGCGGCTAAGGTGCTGCCAATCGCGATCTTTCCGCGTTCCACGCGGAGTGCCGGAAAACCGGCATGCATTCCGTAGAGATCGGGGTGTGCAGTGAGCGTCGCTTGTTGCATCTCCTGCGGCCACTCACGGAGCCCCGCAAAGTAGTGGTGCCCGTTTCTCTCGGCATGCGGGATGCCCAGGATTCCGACCATTGCGCAATCCTGTTGCAGAGCGATTGGCCCGATATTCGATAGGTCCTCCGCCGTGAGGAGAACGCGCTCACCAAGAGACGCCCGCTGCTGCAAGCGGCACGCGTTGATCAGGCTCTTGAAGATGCCCTTGCAGTTTTTGTGACTGGTGCCGATGTAGCCGCACGCCAGCGCCTGATCGAGTGAACGAAGCTCGGCATCCGACTCATCGATGATCAAAGGTGGGCGATCGGCCCACGCGCGGAACTCCGTCGCGGTGGAATCGGAGAGCGCCACATCGCGATGCAAGGGCTGCTCGATCGCGATGAGACCGTCCATGAAGCTCGCGACCTCAGCATCGCTGCGTAGCGCGCCCCACAACTCGCGAAGGGGACCCACGCCGCGGTAGTTCTCGTTGCCGTCCAAGGTGAAGGAACAACCTGGGCCGATCAGTTCCGCAATCGCGCGCAACCGCGCGGCGTCCACATCCGGAAGGCCCGCAAGTTTGATTTTCAGGTGAGTCAACCGGTGCGCAGCGACACACTCTTCGAGAGTTTGCGGCAGCCCATCGTCGACTCGTTCTCCGGGGGCAATGTCCACGTCGGTGAGCGGATCAGAAAGTCCCACGGTGTGCCGCACAATGATCTCCGTGAGCGGGTCGGAAGGCAGCCAATCCGCGGCTGTGCCTGGGAGCTCGGGCGCGACCTCGTGGAGTCGCACGCCGAGGCCATTTTCCCGCACCGCGCGGGCAAGTGTCGTTTCGTTCGCTCGGCACCAGCCGTCGATCATCACGCGCTCGATCAAGGATACGCCGAAATTCCAAAGCAGGGGCGGCCGGCATGTTGGCGTCGCCCATGCCTGCTGCGCAGCGTAAAGCGCGCGCCAGGCGTCGAAAACGGTTGCGCATTCGCCCAGTGCCACAGCGGCATCGGCAGCATGCGAGATCACTGCCAACATCTCGCGCAGGTCATCATGGAAGGAGGTTTCCACGTTCTTCGTGAACCATTTTGGTGGGAGATGATCGGCCGCCAGCCCGCGCGCGTCCCTTCCCCGGGAGCGGACCCGCGCTTCCACGAAAATATGCGGAACCTCGGTCATGGTCGCGATGCCGTAGCGGAACGGCATGCGTGTCCGCACCGTCGCAATGCGGATCACGGGATCGAAAATGCGGATGCTCACCGCACAGCTGGCGCGCTGACAAAGCGGCGGGCAAGTGTCCCGTCTGCACCCGCGCGATACACGTGCCAACCTTTGAGCGGCGAACCGTCCCGGTTCTCGCGCAAGCGAGCGCAGCAACGACTTGTCGTCAGCGACGCACCTTCGTGGGAAGTGAGGCTTTCGCCGTGCCAGTGGCCGCTGTGCACCCAGCGCAACGGAGTCGTGACGAGGCGTGCGACCAGCGCGTCCGCGTTCCGCGGGCGAAACGCGCGGTTCTCGCCGAGTGGAAAATGCGTAAAGGCGAACACCGGCCGCGAGGGATCGAGCTTTGGAAGCTCGGCATCCAACCAGGCGAGCGTAGCAGCGCTGATGGTGGTGTTCCGGGAGCTTGTGCCCTCTGTCGAATCAAGCGCGAGGAAATGCCAACCCGCATGATCGACGCGGTAGTTTATCCGTCCGGGAAAGCGCGCATCGTAGCCGGAGCGATCGTCGCTGGTGAGGTAATCGTGATTTCCCGGCACCGGGTAAATCGGGCAGCCGAGCCTCCCAAAGACCTCCGCGACGGCGGTGCTCTCCCCAAGAGTTCCGCGATCGGTGAGATCGCCGGCATGAAGGCAGAAAGCCGCTTGCGGTGCGCTCTTGCGCATCGCCGCGACGACCCTGCCGAGCCACTTCCGACACCCTTCGTCGGTGTAGTGGGTGTCGTTCACGACCAGGAAATCGAAGCTGCCACGCGGCACGTCCGCGCGCGCTGCACCCAGCGCGTGAAGCGCGAAGGTGATCCCGCCCAAGCGGAGCACCTCGCGGCGCGTGTGTGAGAAGCGCTCCGTCATTCGGCGAGCGCTCCACGTTCGAGGTAAATCCGCGAAAGTTGAACGTAACGTTCGGCCCACACCCGGATACCGGCCTGCTCATCGGAGGAAAGTGCACGCGTCACGGCTGCAGGAGAACCAAGCACTAGCGAACCCGGCGGAATCTTTTTACCGCCCGTTACGAGTGCACCGGCGCCGATGATCGACCGAGCTCCGATTTCCGCTCCGTCGAGCACGATTGCGCCCATTCCGATGAGGACTTCATCGGAAACCGTGCAGGCGTGAAGGATCGCCCGATGACCGACGGTCACCAACTCGCCGATGGTTGTGCCGAAATCGTCGGCGAGGTGGATCACCGCGCCATCCTGGACGTTACTTCGCGCGCCGAGCACGATCCGATTGATGTCTCCGCGCAGCACCGCCGTTGGCCAGACGCTGCTTTCCTCCCCGAGGGTGACGTCACCAATGACCACCGCGCCGGGCGCGACATAGGCGCTCCGATGAATGCTTGGCGCCGCGCCGAGAAAACGCGCAACGCGAGTGGCGAAATCCATTCCAACAGGCTGCGTGACCTCGCCCCGTGACGCAACTTCGAAGCTATTGCTCCAGGTCTCCAGCAGGTGGAAATGCCGGAAGAAGAGAATTGACTCGAAAACTTCGGGCGGGCAGAACACGCCGGCACTCGCGTCGAGCCAAAGAGGGAATCTCGACGACGGTCAGACCTTCCCTCACACCCCGGAAGTAACTACTCATGAACAAAGCAGAACTCGTCGACGCGGTTCAAAAGACGCTCGGCAAAGAGACCAGCAAGGCGGTGGCAGAGCGGTCTGTCGATGCCGTGGTCGAGAGCATCAAGACCGGTCTGCGAAAAGGGAAACTCGTCCAACTGGTCGGCTTCGGGACGTTCAAGGTCGTCAACCGTAAGGCCCGACTCGGGGTCAATCCGAAGACGGGCGACAAGATCAAAATTAAAGCTTCCAAAAACGTAAAATTTGCGGCCGGGAAGGATTTGAAGTCGCGGTTGTAAGGCGCTGCGTATCGGTGCCCTGCAGTTTTCCTGAAGGCCTCGTATCGTGCTGCGACTCGGGGTCTTTTCTTGAGCAGCGGGCGTCGGTTGCAGCTGAAGTTCTGCGGTTGACCGGGGCGGATAAAAGCCAAAGGCTCGCGACCGATGAAGACCGAAATTTCGAAGTTTTGCGAGACGTGCCTGGAAACGCTGGAGCCGCTGCCGGCAGCCTTGGAGAACGCGGCGGCGCAGCTTGAGGCAGGGAGCGAAAAGACGCTCCTGGAGAAGCCGCTCGCGAGCCTGAACGATGTGCGCGCGCGGCTGCGATCGCTCGTCGAAAAGCTCCGCAGCCAACAGGCTTACCTTCTAATTTTCGGCCCGCTCAAAAGCGGAAAATCAACACTGATGAACGCCATCAGTGGCGCTTACGTGAGCGAAGTCACCTCGCTGCCCGGATATCCTTGCCTGGTCTTCGTCCGCAACGCTGCCGAGCCGCATTTTTCGGTCACCCGCTACAATGGACGCGAGACGGTCTTTGCAGATGGCGCGGTGCTCCGAGACGTCATCGCTGACAGCCATATCGCCCTTGCAGACCAGATTCGCGCGACTGAAGGACGCGGCGATCAATTCGATCCCCGAACTCACTTCACGGAAGCAATCCGGCGCGTCGATGTGAAGCTGCCGGTGCAAAGCCTCGCGGAATCCAGCACGGTGCTCGTCGACACCCCGGGGCTCTACAGCCGGATGAATTTCGGCTACGACGTCCTCACGCGGGAGTTTCGCGACAGCGCGGCGTGCGCGGTCTTCGTGGTCAAGACCGACAACCTTTTCCTCGAGCAGGTGTTCGCCGAGTTCAACCAACTGCTCGGGCTGTTCAGCCGCATTTTTCTCGTGATCAATGTCGACTCGAGTAAACGCGATTTGCAGGCCGACGGGACGCTGCGGCCGAGCGCGGAGAGCGCGCATCCCGAGCAGATCATCGAGGCGTTCAAAACCCTCTCAATGGCTGGACCCCTTCGGCAGGCGTATGAGGACAAGCGCGTGCGCATTCACGCGGTCGACCTCCTCAGCGCCGCTTCCGCATTTCTCAGCAAGGACGCGGAGAATGGCGAGCATCCCCTTTCGGGAAACGGGCTCCACAACGAGGACCACGGCTCAACCGCGGTTCGCCAGAAAGCGGCCTTTGAAGCGTTCGTCCGCGACCTGACCGATTACTTGAACTCGAGCGACTACACGCTGGAATTCATCCGCGACAGCCTTCGTCAGGGTCAAACACTCTGCCGCGAGACGCGCGAGGTTTTCACCGGGGATGAACTGATCGCGCTCCGGGACAAGCAAACGCAACTGGAAGACGAGTTGCGCGAGCTTGAAGACAAAATCGCCGCGTGCGAACGGCTCTTAAGCGTGAACTGGCAGGCGACTTTTGATAAAGCGCGGGCAGAGAACGCGCGGCGCGGAAAGGAGAGCACCACCGCGAAGGCCGCCCGCCTCAGCAAGGAGATGCGTGAGTCGCTCGACCGCTGGTATGAAACTAACGAGAGCTTGCAAGCACTCCCGCAGAACCACTGGAACCCGCTGCTCACGGCCGCCGGGAAAGCGCTCGCTGAAGACACGCGCTCACGACTCACGGCACTGCTCGCGCCGCCGCTTGGTGGCGCCGAGCCCGCGGCTCTCGTGGTGAACGATTTGCACATCATCGGCTTTCCGCTCGCGCCGATTGCGCTCCAGGCCGCGCCGAAGCTGCAACAGCCGGAGATTGGTGCGGCGTATGTCACGGAGATCCAGAGTGACGGCGTTCCCGTCCGCAAAGCCATCGGGGACTGGCTCCTCTTCAGGAAGGCTGCAACCGTGCGAGGTCGTTTGTTTGGCGAGGATCTCGCACGAGAGATTACGCCTGAGGAAAAAGCGAAGCGCCTCCCACAGACGAGCCGCGACGCTCTCGAAACCATCATCGACGCGACGATCAGCGCACGGCTTCCCGCTTTGCCCGACAAGTATTCGACAACTCTGTTCGACAGCTTTGTCGCAAACTTCCGGCAGGAACTCCTTTCCGGGTTGAACGCGCTCCGAGCGGAGCTTGCTGAAGCGCGGAGCGCCCGGTCTGGTCCCGCCGATGCGAACCGGCGAATTTTTGCCGGGCAGCAGGAACTGCTGGAGCGGTTAACCATGGTTGCGGCCGCTCTCGGAGAACTCGCGGGGCAGGAGAACGTCAATCTTGAGGAATCGAGTGCTCCCGCGCAGGCGGAACGTGAGCCCCTCGCCGCGATCGCCCCGCCGGAAGCGGAGCCAGAAGTCGTCGCGCTCTCCGCGTAGCTCGCACTTTATGAGATTTGCTAATCAGGTGGCGATTGTCACCGGCGCGGGCCGCGGTATCGGCGAAGCAATCGCCCTCCGGCTCGCGACCGAAGGAGCGCGGGTAGCCGTAGTATCACGGACCGAGCAAAACGCGGAGCGCACTGCCGAAGCCATCAATGCGAAGTTCGCCGGCCTCGCGAAGGCATACGCCGTCGACGTCGCAGATCACGCCGGAGTGAAGAGCCTTGCCGAACGCATCCTAACCGATTTCTCGCGCATCGATATCCTCGTCAATAACGCCGGGCTCACGCGCGATGGCCTGTCGATGCGGATGAGCGAAAGCGACTGGGACACCGTGATCGATACCAACCTCAAGGGCGCGTTCAACTTCATCCAGGCTGTCGAGCGGCCGATGATGAAACAGCGACATGGGCGGATCATCAATATCTCCAGCGTTGCCGGACTGATGGGCAATGCGGGCCAGGCGAACTATGCAGCATCGAAGGCAGGCTTGCTCGGCCTGACGAAAACGATCGCGCGTGAGCTCGCAAGTCGCGGTGTCACCTGCAATGCGGTTGCACCGGGATTTATCACCACTGACATGACTGACGTGCTGCCGCAGGAGATCAAAGATGGCGTGGCGAAGAATATCCCGATGGGCAAATTCGGTGAAGGCGCAGACATCGCGGCAGCCGTCGCATTCCTTGCGAGCGGTGAGGCGAAATACATCACCGGCCAGTGCCTCACGGTTGATGGTGGAATGGTCATGTAGCTCTGCGGTATGGACCTTTATCTCCTTCGCCACGCGAACGCCGACACGAAGGCTGAGACGGATGCCGCGCGCCCGCTTTCACCCAAAGGGGTTGCCCAGAGCGAGAAGGTCGCCCGCTTCTGCGAGGCTCACCAGATCCTCCCGACAATCATCCTCACCAGTCCGCTCGTGCGGGCGAAGCAGACTGCGGAAATCGTCGCGGCGCATCTGCAAGTGAAGCTCGAGACGGTCGCATGGCTCGCTTCGGGGATGCAGCCGGAGAATGCGCTGCGAAGTCTGCGCCCGCACGAGGAGTCTGAGCGCGTGATGATCGTGGGGCACGAACCGGACTTCAGCGAACTCGCCGCCCATTTGCTCGGGGATGGCACACAGCTTCATCTGCGCAAAGGCTCCCTCACCCACTTCGTTGTTGCGGAGCTGACCGCCGGCGTTGCCCGGCTGGAGTTTTCCCTTCCGCCGAGCCTGATGTGATGCACACGCCTGCACGTTCCATTTCATGCGCGAATTTCGCGGTGGATGTCGCGCGATTCATCGTTGAGCAGGCGCGCATCGCGATTCAGGCCCGCAATGCTTTCCGGCTGGCGCTTGCGGGCGGAGAGACGCCGCGTGCGATCCACCGCGAGCTTGTTCAGTTTGCCGACCAGGTTCCCTGGGAAAAGTTCGTGATCACGTTCGGAGACGAGCGCTGCGTTCCGCCGAACGATGCGCAGAGCAATTACGCGATGGCTCTTTCCTCGCTTCTCGAGCACGTCTCGATTCTCCCGGAGAATGTCCTTCGGATGCGTGGTGAGATCGAACCTGAAGTGGCCGCGCAAGAATACGAAACGGAACTCGCGGCGCGCGCTGCAGGCACTCGAGAAAGCCGCTATGTGCACGACCTGATCCTGCTCGGGATGGGACCCGACGGACACACCGCATCGCTTTTCCCTGGATCGCCGGCGCTCGATGAAACGCAGCGTAACGTCGTTCCCGCGATCGGGCCGAAGCCGCCTCCACAACGGCTCACTTTCACCTTCCCGCTGATCAACTCCGCGCGCCACGTTTGCTTTCTGGTCAACGACGCGGCGAAACGTCCGATTGTGGACGAAATTCTCGCAGGTCGCAGCAGCCTGCCCGCAGCACGCGTCCAGCCGATCGCGGGTGAAGTTACGTGGCTGGTTGGGGCGGGCAGTTGATCAAAGAGCGCGCAAAAATCGGGCGGTCTCGGCGAGGGTGGGGCTCCTGGCGTTTTGCACGTAAAAGCCGGAAGTCGTCACGCCAAGCTGCAGGCTGCCCGCAAGATCAAGCCCGATCATTCGCCCCACGCAAAAGCCGGCGTTGAAGTGATCGCCTGCACCGGTCGTGATCTTCGGCTTAGCGGTGAATGGACCGATGACGTGCGTTGAACCGGTCGCATCGGACGCGGCGGCAAAGTGCGTGGGGTGAATGACGACCGTATCGATCTTCAGCGCCTCGCGAATGCGCGCCGAGTGATGCGTGACCGTGCCGTATGTCTCCTCCGGCGGCGTCAAGCCGAGCACCGCCCCGACTTGCCGGCTCTCGTTCAGATTCATCCCGAGCACGACGCGAAAAAAGCGCTCGAATTTCGAAACGAGCTTTAACGCGCCGGCGAGATCTTCACGCGTGCGCTTCGCTGGATCCGCCAGGTCGATGAAGAGCCAGCGCCGCTCCCCGCGTAGTGTCGGGGCGATGCGCGTGAGCAGCTTCTGCCAGATCGATGTCATGTGCGGAAGCATCGTCCAGTTGACCAAGGCGATGAGCTTCGCTGTTCCGAAAACGCGCGCGAGCTCCGACTCCGGCAAGTGCGCAGTGAGGTTTGCCCAGTTCACTTCCTTGAGGCTCTCGTGCTTCCCGCACATCAGCTTGCCGTCATCGAACTCGATCGCGTCCGTATAGCCCGGCTCCGCGATCGAGTGCACCACGGCGTGCTGCGCAAACTCGGCGAAAACGGGATGGAGGTTCGGCGCCCCAAGCGTGCCAACGTAGGTAATCGGCAGCCCAAAGCTGCCAAGCGCGTGTGCCATGATCGGGCCGTTCCCGCCGAGCTTCACCATCTGCGTGACAAACTCGAAGTTCGCACTCAAGCCCGCCGCGCTCGCGATCTTCGAGCCGAACTCCCGCATCTCCGAGATTCGGGTGAACTTTGTCGCGGAGTCCCGCTGCTTCACGACGTGAAGGATGGTATCCACGAATCCATCAAACCCCACGAGAGCATTTGCCCCGGCGAGTGATGCTTCTGCGGCTTGGAGGTGCTCGGCCGTGCGCTTGGGGAGAGACAGGGGCCGGGGCATGCGGGACATACTTAGAAGCTCCGGGAGAGTCGGTGTCGAGTGAGAGTCACCCACCTCTGAGTCGAACTCTCAATCCTTGTCACCGCGCACTCTCGGCGGAAGATCAGCGCGTGCTGTCCCGAGCTTCCCTCACCCTTTTCGTCCTGCTCGTTGGGAGCGTTATCGCCCACGCGGCAACGCCCCGGAAGATCGTCCTGATCGCCGGGAAGAAAAGTCATGGCCCGGAAGGCAATGGGATTCACGATTATCCGTGGTCGGTGCGGCTGCTCAAAGTGATGCTCGACACCTCCAATGTGCGCGAGCAGGTGCGCGTCGAGTTTCATCAGGACGGATGGCCGAAGGATTCACGCACGCTGGACGACGCGGATGCGATCATGGTGATCAGCGATGGACGGGACGGCGACAAATACGAGGAGGCGCCGCACCTCGCGTCGCCGGCGCGCGTCGCGACGATTGCGCGGCAAATTGCACGCGGTTGCGGCCTGCTCACTTTCCATTTCTCGACGTTCACGCCCGACGCTCTGGCGCCGCAGATTCTCGATTGGACGGGCGGCTACTTCGATTGGGAAACGGACGGAAAGCCGCAATGGTATTCTGCGATCACCACGGCGGATGCACACGTGGAGTTCGGGGCGCCTGAGCACGCGGTTTCGCGCGGGGTTAAACCGTTCCAATTGCGTGAGGAGTTCTACTACAACTTGCGCTTCGATCCGGCGGACAAAGCGCTCGTGCCGTTGCTGCGCGTCCCGGCGTTACGCGGGCGCGAGCCGGATGGAAACGTCGTCGCTTGGGCGCGCGAGCGCGCAAATGGCGGACGCGGGTTCGGCACGACGTGCGGGCATTTCTACGACAACTGGAAGAACGCTGATTTTCGGCGCCTAATCCTGAACGCGATCGCATGGTGTGCGCACGTGGAGGTGCCCGCCACAGGCGTCGAGGCAGCGTTCCACGAGCATGATGAAATTATGGCTGAGCTTGCCCGCTCGATGGGACGCGCCGCGCTGCCGGAGAGTTACGAGGAACCCGCGGCAGCCGCTTCGGAGCTGACCGCCGCACTGGAGAACCGGAATGAGGCGGGCGCCTGGACGCGCTCACATGGCGACGCGGGGAGCCAACGCTTCTCCGCGCTGCAGCAAATCAACCGGGACAATGTGCAGGGGCTCGCCCTCGCCTGGACGTATCGCGCCGGTGGGAAGGGAAACATCCAGTGCAATCCCATCATCGTGAACGGCGTAATGTTCGCGCCGACGCCGGAAGGGTTCATGGTCGCGGTGGACGCGGCGACAGGCGCAGAGCGGTGGCGCACCAAACCGGCGGTGCCGGGGAACGCCCGGAATCAAGCCGATCCGCCCGCCCGACGCGGCCTCGTGTTTTGGGAAGGCACCAACGAGGCACCACCACGCATCTTGTTCACCGCAGGGAGGTTCATCCATGCGCTCGATCCGGCGACGGGAGCACCGGTGGTCGGCTTCGGCGAGAACGGACGTGTGCCGCTGGAAACAGGGGGAACGGTGGCCGGTGCGATCTTCAAGAATGTCTTCGTCGTGCCGGGTTTCGAGCGCGACGTCTTCGGCTTCGACGTGGTCACAGGTGCGAAGTTGTGGACTTTCCACACCGTGCCGGAACCGGGTGAGCTCGGTGCGGAGACCTGGGATCGGGCGGACAAAGGTGCGAACTGCTGGGGCGGCATGGCGCTCGATGACCAGCGTGGGATCGCCTATATTTCGACCGGTTCACCGAAGCCCGACTTCATGGGAATGAGGCACATTGGACGGAACCTTTTTTCGAACTGCGTCCTCGCACTCGATGCGCTCACCGGCAAGCGGCTCTGGCATTTTCAGGAAGTCCGGCACGACATCTGGGATTGGGATATTCCCGCGCCGCCGATCCTCACGACGATCGAGCGCGAAGGGCGACGCGTTGATGTTGTCGCGCAGGTCACGAAGCTCGGGAACACGCTGGTGCTCGATCGCGTCACCGGCGCGTCGGTTTATCC